>Ga0233369_1000198_pt1 | contig 30436 bp, 28 predicted proteins | sample ElkDunMinimDraft_26_FD_191537 | JGI IMG/M metagenome (GOLD analysis project Ga0233369, IMG submission 191537) | Fecal eukaryotic communites from dung pellets of Tule Elk in California, USA - Elk Dung D16 | ecosystem: Host-associated > Mammals > Digestive system > Large intestine > Fecal | place... | reverse complement strand
CTGAAGTCCACTGCGACATCGAACGCGGGCACGCCCGCGAGCTCGGACGCGCCGAAGTAGGGAACGCCGTCGATGACCCGCTGCTTCGGTGGACGGCCGCATACCGCGGCGCATACGCACAGATCCTCACGACCGGCAGCCAGGCGCAGCAACGCCATGCCCATCCGGCCGGACGCGCCATGCACCAGCACCCGCACGCGGCCGCTCACGCGGACACCCGCAGACCACGCGTTGAAAGGCGGCAAGCCGCGCTGGAAGTCGGTTGAATGGCCATGCCCGCATTCTAGCGTGCCGCCCTTGGGCCGGCGGAGACGCCTGCCTGACACTTGCCCGCGTGTCGGCGTTTCGCGCCCGGCCACCTCGCCTTTTCGATGAACGCAAAGCCTGCGCCGCAGCGTCTGCGACCCGGCGACTTCCTCTTGGGCTCGGCGAGCCCGGCGCCGGCATTCGCAGCTGCCGCATGGCAGTGCGCAGGTCAAGGGGCAGATCGACCGGATTTGCGGCTGTTGGCGAGATTCTGACCAGCTTCCGGAGGTCCGGGACGCAGGCGGCTTTGGAGGAGTTACCCACAGCCTTGTCCTCAAACCATCCACACCCGCTGTGGATGAAAGCGCGGCTAGCCCGTCGCCACCTGCGGGTCAAGCGTCACCGGACACAACCCGGGGGTCACCGGTCCGCTGATCGACAGCGGACATACGGGCCAAGCCGGCGCGCATGCGCGGATCGCGCACGATCCCGGGACCCGGCGGCCCTGTTGGCGACGGAATGACCACCCGCCGAAGAGCCCGGCGCAACGCCGATGCGGAGGCTTATCCACACCTTCGTCAACCGACCATCCACACCCCGTGTGGACATCGCCGCGACTGGACCAAAACGGAGCATCCGTCAAGACGGTCGCTTCAAAATCGCGCTCGAACCGCGCTATGGCGGCGATCGCGCCGTAATCGTCGCAATCGACGCGCCTGTGCGCCTCGTCACAGTGGCGACGGATTCGCCACTTCGCCCGTCCCCTGCGCGGACGCGCACTTGCGACGCTTATCCACAACATTGTCGACAGGCCATCCACACCGCCTGTGGATGGTTTGTCCGGCGCCTGTGGCCGGGGGACCGCGGCCGCCCGAGCCGGCCCGCACAGGTCGCCCACGGCGTAGAAACGAAAACGCCCGGCACATGGCCGGGCGGCTCGTTGCAGGCGTTTCCGCCCCGCACTCAGGAGGTCATGCGCTCCCAGAAGCCGCGGACCCCGTCGATGAACGTGCTGGACTTGGGCGAATGCCGACGTGCGTTCTCGCCACTGAACGTGCGCTCGAACTGGGCCAGCAATTCGCGCTGCTCGACGGTCAGGTTGACCGGGGTCTCCACGACCACCTTGCAGTACAGGTCGCCGGGCGCGCGGCTGCGCACCGATTTGACGCCCTTGTCGCGCAGGCGGAAGACCTTGCCGGTCTGGGTTTCGGCGGGCACACGGATCTCGGCCTCGCCGCCCAGCGTGGGCACGCGCACCGTATCGCCGAGTGCCGCCTGGGAAATACGGATCGGCACTTCGCAATGCAGGTCGTCGCCGTCGCGCTGGAAGATCGGATGCGGGCGGACCCGTACTTCGACATACAGATCCCCGGGAGGCGCCCCTGCCGGCCCGGCCTCGCCTTCACCCGACAGACGGATGCGGTCCCCGTTGTCCACGCCAGCCGGAATCTTCACCGACAGCACTTTCTCGTCCTCGACGCGACCTGCGCCGTGACACGTCTTGCAGGGCTTGGCGATGATCTGGCCCTGCCCGTCGCAGTGCGGACAGGCCTGCTGCATCGTGAAGATGCCCCGCTGCATGCGCACCTGGCCACGACCGGCGCAGGTCGTGCAGACCTCGCGCTTGCCGTCTTCCGAGCCGGTGCCGTCGCAGTCGTCGCAGCCAGCCAGCGTCGGCAGCTCGACGCGCTTTTCGACCCCGCCCACCGCCTCCTCGAGATCGAGTTCCACGACGCATCCCACATCGGCGCCGCGGCGCGGTCCACCGCGGCCGCCGCCACCGAAGATGTTGCCGAAGATGTCGCCGAAGATGTCGCCCATGTCCGCGCCCTGGCCGAAACCCGGCCCGGCGTTGCCGCCGCCCATGCCGTGTTCGAACGCTGCATGGCCGTGCTGGTCGTACATGCGCCGCTTGCCGCCGTCCGACAATACTTCGTAGGCTTCCTTGCACTCCTTGAACGCGGCTTCCGCGGCGGAATCTCCGGGATTGCGGTCCGGATGGTGCTTCATCGCGCAACGGCGATAGGCCTTCTTGAGTTCTTGCTCGCTCGCAGAGCGGGAGACACCGAGGACTTCGTAGTAATCGCGTTTCATGGACAGCCAGTTCTGGAGTTACGGACACGGCGCAGGCGGACATGCGCGAAGAGCGGATTGCTCCGCCCTTCGTGCGACCGGAGGCCGCGTCGCGCGATAGGAGGCGCCGCCCGCCACGGGGCGGCGCATACGTGGATCAGGACTTCTTCTCGTCGTCCTTGACCTCGGTGAACTCCGCATCGACCACATCGTCGGACCTGGGAGCATCACCGCCGGCCGAACCCCCTGCGCCCGGCTGGCCGGCAGCGCCGGCCGCGGCAAAGAGCTGCTGGGCCACTTCTTCGAGCGCCTTCGACTTGGCCTCGATCTGCGCCTTGTCCTCACCCTTCATCGCGGTTTCGACGTCGGCGATCGCCGCCTCGGCATTGCCGATCAGATCACCAGGAAGCTTCTCGCCGTTGTCCTTGATCGCGGTGCGGGTGCTGTGCACCAGTGCGTCGGCCTGGTTGCGTGCGGCGACGAGCTCGTGGAACCGCTTGTCGTCCTCGCGATGCGCTTCGGCATCGGCAACCATCTGTGCGATCTCTTCCTCGGACAGGCCCGAACCGGCCTTGATCTCGACCTTCTGCTCCTTGCCGGTCTTCTTGTCCTTGGCCGACACATGCAGGATGCCGTTTGCGTCGATGTCGAACGACACCTCCACCTGCGGCATGCCGCGCGGCGCCGGCTCGATGCCGGTCAGGTCGAAGCGCGCGAGCGACTTGTTGTAGCGGGCCTGCTCACGCTCGCCCTGCAGCACATGCACGGTGACGGCGGACTGGTTGTCGTCAGCGGTCGAGAACGTCTGCGATGCCTTGGTCGGGATCGTGGTGTTCTTCTCGATGATCTTGGTGAAGACGCCACCCAGGGTCTCGATGCCGAGGCTCAGCGGCGTGACGTCGAGCAGCAGCACGTCCTTGACGTCGCCCGCCAGCACACCACCCTGCACCGCCGCACCGATCGCGACAGCCTCATCGGGGTTGACGTCCTTGCGCGGCTCCTTGCCGAAGAACTCGGCCACCGCCGCCTGCACCTTCGGCATGCGGGTCTGACCACCGACGAGGATCACCTCGTTGATGTCGGACGCGCGCAGGCCTGCGTCGTTGAGCGCGGTGCGGCAGGGCTCGATGGTCTTGCGCACCAGCTCATCGACCAGGGCCTCGAGCTTGGCGCGGGTGAGCTTGATGTTCAGATGCTTCGGGCCCGAGGCGTCGGCAGTGACGTAGGGCAGGTTCACTTCGGTCTGCTGCGAGCTGGAGAGCTCGATCTTCGCCCGCTCGGCCGCATCCTTCAGGCGCTGCAGCGCCAACGGATCCTTGCGCAGGTCGATGCCCTGGTCCTTGTTGAACTCCTCGACGAGGTAGTCGATGACGCGTGCGTCGAAGTCCTCGCCACCCAGGAAGGTGTCGCCATTGGTGGCCAGCACTTCGAACTGCTTCTCGCCATCGACCTCGGCGATCTCGATGATCGACACGTCGAAGGTACCGCCACCCAGGTCGTATACGGCGACCTTGCGGTCCCCACCCGACTTGTCGAGGCCGTAGGCCAGCGCGGCCGCGGTCGGCTCGTTGATGATGCGCTTCACGTCCAGGCCGGCGATGCGACCGGCGTCCTTGGTCGCCTGGCGCTGGCTGTCGTTGAAGTACGCCGGCACCGTGATCACCGCCTCGGTCACCTTCTCGCCCAGGTAATCCTCGGCGGTCTTCTTCATCTTCTCGAGGATGCGCGCCGACACCTCCTGCGGCGACAGGCGCTTGCCGTCATTGGTCGACACCCAGGCGTCGCCATTGTCGTGCTCGAGAATCTTGTAGGGAACCAGGCCGATGTCCTTCTGGACTTCGGCATCCTTGAAGCGGCGGCCGATCAGGCGCTTGACCGCGAAGAAGGTGTTGTTGGGATTGGTCACCGCCTGCCGCTTGGCCGAGGCGCCCACCAGTACTTCGCCGTCCTTTGTATAGGCGACGATCGACGGCGTGGTGCGGTCGCCCTCGCTGTTTTCGATGACCTTGGCTTTACCGCCGTCCATGATCGCCACGCACGAGTTCGTCGTGCCGAGGTCGATGCCGATGATCTTTGCCATGCGCTGCTTCCTCTAGAAGGTTGTCTGGGTGACGGCAACGCCGTCGATGACCGTGATCTGGGGACACGCAACACAGCGTTCAAGCGGTGCGACGCATCCGGTGACGTCCCGTATCGGGGCGCCGCGTCAATCTGCCTTGGCGACGACGACCATGGCCGGGCGCAGCAGGCGCTCGTTGAGCAGGTAGCCCTTCTGGAACACCTGCGCCACCGCACCAGCCGGCACGCCCGGGGCCTCGATCACGCTCATCGCCTGATGGTGCTCCGGATTGAAGGCATCGCCCGGCGCAGGTGCCACCGTGGCCAGGCCATTGCTCTCGGTGGCCTTGGTGAGCTCGCGAAGGGTCAACTCGACCCCGCTGCGAAGCGGGTCGGACTCGGGGGCACTGACAAGACCCGCCTCGAGCGCGTCGAACACCGGCACCAGCGCCGTGAGCAGACGCTCGTTGGCGAAACGGCGGGCGTTCTCGACCTCACGCGCGAGGCGCTTGCGCTGGTTCTCGAGATCCGCGCGCTCCAGCAGCACCTGCGCCCGGAGCTGCTCGAGCTCGGCGCTTACAAGCTCGACCTGCTCGGCGAGCCGCTGCTCGACGGAAACCTCGGGGGCCTCGTCTTCTGGAATGTTCGGGGTCTGGGCATCGTGCTGTGGCTGGGTCATGTCTGGTTCCGGGGCGGGCGTCTGGCCGCCGACCTGCCAGCTATGGGGCCGTGCAGGCCCGATTCAAGGCTCGGGCTGCAGGGCCGCGCCGAGCACGCTCGCGGTCGCCTGCACGACCGGAATCACCCGCTCGTAGGCCATGCGCGAGGGGCCGATCACCCCGAGTACGCCCAGCGTCCGGCCGCCGGCGCCGTAGGGCGCGGTCACCAGGGACATGCCTTCCAGCGGCGCCAACCCGGTCTCCTCACCGATGAAGATCCGCACCCCGGGCGCACGCATCGTCCGCTCGAGCAGCTGCAGGATTTCCCGCTTGCGCGCAAAGGCCTCGAACAGCTCGCGCAGGCGGTCCAGGTCCGACAGGTCCTGCACGCCGATCAGGCGGTTCTGCCCGGCCAGCAGCATGTCCTCGTCACCCGGCACCAGCGCCTGCTCGGCGAGTTCCATGGTGTGGGACAGCAGCGCCTCCATCTCGTCGCGCGCGTGGCGCAGCTCCTCGACCAGGGCGGCGCGGATGTCGCCCAGCGGACGCCCGGCGAACTGCTGGTTGAGGTAGTTCGCCACCCGCTCGAGCTCACCGAGCTGGAAACTGCGCCGGGTCTGGAAGATCCGGTTCTGCACTTCGTGGTCGGCAAACACGATGATCGCCATCAGCCGCTGGCCGTCGAGCGGCAGGAAATCGATATGCCTGAAAGCCAGCTGCTCGCGGCTGGGCACCGACACCACGCCGACGAAATGGGTCATCGCCGAGACCAGTTCCGAGGCGCTGCCGAGCAGCGAATGCTGGCCACCCGCCGCGCCGAGCTCGCCGCGCAGTCGCTCCATCTCCGTGGCGCGCAGCGGTTTGACCTGCAGCAGCGAATCGACGAAGACGCGATAGCCCTGCGCGGTGGGGATGCGGCCGGCCGAGGTATGGGGCGAGGCCAGCAGGCCCGCCTCCTCGAGATCGGCGAGGATGTTGCGGATGGTCGCGGCGCTCACATCCAGCCCGGCGTGCTTCGCCAGGGTCTGCGATCCGACCGGCTCGCCGTCCTGGATATGCCGCCCGATCAGCGTACGCAACAGCTGGCGGGCACGCGGGTCGAGCGGATGGCGGCGTTCGGACTGCATGGGGGCGGTATACGGCGCGCTTGGCGGCGACGCAAGCGCGGCGTTCTCCGACTGTGAGACGGAGGCCCGGTATCAAGCGCTCCGCTATCCGCCCACGGCACGCCAAGGCACAATCCGCAACCATGCTGACCCATCTCGCCATCCGCAATTTCGCCGTCGCCAGCCAGTCCGATCTGGAGTTCGGCCCGGGCCTGACCGTCATTTCCGGCGAGACCGGCGCCGGCAAGTCGCTGCTGGTCGACGCGCTCGGGTTCCTGTCCGGCCAGCGCGCCGACAGCGGGATCGTGCGTCACGGCGCTGAACGCGCCGAGCTGCACGCGGAATTCTCGCTTGAGGACGCCGCTCCCGCGCTGCGCTGGCTGCAGGACAACGAACTCGACGACGGCGGGATCGGGAATGGAATGGCCTGCCAGCTGCGCCGCACCCTGCGCGCGGACGGCGGCTCGCGCGCCTGGATCAATGGACGCCCGGCAACGATCGCCCAGCTCGGCGAACTGGCCGGGCATCTGGTGGAGATCCATGGTCAGCACGAACACCAGGCCCTGCTCGCCCGCGGCAGCCAGCTCGCCCTGCTGGACGCGCAGGCCGGCAATGGCGCCCTTCTTGCCGAGGTGCGCGCCTGCACGCAGGCCTGGCGCGCGCTGCACGAGGAGCGCGAAGCCCTCGCCGGCATCGGTGACGTGGAGGAGCGACGCGACTGGCTGCGCCACCAGCTCGGGGAACTCCAGGAGGAGGCCCTCGATGCCGAGGCGGTCGCGGAGCTGTTCGCGGCCCATCGGCGGCAGGCCAACGCCGCCGGCCTGATCCAGGCCTGCGATTCCGCACTCGAACGCATGCGCGGCGACGACGCCTTCGGCCTGCCGCAGGCCCTGCAGACGCTGCGCCACGATCTGGGCCGGATGCGCGCACACGAGCCGCGCCTGGGCGAGGTGGATGCGCTGCTCGACGCCGCCGCGATCCAGCTTGACGAGGCCACGCTGCTGCTTGACCAGGTCCGTGACGATCTCGACATCGATCCCGGACAGCTGGCGACGCTGGAACAGCGGCTGGTCCGCCTGCACGAGCTCGCGCGCAAGCACCGGGTCACGCCCGAGGAGCTCGCCGATGTACAGGCGCGCCTGAGCGCCGAGCTCGACCAGCTCGAAGGCGCTGGCGAGCGCCTGCTGCAGCTCGACGGTGAGATCGAGGCGGCGATGGCGCGCTGGCGTGCGGCCGCCGACCGCCTGGGCGCCGCCCGGCGCAGCGCAGCCAAGGCGCTGTCGAGCGCGACCACTTCTCTTATCCATGAGCTCGGCATGGGCGGTGGCGTGTTCGAGGTGGCGGTCGAGGCGCTCGACGTCACCCGCCCCGATCCGCAAGGCGCCGAGCGCGTGGAGTTCATGGTGTCCGCGAACGCCGGGCAGCCGCCCCGCCCGCTGCGCAAGGTCGCCTCGGGCGGTGAGCTCTCGCGCATCTCGCTGGCGATCGAAGTCGCCGCGCTCGGAAGCGACGCGGTGCCCACCATGGTGTTCGACGAGGTCGATTCGGGGATCGGCGGCGCGGTGGCCGATATCGTCGGCCGCAAGCTCCGTGCACTCGGTGCGGGGCGCCAGGTGCTGTGCGTCACACATCTGCCGCAGGTTGCCGCGAAAGGCCATGCGCACTACCGCGTGCACAAGGCCGCGAGCGATGGCGCGACGGAGAGCCGGGTGTCGAGGCTCGACGACCGCGAGCGCGCCGAGGAACTGGCGCGGATGCTCGGCGGCGTGGAGATCAGCAAGGAAGCTCGCGCGGCGGCGCGCAAGCTGCTGGCGACTGCGGACGTCTGATCGAGGGGAGCGCGCGCGAGGACAGCGCGCGCCTGTCGATCCTGCGCTGGCTCAGCGCTTCTTGCGCACGTAGAGCACCAGCGAATGCTCTTCGAGGATGTAGCCGTACTGCTCGGCGATCTGCCGCTGCAGCTCCTCGATCTCGGCGCTTTCGAACTCGATGATCTTGCCGGTGTCGACATCGACCATATGGTCGTGGTGCCCGCCGCGATCGAGCTCGTAGACAGCGTGGCCGCCCTCGAAGTTGTGCTTGAGCACGAGGCCTGCGGCCTCGAACTGGGTCAGCACGCGATAGACGGTGGCCAGACCGATCTCGTCGCCCTGGTCGAGCAACTGCCGATAGATGTCCTCGGCCGTCATGTGCTGCCGCGGCGTGCGGTGTTCGAGCAGTTGCAGGATCCGCATCCGCGGATGGGTGACTTTGAGTCCGGCCTTGCGCAGGTCGAGCGATTCCATGGGTGTCTCCAGGTACAGGCCGGCATTCCACTGGCGGTGAACGCCAGCTGCCTGAATCGCGGTCGCGGCGTCTGCGCAGTGTATCATCGGCCGGTCATTCAAGGCCGTCTCCCACGCCATGCACAAGCTTCTCCTCGTACCGGTTCTCGCCCTGGCCACCGCCGGTTGTGGCGTGCTCTACAAGCAGCCGATCTACCAGGGCAACCTGATCGATGGGTCCGCCGTCGAGCAGTTGCAGGTGGGCATGGGCAAGGCGCAGGTCGAAGCGCTGCTGGGCACGCCGTCGATTTCCGACCCCTTCCATCACCAGCGCTGGGACTACACCGCATCCGAGCGCGTGGACCGGCGTGGCCGTACCGAGGTGAAGAACTTCACCGTGTTCTTCGAGAACGATCAGCTCGCGCGCTGGGAAGGCGACTATTTCCCCAAGCGCGATGAAGAACTCGCCGCGCAGATGCGCAAGTTCGGCAACCTGCCCCGCGAAAAGAACCGCCGCTGATCCAGCCTCAGCGGTCGCGCCCGCCGCGACTGGCTGCGGCGCGTCGCCGGCGCGCGTCCTTGGGATCGGCCTTCAGCGCTTCCAGCAGCTCGAGACGGTCCCCATCGTGCAGTTCCGTGGATGGCTGCACGCGGAGTCCGAATACGGCGTAGCCGACCACGGCCTCGAGCGCTTCCGGACATGAAGCCCGGATCGCCGCCAGGGCCTCGGCCACCGTGGCCTGCGCATCGAGCGACAAGGTCCAGTCCATATGGCGCCCGGGCCATGCCCGGACCACATGCACCTGTTTCACCCGGCGTTCTCGCGATCGGCGACGCGGACGAAGTCGTTGACCATGCGATCCGCCAGGCCCTGGAAGCCCAGCGTCAACGCCGGCAGCAGCAGGCGGCTCCGGGGCTCGAACTCGAGCAGCAACGTGACCTTGCTGCCGCCCTCCCCCAGCGCCTGGAAGGTCCACCGCCCGTGCAGCGACTTGAAGGGACCATCGCGCAACTGCATGTCGATCGAGTCGGGCGGCGAGAGGGTGTTTTCAGTCGTGAACCACGTGCGCAAGGCGCCCAGCCCGAGATCGAGCCGCGCAACCATGCGCGATTCCGAGGCCTCCTGGATCTCGGCGGCGTCGCACCAGGCGAAGCGGCGCGGGTAGGCGGCCACATCGTTGACCAGCGCATACATGCGTTCGGGGGGATGCCCGACAAGGGCACTACGTTCAATCTTGGGCATGACTCGCCTGGGGAAGCTGCTTCGGAGACAATGGACGGATGAGCAAGAAAAGCGGTGGCAGCAAGGATAAGGCAAACAGCACGGGCACCATCGCGCTGAACAAACGCGCTCGGCACGAATACCAGCTCGAGGACCGCTTCGAGGCGGGCCTGGCGCTGCAGGGCTGGGAACTCAAGGCGATCCGCGCGGGACGGGCCAACATCGGCGACAGCTACGCGGTCGTGCTCCGGGGCGAACTGTTCCTGGTCGGCGCGCAGATCACGCCGCTGATCCAGGCCTCCACGCACGTGGTCGCCGACGCCCACCGTACGCGCAAGCTGCTGCTGCACCGCCGGGAGATCGACACACTGATCGGCCGCGTGCAGCGCGACGGCTATACCGTCGTGCCGACGGCGCTCTACTGGAAGGGCAACAAGATCAAGGCCGAGATCGCGCTCGCCAAGGGCAAGCAGAAACACGACAAGCGCGACGCCGAACGCGATCGCGACTGGGCCCGGGACAAGCAGCGCGCGATGCGGGCGCACAACAAGAACGCCTGAGCCTCGCCACCCTCGCGACTGTCACTACGTGGCGCGCGGGGTTGGCGCCAGTGTGAAGCGGAATGTCGCACCGGCTCCGGGCTGTCCGCTGGCTTCGATCGTGCCGCCATGGCGCTCGACGATGCGGCGCACGGAGGCCAGACCCACGCCGTGCCCCTTGAATTCGTCGTCGCGATGCAGGCGCTGGAACGGACGGAACAGCTTGCCGGCGTACTCGCTGTTGAAGCCCGCGCCGTTGTCCGTCACGTAGAAGATGCCGCCCGGCTCGCTACCGAACTCGATGGTCGCGTGCTCGGTATTGGCGGTGAATTTCCACGCATTGCCGAGCAGGTTCTCGAGCAGGTTGCGCACCAGGGCCGCGTCGCCCTCGGCCTGCAATCCCGGGGCAATGCGCACAGTCACGTCGCGCCCGGGCTCGGTCTGTCTCAGTTCCGTGATCACCTCGCTGGCCATGCGGCTCAGATCCAGAGGCGAACGCCTGAACTCGCCGCGGCTGATCCTCGACATCATCAGCAGCGCATCGATCAGTCCATCCATGCGCGCGGCAGCGTTGCGCACCCGCGCCAGATAATCCTGCCCCTGCGCATCCAGCAGCGCTTCGTAACGCTCGGCGAGGATGCGCCCGAAACCGTCGATGCTGCGCAGCGGCGCCCGCAGATCGTGCGACACGATATAGGCGAAGGATTCGAGCTCGTGGTTGGCCTGGGTAAGCTCGCGCGTGCGCTCCTCGACGCGGGATTCCAGCGTGCGATTGAGCGCATGCACCTGCGCCTCCGCACGCACGCGCTCGGTGACGTCTTCCACCTGCACCAGCTGGGCCACATCGCTTTCCTCCTCGCCAGGCATCAGCGTCGATGCCAGATGCACTTCACGCAGGTCTCCGTCGCGGCGCCGCAGCTGGCGCCTGCTGCGGAAGACACCTTCCCGCAGTGCCTGCGTCTCCTGGGTGCGGGATACATCGTCGCCACTGTCGGCCAGATAGCTCCGGAACCTGGTCCCGCTCAGCACCGCTTGGCTGACGCCCGCAATCTCGGCCATGGCCGGGTTGCTCTCGACGATGACGCCCTCCCGGTCGAGCAGCACCATGCCGATCGCCGAATACCGCATCGCGTTGCGGAAGCGCTGCTCGCTGCGCCGGTAGGAATCGCTGAGGCGATGGGCGAGCGTTTCGGCGCGCGACTGGGTGCGCGCAAGCGCCAGGACCACGGCGAACAGCAACAGCGATGCAATGACACCGGCCACGAGCGTCGCCTGCAGCTCACGCATGCCGCCCGATGTCAACGCGCCAACATGCTGGAAATCGTAACGCCAGGTGCGCCCGTACAACTGCTGGGTAAGGCTGTGAAGCGGGCGCGCATCCTCGGCATCGCTCCAGCCATTGGAGGCCAGCAACGGGCGCTCCTCGCCCCCGGTCACGTCGACGATACGGAACGCGATATCGTGCCCGATCGGAACCAGCGAGCGGTCGGTAAACTCCGTGCTCCGGAACGGGGCGTAGACCCACCCGACCAGCGCGGTTTCACGGCCGGCCCCGGACACGGGCAGGCGCGCGGTGCGATACACCGGTGCGAACATCAGCACGCCTTCCTGCCCATCGCGTCCGTGTTGCCGCAAGCGCAAGGGGGCGCTGAGCCGCACTTCGCCACTGTCGCGGGCCGCGTCCATCGCATCGCGCCGGACCGGGTCGCTGTACTGGTCGTAGCCGATACCCGCGCGACTGGATTCGGTCTCGGGCTCGAAATAGACGATCGCCCCATAGCGTTCGCGCACGCCTCGCGGCGTCAGGGTAAAGAGCCCCTCGCCCGCCTCGCGCTGGCGGAGCTGCAGCTCGGCAAGCGAGTGCGGATCCAGATACGCCACATAACCCAGCCCCATCAGGCCAGGCAGCTGACGGCGGATATCGAGTCCGTCGACGTAACCGCGCCACTGGCGCGAAGTCGGTGTATCGACGGCGGCGCTATGCAGGGCAACGCCGCCCCTGAGGCTCAGTTCGTACTGCAGCAGCCGCTGCCGGACCGTATCGGCGAGCTGGTCGGCTTCGGCGATGAAGCTCGTTTCGGCGAGCCTGCGCTCGCGCTCGCCAGCGCCGCGGGCGTAGAGGCCCACCATCAGCAGGGACCCGAGCAGCACGAGGAGCGCAAGAGCATGACTGCGACGCAGGCGCCAGTTCGACCGACTTCGTGGAGCAGGATCTTGGCGTGAATGGAGCGCGACCATCACGACAGCATAACGATCCGAGACGATTCTGACTGCCGCAGGCATGAAAACGGGCCCGAAGGCCCGTTCTCATCAACATGGTGGAGGTGGCGGGAATCGAACCCGCGTCCGAAGGCACTCCATCCCCGGTACTACATGCTTAGCTCACCGTTGGATCTCGTCCCGGAACAGCACGGTGCGCGAAGCGCATCCCGGGACCAGCCTGCTTTGGTTAAGCCGTGACTGACAGGCAGCCATCACAGCCGGTTCCGTGATAATGACCCTACATCCACGAGCACGGGCACAAGTGGGTTCGGGGCTTACGCCTTAAGCGGCGAGAGCGTAGTTGTCGTCGTTGGCAACTAAAGTTTTGCTGCTGGATTTACGAGGAAAGCGGCCCCCTCGGCATGCACCAGGCAACTTCGCGACCCCCGTCGAAGCCATGGCACCCCCGATAAACTGGGATCTCAAGCGGCTTCAGGCTGGTGGGTTGACCATTTCCTGACCAAACGGATCTTACAGCAGCCGGCCGTCCACTCGCTGAACGATGCTGACGTCCGGAGTCTACCGTAGGCGGCGCGACCGCACGCGTGGGACACGTCGAGGCGGCGAAACCCGCCACCGCCATGCGCGAAGGCGGAACAAGCTTTGGCCGCCACCACGATGCCCTGCTCCCTTGAACCGGTCTTCGTGTCCGGCAACTGCTACAGGCCCCGGACGACCGCTCGTTGAGAACAGGCCTGCGCGGCGGGACAGCCACATCCGGCCGGCGCCCGTTCGCACCCCGCCGGACGTGTTCCGCGAAGCCGACAAGTCCAACTCCTATCTTCGGCAGCACTACGGAATCCGAAGGAGTGGGACATGGCCCGCTTGAATCGACTGGCAAGCCTCGGGGGCGCTCACTCTTTCAAGGCTCTGCGCTGCTGCAGCGCTCCAAGCCGCTCCGATCCGTTGCGACACGTGCGTCACGGACGAGGATTTCAAGGCGGGCATTGGAGCATGGCCCGAGGACGCACTCCGTGTTCAATCTGCCGGCCAACGTGGTGCAGACGTGGCGGGTACCCGCACCCGTCCGGGTGAACACGGTTGAACCCACGGCGCTGTAGAGGGAGATGGAAGCGAACGCCGAACCCGCCTCGAGCGAAAAGTACGCGGGCGACCGCGAACGCTGAGGGTAGATTCGAGCCGTTCTCTCGGCGGCCAGGCAACCACGGGCGAGATCTCGTCTCCCACAGGCTTCAGTCGCACCCTCGAAGCCAGAGCGGAAGCTTCAGCCGACCCGCAGCGTGCACGAGCTCGAGAGGGTTGGGCCCGGAAGCGGGCCTGCGCAGCCGCGCGATCAGGACACCGCGAGGAAGCTGCAGCGCCCCGGGGCTCGGAGGCTGCTGGCGAATATCCGCGCTCACGCGCCGCGGCTCCATCGTTCCCCCTATGTTGAATGCCTCCGGCTATACGTGTGCATCGGCAAGGACGCGCTGCTAGCATGCGCGTCCCCTTGGGGAGTAGCCGGCTTCCGTACGCGGAGGCGCCCGCGTCAACACACTCGATCTGCATGATCGTGGTGCGGGCAACCAGTCCAGGTAGGCGAGACCAGCGGCATGCCGGCGCAACGGAGTTGGGCGCGCTGGCGGCTGCACGCCATCTCCGCCCGACCACGCCAACTCGATGTCCTTCTTCTCGATCCTCCTGATCGGCTTTGCCATGTCCACTGACGCCTTTGCCGCTGCTGTCGGCAAGGGGGCGGCGATGCAACGTCCGCGATTCGCCGAGGCGTTGCGCGTCGGCGCGATCTTCGGCGTCATCGAGGCCGTGACTCCTGTCGTCGGCTGGGCGCTGGGCCTTGCCGCGGCGGCCTATGTGACCGCATGGGATCACTGGATCGCCTTCGTGCTGCTTGGTGCGCTCGGCGCCTTCATGCTGGTCAGTGGACTCCGCTCCGACACGACGGACACGGAACACGAGAAACCCCGTCCGCACGGGTTCTGGAACCTGGCCGCGACCGGTTTCGCGACCAGCATCGATGCGATGGCAGTCGGCGTGGGCCTGGCCTTTCTCGAGGTCAACATCCTCGTGGTCGCTGCAGTGATCGGCATCTGCACCCTGGTGATGGTGACCACGGGGGTGATGCTGGGACGCGCCCTGGGCGTTGTTGCCGGCAAGCGCGCCGAGATGGCCGGGGGCGTGATCCTGATCCTGGTGGGCAGCTTCATCCTCCACGAACATCTGTCCGGAAACGCCGCGGTCTTCGGCGTGGGCTGACCTGCGCCCGATTCACGGCCCGGCGACAACTTGCTGCGGATGCTCGGTCGGTCCGGTCCCGCCGTGGAGTCGCCCATGAAGATCCGTCGTGTCTACAGCACGTCTTCCCTGCCCGCGGCGGAAGCCGCAGTACGCGCCGTCCGAAGCGCGGGCATTCCCGACGAGGACGTCTCGCTCGTGGCGCGCGGCGACATCGAACTCCAGGCGATGCCCGAGCACCAGAAGGAAGCCCCGACCGACTTCAAGCACGCGGCGATCCGCGGTGCAGGCATCGGCGGCGCAACCGGACTGCTTGCTGGCCTCGTCGCGGTCGCCATACCGCCGCTCGGGCTCACGCTTGCCGGCGTGGCGTTGACGACCCTGGGCGGCGCCGCCGTCGGAACCTGGGCCTCGTCCCTGGTGGGTGCGTCCCTGCCCGATCCGGTGCGGCGGAAATTCGAGGACGAGATCGAGTCGGGCCGTATCCTGGTCGTGATCGACGGGGACGAGGAATCGCTCGGGCCCGCGGAGGCCGCATTGCGCGAAGCAGGCGCGGTACACCTGCCCTATGAAGACGCCTCGGCCTTGAGTTGACCGCGGGCCGCCTGTCGCCCCGCACTTCAGGACCCTTGCGCCGTCGGTCGTCAACGACGAGGCACCCCATCACGGCCGCCGCCATGCCCTGGAAAATTGAAATCGCGTCGTTCGGCCGCTACCGGCGTGGAGGCTCTCGCGATCAGCACGCGAGCCGGCGCAATGCGGCCAGCACCGCGGCCGCCTCGACCGGTTTCTCCAGGATGCACTGCTGCAGGTATCGAGCCGGGATCGTGTGCCGGTCGTAGCCCGTGACCAGCACGAACGGGATTCCCCTCTTCGCCAGTACGTCGGCAACCGGATAGACCTCCTCGCCCCGCAGATTGACGTCGAGAACCGCCAGATCCAGCTGCGCGGCTTCTTCAACGAGCTTCAGGGCACGTTCGACCGACGGCGCCGGGCCGATCACGATCGCTGCCTGGTCGGCGAGCTCTTCGGCGAGGGCCGCGGCAATGGAGTAATCGTCCTCGACCACAAGAACGCGACATCCTGCGAGGTTGCGCTCATCCATGGGTCATGACGTCCGGAGATGTCGCGTCGGACACGGGCACCTCGATAGTGCAACGCACGCCGTCGGCACCGAGCTCGTATGACGTGCGGGCATCGAGCTGGTAAGGCAGCGCGTACTCGATCAGTTCGCGACCGTAACCGCTGCCCTGGGGCGCGGCCGCAGCGCGCGTCATGTCGACGCAACTCTCCGTCCACTCGATATGCAGGGACGGATGGCCGTCCCGCCGCATCGCACGCCAGCGCAGCGACAATCTGCCCTGCTCCTGCTCCTGCGCCAGTGCTCCGTACTTCAACGCATTGGTCGCGAGTTCGTGCAGGGCCAGCGCGAACGTCTGGACCGTGCCGGAGCGCAGGTAGACCCCGGACGGGCCCGAGAGCTCCACCCGCTCACTGTTTCCCGCGTCGTCCAGCGCGCCCATGGCCGACAGCTCAGCGCGCACGAGCGCATCGAAAGCGATCCGGTCCCCTTCCTGCAACTGCGAGAGCAGGCCCTGCACGCGGGCAAGTGCGCCGAGCCGGCTCGTGTAGGACTTCGCCAGGGCGTGGATGTCGGGACTGGTGCGACGCGTCTTGTCGAATATGGTCAACACGACCGCCATGAGGTTGCGCGTGCGGTGTTGCAGCTCGCGAAGCAGCACCTGCTGCCGCTCATCCCAGTGTTTGCGCTCCGTGCTGTCACGACCCACCTTCAGAAAGCCGCTGGTATTTCCGAAGGGGTCGATGAGCGGCCGCGTGGCGCCATCGATGAAGACGCGGTTGCCATCGCGGCATGCGTGCCAACGCACATCCGGCGCGACGCCTTCAGCCTGGGCGACGCGCATTTCCTCGGCGGGCACACCCGCGGCGCGGTCCTCCTCGGTGAAGGTGATCTCCGCGTGCTGGCCGATCGCCTCCTCCGGAGTCCACCCGAACACGGCCTCGGCGCCCGGCGGCCAGCTTTCGATGATGCCGGCCGCATCAGTGGTGAAGATCGCGTAGTCCAGCGCCGTGGTGACGATGCCCCGGTAGCGCGCCTCGCTCTCGCGCAGCGCCGCCTGGGACTTCGCCCGTTGCCGCCGGGCCTGGGCATCGTAGGCGGCCAGCGACTCTCCGAACGCCTGGTCGAGCGTCTCGTTGAAACGCAGCAACTGCTGGCTTCGCTCCGCATCGCGCGGCTCGCCCGTCTTCAGCCAGGCCTTGAGGACCGTCGCGCGCAGCGCACGGTAGTCAGCGGCCAACTGGGACACCGAGAGATCATCTCCGTGCCGCACCGCGCCGTAGAACGCCGCCGCCGATCCGGACTCGGCGATGTCACCGCGCGCGCGCTCACGCGCCTGCTGCCCGGTCGGGCTGGATTCGGTTTCCATGTCGACCGCGATGGCCCTCAGGATCTGCTCGGCATGACGACCCAGCCCCAGGCTGGCTCCGGAGCCCGCCGGTGCATACGAGCTCGAGATCGCGTTCCACTCAGACAGGAGTTCGCGCACGTTTTCCTGGATGAAGCGCGACAGCTTCATTTGCGTTGCCTGCCTGTCGGCAGGACGACGGACGGATGGCGCATCGGGGCCTCGAGTCGCATGAGCTTGTCGTCTGGAGGCGAAAACCTACTAGGCCGTCGTCACGTGCCGGGTGAAGAGGCGCGGCGAGCATGCGGTCTGTGCTTGCCTCCGTGTCTGCAGGTACAGGGAGGAAACGACGGCATGGGTTCCTCGGCAGGGATGTCTTCGCCCCACGCAGCCAGCAGGCATCGAGGCTCGAACCGGAACCACAGGGCAGAAACGAAGAAGCCCCGACGGTGGGTCAGGGCTTCTGCGACGTTGTGAGTTCCGGGACATCTGGAGCCGCGGTCGCGCTGAGGTGCCAGCACTCGGGCTCACGGGCTGCGGGCAGTCTGGTCGCTTGAATGGACGAAGCGCTGCAGCGGTCACGCGTGTTCGGACGGCGGGGCGCTGGGCCCCGCCGAAGGCGCTACTTTTTGCTGCTTTTGTACGGGTTCTGCGCCATTGCCGAATCACCCGTGGACTTCGACGCAGTCTTGGAGCCCTTGTCCTTCGACGCTTTCGAGGCCGCAGTCACAGCCTTGGGGCTCGTCTGTTCGTTCTTCGTCGCCATGGTGGAGTCTCGTTGGCCGGCCCGCTGCCGGCCAGCCGATCCTGCGCCTGCGCCGTGCTAGGCGCCAGCCTTGGGGGGCCGTTCCTGACCGTCGGTAAGTCAGTATTGTTGTTGATGAAATTCTGTGCAGAAAGATGACCGCGCGGGGCCTCCAACCGAAGCTCTTCCTTGGCGCATTCATCCCACGGCTTGCCAGAGCGACGGCACCGGCAAGTCTGCTTGCTGGTTCCCGTTGCAGGTACGCGCCCGAGCGCTACCGGTGGCATCTGAAGTCGGGGTCTCCAGTCGAATACCGGCAATCCGGCATCCGGCGCCTGGGCTCGATCGCGCCGCGCTATCGCAGCCGGGTCGCGGCGTTGCCTGCCTGACGCCACTGATCCAAAGCTGGAGTCATACATGGATTCGGCCCTCCCACCGGCTGACCCTCCTGGAGATGGCGCACGACTGTCCGCCGGGGGTCTGGGACGAAGCGTGGGCGCAGACAACGACGTCAGCTGCAAAACCGGTCACGGGCCTCGAGCGCGTCTTTCATGAATGCCGCATCCCTCGGCGCATCGGAGTTGTAGGCCTGCTCGACCGTCCTGCGAAGTGCGGGACACGGATCGTCGGTATATCCCGGCGGCCACAGCCCGGTCAGCATTGCGAAGCCCCTGACGATGTCGCGCCCGGTGATGCTTCGCCTCATCCTGAGACTGTCCGGCCGCGAGCCTCCAGCGCGGCCCTCCTCCAGGAAGCGCCTCTCCGAGAACTCGATCCCTTCGACTGACCGTGCCCAACCCGAGTAATCGATCTCGATGCGCGTATCCGCGCCATCGACGCTCGGATCAGAAACACGTGCGGCAGCAGACTCTGGAACCGACGGTGCGGCTCCGGTCGGGCGAACTCCTTGATTGCCGAGCCAGCGCTTCGCCGTGTCGCCCCGGTGCGCATGCTCCATGCGGACCGGAGGCACTCCTGCCTGCTCCGGAACTTCGACGTACGCAAGAACGTACTCGAGCTTCAGACCCGTTGGGTTCCGGGTTGCGTAGCGCCGGTCCTGAAGCAGAAGGCACAGCATCATCGAGAGAACCAGTACCGAGACGAGCGCACTCACCGCGCGCGCCAGGTAATCCGATGGTTCCAGCGATTGCGGTCCCGCCCTGTGCATGGCGCGAAGCCTAGCGGACCGGGGAAGCGGTCATATGGACGGTGTACCCGATCGCAGAGAGCAGCTGCCCCCAACGTGCGCGGCGCCACTCGCTGTCCCGGGAATCGCATGCACCGCTTGGGGCAAGTAGCCCGCCGAGCCAGTGAGTCGGAGCCGCCAGCCCCCTCTGCCCGGAAAAGCGTCGGGCTTCACCTGACCCGTCAACCGGGGCGGGAAGCATTGAACCAGGTCCGCGCGGACCATGGCATGCGCTCTGCCTGACGCCCATTCCTCCTCCTTGAGGTCACCTGTCCCGGCATTGCCGACAGGTGTCGATCCTAGATCCTATCGAGCAACCAACTCCGCACCTGCTGCCAGAAAAAGAAGAAAGGCGGATTGGCGGAGAGAGTGGGATTCGAACCCACGGAAGGTTTGACCCTTCGGCGGTTTTCAAGACCGCTGCCTTAAACCACTCGGCCATCTCTCCGATGTTCAACGCCCCGTCCTTGCTGAGGCACGCAACCGGGACGATCACCGCTCGAGGGCGACGTCCCGATGTCCGCGTGCGCAGCGCGTCGGGGTCAGGCCATTGTCGCACGCACCGCTTCGCCCGAGATACTCGGCGGCGGGACCGCGCCTGCCACCGGCCGCCTGTCGCAGTTGCGGCAGTCGAGACTCGAGGCTTCGATGAGGGGCGGCAGCTTTTCAGCGAGGAAATCGATGAAGACCCGTACCGCCGGCAACAGGCCGCGACGCGAGGCAAATACGGCGTGTGCGATGCCCTGCGGCAGATGCCAGTCCGGCAGCACCACTTCGAGTTCGCCATTGCGCACCGCTTCTGCGCACAACGTCTCGGGCAGCATCGTGATGCCGAGTCCCTGCTTGGCCAGCGCCATCAGCATCGGAAAATCGAAGCCGGCGACGCGCGGCTTGAGTTCGACGCGGCGGGTGGTGCCGTCGTTGGCCTGCAGGTCCCAGCGCTGCTTCACCTCGTCCTCGCCCATGCTCATGGTCGTGTGCTGGCCGAGCTCGTCGGGATCCTTGGGTCGACCCATGCGATCGAGGTAAGCGGGGCTGGCGACCAGAAGCTCCTGGATCTGGCCGAAGCTGCGCATCACCAGGCTGCCGTCGTCGTCGAGCTTGGAGCGCACCCGCACCGCGACATCGAATCCTTCGTTGATGACATCGACGCGCCGGTTGCTGACGTGCAACTGCACGCGCACCTGCGGATAACGCGCAAGGAACTCCGGCAGCATCTGCGGAATGGATTGCTGGGCGATGCTCACCGGAACGCTGACGCGCACCAGCCCACGGGGCTCGGCGCTCAGGCGATCGACCACCTCGCGCGCGGCCGTGGCCTCGGCGAGCATCGACTGCGCATGGCGGAACACGCTCTGGCCGACATCGGTCACTGCGAAGCGCCGCGTCGAGCGCTGCAGCAGGCGCACGCCGAGCTCCGTTTCCAGCTGGCTGATGCGCCGGCTCAGGCGTGATTTGGGAATCCCGAGCGCGCGCTCGGCGGCCGCGAAGCCGCCGTGCTCGACGACCATCGCGAAATAGTAGAGATCATTGAGATCCTGCATCGGGAAGCCCTACCTTCAGAACAATCCAAGGTATTCCACCACGCATATTCCACCAGTGCAACAGACGCCACTCCAGGCCAAGCAGCCTCAGGCCCTGCGATCAGGCGCTCCCGGCGGGATCAGTCGAGCCGCTCCACCCCACCCATATACGGGCGCAGCACCGCCGGGACTTCGATGCTGCCGTCCGCGGCCTGGAAGTTCTCCATCACCGCAATCAAGGTGCGGCCCACGGCCAGGCCCGAGCCGTTGAGCGTATGCACCGGCTCGGGCTTGCCGGTCTCGGGGTTGCGCCAGCGCGCCTGCATGCGGCGGGCCTGGAAATCGCCGGTGTTCGAGCACGAGGAGATCTCGCGGTAGGTCTGCTGCGATGGCAGCCATACCTCGAGATCGTAGGTGCGTCGCGCAGCGAAGCCCATGTCGCCGGTGCACAGCAGCATCCTGCGGTATGGCAGGCCGAGCTTCTCGAGCACGGTCTCGGCGCAGCGGGTCATGCGCTCGAGTTCCGCGTCGCTGTCCTCCGGGCGCACCACCGACACCATCTCGACCTTCTCGAACTGGTGCTGGCGGATCATGCCGCGGGTATCGCGGCCGTGGCTGCCCGCCTCGGAGCGGAAGCAAAGCGAATGCGCGCTCATGCGCAGCGGCAGGCGCTCGGCATCGACGATCTCATCGCGCACGATATTGGTCAGCGGCACTTCGGCCGTCGGAATCAGGTAGCGCGTTTCGTCGCCGAACGGCGTCGCGAACAGATCGTCCTCGAACTTGGGCAGCTGACCGGTGCCGCGCATGGTCTCGGCATTGACGATCAGCGGCACGCTCGTTTCCTCGTAGCCGTGCTCCTGTGTATGCAGGTCGAGCATGAACTGCGCGAGTGCGCGGTGCAGGCGGGCCAGCTTGCCGCGCAGCACGGTGAAGCGTGCGCCGCTCAGCTTGGCCCCGGACTCGGCGTCGAGCCAGCCATGGCGCTCGCCGAGCTCGACGTGGTCGCGCACCGTGAAGTCGAAACTGCGCGGCGTGCCCCAGCGCGACTGCTCGACGTTGTCGGACTCGTCGCGCCCCACCGGCACGCCGGGATCGGGAAGGTTCGGCACGCCGAGCACGATCGCCTCGATGTCGGCCTGGATCGCCTCGAGCCGCGCCTCGCTGGCCTTGAGCTCGTCACCGAACCCGGCGACCTCGGCCAGCAGCGGGGCGACATCCTCGCCCTTGGCCTTGGCCTGTCCGATCGCCTTGCTGCGGGTGTTGCGCAGGTTCTGCAGCTCCTGGGTGCGCACCTGGATCTGCTTGCGCTCGGTCTCGAGAGATTCGATGCGCGAGACCGGCAATTCGAATCCGCGGCTTTCGCGCAGGCGCGTGGCGGTCTCGGTGAGGTGCTGGCGCAGAAGGTTCGGATCGAGCATGGCGGGCGTTCGTCTATCGCTGAGCGGACCGCCATTATCGCCCGGATCATCCCCGCACGCGTTCGCAGCGGGCGCGCCTGGCGGCGGGAACCCGTATGCAAGAATGCGGCGCCGCCCCCGAGATGCCGACGATGCCCGCTCCACTGCCGATCACCACCCGCCTGCGTCGTGGCATGCGCGACGCGATGCCCAGAGGTCACGCATGGTGGATCGTGCTCGGGGCATGCGGTCTTGGCCTGCTGTTGTTCATGAGCGTGTGGATGGGTCGCGGGCCTGCGCGGGACGACGGCGGCGATGCGGATGGCGAGGTGGGGGCGGAGCAGGTGCTGAACGATCTGCCGGCACCGCTGCCGGCGGCCGCCACTGCAGACCGCGGATTCGACTATGCGGGCGCGCCCGCCAGCGCGCCGGACGCGATGGACGGGGAGCTGCCGCGCGCCGGCGTGCCCGCCGCGCCGGCAGCGGCCACGACGCCGCCCACGCCTGCGCCTGCGCCTGCGGCACCCGCCCGCGCGGCTTCCAGCGATCCACGTCCGATCTCGAGCCCGTCCCCGCAGTATCCCCGCGCATCGCTGCGCCGCGGCGAACGCGGTGACGTGGTGGTACTGGTACGGGTCGGCGCGAACGGGCGCGTCACCGATGTCGAGCTGGTCAGCAGCAGCCAGCATCCGCGCCTCGACCGCGCGGCCATGAGCGCCGCTCGGCGCTGGCGGTTCGAGCCCGCCATGCGCGATGGCCAGCCGGTCCCGGGCGAACTTCGCATCCCGTTTTCGTTCGTCCCCGAGGGCGGATAAGGACGAAGCTGCACGCCGCATCCACGCATTGCATGGGAGCCTCATCCCTCCCATTCACAATAGGGTGCGCCATGTACGATCCGGCCCAGCGTCCCGCTGATCCCCCGCCGCACGACCGGGATCGGCGGCGCAAGCGCTCCAGCCCGCTCCTGTGGATCCTGCTGCTGGCCGTCCTCGTCCTGATCGGCTGGTATGCGCTGACGCAGCGAAGCACTCGCGAAACCGTCGAACTGCCGCCGACGCCGATCATCGGCGACCCGGATACACCGGTCGTGGAACGCGAACCCGAGCGCCGCCCGACCCGCAGCGCCGGGGCGCCTGCACGGACCCCTGCACAGCCGGCCGACCGCGCGGCCCGCCCCACCGCGCAGCCGGAGATTCCCTATCCGCCGGCGGCCGCGCGCAACCGTGAGGAAGGCTCGCTGACGCTGCTGGTGCAGGTGGACGCGAACGGCAATGCCACGGACGTCAGCATCGCCGAGCGCAGTGGATCGCGCGATCTGGATCGCGCCGCGCAGCAGGCCGTGCGCTCCTGGAAATTCGAACCCGCCATCAAGGGGGGCAAGCCGATAGCGAGCGAAGTCCGGGTGCCGATCGATTTCAGCCTCCAGCAACCGCGCTGATCGCTTGATCCGACGCGCCAGCCGCAACGCCCGCATCGCCAGGTGCGGGCATTTTTCGTCCGGCTGCGACACAGCCGCGCGAGGCATCTACGCCGGGCTGTGGACGCGCGCACCCCCGCCGCGCGGCTCAGCCCTCGCGCAGACCGAAGCCGGCGGCCTCCGCCATCGCCACGAAGCCGGGAAACGAAGTTGCGACGTTGGCGGTGTCGTCGATGATCACCGGTCCGCGAGCACGCTGGCCGGCAACCGCGAACGACATCGCGATGCGGTGGTCGCCATGACTGTGGACGCGGCCGCCGGCAAAGCCATCCGCACGCCCGGCGATGTTCGCGCCATCAGGCGCCTCTTCGATCGCGACCCCGAGTGCGCGCAGGCCTGCGGCCATGGTCGCGATCCGGTCCGACTCCTTGACCCGCAACTCCTGCGCGCCGGTCACCCGGGTGACCCCCGACGCGCACGCGGCGGCAATGAACAGTGCCGGGAACTCGTCGATCATGTCCGGCACATGCTGCTCGGGCACATCGATGCCACGCAGCGGTGCATGACGCACGCGCAGGTCGGCAACCGGTTCACCGCCCTCCTCGCCCACGTTGGACTCCACGATCTCCGCGCCCATCAGGCGCAGCACGTGCAGCAGGCCGGTCCGCCGGGGGTTCATGCCGACGCGGCGCAGCAGCAACTCCGAATCGGGCACGATCGACGCGGCGACCAGGAAGAATGCCGCGGACGAGAAATCCGCCGGCACGCGCACATCGGTGGCTTGCAGGCGATAACCGCCGCGCAGACGTGCGAGGCCGGGGGCGAAGTCGACAGGCCAGCCGAAGGCGGCGAGCATGCGCTCGGTGTAGTCACGGGTGGGACGCGGTTCGCGCACGACCGTCTCACCGTCGGCATAGAGCCCGGCGAGCAACAGGGAAGACTTGACCTGGGCACTGGCCAGCGTGTTGTCGAACTCGATGCCGTGCAGCGCCTGACCGCCGTGTATCCGCAGTGGCGGCGTGCCACCCGCGCCGGTCTCGATGCGTGCGCCCATGGCCGCCAGCGGCCCGGTCACCCGCCGCATCGGGCGCTTCGACAGCGAAGCGTCGCCGATCATCGTGCTGTCGAAGGCCTGGCCTGCGAGCAGGCCGGCGAGCAGGCGCATGCCGGTGCCCGCATTGCCGCAGTCGAGGGGCCCGTCGGCGGGCCTTAGCCCGTCGATGCCGACCCCGTGCACGATGCGCACGCCCGGCTCCGGCGCCTCGATCGCCGCGCCGAGGCTGCGGAAGATCGACTCGGTCGCGCGCGCATCCTCGCCCTCGAGAAACCCATCGATGCGCGAGGTGCCGTCGGCGATCGACGCCAGCATGATCGCGCGGTGCGAAACCGATTTATCGCCCGGCACGCGCACTTCGCCACGCAGCGGCGTGCCCGGAGCCGCGGTCCATGACGCCACGCTCATGGCACTGCGACCGGATAGGAGCCGAGTACGCGGACTTCCCCGGCGAACGCATCGATCTCGCCCAGCGCGTCCTTCAGTGGCGATTCGTCGACATGGCCGTTGACCTCGATGAAGAACGCGTACTGCCACAGCGCCCCGTGAGCCGGACGCGACTCGATGCGGTTCATGCTGATGTCGCGTCGCGCCAGCGGCTCGAGGATGCGGTACAGCGCGCCTGGCTGGTCGCGGATGAAGACCATCAACGAAGTGCGGTCGTTGCCGGACGGCGGAAACGCGCTCCGACCGATGACCAGAAAGCGCGTGGTGTTGTCGCTGCGGTCCTCGATCGGTCCGGCGATGACCTGCATGCCGTAGACGTGCGCGGCGTTCTCGCCGGCGATCGCGGCAGCGTCGTCGGACTTCTTGGCCCGGCGCACGGCCTCGGCATTGCTGACCACGGCATGCTTCTCGACGCCGGGCAGGTTCTCGCGCAGCCACTGCTTGCACTGGGCCAGCGACAGGCCGTGCGAGTAGACGCGCTCGATGTCCTCGATGCGTCCCGTGCGCGACAGCAGGTACTGGTGCACCCGAAGTTCCACTTCACCGCAGATCTTCAGCGGCGAGGTGAGAAACATGTCGAGCGTGGACTGGATGGTGCCCTGCCCTGAATTCTCGACCGGCACCACGCCGAAGTCGGCATGGCCTGCGGCGACCTCGTCGAACACCTCCTCGATGCTCGCAAGCGGCAGCCCCTTGGCCGAATGGCCGAACTGCTTGTGCACGGCCTGCTGCGAGAACGTGCCTTCGGGGCCGAGATATCCGATCTTCAGCGGCTCCTGCTGGGCCAGGCAGGCCGACATGATCTCGCGGAACAGGCGCACCAGCTCGGCATCGGAAAGCGGGCCGTCGTTGCGGTCCACCACGCGGCGCAGCACCTGGGCCTCGCGTTCGGGCCGGTAGTAATCGACGGCCGCGGCGAGCTTGCCCTTGGCCTTGCCGACCTGGCGCGCGAACTGCGCGCGTTCGGCGATCAGGGTCTGGATCTGGCGGTCGATGCCGTCGATCTGCGCCCGTACCGCGTCGAGATCGGGCTTGGCGATGCCTGCGGTGGCCGCGGCTTTCGCAGCTTCGACCCTTGCCGTCGGCTTCTTCGCTCCGGAAGCCGCCCGTGTCCTCTTCTTCTTCGTATCAGCCATTGCGCTTCTGGAAATCCTGCATGTAGGCGACGAGCGCGCGGACGCCCTCGACCGGCATCGCGTTGTAGATCGAGGCGCGCATGCCGCCGAGCACGCGGTGGCCCTTGAGGCCGATCAGTCCCGCCTCGCGCGCACCCTCCAGGAACGCGGCGTTGCGGGTGTCGTCAGCGAGGAAGAACGGCACGTTCATGCGCGAGCGCACCGCTGGATCGACCTCGTTGCGGTAGAAGCCACCGGATCCGTCGATGGCGCCATAGAGCAGCGCCGATTTCTCGTCGCTGCGACGGTCGAACTCGGCGGTGCCGCCCTCGTCGAGCATCCAGCGGAACACCAGACCGGCGACATACCAGTTCCACGTCGGCGGGGTGTTGAGCATCGAGCCGTTCTTGAGGTGGGAACCGTAGTTGAAGATATCGGCGCGCGGCTGGCCGGCGCGCGCGAGCAGGTCACGGCGCACGATGACGACGGAGATGCCGACCGGGCCGAGGTTCTTCTGCGCACCGGCATAGATCACGCCATAGCGGGAGATGTCGATCGGCTCGGACGCAATGCTGGAACTGAAGTCCGCGAACAGCGGCACATCGCCCGTATCGGGCGGGACCGCGCCCCAGGCCGGCCGGTATTCGACCCCGTGGATGGTCTCGTTTGCGGTGACATGCACGTAGGCCGCGCCGGGCGTCAACTGCCAGGACTCGCGCGCGGGAATCGAGCGATACCCGCCTTCCTCGCCACTGGCCGCGATGTTGATCCGGACCGCCGGCGTCAGCTGCCTGAGGGCGGTCTTGCCCCAGTGCCCGGTAACCACATAGTCGACCGTATCGCCTTGGCTGGCGAAGTTCAGCGGCAGCAGCGCCTGGGCCGTGGTCGCGCCGCCCGCCATGAACAACACCGCATAGTCGTCTGGCACGCCCAGCAGCGTGCGAAGATCGGCTTCGGCTCGCGTGGCGACCTCCATGAACTCGGGGCCGCGATGGCTCATCTCCACGATCGACGCGCCGGCATCGCCCCATTCGAGCATGTCCGCCTGCGCCTGTTTCAGCACGCTTTCAGGCAGCGCGGCCGGTCCCGGAGCAAAGTTGTACGCGCGCGTCATTGCAGACTCCACAGGACGTATGGTCAGGGTCGGCAAGTATGCCGCAGCGCAACAGTTTGACGTGCCCGCAATGGTTGCGCTGGCAACGTATGTCGACCGGTCCACAACGGGCGCGCACGCGCCGAGGAGCACCCATGTCATTGCGCGATGCGTTGCGGATCCGGGCGGCGGACATCACCGAAGAAGCGGTCTACCGCGATCGCCGCCGTCTGCTTGCCCTGATGGCGGCGGCGCCGGCGCTCGGGCTTGCGGGATGCGCCGAGGCCGAGCCGCCGCCGGCCAGCACCACCCGCGTCACGCCCGCGCAGGCGAGCAGCGGATTCCGCACCGCGGAGCCGCTGACCCGTTTCGAGGACATCACCACCTACAACAACTTCTACGAGTTCGGCACCGGCAAGGGTGATCCCTCGAGCGCGGCGAAAACCCTGCGCACGTCGCCGTGGACGGTCGAGGTGGGCGGCGAATGCGCCAGGCCCGGCCGCGTATCGCTGGAGGACCTGCTTCGCGGCATCACCAGTGAAGAGCGGATCTACCGGCTGCGCTGTGTCGAGGGCTGGTCGATGGTGGTCCCTTGGGACGGCGTTCCACTGGCATCGGTGCTGCGCAAATTCGAACCGAACGCGAATGCCAAGTACGTCGCGTTCACCACGCTCGCCGATCGCGAGCAGATGCCCGGGCTGCGCTTCCGTTCGATCCGCTGGCCGTACCGCGAAGGCCTGCGGATCGACGAGGCCATGCACCCCCTCGCCTTTCTTGCCACCGGCCTGTACGGCAAGCCGCTGCCGCAGCAGAACGGTGCGCCGCTGCGGCTGGTGGTGCCGTGGAAATACGGCTTCAAGAGCATCAAGTCGATCACCTCGATCCAGTTCGTCGAGCGGATGCCCAGCACTGCATGGAACGATCTGCAGCCGTCGGAGTACGGCTTCTTCAGCAACGTCAATCCGGCCGTCGACCATCCGCGCTGGAGCCAGAAGACCGAGCGGCGGATCGCTGGCACCGGCAATCGCCTGCTGGCTAACCGGATCGAGACACGCCCCTTCAACGGCTATGCCGACCAGGTGGCGTCGCTGTATTCGGGGATGGACCTGCGCAAGTGGTATTGACCCGCGCGGCGCCGGCGCAGCCTCGGCGCGCGACACCCGGCGGCATCGTTGCAGCCAAGGTAGTGGTGCATCTGGCATGCCTGTCGCCGCTCGCCTGGCTCGCCTGGCGCGTCTGGCTGGTGCTGGGCGGCGCGAACGTCGACGCGCTCGGCGCCGAGCCGGTGGTCGCGATCGAACACGAGCTCGGCATCGGCGCGTTGCGACTGCTGCTGATCACGCTGGCGATCACCCCGCTGCGCCAGCTCACCGGCTGGTCGGCGTTGCTGCGCTTCCGGCGGATGCTGGGTCTCTACGCCTTCGTCTATGCGAGCCTGCACTTCGGGGTCTGGCTGGCGCTCGATCTGGTCGGCGACCTCTCGCAGGTCGCGACCGAGATCGCACGTCGGCCCTTCATCACCGTCGGCTTCCTGGCGTGGCTGCTGCTGGTGCCGCTGGCGATCACGTCGACCACGGGCTGGATGAAGCGGCTCGGGCGCAACTGGGGCCGGCTGCACCGGACGATCTACGTCATCGCCGCACTGGCGGTCCTGCACTTCTGGTGGATCGTCAAATCCGACTGGCGCGAGCCCGCGCTCTATGCGGGCATCCTCGCGCTGCTGTTGGGCTGGCGTGCCTGGAAAGCGCTGCGCCGGCGCACGATGACGCAGCAGGGGCAGCAGCGCGTGGACACGCGCGCGGGTTGATCCAAGCGGCCGCTGCGTACTGGCGGCCTGCCCCCCGCGCGCGCCCTCAGGCAGCGCCGAACAGCAGCAGCGCCGCGAGCAGCCCCGCCAGTACCGCCGCCGCCAGGAGCAGCCAAGGCAGCGGAAGACCAGCACGTTGCCGCGCAGTCCCATCGTCGATCAGTGGCTGCGGCTCGGGCACGCGGTCGTGGCCGCCCGCGTGCGCTGGACGCGCCGGCGCTTCGACAACGAATCGGTGATGCGCATCGAACACGACCTGGTCGCCGGCCAGCAGGACCGCGTCGCGCACGGCTTCTCCATTGACGATGCTGCCGTCGGCCGAACCCAGGTCGGTCAGGCGTACCAGGGCGCCGACGCGCTCTAGCCGGGCATGCCGGTCGGCAAAGCCCGGCTCGTCTATGCGGATGTCGGCCTCCGCGTGGCGGCCGACGAGTCTGGGCTGGTCGAGGGTGAAGCTGCGGCCGTGATATCGCCCGCCCACTCCACGCATCACGATGCGCGGATCGGGTCCATCCTCGGTGGCATCGAGCGTCACGTCAGCGGAGTGCCGGGCGACAGCCCGTTCGGCCACCGGCACGGCCGAGATCAGCCGGAGTTCGAGGCCATCGACGAAGATCGCGTCCCCGGTCCGCAGCATCGCCATGCGCCGGATCTGCCGACCATTGACGTGCACGCCGCCGACGCCCTCGCCGACCGACAGCCAGACACCGCGGCGATCGACATTGAAGCGGACGCTCGGCGCCTCGCCCTCGGAGACGACCGCCAGGCCGCCATGCGCGCCACGGCCGATGCCATGCACGCCGATATCCAGCGGCAGATCGGGTTGGTCGGGGGTCGGGAAACGCAGCTTGAGCGCGGTCATGCGGCGGCAATCTAGCACGGGCCCACATGACTGCCGCACGCTCACTTGGTCGATGCGCAGGCGCAACGCACAATATGCGCCCCCGACACCGGCAGACCCGCATGGCAGGCATCGACATCATCCACCCCCACTCCCTGCCTCCGGCCGACGCGCGCAGCGCAGTCGAGTCGGTGGCGAAGAAGCTGTCCGAACGCTTCGACATGAAGTACGGATGGGAAGGCGACCGGCTCAATTTCAGTCGCTCCGGTGTGGACGGCGCGATCGCGCTGCATCCCGACCAGCTGCACGTCACCGCCAAGCTGGGCTTTCTGCTCTCGGCGATGCAGGGGCCCATCGAGGCCGAGATCCGCCGCGTCCTGGCCGAAAAATTCTGAGCCATCCACGCCGCAGCGACAGCCGGGCCGTTCCGATCCGTCGCCGGCAGGCATCCACTGCAACAGGTAAGCGGCGGCGTGCGTTTCCGCCACCGCGTTCGCGTGCGCGCCTGCGCAAGCACGCATCGTTCAGATCGCGCTCGGCTATTCTTCGCGGCTGCACGTGTACACGGACACCGGCATGACCACGCAGTGGCTTGGCGCGATCGGGGTGGCAATCGTCATCGGATTCGCGGTTTCGTTCTATTTCCTCGGCTTCCAGCGCCGCCGCGACGAGACCGCCGCCGGCATCGTCGCGCTGTCGGCGATTTCCTGGCGCGGCTTCATCGGCATGGTGCTGCAGGCACTGCGGCGCCGCGGCT
>Ga0233369_1000197_pt1 | contig 30559 bp, 28 predicted proteins | sample ElkDunMinimDraft_26_FD_191537 | JGI IMG/M metagenome (GOLD analysis project Ga0233369, IMG submission 191537) | Fecal eukaryotic communites from dung pellets of Tule Elk in California, USA - Elk Dung D16 | ecosystem: Host-associated > Mammals > Digestive system > Large intestine > Fecal | place... | reverse complement strand
ATCCCACCGGCGCCGACCTCACCGATGCGCAGTGGCGGCAGGTCATCGAGGTGCTGGCCGAGCGGGACCTGTTCCCGTTCATCGACATGGCCTACCAGGGCTTCGACCGCGGCATCGACGAGGACGCCGCGGCCGTTCGCCTGATGGCGGAATCGGGGATCAGCGAGTTCGTCGTCGCCAGCTCGTATTCGAAGTCCTTCTCGCTGTACGGCGAGCGCGTGGGTGCGCTGACCGTGGTCTCGGCGACGGCCGAACAGAGCCGCGCGGTGCAATCGCAGATCAAGCGTCTCGTGCGTGCCAACCATTCCAGCCCCTCCAACCATGGCGCGGCGCTGGTTGCCGGCGTGTTGGGCAGTGCCGAACTGCGCGGGCGCTGGGAAGCCGAACTGGGCCAGATGCGCGAGCGCATCCACGCGCTGCGTGCCGGGCTGGTCGAGCAGCTCGCCGAACATGGCGCGCCGGAGTTCGCCTTTATCCAGGACCAGGCCGGCATGTTCTCGTACTCGGGCCTGAGCCGCGCCCAGGTCGAGCGCCTGCGCGACGAGTTCGGCATCTACGCTGTCGGCACCGGCCGCATCTGCGTGGCCGCGCTGAGCCTGGGAAATCTGGATTACGTGGCCAAGGCCATCTCGGCAGTCAGCCGCCGCTGATCGCATGGGCACCTTCCCCGCTTGCGGGAAGGGTGCCCGCGGCTTCCCGGGACGTTCGGTCCCGGTCGCACCACGCGTCCACTCGATCCACCGGCCGGAAGCGCATGTCGATTGCGGGGAACGCGCACGCGTGGGCATGGTCCTGCTCGCGCCGCGTTCGAGGATGCGCCTCGCTTTCGTATCCGACGCAAAGCGCATCTCATGGCATGTGCGGGCAACCGCAAGGCAGCCCCGTTATTGCGTTGTTCCGTGTGGCCACGCGCCAGCTCGCGTCCCGGCGGCCAGCAGTACACCCGGCGCGACGAACTGCACCGTAGTCCGCGCGCTGCGTTTGATCGTGATGCGGATCTGATCGGACAGGTGCCCCGCTAGAAGGTGAGGCAATCGGAACCGGTGCTGCGCCTCGACCAGCAGATGCGTCCTGCAGCAACCACCCGCATCGTTCCTGCGACATTCCGTCCCGGGTCATTCACGCCGGCCTTTGCGACAATACGCGGCGTGATGTGTCGCATCACAAGCCGCTTTCCCACGGAGATGTCATGCCGAACCGCGCCTTGCGCGGCGTGCTTGCGCTGCTGCTGCTGTTGCCCGCCACCTGCGCCCTCGCCCGTACCTGCGATCTGTCGATCGGCAGCGACGATGCGATGCGCTTCGATACGTCCGAGCTGCGCGTCGCCGCCGACTGCACCCAGGTGCGACTGACCCTGCGTCACACCGGCCGCCAGAAGGCCGCGGCAATGGGGCACAACTGGGTGCTGACCCGCACCGCCGATTACCGCCCGGTCGCGATCGCAGGTGGCCGCGGCAGCCTCGCGCACAGCTATCTCCCGCCGGGCGACAAGCGCGTCATCGCGCACACCAAGGTCATCGGTGGTGGCGAGTCGACCACGGTCACGTTCCCGACCGCGGGCCTCACGCGCGGCGGCGACTACACCTTCTTCTGCTCCTTCCCGGGCCACTGGAATGTGATGCGCGGCAAGCTGGTGTTCGGTTGATGCGCGCGGCCCCCACCGTGCTCGCGTCCGCGCTGTCGCTGATCCTGCTTTCGCCCGGCTTCGCGCAGGCGCAGGCGCAGGCGACGGACGATGCCGCCACCACGCTTGAACGCGTGCGCGTCGATGCGACGCGTCTGCGCGGCGTCAGCGATTTCGACACGCCGGCCTCGGTCGACGCGATCCGCCTCGACGACGCCGACAGCAGTCGCGCCGGCACGGTCGCGTCGGAACCGCTGGCAGGCGTCCCGGGCCTGCTCGCCCGCGACCGGCAGAACCATGCGCAGGACACGCAGCTGTCGATCCGCGGCTTTGGTGCGCGCTCCACGTTCGGCGTGCGCGGCGTGCGCCTGTTCGCCGATGGCATTCCGGCTTCGATGCCGGACGGCCAGGGCCAGCTCTCGCATTTCAGCCTGGTTGGCGGCGATCGTATCGAGATCATGCGCGGACCGTTCTCGGCGCTGTATGGCAATTCCTCGGGCGGCGTGGTGCAGCTGTGGAGCGCCGATGGCGCGCCGGGCGATCCGTGGCGGCTCAAGGCCAGCCATGGGCGCGACGACACCACCAGCCTGTCGACGCAACTGCTTGGCGGGTCGGAGACGCTGGGCTACAACCTCGCGCTGTCGCGCTTCGACACCGATGGCTGGCGCGACCACAGCGCTGCGCGCCGCGATTCGGCCAACGCGAAGCTGCGCCTGGATTTCGGCGACCGGCGCCGGCTGGACGTGGTCGCCAATCATGTGGACATCGACGCCCAGGATCCGCTGGGCCTGACCGCCGCGCAGGTCCGCGAGAACCCGCGCCAGGTGGCGGCGGTCGCGCGCCAGTTCGATACGCGCAAGACCGTGCGCCAGACCCAGGCCGGCGCGGTCTACGAGCATGGCCTCGGCGAGGCGCACACGCTGCGCGCGATGGCCTACGGCGGCGAGCGCGCGGTGGTGCAGTACCTGCCCATTCCCGCGTCGGCACAGGCCAATCCGCTCAACTCCGGTGGCGTGATCGATCTGGACAACCGCTATGGCGGGCTCGACCTGCGCTGGAGCTGGGAAGGCGCGCTGGCCGGGCGTCCGCTGGAGCTCACGGTCGGCGCGAACGGCGACCGCCAGCGCCAGCACCGCCAGGGCTTCGAGAACTTCATCGGCGAGACGCTCGGCGTGCGCGGCCGGCTGCGGCGCGACGAGCGCAATACGGTCGAGAACCTGGACCAGTTCGCGCAGGCCTACTGGGCCTTCGCGCCGCGCTGGTCGCTGCTCGCCGGCGTGCGCCACAGCGAGGTCGAATTCACCTCGCGCGATGCCTACGTCACCGCGACCAACCCGGACGACAGCGGCCGCGTCACGTTCCGGCAGACGTCGCCGGTCGCCGGTGTCACGTTCGCGCCTGACGACGATCTGCGCGTGTACCTGTCGGCGGGTCGCGGTTTCGAGACGCCGACCTTCAACGAGCTCGGCTATCGCGCCGACGGCGGCGCCGGCTTCGCATTCGACCTGGCGCCGGCGGTCAGCGACAACCTCGAACTCGGTGCCAAGTGGCGTGCGGATTCGGGCGCGACCGTCAATGCCGCCCTGTTCCGCGCCGACACCGATGACGAACTCGCCGTGGCCCGCAACGTCGGCGGCCGCAGCAGCTTCCAGAACATCGGCCGCGCGCGCCGCCAGGGTGCGGAACTCTCGCTGCACCAGCCGCTGGGCGCGGCGTTCGACCTCAGCGTCGCGGCGACCTGGCTCGATGCGACCTTCCGCGATGCCTACCTGATCTGCACCGGCGCTGGCTGCACCGTGCCGGCAACGCCGGTCGCCGCGGGCGCGCGCATTCCCGGCGTGCCTGCGCGGCAGCTGTACGCGCGACTCGACTGGGCCGGTGGGCCGTGGAGCGCGGCGATCGAGGGCGTGGGCGTGGGGGATGTGGTGGTCGACGATCTGGCGACCGGCCGCGCGGCGGGCTACGCGCTGGTACATCTCGAAGGCGCGCGTCGCTGGCGCTTCGATGCCGGCACGCTGCGCACCTTCGTGCGCGTCGACAACCTGCTCGACCACGCCCATGTGGGCTCGGTGATCGTCAACGAAGGCAATGGGCGCTTCTACGAACCGGGCCCGGGCCGGGGCGTCATGGTGGGCGCGCAGTGGAGCTGGAATCGCTGAGGCGACCGACCGCCTGGTGCGCCAGATCCCGCGACAGCTCGTCATGCCGACGGGAGTTCGCGTGTCTGTGCCAAGGCGGAATGGCGGTCATCCCTGACGCCGCGGCCCCTTGAGGATCAGACGTCCCCGCCTGCGGTCCAGCCTTCACCGGTGCCGCGATGGAACACACGGTCCTCCTCGCGCACCGTGCCCGCGCCGATCGTGTCCTGGGTCGCCAGGCGTGCGTAGATCGGGGTGAAGTCGGGACGCGTCGCGTCCATCAGCTGCTGAAAGCTGTCGATGACGAAGTAGGTCTTCTGGTAGGTGTCGATGCGGTAGCGCGTGCGCATGATCCGTTCGAGGTCGAAGCCGATGCGGTTGGGCGCATCGGATTCGAGCGAGTAGATCGACTCGCCCTTGGACGACACGATGCCGGCGCCGAAGATGCGCAGGCCCTCTTCCTGGCGGATCAGACCGAACTCGACGGTGTACCAGTACAGCCGGGTGAGGTTCTGCAGCGCGTCCGGACCGATCCCGTGCGCTTTCACCCCGCCCTTGCCGTAAGCCTCCATGTAGTCGGCGAACACCGGATTCATCAGCAGCGGCACGTGGCCGAACAGGTCGTGGAACAGGTCGGGTTCTTCGATGTAGTCGATCTGGTCCGGGCGGCGGATCCACCAGGTGACCGGGAAGCGGCGGTTGGCGAGGTGGTCGAAGAAATCCAGTTCCGGCAGCAGGCCTTCCACGCCCATCAGCGTCCAGCCGGTCGCCGCCTGCAGGACCTCGTTGAGCTCGACGAACTTCGGAATCGCATCGGGCGTCATGCCCATGGCGTCCTGCGCCTGCAGGAACTCGTCGCAGGCGCGGCCGACCAGCAGCTCCCGCTGCCGGGCATAGAGCGTGGCCCAGGTGGCGTGGTCGTCGGCGCTGTAGCCCTCCCAGGGCTGCTCGATGATGCCGGTGGCATAGACCGGCACCTTGCCCTTGTCGGTCTGCAGATTCTCGACGCGGCGCGGCGTATTGGCGGGCTGGGCGGACATGGCGGCTCCGGCAGATGAACGACTCACGACAATAGCGCCGAAATGGCGCAACGCGCTTGCGACATTGCGCACGCCTCGGCCTCAAGCGCAACATTCCTCAGGAATTCCGCAATTCAGGACAATCAGATGTCGGACGCTTCCCTCGATCGAACCGACCTGCTGCTGCTGGCGGAACTGCAGCGCAACGGCCGCCTGGCCAATACCGAGCTTGCCGAGCGCGTGCATCTCTCCCCTTCGGCCTGTCTGCGGCGCGTGCAGCGGCTCGAGCGCGAGGGGGTCATTGCCGGCTATCGCGCCGAAGTCAGCGCCGAACACCTGGGCCTTGGCCTGCAGGCGTTCGTGCGGGTGCAGCTCAAACACCACGACAGTGCCGCGGTCGCCGGCTTCGCCGGCCTGGTCGACGGCTGGGAAGAGGTGGTGGCCTGTCATGCGCTGACCGGAGACATGGACTACCTGCTGCAGGTGGTGGTGCGCGACCTCGAGCACTTCTCGCGTTTCCTGCTCGATCAGCTCCTCAACCAGCCGGCGGTTGCGGACGTGAACTCGAGCTTCGTGCTGCGCACGGTCAAGGCCAACCGGGGGCTTCCACTGGGACGGTGATGCACTCATTCGGTGCGTTCAGGAGTTCCACGCACCAAAGAGGCGCGGACGACGCCCGCCGAGAAGCCGGATTAAAGTTCAAGCCGTTGATCCGAAAGGAAAAATAAAGTTGGCACGACCATTGCGTTGATGTGGCCACACTTCAACAAGGCGTTCCCCGATGTCGATGGACACTGTCGAAAAACTGATCAAGGACAACAAGGTCGAGTTCATCGATCTTCGCTTCACGGACATGCGTGGCGTCCAGCACCACGTGACGTATCCCAAGTCGATCATCGAACCGGGCCTGTTCGAGGACGGCAAGATGTTCGACGGCTCGTCGATCAGCGGCTGGAAGGGCATCCACAACTCCGACATGGTGCTGCTGCCCGATGCCTCCACCGCGTTCGTCGATCCCTTCACCGCGGATCCGACGCTGGTGCTGACCTGCGACATCCTCGATCCGACGACGATGCAGTCCTACGAGCGCGACCCGCGCGGCATCGCCAAGCAGGCCGAGGCCTTCCTGAAGTCCAGCGGCATCGCCGACCAGGCGTTCTTCGGCCCCGAGCCGGAATTCTTCATCTTCGATTCGGTGCGCTACGCCAACGAAATGGGCCACACCTTCTTCCATATCGAGTCGGAAGAAGCGCACTGGAATTCGGCCAAGGAATACGAAGGCGGCAACAGCGGCTACCGTCCGGGCATCAAGGGTGGCTACTTCCCGGTTGCGCCGCTCGACTCGCTGCACGATATCCGCGCCGAAATGTGCAAGACGCTCGAGCAGGTCGGTATCGAAGTCGAAGTGCATCACCACGAGGTGGCGAACGCCGGCCAGTGCGAGATCGGCACCCGCTTCAACTCGCTGGTCAAGAAGGCCGACGAGCTGCAGACGATGAAGTACATCATCAAGAACGTCGCCTTCCGCAACGGCAAGACCGCGACCTTCATGCCCAAGCCGATCGTCGGCGACAACGGCAGCGGCATGCACGTGCACCAGAGCCTGGCCAAGGGCGGCACCAACCTGTTCACCGGTGACGGCTACGGCGGCCTGAGCCAGACCGCACTGTGGTACATCGGCGGCATCTTCAAGCACGCCCGCGCGATCAACGCGTTCGCCAATGCCTCGACCAACTCCTACAAGCGCCTGGTGCCGGGCTTCGAAGCGCCGGTGATGCTGGCCTACTCGGCGTCCAACCGTTCGGCCTCGTGCCGCATCCCGTACGTCGCCAACCCGAAGGCCCGCCGCATCGAGATGCGCTTCCCCGATCCGATGCAGTCGGGCTACCTGACCTTCGCCGCGCTGATGATGGCGGGTCTGGACGGCATCAAGAACCAGATCGATCCGGGTGGCCCGAGCGACAAGGATCTCTACGACCTGCCGCCCGAGGAGGAGAAGAACTTCCCGACCGTCTGCCACTCGCTGGACCAGGCGCTCGATGCGCTCGACAAGGACCGCGACTTCCTCAAGGCCGGCGGCGTGTTCTCCGACGACTTCATCGATGCCTACATCGCCCTGAAGATGAAGGAAGTCACCGCCTTCCGCGGCGCGACCCACCCGCTCGAATACCAGATGTACTACGCGATCTGATGCACCCACGGGGTCGGCCACTGGCCGGCCCCGTTGCGTTTCAGTGCCCGACGGCGGCCCCGTCCCTCCCCCACGGTGGGCGGCACTGCCGGCAGGCGCCCTGACGTGGATTCAACCGATGGATGGGACAGCGGCCGCACAGACGCCATAGAGCGTCGGTCGCGGCGACGGCCGCCAGGGGGCGGACCGGCGCCGAACGCTCGGCCTGCGAGAAGACCAACAACACATGCAGGCGCAATGACCGGGGAGGGCTTTTTCATTCATTTGAGGAGCCTGTCATGTCGCCACGCAATCACGCACGCGCCGCCCTGCTGTGCGCAGGGCTGCTGTCCGCCGGTGCCGCCCAGGCGGAGCTCTCCGGCTCGATCACGCTGACCAGCGATTACCTGTTCCGTGGCATTACCCAGACCGACGGCGAACCCGCCCTGCAGGGTGGCGTCGAGTGGGCGCACGAAAGCGGCTTCTATGTCGGCACCTGGGGCAGCAGCATCAGCTGGCTGTCCGACTCCGATCCCGACATCTCCAGCCAGCTCGAACTCGACGGCTATGCCGGCTTCCGCGGCGACTTCGGCGACAGCGGCGTCGGCTGGGACGTCGGCGCCGTGCATTACTGGTATCCGGGCAGCTATCCCGCCGGCTTCAACAAGGCCGACACCACCGAGCTCTACGCGGGGGTGAGCTGGAACATCCTCGGTGCGAAGTACTCGTACGCCGTCACCGACCTGTTCGGCATTCCCGACTCGGACGGCAGCAGCCACCTCGATGTCGACATCGGCTGGGAGTTCGCACCCGGCTGGACGCTGGGCGGCGTCGTGGGCAAGCAGTGGGTCGCCGGCAGCGCGGGCACTGCGACGTATGCGTACTGGTCGGTGGGCGTCGGCAGAGCGTTCGCCAACGGCTTCGATATCGCCCTCGATTTCAACGACAACGACCTGATCGGTCCCGACGACACCATCACCCTCGCCGTCACCAGGTCCTTCTGACGCGGCGTATCTGGAGAGCCACATGAAACTGATCATCGCGATCATCCGCCCGTTCAAGCTCGACGAGGTCCGCGAGGCGCTCGGGGATGCGGGCGTCACCGGCCTGACCGTCACCGAGGTCAAGGGCTTCGGCCGTCAGAAGGGCCACACCGAGCTCTATCGCGGCGCCGAATACGTCGTCGATTTCCTGCCCAAGCTGAAGATCGAATGCGCCGTCGCCGACGAGGTGTTCGAGGCCGCGATCGAGGCGATCACCGCAGCGGCGGCGACCGGCAAGGTCGGCGACGGCAAGGTGTTCGTCATCGCGCTGGATCAGGTCCTGCGCATCCGCACCGGCGAAATCGGCGCCGACGCGCTCTAACCCCCACGGAGGCTCCATGAAGACGATCGAAATCCGCGGGTGGAAAACCCGTATGCAGCTGCTGCTCCAGATGCTGGCGTGCGTGTGCGCGCTGTCCGGTATGGCAGGCGGCGCCTTTGCGCAGGACCTGCCCGCCGTCGAAGCCGCAGCGGTGGTGCTGGAGACGACCGAGGCGGCGACCTTCGACAGCGGCAACGTGGCCTGGATGCTCACCTCCACGCTGCTGGTGCTGCTGATGGTGGTGCCGGGCCTCGCCCTGTTCTACGGCGGCATGGTGCGCGCCAAGAACGTGCTGTCGGTGATCATGCAGGTGCTGGTGGTGTTCTCGGTGGTGATCATCCTCTGGATGGCCTATGGCTACAGCGCGGCGTTCACCCAGGGCAATGCGTTCTTCGGCTCCTTCACCGAGAAGGCGTTCCTGCGCGGCATCACCGCGGAGACGGACGCCGGCGGCCTCCCGGAATTCCTGTTCATCGCTTTCCAGTCGACGTTCGCCGGCATCACCACGGCGCTGGTCGTCGGCTCGTTTGCCGAGCGCATCAAGTTCGCGGCGGTGCTGCTGTTCTCCATCCTGTGGGTGACGTTCGCCTATCTGCCGATGGTGCACATGGTGTGGAGTGGCGAGGCGGGCTTCCTCGCGCACAAGGGCGTGATCGATTTCGCCGGCGGCACCGTCGTGCACATCAACGCCGGCGTCGCCGGCCTGGTGGGCGCGTACTTCCTCGGCAAGCGCCTGGGCTACGGCCGCGAGGCGATCAAACCGCACAACGTGCCCTTCACCTTCATCGGTGCGTCGCTGCTGTGGGTGGGCTGGTTCGGCTTCAACGCAGGCTCGGCGCTTGCCGCCGACGCCAGTGCGTCACTGGCCATGCTCAACACCATGGTCGCGACGTCGGCCGGCGTGGTCGCCTGGAGCATCGTCGAAGCCTTCACCAAGGGCCGTCCGTCGGCGCTTGGCGCTGCCTCGGGCGCAATCGCGGGCCTCGTCGGCATCACGCCGGCTGCAGGCACCGTAGGCCCGATGGGCGCAGTCGTCATCGGACTGGCCGCCGGTGCACTGTGCGTATGGGGCGTCACCGGACTCAAGCGCCTGCTGCGCGTCGACGACAGCCTCGACGTGTTCGGCGTACACGGCATCGGTGGCATCGTCGGCGCGCTGCTGACCGGCGTCTTCAGTGCGCAGTCGCTGGGCGGCACCGAGGTCGATCTCGCGATCGGCGCGCAGGTCTGGGTGCAGCTGGTCAGCGTCGCGTTCACCGTGCTGTGGTGCGCAGTGGTGACCGCGGTCGTGATGGTGATCGTCAGGCTCGTCGTCGGCCTGCGTGTCACCGAAGACCAGGAGCGCGAAGGCCTGGATATCGTGTCGCACGGCGAATCGGCTTACGAGAAGTAAACCGCAACCAGTGTCCGCGCCCTGCGCGGATGCCGGCAACGAGAGCGGGCGACGGCCGCGCAGCCGCCGCCCGTTTCTCTTGCGCTTGTGTCGCCTGCCCTGGCACGTTGCAATGCGTGCATGCCCAGACATCTGCTTGCCGCGCTCGTCGCCCTGCTGCTCTGCGCGTGCGCCCACCAGGCGCCGCGCAATCCGCTCGCCACCTGGGTGCCGTCCGACAACTTCGATCGGCGCCGACCAGTACTGGTCGTGCTGCATTACACCGAGCAGGATTCGGTGCAGCGCAGTCTCGATACCTTGCGGACCGCCAACAGCGGTGGACGCGTCAGTTCGCACTATCTGATCGGCAAGCACGGCGAGCGTTACCAGCTGGTTTCCGACCTCGACCGGGCCTGGCATGCGGGTGCCGGCAGCTGGGGCCCGGTGTCGGACGTCAATTCCGCCTCGATCGGCATCGAGCTCGACAACAACGGTCGCGAACCGTTTTCCGAGCCGCTGCTCGAGAGCCTGCTGGTGCTGCTCGGCGATCTGAAGGCGCGCTGGCGCATTCCGGCCGGGAACTTCATCGGCCACTCCGACCTCGCCCCCGGCCGGAAGATCGATCCGGGCGTGCACTTCCCGTGGCAGCGCCTGGCGCAACACGGTTACGGGGTCTGGCCGCGCGACGATACGCCGCCAGCGCCACCGGGTTTCGATGCGGCCCAGGCACTGCGCACGCTGGGCTACCCGGTCGACGATCTCGATGCGACATCGCGCGCGTTCCGCTTGCGCTTCCGGGCACTGGCCGACGGGCCCCTGGATGCGGAGGACCATCGGATTCTGTATGCGCTGGTGCAGGGGTGGACGATTCCGGCGGATGCTGCGGCGGTGCAGCCGTAGCGCTTCCGCTTGTTGCTGCTTGTGCTTCTGATCCTGCTTCTGCAGTTCGGACGCCACGTCGATGTGATCGACGCAAGCGCGTCACGGAAACCAGAAGCCAGGCACCAGCAGGACAACCGCGATGGCCGAAAGCAAAGCGAAGCCCACAACGTGACAGGCCCGCCGAAGCGGGCCTGTCGTTCACGCACTGCAGCGAGGCTCAGGCCTTGAGCGAATCGATCGCCGCATTGAACGTCGCGCTCGGACGCATCGCCTCGCCGACCTTCGCCAGATCGGGGTGGTAGTAACCGCCGATATCCACCGGTTTGCCCTGCGCGCCATTGAGTTCGCCCAGGATCGTTGCCTCCTGCTCGGTCAGCGCCTTCGCCAGCGGCGCGAACGTCGCCTTGAGCTCGGCGTCGTCGTTCTGGTCGGCCAGGGCCTGCGCCCAGTACTGGGCGAGGTAGAAGTGGCTGCCGCGGTTGTCGAGTTCGCCGACCTTGCGCGCCGGCGAGCGGTTCTCGTCGAGGATGCGGCCATTGGCGGCATCAAGCGCGGCAGCCAGCACCTTGGCCTTCGGACTGTCGTAGGCGTTGCCGAGATGTTCGAGCGACGCGGCCATCGCGAGGAACTCGCCGAGCGAATCCCAGCGCAGGTAGTTCTCCTCGACGAACTGCTGCACGTGCTTGGGCGCGCTGCCGCCGGCACCGGTCTCGAACAGGCCGCCGCCGGCCATCAGCGGCACGATGGACAGCATCTTGGCACTGGTGCCCAGTTCCATGATCGGGAACAGGTCGGTCAGGTAGTCGCGCAGGACGTTGCCGGTCACCGAGATCGTGTCCTCGCCGCGGCGGATGCGCTCGAGCGAGAACCGGGTGGCCTCCACCGGCGGCAGCACGCGCAGGTCGAGCCCCGCGGTGTCGTGGTCCTTGAGGTAGGTCTCGACCTTGGCGATGACCTGCGCGTCGTGCGCGCGGCTCTTGTCGAGCCAGAACACCGCCGGCGTTCCGGACAGGCGCGCGCGGTTCACGGCGAGCTTCACCCAGTCCTGGATCGCCGCGTCCTTGGTCTGGCACATGCGCCAGATGTCGCCGGCCTCGACCGCATGCTCGAACACGACATTGCCATCCTGATCGGTCACGCGCACGGTGCCGTCGGCGGGGATCTGGAAGGTCTTGTCGTGGCTGCCGTATTCCTCGGCCTTCTGCGCCATCAGGCCGACGTTGGGCACCGACCCCATCGTGGTGGGATCGAGCGCGCCATGGGCCTTGCAGTCGTCGATGACGGCCTGGAACACGTCGGCATAGCAGCGGTCGGGAATGACCGCCTTGGCGTCCTGCAGCTTGCCCTGCGCGTTCCACATGCCGCCCGAGTCGCGGATCATCGCCGGCATCGAGGCGTCGACGATGACGTCGCTCGGCACGTGCAGGTTGGTGATGCCCTTGTCGGAATTGACCATCGCCAGCGCCGGGCGCGTGGCGTAGAGCGCGTCGATGTCGGCGCGGATCGCGTCCTGCTCATCCTGCGGCAGGGACTGGATGCGCGAGTACAGATCGCCGATGCCGTTGTTGGCATCGAAGCCGATACGGGCCAGCGCATCCGCATGCTTCTCCAGCACCTCGCGATAGAACGCCTGCACCACGACGCCGAACATGATCGGGTCCGAGACCTTCATCATCGTCGCCTTGAGGTGTAGCGAGAACAGCACGCCCTGCGCTTTCGCGTCCTCGATCTGCGCTTCGATGAAGCTCGACAGCGCCTTGCGCGACATCACCGCGGCGTCGACGATCTCGCCGGCCTGCACCGGCACCGCGTCCTTGAGCACCGTGGTCGCGCCGTCCTTGCCCACCAGTTCGATCTTCAGCGCACCGGCCTTGGCCAGCGTCGCCGAGCGCTCGCTGCCATAGAAATCGCCGTTGTCCATGTGCGCGACGTGCGACTTCGAATCGCTCGACCACTTGCCCATTCGATGCGGATGCTTGCGCGCGTATGCCTTGACCGACTTCGGTGCGCGGCGGTCCGAATTGCCTTCGCGCAGCACCGGGTTCACCGCGCTGCCCTTGGTGCGGTCGTAGCGCGCCTTGATGTCGGCTTCTTCGTCGCTCCGGGGCGTGTCCGGGTAATCGGGCAGATCGAAGCCCTGGTCCTGCAGCTCCTTGATCGCCGCCTTGAGCTGCGGCACCGACGCGCTGATGTTGGGCAGCTTGATGATGTTGGCTTCGGGCGTCGTCGCCAGCTGCCCGAGCTCGGCCAGATGGTCGCCGATCTTCTGCGCATCGGTCAGACGGTCCGGGAACTGCGCCAGGATGCGGCCGGCCAGCGAGATGTCGCGCGTCTCGACCGCGATGCCGGCCGGTTTGGTGAATGCCTCGACGATCGGCAGCAGCGACTGCGTCGCCAGATACGGTGCTTCGTCGGTGAGCGTGTAGATGATCTTCGGGCTATCGGACATGCGGACGTGTCTCGCTTCTTCAGAAAAACAGGGGGATGCGGAGCCGGCACGCTTGCGTGCCATCCAGTGCCCGCGTGCGGCGATGCGCGCGATGCGGCGCAGGCCGGTCACGCTGGGGTAGCGCCTGGCGATTGTCGCGCGTTTACCCGGGCCAAGAAAGGCGCGCGCCCGCGAGCGGGACATACGGGACAGCATGCTGCGACACCGGGATCGCCTGCGGAAAACGCGGCCGGGGCCGCGTCTTCCGATTTGCGATTCGCAAGGGCGGGCGCTATTTCACCGAGAACTCGCGCGTCTCCACCACCTTGCCGTCGAGCGAGACCTCGAGCTTGTAGTTGCCTGTCGGCCAGCCTTCGGGATGGTGGATGTCGAAGGCGATGACCTGCGGCCCTGCCGCGACGTCGGCTTCGGTGGTGCGCACCAGCTGGCCGTCGCCATAGGTCCAGCGCGCCGCCAGTTTCGCCGCGCTCTCGCCTGCGGTGCCGACGGAGGCGTAGATGGTGTCGGTGGTGGCGAACTCGGAGGCGGGCGTTGCGACCCGGTTCTGGTCGTCGACGGCATTGCCCAGTTCCACGCTGGTCACCGTTGCCGGCGCGGGTGGCGCGGGCGGCGGCGGGGGTTCCGGTGCGGTCGCGACCGGTGCCTGCGCAGGGGCGGGCGCATCGCGGTTGCAGCCGGCAAGCAGCGTCACGCCAGCGAGTGCGACGGTCAGGCAGGTCAGGGCGACGGGTCGGGTCATGGCAACTCCTGGAGGCGGGGTTCGGTCAGTCGGACGGCAGCTGCAGCACCTGGCCGGCCTGGATGCAATCGGGATCGTCGAGCAGGTCGCGGTTCGCCTCGAACAGCTCGCGCCAGCGGTCCTGGGCGCCGAGCTCGGCTTCGGCGATGCCGGAAAGCGTATCGCCCTTGCGCACGACATAGGTGCGCAGCGACGTGGCGTCGGCATTGCGGGAGAGCGTCATGGTGGGGCCTCGGTCGGATCGACCTGCGAGGCTCCCACTTCCCGCGTTAAGAAACCATCGCGCGGAATCGGCCGTATTACTGGCGCTCGTCGCGACGCGCGGGCGGCGTCGCATGGCCCGGTGTTGCGCGCCAGGGATTGATGTCCAGCCCGCCGCGGCGCGTATACCGCGCCTCGACCGACAGCGTGTCCGGACGGCAACGGGCCATCAGGTCGACGAACACGCGCTCGACGCACTGCTCGTGGAACTCGGCGTGGTCGCGGAACGACACCAGGTAGCGCAGCAGCGCGGCGCGGTCGACGCGCGGGCCGCGATAGGCGATGTGCAGGCTGGCCCAGTCCGGCTGGCCGGTGACCGGGCAATTGGACTTGAGCAGCGACGAGGCCAGGCGTTCCTCGACGATGGCGTCCGCATCGGCCGTCAGCAGCGACGCATCCGGCGGGCCATAGCTGGTGATCTCGATGTCCAGATCGTCGATCGATACGTCCCCGCTCGCGGCCGCGGCCATTGGCGGCAGGCCGTAGCTCACGTCGACGGATGCGCCGGCGGCCTGCGAGAGGTCGGCCGCGATGCGCGTGCGCACCGCATCGGCATCATCGAACCGCGTGTGGTTGAGCGAGTTGAGATAGAGCTTGAGCGACTTGGACTCCACCAGTGACGGCGAGTCGCCGGGCACGGTGATCGTTGCCGTCGCCACCACCGGCTTGCCGCGGCTGTCGAGCCAGCCCAGCTCGTAGGCGTGCCAGCGGTCGTGGCCAGTGAAAGGCAACGCCTCGGCGATGCCGAGCTCGGCGCGGCCGAGCGTGCGCGCGATCGGAAACAGCAGGCCGGGGTCGTAGTGCCGGGGATAGGCGACCTCGCGGCCGAGCGGAATGGGCGGCGCGGCCGCGGTGTCGAGTTCGGAGGACATGCGGCGATTTTAGCGCCGGGTCGCGAACGGGCGCGGAACGAAGGCCGATATGCTCGGCGCTCCGCGGTTCGTCACACGTCGACCGCGCCGGGCAGGCGCGCGGCCCCGCGGGGGCAACGCGCGCTGCGGCATCGACGTCGCAGCGCGGATCCTCAGCCCGCGCCCGCCTCCAGATAATCCAGGCTGACCTGCAGCAGGGCCCGCAGGCCCAGGTCCAGGGCCGACTCGTCGAGGTCGAACTGCGGGGAATGGTTGCTCGGCGCCGTCGCCGGGTCCTTGCCCGCGGCGGTCGCGCCGACGAAGAAGAACATCGCCGGCACTTCCTTCGCGTAGTACGCGAAATCCTCGGCGCCCATGTTGAGCGGCGTCTCCACCACGTTGCCTGCACCCGCGACGGCCTGCAGGCTCGGCAGCAGGCGCGCGGTCAGGGCCGGATCGTTGACGGTGACCGGGTTGCCGGTGGTGTCGGGCACCTGCGCATGGACCGTCGCACCATGCGCGGCGGCGACGTGCTCGGCCACGTTCTTCAGGTCCGCGAAGATGTCGTTGCGCACGCCTTCGTCGAAGGTGCGGATCGTGCCGACCAGCTCCACCGAGTCGGGAATGATGTTGTAGCGGATGCCACCCTTGATCGCGCCGAAGGTGACGACCGCCGGCAGCGCGGAGATGTCGGTGCGCCGGCTGACGATGCTCTGCGCGCTGCCGATCAGGTCTGCGGCGGCGACGATCGGATCGATGCCGCCCCACGGCCGCGAGCCGTGCGTCTGTCGCCCGGTCACCTTGATCGCGAAGCGGTCCGACGCCGCCATCAGCGGGCCGCCACGAACGCCGAGCTGGCCCGCCTGCAGGGTCGAGAACACGTGCAGGCCGAATACCGCCTCGGGCCTGAAGTCGCGGAAGATGCCTTCGGCCAGCATCATCGACGCGCCGCCGTCCTCGCCGTCGGGCGGCCCTTCCTCGGCCGGCTGGAACACGAACAGCACCTCGCCGGCCAGCTGCTCGCGCATGCCGACCAGTGCCTCGGCCACGCCCATCAGGATGGCGACGTGTGCGTCGTGGCCGCAGGCGTGCATGACGCCGGTGGTCTCGCCGCGATAGGTCGCCGTCGCGGTGGAGGCGAACGGCAGGCCGGTCTGCTCGGTGACCGGCAACGCGTCCATGTCGGCGCGCAGCGCGATGCGCGGGCCCGGGCGTCCGCCCTTGAGCACCGCGATCACGCCGGTGTGGGCGACGCCGGTGGTCGGCTCCAGGCCGAGATTGCGCAGATGCTCGGCCACCCTGGCGGCGGTGCGGGTTTCGCGATTGCCGAGTTCGGGATGCTGGTGGAAGTCGCGGCGCCAGTCGACCACCCGGGCCTGCAAGGCAGATGCGGCGCTGGCGACTTCGGGCCGTTGCGCCTCCGCGCGTGACAGGGCGGGCAGGGTGGCGCAGGCACACAGCAACGCGACAGCCAGACGATGCATCGGCGGATCCTCGAACCGGAGATCAGCCGATGCTAGTGGATCGCGCGCCGCGCGGGTCGGCCGCCAACGCGGCCGAGTTCTTCACCACGCTGTCAGCGACCGCACTGCCAGGCCCCGAAGCGCTGGCTGCCGCCGGCAGGCTCGCCAAGCGGGCTGATCGTGTCGGCGCCCAGGCCCGGCGCCTCGTTGCGCGCCAGCGTCTCGAGCTCCTCGCGCACGCGCAGCGCATTGCGGTCGACGAACGCGATGTTGTGCTTGACCGACACCTCGACCTCGCCGCGCTTGCTGCAGTCGGCCGGCGCCGCGCTGACCACGCGGACCGCACTCGCGCCGGGTGACATGTGCACCCAGGTGCACCCCGCCGCGGACAGGGACAACAGCATCACAACAGCCAGGGATTTGCGCATCGGTATCGTTCCGTAGATTCGAGGGTGGTGACGCGATGCCGCCAGTGTGGCGGGCATCGCCTGAGTGGACGATCACCGCTTCGCGCTGGCGACCGGTTTGCCGTCGGCGTCGAGCACCTGCACATCGCCCAGTCCCAGCGCGCGCACCGGTGCCTCGATCTGCGAAAGATCGCCGACCACCACCCAGGTCAACGCCTTGGGATCGATGCTGGCCGCCGCGCCGGCGAGGTCGGACACGGTCATCGACTCGATCTCGGCCTTGCGCTGGAACACGTAATCGTCCGCCCGGCCGAAGCGCACGTTGCCGCCGATGGTCGACATCACCGACCACGCCGTCTCGTAGGCGCCCGGCAGGCTCAATGTGTTGATCGCCCGGGCGCGGGCCAGCTCGGCCTCGCTCGGCGGGCGCGTGCCGCTGGCGAAATCCGCGAACTCGCGCTGCATCTCGGCCATGGCCTCGGCGGTCTTGTCGATCTGCACTGGTGCCGATGCCATCCACGGGCGCTGGCCCAGCGCGCCCATCGCCGAACTGCGCGCACCGTAGGACCAGTGCTTGTCCTCGCGCAGGTTCATGTTGAGACGCGCGGTGAAATCCCCGCCGATCACGGTGTTGGCCATGTCGAAGCGGGTCGAGGCCGGATCGTTGGTCGGCGGCATCACCTGCGCGGCGAAGATGTTGGCCTGCACCGCGCCCGGCTGGTCGATCAGGAACACGCGCGAGGTGGCGGGACGCGCGACCTCGGCCACTTCGACCGGTGCGGGCGCCGGACCGGTACCGCGCCAGGCTCCGAAATGGGTTTCGAGCATCGGCACGATCTCCTCGAGCGTGGTGTCGCCGACCACGATCAGGGTCGCGCCTTCCGGACGTACCCAGTCGCGGTGGAAGGCGAGCAGGTCCTCGCGCGCGAGCTTCGCGATCGAGGCTTCGTCGCCGCTGCCGGTGAACGGGATCGCATAGGGATGGCCTTCGCCGTAGACCAGCGGCGGCAGCACACGCATCGCCACGCTGGCCGGGCGCGCCTTCTCCTGCGCGATGCCGGCGATCCACGTCGCCTTGATGCGGTCGATCTCCTTCTGCTCGAAGTTCGGGCGCTGGAGCATGTCGGCAAACAGCGCCAGCGATCCGTCCAGGTTTTCCTTGAGCGCCGACACGTAGGCATTGCTGCCGTCGAGCGAAGCGCCCGCACCGATGCTCGCGCCCAGCGATTCCACGCGGTCGGCGAACTCGAGCGCGCCCAGGCCGCCGGCGCCCTCGTCGAGCAGGCTCATCGCGAAGCTCGCGGTGCCGGGCGTGCGGCCCTGGTCGGCGGTGTAGCCGCCCTTGAACTCGTAACTCAACTGCACGACCGGGATCTCCGGACGCCGGGCGAGGATCACTTCGGTGCCGTTGGAGAGCATCGCGCGCTGCAGTTCCGGGAATTTCAGTTCGGGGAACTCGCGGGTCTCGGGCACGCCGGTGCTGCGGTCGATGCGGCTGCGCGTGGTGGTGTACTTGCGATCCGGCGCGGGCGTCGTCAGCGGCGCCGGGGTCACGGCGGGCTCTTCGGCAAGCGGCGTGCGCGCGCCCGGCACCACGGTGATGGTGTGGCTGCCGACATCGAGCCATTTCGCGCCGACCGCCTTGACGTCCTCGGCGGTGGTCGCCGCGACATTGGCCAGCGAAGCGCGGAAGCAGCCCGGATCGCCCTCGTAGACGGTGCATTCGGCCAGCGCGTCGGCCTTGCCGCCGAAGCCACCGATGCGCTCGATGCCGCGCACGAAGCCGGCGCGGAACGAGGTCTTGGCACGCTCGAGTTCGTCGGCGGTCGGACCTTCGGCGATCAGGCGGTCGAGTTCCTCGTCGATCGCCGCTTCGACCGTCGCCGGGTCCACGCCCTGCTTGACGGTCGCGATGATGCCGAAGCTCGAGCCCAGCTGCGACGGCCAGGCGCCGGCGCTGATGTTGTCGACCAGCTTGTCCTCGTGCAGCAGGCGCCGGTCGAGGCGCGAGGCCTTCGCGCCGCCGAGCACGCTCGCCAGCACCTGCAGCCGGTCGATGTCGACGCTGCCCAGCTCGGCGACGTTCCACACCCGGTAGATACGCGCCTGCGGCACCTGGTCCTGCATCGTCTCGCGGGTGTCGGCGGGGCGCTTGGCCACGTCGACCTGCGGCTGGGCCATGGTCGGGCCGGCGGGAATGTCACCGAAATACTGCATGGCCTTGCGCCGGGCCGTGGCCAGGTCGATGTCGCCTGCCAGCACCAGCACCGCGTTGTTCGGGCCGTACCAGGTGCGGAACCACTGTTTGACATCGTCGAGCGAGGCCGCGTTGAGATCGTTCATCGAACCGATGACACCGCGGTGGTACGGGTGGTCCTTCGGATACAGCGAGCGGCTCAGCCGGTCCCAGACCTGTCCGTAGGGCTGGTTCTCGCCCTGGCGCTTCTCGTTCTGGACCACGCCGCGTTGTTCGTCGAGCGCCGCCTGGTCGACTGCGCCGAGCAGGTGGCCCATGCGGTCCGATTCCATCCACAGCGCCATGTCCAGCGCGGTGGTCGGCACGTTCTGGAAGTAGTTGGTGCGGTCGGTATTGGTGGTGCCGTTCTGGTCGGTCACGCCGACCTGCTTGAAGGGATCGAAGAATTCGCCGTCATGGTGTTCGCTGGCCTGGAACATCAGGTGCTCGAACAGGTGCGCAAAACCACTGCGACCGGCCGGTTCGTCCTTGCTGCCCACGTGGTACCAGATGTTGACCGCGACGATCGGCGCCTTGCGGTCGGTGTGCACCACCACGCGCAGGCCGTTGGGCAGGGTGAACGTCTCGTAGGGAATGTCGACGCCGGCGGTCGCGGCAGGTGGTGCGGCCCACACCATCGGCGCGGCACCGCTACCGGCCAAGGCGAGCCCGGTGGCCAGCGCGAGCAGGGCCGCGCGCGGACGGGACGGAGCGGTACGGAGACGGTCAGCGGACATGCCGGGCCTTGGAGTGGACGGAATTGGACCCGCATCGTAGCCAGCCGCGGGCCTTAGGGCACGGGTCGCAGGTCATGGGGCGGGATCCGCCGACGGTCGCGTGCCTCCGGTTCCGGGGTCTCCACCCGGCCCAGGAGGGCGGATGGGGCGCGTTCGTCGACGAAGCCGGTTCTTGCAGACGCGCTGTACGCGTCCGCCCGGCGCCCGGCAGACCATCGCCCGCCACCCGCCGCTCATCAGCGCGCGGCTAGCATTGCCCCGTTCCCGATCGAGCGTGCCTGCCATGACCCACTGGACCCTCGTCACCGGTGCAAATCGAGGCCTCGGCCTGGAGCTGGTCCGGCAACTGCTTGCCGATGGCGCGCGCGTGGTCGCGACCTGCCGCCGGCCGGGCCGCGCGCAGGCGCTCAATGCCCTGGCCGCCGAGTATCCCGGTCATCTCAAGGTGCTGCCGCTGGATGTCGGCGACGCAGCCTCGCGCGAGGAACTGGCGCGCGAATGGCCGCTGGCGGCCGGCCGGGAGGCGCGGATCGGCCTGCTGGTCAACAACGCGGGCGTGCTGCATGGCGGCGAGCGTTTCGGTGCGCTGACCGAAGAGATCCTCGACGACAGCCTGCGCACCAACGTCGTCGGCCCGTTGCTGCTGACCCAGGCGCTGGCGCCCCTGCTCGCCGACGGCGCGTGCGTGGCCAATCTGTCCTCGCAGCTCGGCTCGATCGCCGGCACCACCCGGTTCGGCACCCCGAGCTATGCGATCAGCAAGGCCGCGCTGAACATGGCCACGGTGCAGCTGGCGCATGCGCTGCGCGAGCGCGGCATTGTCGTCGTCGCCCTGCATCCGGGCTGGGTCCGTACCGACATGGGCGGCGCCCAGGCGACCGAGACCGCGGAGGAATCGGTTGCCGGCCTGCGCCGGGTGATCGCAAGCCTGGGCGCGGCCGACAGCGGCCGCTTTCTCGACTGGACCGGTGCGTCCCTGCCCTGGTGACCGACAATGGCCGGCCCGCAGCCCGGCCCGGCCCATGTTCGACGTCATCCTGCATACGCCCGAGATTCCCCCCAATACCGGCAACGTCATCCGGCTGTGCGCCAATACCGGCGCGCGCCTGCACCTGGTACGACCGCTGGGCTTCGACCTCGACGACCGCAACCTGCGCCGCGCCGGCCTCGATTACCACGAGTACGCCACGCTGCAGGTCCACGACGATCTCGACGCCGCGCTGGCGGCGATCCGGCCGGCGCGTCTGTTCGCGCTGAGCACGCGCAACAGCCGGCGCTTCGATGCGCCGGCCTTCGCGCCGGGCGATGCCTTCCTGTTCGGTTCGGAAACCCGGGGCCTGCCGGCGGAGGTCCTCGAGCGCGTCCCCGATGGCCAGCGCCTGCGCCTGCCGATGCGGCCCGGCAACCGCAGCCTGAACCTGTCGAACGCCGTGGCCGTGGTGGTGTTCGAAGCCTGGCGGCAGCAGGGGTTCGACGGCGCCGACGCGTGACCACACCGTCGCATCGCGCGTCCGCCCTCGTGCCTGAACACAAGCGGAAACCTGTACTTTCCGGTTCAATATTCAGCGCGGGTTGCAGGGGCGGGTTGAGAATGACTCTCACCGGCCCGGGTGATCTGCTTCGCCCCCTCGAAGCATCCCCTCCCCCCTTCACCCGGGCCGGTATTCTTTCGCATTGCCACAGAAAGAGCCGCGTCCCAAGCAGGCGCCGGCCGGAGATCTCCCCCGAATGAAGCGTTTGTCTCTCGCGGTCCTTGCGGCCGCGCTGCCGCTCGCCGGTCATGCCGCCGACGGCCTGTCCTATACCTATCTGGAAGGCGGTTATTCGGCCAGCAAGTCCGATATCGCGCCGCTCGACCGCGACGTCGATTCCGATGGCTGGTCGATCCGTGGCTCCGCCGCGTTCCACCCCAACTTCCATGTGTTTGGCGACTACACCCGCGAAAGCGTGGACCGTCGTCCGCTCGACCGCGATCAGTGGCACGTGGGCGTGGGCTACAACCACGAAGTCTCGCCGCGCACCGACCTGCTGACCCGCGTGGCCTACCAGAAGCTCGACTTCGGCCACGGCATCAGCGGTGACGGCTATTCGGTCGAGGTCGGCGCACGCAGCGCGTTGCTGCCGGCGCTCGAGGGTTACGCACTGGCCGGTTACGACCACCTCGACGACGGATTCGACAGCGACTTCTATGGCCGCCTCGGCGCGCAGTGGAAGTTCACCCCGAACTTCGGCGTGGCTGGCGACGTGAAGCTCATCAAGGGTGGCGACACCCAGTGGTTCATCGGCCCGCGCCTGCGCTGGTAAGCGCCACACCGCTCCTCGCGGTTTCCGGTCCCCAGCGCTTCCCCAGCGCGTCTCTCTCCCGGAAACCGACAGAACCCGGCCAGCAATGGCCGGGTTCTTTTTTGCTCGGAGGTCGAGCGATTCCACTGCCAGCTCGCGGCGCCCCGGTTCTTGTCCTTCCCCCTCGGGGGGAAGGTGCCCGGAGGGCGGATGAGGGGGCTTTCGGCGCTTCTGCGAGGCCTTGCCCTCACCCCACCATCCGCTTTGCCGATGGTGCCCCCCCTCCCGGAGGGAGAGGGGCTTTGGTCGGGCCTTCGGCCCGAGCTTCTTATTCGAACTCGGGCTTCTGCTCGCGGGCCATCAACCGGCCCAGAGCTTCGGCCGGGGTGATATCGCCGTGCAGCACCGCGCGGACATTGCTGGAGATCGGCAGTTCGATGCCGTGCCGCTCGGCCAGGCGCATGACCTCGTCGGCGGTCTGCACCGACTCGACCACCTGGCCGATCGCGCGCACCGCGTCCTCGAGCTTCTCGCCGCGGCCCAGCGCCAGGCCCAGCCGGCGGTTGCGCGACAGATCACCGGAGCAGGTCAGCACCAGGTCGCCGAGACCGGCCAGGCCCATCAGGGTTTCCGCGCGGCCGCCGATCGCGCGGTTGAGCCGCAGCATCTCGTTGAGACCGCGGGTGATCAGGCCGGTCCGGGCGTTGAGGCCCAGTTCCATGCCGTCGGCCGCGCCGGTGGCCACGGCCAGCACGTTCTTCATCGCGCCGCCGAGTTCGGCGCCACGCATGTCGGTGCCGGTATAGGCGCGGAAGGTCGGGCCGTGCAGCACGTCGGCCACGGTCTGCGCGAACGCTTCGTCCTCGGACTGCACGGTGATCGCGGTCGGCAGGCCGGAGGCGACCTCCTTGGCGAACGAAGGGCCGGTGACGACGGCCAGGGGCACGTCGCCCCCCAGCAGGTCGCCGGCCACTTCATGCAGGAAACGCCCCGAACCCGGCTCGAAGCCCTTGGTCGCCCACGACACGCCGACGCCGGCCGTGCGCAGCGGCGCCAGCAGGGCCAGCGTTTCGGTGAACGCATGCGAGGGCACCACGACCAGGATCAGCCCGGCGCCTTCGATGGCGTGGGCCAGGTCGGTGGTCGCGCGCAGGGTGTCGGGCAACGGAATGCCCGGCAGGTAACGCGGATTCTCGTGGCGCTGGTCGATCGCCTCGACCTGCGCCGCGTTGCGACCCCACAGCATCGTGGGGTGGCCATTGCGTGCGATCAGCGATGCGAGCGCGGTTCCCCAGGAACCGGCGCCCAGCACCGCGACCGCGGACTTCGGATCGCTCACGCTCAGGCGTTGCCGACCTGGTCGGTGGTCGGCTGCTCGCCGCCCTGCTGCGCGCGCTGGCGCAGGCCTTCGGCGTAGAGCGCGTCGAAGTTGATCGGCTGCAGCAGGAACGGCGGGAAGCCACCGGCCTGGATCAGGTCGCCGATCAGCTGGCGGGCGTAGGGATAGAGCACGTTCGGGCACTGGGTGCCGAGCAGCGCGTCGAGGGTGTTGCCGTCGAAACCGGCCAGACCGAACACGCCGGCCTGCTTCACTTCGGCCACGTACACCGTGTTGGCGTTGTCCTCACCGGTGGTGCAGGTCAGGGTGATCCCCAGCACGACTTCGTAGGCGTTGTCGCCGACGCGCTGGACGCTCTGGTTGAGATTCATGTTGAGCTGCGGCTGGGCCTGCTCGTTGAAGATCGCCGGCGACTTGGGCGACTCGAACGAGACGTCCTTGACGTAGATCTTCTCGACGCTGAACTGCGCGCCGGCCGGCTGCGCCGGGGCTGCGCCATTGGCGCCGTTGGTGGTCTGTTCTTCGGACATGTGGATCGACTCCAGCAGAAAATTGGGTGGAAGCAGGATCGCCGATTATGGCACCCGCCAATGGACGGAGCCCGGGCTCAGCCGCGGCCCTTGACCAGCGGCAGATCGGCCTGCAGCCAGCCGCCGATGCCGCCCTCGAGGACGTAGACGTTGGCGAAGCCGGCCTTCTTGAGCCGCTTGGCCGCGTCGCTCGCGATACTGCCGGTCTTGCAGACCAGCACCACGGGCAGTGCCTTCGCCGGCGCGAGCTGCTTGCTCTCCGGATCGAACTGGCTCATCAGCACGTTCTTCGATCCGGGGATGTGGCCCTTGGCGTAGTCGGCCGAGGGCCGCAGGTCGACGACCAGCGCGTTCTCGCGGTTCATCAGCACGGTCAGTTCGGCCGGACGCAGCGCCTTGAAGCCGCGGAACAGCCGCGAGATCTCGTTGACGATGATCGCCGCCGTCAGGGCGGCCAAGACCAGCGACAACATCTGGTTGCGGCCGAGGAAGGCCAGAAGTTCTTCGGAATTCACGGATCAGTCGCGGTGCGTCGGAGGGCGGCGATTGTCGCACAACGCCGCGGCTGCCCGGCGCCGGGCGCCGTCGCCGCTATTCGCCCGCCCACAGATCGGGCAAACCGTCGGTGATCCACCAGGTGCCCGCATCCGGATCCCAGCGCCAGCGCTCGGTATAGCGCACGGTGCGCTCGGCCATCGTATGGCGGTTGACCACGCCGATCTGGATCTCGCGCAGTGCCTCGTCCGGGCCGGCCTGGCCACCGACCTCGCGATAGCCGGTCACCTGGACCTGGGCGTAGCGTTCGAAGTCCAGCGCGTTCGCCGGATTCGCGGTGCGGTACTCCGGATCGACCAGTTGCCAGGCGCCGTGCAGATCGTTCCAGCGCACCGCCGACGACCATGCATGCTGCGCACTCTCCAGGGCGCTGCGCTGCTTGCCGGCGCTCGCGCAACCTGGCAACCACAAGGAGAGCATCAGGACGAGCAGCAGCGGAGCGTGGAAGCGGGGAACGCGCATGGCGGTGTCCGTGCGGGAAAGCGGCCATCCTAATCGGTCCCCGGCCGTGGGCGTGCGGCGGCCCGGTATCCTCTCGCGATGCAAGCACCCATCTCCCCGGCCGCGGACGCGGTCAACATCGCCGCAGCCCTGCCGCGGCTCGCGCGCGAGCGGCCCGACCGGATCGCGATGCGCTGTCCCGGCCCGGACGGCCGCTACGGCGACGCGCATGCATTGACCTATGCCGCGCTGGACGCACGCAGCGATGCGATCGCCGCCGGCCTCGCCCGGCGCGGCATCGTCCGCGGCACGCGCGCCGTGCTGATGGTCCGCCCCACGCCCGAGTTCTTCCTGTTGATGTTTGCGTTGTTCAAGGCCGGCGCGGTGCCCGTGCTGGTGGACCCGGGCATCGACAGGCGCGCGCTCAGGCAGTGCCTGGACGAAGCCCAGGCGCAGGCGTTCATCGGCATTCCGCTGGCGCAGTTCGCGCGCACGTTGCTGGGCTGGGCGAAATCCGCGCGTATCCACATCACCACCGGCCGCCGTGCGTGGCTGGCCGATGCCACGCTTGCGCAGGTGGAACGCGCCGGCGCGGGCGCCGGGCCACAGCTGGCCGCGACGCAGGCCGACGATGTCGCCGCGATCCTCTTCACCAGCGGCTCGACCGGGGTGCCCAAGGGCGTGGTCTATCGCCACCGGCATTTCGTTGCGCAGATCGACATGTTGCGCGGCGCATTCGGCATCACCGCCGGCGGCGTCGACCTGCCGACGTTCCCGCCGTTCGCGCTGTTCGATCCCGCGCTCGGGCTCACCTCGATCATCCCGGACATGGATCCGACCCGCCCGGCGAATGCCGATCCCGACAAGCTGCACGCGGCGATCGCACGCTTCGGCGTGGACCAGCTGTTCGGGTCGCCGGCGCTGATGGGCGTGCTTGCGAAGGACGGCAGGCCGCTGCCGACGCTGCGCCGGGTGACCTCGGCCGGCGCGCCGGTACCGCCGGATACGGTCGCCAGGATTCTCGAGCTGCTGCCGGGCGACGCGCGCTTCTGGACGCCCTACGGCGCCACCGAGTGCCTGCCGGTGGCGGTGGTCGAAGGCCGCGAACTGCTCGAGCTGCGCGCGCGCACCGAGCAGGGCGCCGGCACCTGCGTGGGCCGCCCGGTGCCGCCCAACGAGGTGCGCATCATCCGCGTCGACGATGGCGCGATTCCGGTCTGGTCCGACGCACTGTGCGTGCCCGGCGCGCAGGTCGGCGAGATCACCGTGGCCGGGCCCAGCGCCACCGACAGCTATTTCAACCGCGATGCGCAGACGCGGCTGGCGAAGATCGAAGAGACATTGCCCGACGGCAGCACGCGCATCGTCCACCGCATGGGTGACCTGGGTTATTTCGACGCGCAGGGGCGGCTGTGGTTCTGCGGACGCAAGGGCCATCGCGTGGTGACCGCCGAGGGCACACTGTGCACCGAACAGGTCGAGCCGGTATTCAACGTGCATCCCGAAGTACGCCGCACCGCGCTGGTCGGTGTCGGCCCCGCGGGCCGGCAGACGCCGGTGCTGTGCGTGGAGCTGCGCGCCGGCATCGGCAAGCGCGAGCACGCGCGCATCGCCGAGGAGCTGCGGCACATCGGCGAAGGCCATGTGCATACCGCACGCATCGAGCGCGTGCTGTTCCATCCGGGGTTCCCGGTCGACATCCGCCACAACGCGAAGATCGGCCGTGAGGCGCTGGCCGTGTGGGCGGCGAAACGCACGCAGGAGATCGCATGAAACTTCTCGTCACCGGCGGCGGCGGCTTCCTCGGGCAGGCGCTGTGCCGCGGCCTGGTCGAGCGTGGCTTTGATGTCACCAGCTTCAATCGCGGCCACTATCCGGAGCTCGACGCGATCGGCGTGCGCCAGGTGCGCGGCGATCTCGCCGATGGCGCGGCCGTGGCCAAGGCAGCGCGGGGCATGGACGCGATCTTCCACAACGCGGCCAAGGCCGGCGCCTGGGGGAGCTACGAGAGCTACCACCGGGCCAACGTGCTCGGCACGCAGAACGTGCTCGACGCCTGCCGGGCGCATGGCATCGGGCGCCTGGTCTATACCTCGACGCCCAGCGTGACCCATCGCGCGACGCATCCGGTCGAAGGTGGCACCGCCGAGACGGTGCCTTACGGCGAGCGGTTCAAGGCTCCGTATGCGACCACCAAGAAGATCGCCGAACAGGCGGTGCTCGCGGCCAACGATGCGACGCTCGCGACGGTCGCGTTGCGTCCGCGGCTGATCTGGGGACCGGGCGACCAGCAGTTGCTGCCGCGACTGGTCGAGCGCGCGAAGGCGGGCCGTCTGCGCTTCGTCGGCAACGGCGAGAACCGCATCGACACCACATACATCGACAATGCCGCACAGGCGCACTTCGACGCGTTCGCGCACCTGGCGCCCGGCGCCGCCTGCGCGGGCCGCGCGTACTTCATCAGCAATGGCGAACCGACGACGGTGCGCGAGATCGTCAATGCGTTGCTGGCCGCGGCCGGCGCCCCGCAGGTCGACAGGACGGTGCCGTTCGGCGTGGCGTATGCGATCGGCGCGGTCTGCGAAGCGGTGTGGCCCGTGCTGCGCCTGTCCGGGGAGCCGCCGATGACGCGTTTCCTCGCCGAGCAGCTCAGCACCACGCACTGGTACGACATGGCTCCCGCCAGGCGCGACTTCGGCTACGTGCCCAGGGTTTCCCTTCACGACGGACTCATCCGCCTGAAAAATTCGCAAGTCAGGTACATGACCGTCACCTGATCGCGACTTGTGGCCGCATAGGGTGGCACCCGAACCGCCACGGGACCTAGGAGATCAACCCATGCTTCGTTATGCCATTATTTTTCTTGTCGTTGCCATCATCGCCGGTGTTCTCGGCTTCAGCGGCGTCGCTGGCGCCGCGACCAATATCGCCTGGATCCTGTTTGTCGTGTTCCTGATCCTGGCTGTGGTCTCGATGCTGCGTGGTCGCGGACCGTAACGGTCGGCGTCTGCAGATCGATCCAGCGCCCGCCTTCCGGCGGGCGTTTTCTTTTGCGCGCGCAGCAGCGGCCGGCGCATCTGGGCTCGCCGGCCCGACGCTACAATGCGGCCATGGCCGGACTCCCTTCTCCTTTCGCGATGCTCAAGCCGATTGCCGGACGTGCGCTGGAAACCGCGCTCAACCAGGCGCTCGCGCTCGATGCCGACACACGCGCGGCATTGATCGGCCTGCATGGCCAGCGCATCGCATTGACGCTCGCCTCCCCGCCGCTTGCCCTTGAACTGCGTGTCGAAGGCGAGAGATTGCGCGTCGGCCCGGTCGACGAGGCGCTCGAGCCCGATCTCGCAGTGCGGACCACGCTTGCCGGCATGTTGTCGCAGTTGCCATTCCTGCGCCGGGACGATGCCCCGCCGATCGGCAAGGTGCGCGTTTCCGGTGACGCCGAACTCGCGCGTCGCCTGCAGAAGCTGGCGGGCAGTTTCGATCCTGACTGGCAGCAGCCATTCGTCGCCGTGTTCGGGGACGTGATCGGCGTGCAGGTGGCCAACGCGTTCGCCGCGGCGCTGCGCCAGGCAAGGGATCTGGGCGGAACGCTGACCGAAAGCGCGGTCGAATACGTCACCGAGGAATCGCGCGATGTCCTCGGCCGCGACGAGCTGGCGGCGTTCCACGACGATGTCGATGTCCTGCGCGACGATGTCGAACGACTGTCGGCGCGCGTGTCACGACTGCAGCACGGGCCTGCTGCATGAGAGGTGTGCTGCGCGCGTCGCGCATCGGCCGGGTGCTGTTGCGTTATCGCCTCGATGACCTGTTCGACGGCACGCCAGCCGAGCGCTGGCTCAAGCTCGCGCGTCCGTTCGTGCCGCGCGCCTCGGCCGACATCGCCGCGCAGTCGCGCGGTGCGCGTCTGCGTCTGGCGCTGCAGGAACTCGGGCCCATCTTCGTCAAGTTCGGGCAGATCCTCTCGACCCGCCGCGACCTGGTGCCGCCCGACATCGTCGACGATCTCGCGCTGCTGCAGGACCGGGTGCTGCCGTTCGATGGCGCGCTGGCCCAGGCGATCATCGAGCGCGAGCTCGGCCTGCCGATCGCGCTGGCCTTCGAGAGCTTCGACACCACACCGCTGGCATCGGCCTCGATCGCCCAGGTCCATGCGGCGACGCTGCCCGCCGACGAACGCAACCCGCGCCGCGACGTCGTGGTCAAGGTGTTGCGGCCGACCATCGAGAAGCAGATCGCCGCCGACGTGGCCCTGCTGAAGAACCTCGCCGCACTGGTCGATCGCACCCATCCCAATGCCGACAAGATCCGTCCGCGCGAAGTCGTCGCCGAGATCGAGAACACGCTGGCCGCCGAACTCGACCTGCAGCGCGAAGGCGCGAATGCTTCCGTACTGCGGCGCTTCTGGACCGGCTCGCAGGATCTCTACGTGCCCGCCCCTGTGTGGGAGCGCACCACCCAGCGCGTGCTCACGCTCGAGCGGGTGCACGGCATTCCCAGTGACGACATCGTCGCGCTCGATGCAGCGGGCATCGACCGCAAGGCGCTCGCGGCCAAGGGCGTGCGCGTGTTCTACACGCAGGTCTTCCGCGACAACTTCTTCCATGCCGATGCGCACGCGGGCAACATCTGGGTCGATCCGGACCGCAAGACCAATCCGCGTTTCATCGCGCTGGATTTCGGCATCATGGGCCAGCTCTCGCGCGAGGATCAGTACTACCTCGCCGAGAACTTCATGGCGATCTTCCGCCAGGACTACCGGCGCATCGCCGAGCTGCATATCCAGGCCGGCTGGATGCCGGGCCACATCCGCATCGACGAACTCGAAGCGGCGGTGCGCTCGGTCTGCGAGCCGTACTTCACCCGGCCGCTGTCGGAGATCTCGCTGGGCGAGGTGCTGGGCAAACTGTTCCGCACCGCGCAGCGTTACCAGCTGACCCTGCAGCCGCAGCTGATCCTGCTGCAGAAGACCCTGCTGAGCATCGAGGGCATCGGTCGTCTGCTCGATCCCAAGCTCGACATCTGGGCGGTCGCGCGGCCGGTGCTCGAGCGCATCCTCGTGGAGCGCTACAGCCCGCAGCGCCTGGCGCGCGAGTTCCGCGACCGCCTGCCGGAACTGATCACCCAGGCGCCCGACATGCCGCGCCTGCTGCACGGCTGGCTCAAGCAGCAGGTCGAAGGCCGCCACGAACTGCGCATGCGCTCCGACGATCTCGCCGCACTGACCGCGACCATGCAGGGCATGCAGAAGCGCGTGGTCGCGGCCATCCTCGGCGTCGGCCTGCTGATCGTCGCCGCGGTGCTCTACGCACTTGAAGCCGGCGGACCGAGTTTCATCGGTCTGCCGGTCGCGACCTGGGTCGCGGGCGTGGGTGGTCTGTGGGCATTGCTGGCCGCCTGGCCGCGCCGGGTCCTGGTGCATCTGCGCGACTGAGCTTCGCCGCGGCAGGCCTGGGGGTCGAGCCGGCGTGCAGGCCACTGCCGGGGATGTACGAAGACACGCCCGTGCAATGTCGCGGGACCGTGGTCCACGATCACATCGCTGTCGGACCTTGGCCACCGGGCGGCACGGTATCGCGCGAGGGTGGTCTCAAGCGGACGCCTGCGCGCGACATTCCGCCGCGCGACCACTCAACCAGTCGCGCTCGCGCGGATTGCGCGCCAGCGACGCCGCCCGCTCGAAGGCGGCGGCCGC
>Ga0233369_1000193_pt1 | contig 30924 bp, 18 predicted proteins | sample ElkDunMinimDraft_26_FD_191537 | JGI IMG/M metagenome (GOLD analysis project Ga0233369, IMG submission 191537) | Fecal eukaryotic communites from dung pellets of Tule Elk in California, USA - Elk Dung D16 | ecosystem: Host-associated > Mammals > Digestive system > Large intestine > Fecal | place... | reverse complement strand
AATGATGAATTCAGTTCGGCATTAGATTCAGCTAGAGCCAAAGAGGATAACAAAAAGGATTCGGTAGTTTTTACAGCGAAATATATTCGTTTTGCCACATTAGCGATGTTGAAAAATGCGACCCAAACGCAGCAAATAGATACTACACATTACAATTTTCAATATTATAATCAACAAAATTTGCCGTGGAATCCAAGCATCCATTTAGGATCTTATGGTTTAGCAACTCGGGATTTGTTATTTCAGCCGACAAAAAAAATAGGTTTTCAACCTGGTTTTCATGCATTGGAGCGTTATTTATTTACTTCTGACTCTGTATTGTACTATCGGGCAAGAGCTAGGTATTCAGAATTATATGCTGTAGGATTTTTTTTCCAAGACCAGGTATTTAAAGTGAAATTAGCTCAAAATATTCGACCAAATTGGAATATAGGTGTTGATTATCATGCAACCAATACGGAGGGGTATTTTGTAAATCAAGATTATTCAGATAGAAAGGGTGCGGTCCATACATGGTATGAGTCTCCAAGTAAAAGGTATAATTTGATCGCAAATATGACTTTTAACAAACTTGATGCACCTGAGAATGGTTCGGTTGTTAATGATACTATATTTCGAGATGAAAATTTAAATTCTTGGTTTTCGGCGCGACCGCGCTTGAATGGTCAGAGACAAACTAGGCCATATAATAAATGGAATGACAACAGCTTCTTCATGCGTCAATCATATTTTTTAGGGCGATTGGACACTGTCAATAATGGGACGCCAGAAATGGAAATACATCCTACTAATGCAATAGCTCATAATACACATATTCGACAACAGCGGTTTGTATTTTACAAAAATGAAGATGACACATTTAGTGCTTTTCCTTTTGGGAATTTTAAGGAAGTACATGATACAACCAAAGTAACAACCATTTCTAATGAATTTACCTATGCTTTTTATTTACGGCCAAAAAGTGTTTTAAAAAATGAAGCTAAATTGAATCTGGGATTTCAAAATGATTTGATATGGTTGGCGGACAGTCTTTCTTCTAACTTTTATCAGAATTCCTCCGTTAAAGGTGATGCAAGTTATAAATTCTCAGATCGTATTAATTTTAATATTGGGGTAAATCAGATTATCTTGGGACATAATTTTGGCGATTACCTTTATGAAGCAAAAGCAGACATTTTGATTGGAGAGAATGTGGGTAAGATTTCATTGGGGGCATATTCACAAAATAAATCTCCTGAAATGGTATTTAATCGTATGAACTATACATACCACCAATGGAATAACGATTTAGATAAGACTAAAACTCAGAATTTATCATTTGCATATACCAATCCAAAGTTGGGATTCAAAGGTAGAGTGGAATATTTCTTGATTGATAATTATACCTATTTTAAAGAAATAGATAATCCAAATGATGACGGTAAATTAGATAAAGTAATTGAAGCTGCACAATATGGAAAATTAAACTTTTTAAAAGCTACTGTAGAACAAAACTTTAAATTTGGCAAATTCCATTTGGATAATCGTGTTGTTTATCAAAAATCCGATGCAATGGATGTGATAGCGACACCTGAATTATATACTTGGCATAGCTTTTATTTTGATTCGAGATGGTTTGATGTGTTGAATATTCGAATTGGTAGTGATGTTCGATTTAATACACCTTTTGTCACTCCATCTTATTCGATAAATACTGGACAATTTTATAATACAAACACTAGTTTAGAGTTTTCAACTTATCCAATAGTTGATTTTTGGGCGACTATGAATATTAAGCGTGTAAATCTTTTTATTAGTAACAATTTTACAAATCAATATTTGTATCCAAAGGGATACTATTCTGTTCGTCGTTATCCAATGAATCCAGCCAACTTTAGATTTGGTGCATCTTGGAAATTTTATGACTAAAAACTATCTGTCTTTTTATTAGGAATTTACAGTATTTGATAGTAAAAAAGTTTAAAAAACATTTTGAAACTTAAAAATTAGGGCTATATTTGCACACGCAATCGGGATAAGGTTGTGGAGTTCTGATAAAGAAAAACAAAAATGTTTGGAGGCTTAGCTCAGCTGGTTCAGAGCATCTGCCTTACAAGCAGAGGGTCACTGGTTCGAATCCAGTAGCCTCCACCAAACATTCTAAGGAGAATTAGCTCAGCTGGTTCAGAGCATCTGCCTTACAAGCAGAGGGTCACTGGTTCGAATCCAGTATTCTCCACCATCCATACGGAGGCTTAGCTCAGCTGGTTCAGAGCATCTGCCTTACAAGCAGAGGGTCACTGGTTCGAATCCAGTAGCCTCCACTCTACAAATGAAAGCATCAAGAGATTGATGCTTTTTGCTGTTATAACCTAATTTTTAAATATACACTTTTTATAAACTATATTCTTCTGTATTGGACACGTATTATGTGTGCGTGCGATAATACTGATTTGAACACCCAGCGTGGATATTTTATCTGTAAGGTAAACTTCTAATAATTTTACTATCCCTCAGTAATTCAGATTAGCAGATAGATAACTCATCACACTTTTCATTTAGAGTATGTTTTACCATATTTATCTTTGTGTATAAAAGAACATATCTTATAGCTTGAACTTTTGTTTTCCATATCCTTAAGATGTGTTTTAAAGCTGAAATATTTTTTGTTTTTAGTTTACAAACTATCGATTGCACTTAGTTGTCACTTCTTTGAATTCGTAAATTTTTCTTGTTTTTAAAATATAGTTAACTATAGTGATAGGTTATTAGTAGCTTGAATTATTTACTACTAACTTATATAAACTATGAAAAAAAAATACCTATTCAAAGGAATAATTCCTATTGGATTTTTAGGAATTTTTACCAGTAGTGGGATATTTGCCGCTCCCCTACATCTATCTGCCGCGACGAATTTGCGTATTATTATTCAAAACGAAATTTCTGGAAAAGTTGTAGATGCGCAGGGCAATCCTATTCCTAGTGTCACTATCTCAAGTTCAGATGGCAAATCCACAAGTACATCAGTTAGTGGAGAATTTAAAATTCTAGCCAAAGAAGGAGATGTGTTGACACTTAAAAGTGTAGGCTTTCAGACGCAGCAATATACGATTAGGAACGCATCAGCAAACATTATACAATTGGTAGAAGATGTTGGTAATTTGGAAGAAGTTGTTATTGTAGGTTACGGAAGACAACGAAAGGGAAATCTAACGGGTGCGATATCTTCTGTCAATGCAGATCAGCTAAAAAATATTTCCCCATCCAATTTGTCTAATACTTTGGCTGGACGTGCGCCAGGTGTCAACGTTACCAATACTTCTGGTATGGCTGGAGCATCTTCCAGCTTACGTATTCGTGGTAGCTTTGCCGAGCCGCTATATGTTATTGATGGTATCGTTAGAGATAAAGCTGCATTCGATGCTTTGGAAGCAAATGAAGTTGATCAAATGAGTTTTTTGAAAGATGCAGCAACTGCTGCTGTATATGGAACACGCGCTGGTAATGGTGTAGTGGTCGTAACTACTAAGAAAGGAACGATTCAAGCGCCTGTCTTTAATGTACAAAGTAATTATACTTTAGGTGCACCAACACAAACATTGCTGGCGGATATTACCACGGCTGCTGATGAATTGACATATCAAAATCGTGTATCTCAGTTTTTATGGGAACGTGGTGATCGATCAACACCTTGGGTGGCACCTAACACGCAAAAAGAATTTGATTATTTTAAAGATAAGGTATATAGCGTCAATGATATGATTTGGCGTAATCCTTTTAGCCATAGACAATCCATTTCTTTGACCGGTGGTGGAGATAGAATAACTTATTACAATTTGTTAAGTTATAGAAAAGAGAATGGATCGTACAAATCATTAGAACATGAAAAGTTCAATTTGAGGAGTAATGTTAGTGCACGTGTGACTGATGATTTCAGTATTGATGTAAATATTGCAGCAAATCAAACTAACTCAAAACGTTTTTATTGGCCGTTTAGCACATCTGCTGCAGATGATGATTTTGATGTTTCAGATTTTTATCGTGTGACATTCAATTGGCCAAAAATGTATCCATTTTATCTAAATGCTGATGGATCACCAAGTAGCACGCCAACTGAATATCCGGTGCAAACACCTATGGGCAGCTGGCAGGCCTGGAACGTGATTGATCAAGTGATTGGAAATCGTTACATAGACCGTAAAGTACGTCAAGTGAATCCGATAATGACCTTAAATTATAAACTTGATAAGTTAGTAGAAGGTTTGTCTACGAAAGTAGTAGGAAGTTATGTGGCTGATGATTATATGCGTAAGAGATTCATGACATTCCAAAAGAACTATACATTTACTTCTTTGGATGCCAGTGACAATAGATTTATTCCTGCACCCCCTACTGAAGATAAAATCAATATTTTTACATTTAGTCAAGCCCAGCCTTTCTTAGATTATACACCACAGCGAGAGTGGCAATACCAATTAAACTGGTTTTTAAACTATAATCGCACATTCAACAAACATTCAATTGATGCCATGTTAGTTTATGAGCAATATAAATTTGGCGGCACATACGTTAACTCAAGAGCAGAGAATCCAATAGTAAGCTTAGATCAAATGTATATTTATCCTACAGATCGTAATTTCAGATCAACTAATGCAAGCGAATCTGTAGATGCACGTCGTGGTGTTATTGGTCGTGCCAATTATAACTATTCAGATAAATATATTGCAGAATTCTCATTCCGCTATGATGGTTCACCGTTATTTCCTGGTGACAAGCGTTGGGGCTTTTTCCCTTCCATGTCTGCAGCATGGCGTATTTCAGAAGAAAGCTTTTTCGAAAGTGCTAAAGGCTCATTTAATGACTTGAAGCTAAGAGCATCGTTCGGTACTACGGGTAATGATTTAAATGTCGGCGCGGTGAAGATTGCACAATTCTTATATCAGGAAAACTATGCGCCTTCAGGAGGATATATTTTTGGAGACCGCTACTACAATGGTGTAACTTATGGTTCTAATCCTACGCAAAATCTTACATGGACAACTTCAAAAAGTTATAACCTAGGTCTAGACTTTGCAATGGCAAATAATCGTCTTTCTGGTAATATTGATGTTTTCAAAAGAGATGAGACAGATATTTTGGGTGGTAGAAATTTGATCGTTCCAGATAATTACGGTCGCACATTAGCGCCTGAAAATTATGCTGCTCGAAGTTATAAAGGTGGTGAATTTACGTTGGGATGGAATGATCGTGCAGGAGAATTTTCTTATGGTATAACAGCCAACATGGGTTATGCAGTCGATCAATGGAATATTTATGATGAAGAACCTTCATATGAATCAGGAAGAGAGCAGAATTTTAGATCAAGAATAGGTCGACCAGAGAACAGAATTATTGGTTTGGAAGCAGTAGATATAGTAAGAACGCAGGCTCAATTGGATGATCTTATTGGCAAAGGCTTTAAAACGTATGGTCGTGATCCTTACTTAGGAATGATTTTGTATAAAGATGTTAAAGGTGCTAATTATTCAGGTGGTCCTGACGGAAAAATCGATGATAATGATATGATGTTGTTATCAGAGAATAATACTCCGCGAATTAACTATGGATTAGGGTTAAATGCAAGTTGGAAAGGTTTATCTATTTCAGCTTTATTACAAGGTGTAATGGCTTACGATAGAATTATAAGTAATCAAGAAGGTGCAGGTATGCGTCAGCATGGTGGTTCATTCCGTCCATATTACCCAATATGGGCTGGTGATGTGTGGACTCCAGAAAATCCAAATGCTCAATATCCTCGCGTAGTAGGGTCAAATTGGCAAGAATCTGGTAGTGTAGCATCTACTTTCTGGATCAGAAATGGTGCTTACATGCGTTTGCGTGATTTTAATGTTTCATACGGGCTACCGCAATCTATTGCAAATGCTATGAAAATAAAGAGCGTAAATGTATTCTTCAATGGAACTAATTTATTTGTGTTATCACCTATGACAGAGTTTCATGATCCGGAACAAAAGATGTATGATTCCTACCCAGTGATGAAGACATTTACATTAGGTTTAGATGTTAAATTTTAATGATTATTACTATGAAAAAGATATTATATCCTATACTAGCCCTAGCCTTAGCGACATCTTCCTGTAAGGATGTCCTTGATATTCCAAATTTAGGTTCATTGGATGAAGAAAGAGTATGGAATGACCCTAATTTAGTTAATGCTTATTTAGCAAATCTATATCCATTATTCGGAAACTGGTCTGCAGGAGCAGATAACAATTCAGATCAACTGATAGGAATTAATTTTCCTCTAGATGCGGTGACGGTAAATAATTCCTCTTATAAAGCTTGGGATTATACAACTATAAGAAGAATAAACACGGCAATTCAGAAGGTGAATGCAAGTACAGGTTTGTCTACAGAAGTCAAAAACAGTGTGCTTGGCCAAGCCCTATTTATGCGAGCATATATGTATTTTAATATGGTCAAATTTCACGGTGGTGTTCCCTACATCACTGAACCACAAGAGCTAAATAGTGAAGATTTAGAAACACCAAGAAATAGTACGAAAGAATGTTTTGAATTGATTGTTAAAGATTTAGATCAAGCTATATCCTTTCTTCCATCAACTATTCAAAAAGGATCTACTGATTACGGCAAGGTAGATGGAAACTTTGCTGTAGCATTCAAAGCTAAAGTGTTGTTATACAAGGCGTCACCACAATATAATCCTAATAATCCATATGGAAATGAATACTGGGCAGAAGCAAATGCAGCTAACAAAACAGCCTATGAACGGCTTATAGCGAATGGCTATAGCCTTACACCAGATTATTATAATATAGCTTTACAAGAGAAAGGGCCTGAAGTAATCTTTGCTGTGATCAATACTTATCCCAATAAAGTTGCGAGTTACGACTATGGTGTTCGTCCGGGATCAGAAAGTAGAGGTACAGCAAGCTCAGTGCCTTCATGGGAATTCGTAAAATCTTTTCCTATGAAAGATGGTAAGCTTTATTCGGATCCTACAAGTGCATATTACAAAACTGATGCACAATTTTTACAATCATATTGGGAAGACCGAGATCCAAGATTTGAAAAATCAATTGTTTGGAATGGTAAAATTTATGAAGTTTCTGGTAAGATGGGCAAAAGACAATACACTTCCGTAGGTGTTGCGGCGGCATTAGACGATTTTGGAATTAATCCAAACGCACGTACACCATCCGAAAACTTAAATCGCTATAGTGGTTTTTTTATCTTAAAGAATTCTAAACTTTCATTAAAACAAACTGAAGTAGAAACGCAATATGATGTAGATTACGTAGTGATGCGCTTGGCTGAAGTCATGCTGAATTATGCTGAAACTGCGAATGAAACTGGAGATTTGAATACAGCAAAAGATCTACTGAAGAAAATTCGGCAGCGTGCTGGTATTGATGCTGGATCAGATGGCAACTATGGTATCTCTGCTAATACTAAAGAAGGTATAAGAGACGCAATTCTAGCTGAAAGAAATATTGAATTCTCCTTTGAAGGACACCGTTTCTGGGATTTGAGAAGATTGCGTAAGCTTGATGTACTGCACAATAAAACCAAATTTGGTGTAGAAGCAATTGCTATAAATCCTGATGGTTCGGAAATGAATTTGGAACAGGCGGCTAATTTAGCGCGTAATTTTCAACTTGTTGAGAATCAGTTTAAATATATTCTATTGCAAGTCCCCCGTACTGGAGCGCAGGTAAATATTGTGCCTGACACATACTATTTCTTCCCTCTATCACAATCAGTATTGGATAAAAATTCAAAATTGGAGCAAAATAAAGATTGGGGAGGAACATTCGATCCAACGATAAATTAGTCTCTGAAAAAGAATTAAAGCAAAAGCATCAAGAAATTGGTGCTTTTCATATTTATAGATAATTTGTAATATATAACATGTATTTTATATTTTTTATAAATAAATAAGGCTATTTTAATAAATGCAAAACTTGTTAATATTATAGCACATTTGGATCACTAAATAATTGTCTAAAGGAGTGCAGGCTATGCAGCATAGGTTATTTTGTCATTTTATATTTAATCTAATCTTAATATTACAATAATAAATAGTTTGTCTTTGAAAAATACTTTTGCAGAAAGTATAACTATTTATGAAATTTAAAATATTATTAGGGGGATGTATTTTAGCGATTAGTGCAGCTAATGCACAAGAAATTGCTAGGGGAACCGTATACCATGATGCAAATCAAAATGGTAAAAAAGATAGAACAGAATTAGGTATTTCGACTGTGTCCGTTAGTAATGGACGTGATGTGGTACAGACGAATTCTAACGGAGAATATGAAATTCCTGTTGGGAAAGATAACATGATCTTTGTTGTTAAACCAAGTGGTTTTGGCTTTCCACTAAATGACAAGAATTTGCCGCAATTCTATCATGCCCACAAGCCTCAGGGTGCCCCAAAGTTAAAATATACGACTTACTCACCTACAGGGAAATTACCAAAGCGTATTGACTTTCCATTGTATAAACAAGAGGAAAATAATAGTTTCAAAGCATTAGTATTCGGAGATCCACAAGCATACAATCTGGATGAAATTGCTTATTTCCAAAAAGGAATAATAGATGATATTGAAGTTGCTAATGATATTGCATTTGGTATTAGCTTGGGTGACTTAGTAGGCGATGATTTGGTGTTGCATAAACCATATCAAGATGCTATTCAAAAAATTGGTAAACCTTGGTACAACGTTATTGGTAATCATGATATGAACTTTGATGTAAAATCAGATTCTTTATCTGATGAGACGTTCGAGTATCACTTTGGTCCAGCGAATTATTCCTTCAATTATGGGAATGCCCATTTCATTGTTCTTGACAATATTATTTATCCTAATCCTCGTACTGGTAAAGGATATTTAGGTGGTTTCAGAAAAGATCAATTGGATTTTATTGAGAACAATTTGAAATTTGTACCAAAAGACAAATTGATTGTTCTGAATTTTCATATCCCATTAGCGCATACAAATTCTGATGTATTTCGTAATGAAGATAGACAACGCCTTTTTGATATTTTAGCATCCTATAAATATACTGTCTCGATGTCTGCGCATACACACTATCAACAACAAATTTTCTATGGAAAGGAAGAAGGATGGCGACAAGAAATACCACATCATGAGTATAATGTTGGGACAACATCGGGTGATTGGTATTCTGGAACCTTTAATGCGCAAGGTGTTCCTAATTCGACAATGCGCGATGGTACACCAAGAGGGTATGCAATATTGAATGTCGAGGGTAACAAATACTCTTTCAATTATAAGGTAGCGGGTGAAAGCAGAGATTATCAGATAAAAATCATTGCACCAAAAGTGATTGATAAGAAACATATAAAAAGATATAAAATTACTGCAAACTTCTTCCTTGGTAAGAAAGGTGATAAAGTACAATTCCGTATTGGAAATCAAGATTGGAAAGATATGTCTTATATAGAAGCTGTAGATCCTTCTTATCAATATGAAGTTTTAAAATTTGATAATGCAGAAAACTACATTCAAGGTAGAAGACCATCGACTCCTGTTAATTCTTCGCATTTGTGGGAAGCTAAATTTCCAAATACATTAGAAGTAGGCAAACATCAAATTGAAGTTAGGGCTACAGATATGTATGGAAACACCCATCACCAATTAACTTCATTAGAAATCCTTAAATAATTCATAAGTAATACGTTTCAATGTTTAGGATGGAATTTATATTACATCCTTTTTGTGGTTAAGCCGTATTGTATGGGATTATTGACGTTTCAAATAAATTAATAAAATGTTTTAATAACGACTACTTAATATTCACTAAACATAGTCTTTCTATCCTTGCAATAGAAAAAAACAAATTAATTTAACCCATTATTCCATGAATCGCTACCTATTGAAGGGCTGTATCATCAGTGCCTTAATTAGTTTTTCGAGCTGTGAAGATGAACGCAAATTCACAGCTGTCGAGTATGATCCCAATAAGGAAGTTAAGCTGACCTCATTCTTTCCTACAGAAGGAGGTGCACGCGATAAAATTTTGTTAGATGGTGAGAACTTTGGTCAAGACCCATCTAAAATAAAAGTTTATTTCAACAAGGCGCGAGCTACTGTCGTTTCATCAAGTGGAAACCGTATTTATGCAATTGTACCACGTTTACCGGGAGAGAATCCTTCTATTTCTGTTGTTGTAGGTTCTGATTCTGTAGTCTATGAGAATTCATTCGTATATAAAACACAAGCTTTGGTAAGTACTGTCACTGGTAATGGTACTAAATCATTTACACCAGGTCCATTATCGGAAGCAACAGTTTATGGAAAATATTTAGAATTGGACCGTGAAGGAAATATTTTCATGTCATGGCGAGATGGGAATACTGTAGGTAGCACCGAAGCAACATTCGGCGTTGCTCGTATTAATGAAGCAGAAAATATTGTAACTCCCCTAATTCAATCACCAGCAACGGGAAGAGTTTTATATGCAAATGGACTCACTGTAGATCGTGCAACTGGCGTAGTGACCGCAGCACACGAATCTGTACAAGAAGTTATGTTCACCTTCGATCCTAAAGAGGCTTGGTATCCACGTCAACGTAATGCCAAATATTCTACTAGTGATTATGCATCTATTGTTGTAGCTGACCGTTATAAAAACTTTATAACATTCTCTCCTTGGGACGGGAATTTATATACACGGTTTAGGGATGGCAAAGTCGCTCGGATAAATCCACAAACTTTAGAAGCGAAAATCGTACATCAAGGCCCCTACGGTTCTCAATATGGCCAAGCTATCAACCCAGCAAAACCTTGGGAGCTATATATCACGTTGCATTCTAACGCAAGTCCTATCGAATTTAGACAAGGAATTATGGTTTTGGATCTAAGAGATCCAGATGGAACAGGTGGATTCAAAAGATTGAATGCTCCAGGAGGATCGGCTTTCAAGGATGGGCCTATTGAAGATGCACTATTTAATCTTCCAAAGGACATTAAGTTTGACAATGATGGAAATATGTTCGTTGCGGATTATGGCAATCACGCGATACGTATGGTATCACCTGACAGAATCGTTACAACTGTGGCAGGGCAACCAGGTAAAGCAGGATTTAAAGATGGAGGACCAGCAGAATCACTTTTTAATCAACCTTGGGGTGTTGCTGTGAATGAATTGGGTCACATATACATTGCAGATTGGAGTAACGCTAGAATCCGAAAATTAGTAATCGAATAATAATCAATCATTAAAAATGAAAATCATAAAAATATTCTCCTTGTTGTTGTTCTGTGTATTTATTACGCCAGTGGCTGCGCAGCAAGGGAAAGAAGTGTCTATTGCAGGGAAAGTAATAGATGTCAACAATAATATATTACCAAACGTGTCAATATATATAAAAGACAAGCCTTCTTCGGGTCTTTCTACAGATAACTCAGGTAATTTTAAAATTAAAGCAATCTATGGAGATAAGGTGGTTTTCACTTCTATAGGCTATAAGACCCAAGAGTTTGTCGCAATTACTGATACTGTAAATTTAGTAATCACACTCGATGAAGATAATGCGGCGATTGATGAAGTAGTAGTTGTGGGTCTGGGTAATGTACAGCGTAAAATTAGTAATGTCGGAGCAATAACAACGGTTGATGTCAAAGATTTACAAAGTCCTGCGCCTTCTATTACAAACCTTTTGGGGGGGCGAGCAGCAGGTGTGATTTCTATGCAGACAAGTGGCGAGCCGGGTAAAAACAATGCAGATTTCTGGGTGAGAGGTATTGGAACTTTTGGAGCCAACAACAGTGCATTAGTATTGATTGATGGATTGGAAGGGAATTTAAATACATTGGATCCCGCAGATATTGAGAGCTTCTCAATTTTGAAAGATGCTTCTGCTACGGCAGTATATGGTGTTCGAGGTGCTAATGGAGTTGTTTTAGTTACTACTAAGCGTGGTTTAGTTGATCGTATTCAATTAACAGCACGTGCAAATACGACTTTATCTGCGTTAAATCGCTTGCCAAAGTATTTAGATGCCTATGATTATGCAAAATTGGCCAATGAAGCAAATGTAATACGTGGTAACACTCCTTTGTACAATGATGTAGAAATGGGTATTATCAGAGATGGGCTAGATCCAGATTTATACCCCAATGTTGATTGGCAAGAAGAAATATTAAATAAGAATTTCTGGTCTAACAGTTACTATGTAAGTGGTCGTGGTGGATCGGAGGTTGCACGTTACTTCCTAAGCTTAGGTGGTAAAACACAAACCGCAGCATATAAGGTTGATAAAAACTCTGTATACAGTTCTAACGTGGGTTTCAATTCTTACAATTACCGAATCAATTTGGATGTGAACCTTACTAAAACAACAAAAGTCTTCTTAGGTTCTGACGGATTTTTATCAGCGTTAACGCAGCCAGGTCTAGCCAATACGGATAATATATGGGGAGCGCAATCACGCCTTACGCCATTAACTATTCCAACTCAATTCTCTAATGGTTTATTACCAGGACGTGGTACAGGAGATCAATCTTCTCCTTATGTCATGATCAATAGAACAGGTAAAGCTCTAGATGAAGAATACAGAGGTAAAACAACCTTGGCATTAAATCAAGATTTATCTGGAGTATTAGATGGTCTGAAGTTTAGAGTGCAAGGAGCGTATGATATTTACAGCTATTTCAACGAAAGACGTCACGTTCAGCCCGCATTGTATAATGCTTTGGGTAGAGCTGCTGATGGATCGTTGATCACAATCTTAACAGTGCCAGAACAAAAAGCTTCGTACAATAAAGATATAAGACAATTTCGTAAGTACTTCCTGGAATCTGTAATCAATTACGATAAAGTATTCAATGAGGATCACCGTACTTCTGCATTGATTTATTATTACATGAGTGATGCCAAAGATACTAAAGATGCTAAAAGTAATTTAGATGCAATTCCATTACGTTATCAAGGCGTGTCCAGCCGTTTCACTTATGGTTATAAAGACAGGTATTTATTAGATGCAAATTTTGGTTACACAGGCTCGGAGAACTTTCAACCGGGTAGACAATATGGTTTCTTTCCTTCTGTAGCATTGGGATGGGTGCCATCTAGCTATGAGTTCCTAAAAGAATCAGCACCATGGTTGGATTATTTCAAGATTAGAGCTTCGTATGGATCGGTAGGTAATGACCGTATTTCGAGTATCCGTTTTCCTTATTTGACAAAAGTAAATCAAGGTAATTCAAATATTGTTGACGGCACTGATGTTTGGGGAATAGGTGGTATTGAAACTGTTAATGAAACACGTATTGGAGCCGATAATTTAGCTTGGGAACGTGCTATCAAAACTAATATTGGTTTTGAAGGTAAATTATTCAATAATAAAGTTGATTTCGTATTTGATATCTTCAAAGATATGCGTAATGGTATTTTCCAACAACGTGTACAGGTTCCAGATTACGTCGGGGTTATTTCAAATCCTTTTGCAAACGTTGGACGTATGCAAAGTTCGGGTGCAGATGGTAACATTTCCTACAAAGGAAGAATAACTTCGGATTTGGATTTCACTGTCCGAGGTAATTTCACATACTCAAAGACTATGGTTAAAAATTGGGAGCAAGCATACCTTGAACATCCATATTTAGAATACAATAACTTTCCACACAATTCCATCCGCGGTTTACAAGCAATTGGATTATTTAAAGACCAAGATGACATTAAATACAGTCCGCAACAAACATTTGGTGCAGTAATGCCAGGTGACATCAAATACAAAGATGTAAATGGCGATGGAATGATTGACAATTTGGACAAAGTGCCATTGACACATAGTGACGAACTGCCGTTAATTATGTATGGATTTGGAGGAGAGTTTCGTTATAAAAAGCTTTCACTGGGGGTATTATTTAAAGGTACAGGAAGTAGCCCATTTTTTTATGGTGGAATAGGCTACCGTCCATTCTACGAAGGAGCACTTGGAAATGTATTGGACATTGTTGCAGATCCTGCAAACAGATGGATTCCTATGGATTATGCCATGGCAAATGGTATTGATCCATCATTAGCCGAAAATCCAAATGCTAAATTTCCTCGATTAGCTTACGGCGGAAGCACAAACAATAATCAAACATCTACATTCTGGCAAGGAGATGCCAAATACATTCGCTTGCAAGAGGTCACAATTAGTTATAACGTAAATCCTAATTTCCTAAGAAAGGCTGGTATAAAATCATTGGATTTACAATTTGTTGGAAACAATCTTTACACCTGGGATACAGTGAAAATATTCGATCCAGAGCAAGCAAGGTTTAATGGCCGTCGATACCCAATACCTTCAACGTATTCGGTGCAGGTTTATGTTAATTTTTAAGAAAGAAAGATAGAATTAAAATAAATGAAAAAGTCAATTCTAAAAAGAGTTTTTGGAGCATCGGTTCTACTTATTGCCTTATCTATGACATCATGTAAGGATTATTTAAACATTGATAATTACTTTGATGATGAGTTTCAAATAGATTCAGTTTTTAGCAATACGCGAAACATGGAAGCCTATATGTGGGGAGCTGCCGCCATGTTTTTGGATGAGTCTAGTACTGTTCGTAATGCACATACACCAGGGCCTATGGCTTCTGATGAAGCATTCAACGGTTTAACAAACGCAAATGGTTCGGGGAATATTTATCATGGGATGGACTTTGCAACAGGACGAATCACGCCGGATTTCTTTGGTGAAGGAACCCCCAATTTAAATCAATGGGGTAGGTACTATAAGATTATTCGCAAAGCAAACTTTATATTAAGCAATCTTGATCAACCACAAGACTTGACAAATAGTGATCGTGCTAGAATTGAGGGATACACACGTTTTATAAGAGCTTATGCTTATTATTATCTGTTACTAGACTTTGGACCTCCTATTATTTTGGGTGATGAGATTGTAAATACAAATGAAGATCTTCCATATTATGATAGAGAGCGCGCAACGTTTGATGAAGCAATGGAATATGTTTGTGGGGAATTTGAAAAAGCTGCATTACTTATGCCTTCAGATGTTGGCATTTTAGATTTCGGCAAACCAACAAAAGGTGCTGCTTATGCATTGGTAGCTAGGCTGCGTTTAATGCACGCTAGTCCATTATACAATGGTGGACAAGCGGCTGCTGCTTATTTTGGGTCTTGGACACGTGCTTCAGATGGGGTACACTACGTTTCGCAAAGTTATGATGAATCGAGATGGGCCTTAGCAGCTGCTGCCGCAAAGCGCGTGATGGATATGGGTAAATATAAATTACATACCGCAGATGCTGACGAGTTGACAGCTCCGCTTCCACAAGGCGTAACTTCTGATCCAAACTTTTACAGCAGCTATCCCAATGGTGCTGGTGGTATAGATGCATTCAAATCTTATTCTGATATTTTCACGGGTGAAGAATATGCTGCGGTAAATCCGGAATTTATTTGGGCTAAGAATTCACCCTATATAAACAATACTATCAACCAAGGTGCATTTCCACCCTCACTGGGTGGATGGGGACGTTTTTGTGTGACTCAAAAGGTTGTGGATGCATATTTAATGGACGATGGTCGTACAAAAGAAGAAGCTTCAGCTGATGGCTATTATTCCGAAAATGGCTTCACTTCCCAAGCAAAAAGATTTTCTGGTTACCCACTGAATGCTGGAGTTTATAACATGTATGCTAATAGAGAAATGCGATTTTATGCATCGGTCGGATTCAATGGTGCAGTATGGCAGAACCTAAGTGTCGTATCAAAAACAAATCATGCAGCAGACTATTATTACCAAGGTGCTGATGGTCGTGGTGGTGTAACAGCTTCTTCTCCAAATTATCCAATCACTGGTTATGTAATCAAAAAATATAATCATCCGATGGATGCGTTGACAGGAACAGGGGCACGTAGAATTGACAAGGCATATTCAATAATTCGCTATGCGGAGATATTGTTGATTTATGCAGAGGCACTAAATAATCTAACTGGAAGTCATACGGTGCAGTTGGGTAATCAAAGTTATACCTTAAGCAGAGATATAGAAGAGATCAAAGCATCATTTAATTTAGTGCGTTATCGTGCTGGACTTCCAGGATTGACAGCTGCGCAATTGAATAATGTTGACTTATTGCAAGATCAAATTGAGCGTGAGCGCATGGTAGAATTCTTGTGGGAAAATCTTCGCTACTATGATGTACGCAGATGGGGAATATATGAGGATACTGAGCGTGAACCAATGAGTGGAATGAATCCAGACGGTGCAACACCTGAAACATATTACCGTCGTGTTATTCCAGGATCGTCTTCATTTTTAAAACGTGAGGTTAATAAAAAATTAGTATGGCTTCCAATTCCTCGTGCAGAGCTGCGAAGATTGCCATCTGTAGTACAGAACCCAGGATATTAGATAAAGGTTATAACGTAAAATAATAATAATGAAACGCAGTATAATAGCGCTACTTAGTCTACCGTTTTTCATGACTTCATGTAGTGATACAGAAGTCTTTGAACAAGAAATGTATAAAAATGTGGTAGCATTGATAAGTAGTTCATACCATAATAATTTTGAAGAAGTAGTTCCTTTGAATGGAGAGGAAGTTACAGGGTATATTTCTGCCTCCGTTGGCGGATCATATGCACCAACAAAAGATCTAACATTAAACTTAATAGAAAATAATACACCGTTCGACAGATACAATTGGTCATTATATGACGCCGATTCTTCGCGATATGCTAGGCTTTTGCCTAGCGATAAGTATGAAATACCAGATTACAAACTTGTAATAAAAGCTGGTGAACGTACAGGTCGTACATTAATTAAAATTCGCCCAGATGGTTTATCACCAGATTCCACTTACTTCATAAGTCTTGTTGCTACAGATGCAGAAGGATTGGATCTTAATCCAACGAAGAAAAATATTTTGTATAAAGTATCAATCTATAATCAATATGCTTCGCAGTCTACAAATTCGTTTTATAGTATGACGGGATTATTAAACGGTGCAATTACGGCCGCAAGTAAACAGTTGTTCCCAATTTCTACAAATAGTGTACGTGTGATAGCCGGTACTGAGTCCTTTGTAAGTGATGAAGAAAACATTGCAAATACAGCAATTCTGCTTGAGGTAGATGCAGAAAACAAAGTTAAAATCAAACCCTACAAGAATATTGAAGTAGAGCAAATAGACGGAAATACACGTTTCCCGAATACTTTTCATATCGAAGAAGCCTTCGGGCGAAAATTTAACGTCTTCTTATTATCCTATCGTTATATTCTCAACAATGAGATCCGTGAAATGCAAGAAGAATTACGCATGGAGATAAGAAACTAATGTCCTCTTCAAACTTTATTTCATTTATCATTAGGCCACTGTTAATTTACAGGAGCCTGATGATAAATGGTTAAGGTTTCTTAAAACCTAACAATTTCTTCAATCTGCTCATTAATAAATTTTAAGGTTAATGGATCATTAAAACAGCCCTGTATATCAAGTTCATTTTGCACGTGAGGGATGTGAATTTTTAAGGGTAATACGTGCATGCGGACATAATTGCAAACACCCGTGAAATGATCTACTCCACGAATATTCCCATACTTACCTGTAGAAACGCCTACTAAAGCAGCTTTTTTGTGGTAAAAAGAAGTTGGGTAAGTGCATGCATCCACGAAAAGTTTTAAAGCTCCAGGGTAACTGCCATTATATTCAGGAATAATAAAAATGAATTTTTTAGCTGCAGATACTTTACCTTGGATACTTGCAAAAGCTTCAGATCGCTTGCCGTACAAATCCGTATACAAAATGTCATGAGGCAAATCTTCCAAAGAGAATATTTCCCATTCTTCACCTTTACTGTGCAATTCATCTTTGTAATACTTAGCTACTTTTAAAGAGTTACTACCCAGCCTATTTGTGCCTGATATAATTAAATTCATTGTGACGTTGCAACTTATCGTAATCGATACACGATTTATCTAATCGTAAACCAATTTTTTGTATCTTAGCATCCTGAGTAATAGTATCAGGAAGTTCTCAAAAATAGTAAATTTAACATCATTTAAGTATTTAATACCTACAGTAACTGTTAATTTTATCAGAGAACTGCAATTGATAGTATAAAAATTGTAAAGGTTCGGTATCTCATGGGAAAAATAATTGCAATAGCAAATCAAAAGGGCGGCGTAGGGAAAACAACAACTTCGATCAACTTGGCCGCAAGTTTGGCTGTTTTAGAATATAAAACATTGTTGGTGGATGCAGATCCACAAGCAAATTCTACTTCAGGGATAGGTTTTGATCCACGTGGAATCAAAGCTAGCGTATACGAGTGTTTGGTGAATGATTTGAATCCTCGTGATGCAATTAAATCGACCGACACGCCACATTTAGATTTGCTGCCAGCACATATTGATTTAGTAGGAGCGGAGATTGAGATGATTAATCTGAACGAACGCGAATACAAAATGAAGAAAATGTTGGATGAAATCAAAGATGATTATGATTTCATCATCATTGACTGTTCACCATCATTAGGTTTAATTACGATTAATGCCTTGACAGCGTCTGATTCAGTCATTATCCCAGTGCAATGTGAGTATTTCGCTTTGGAAGGTTTGGGTAAATTATTAAATACCATCAAAATCGTTCAAAATAGATTAAATACCAATTTAGAAATTGAAGGTATATTGTTGACAATGTATGATGTGCGATTACGTCTATCTAATCAAGTTGTAGAAGAAGTTCGTACACATTTTACAGATTTGGTTTTCGAGACCATTATTCAGCGTAATACACGATTAAGTGAAGCACCAAGCTTCGGTATCTCGGTTATCATGCACGACGCATCATGTAAAGGCGCTATAAACTATTTGAACTTAGCTCGTGAGATTTTGCAAAAGAACGGATTGGTAGAAATAAATAAAGAAGAAAAAGCAATCGTATAATGGCAGCATTACAACGTAAAACAGGATTAGGAAAAGGACTTGGTGCGCTATTGCAGGATGATTTGAAAGTATCTCCTAATACTTCTTCACGAGAGATCGGTGATACAGCCGCACCTTCAGCAGGTAGTATTAATTTTATAAAAATTGAAGAAATAGCTGTAAACCCGTTTCAGCCACGTACAGATTTTGATGAGAATGCTTTAAAAGAACTTTCTGAATCTATCGTGTTACAGGGTTTGATTCAGCCAATTACAGTAAGACAAGTCAGCAAAAATCAATATCAACTCATAAGTGGTGAGCGTCGTTTACGTGCATCAATGCTAGCCGGAATTACAGAGATTCCAGCTTATGTGCGTACAGCAAATGACCAACAGATGTTGGAAATGGCGTTGATTGAAAACATTCAACGTGAGAACTTAAATGCTATTGAGGTGGCATTAAGTTTCCAGCGTATGATTGAAGAGTGTAACTTGAAACAAGAAGAACTTGGTGATCGTGTATCTAAAAATAGATCTACGGTAACAAACTACCTTCGTCTTTTGAAATTGCCACCAGTGATCCAAATTGGTATCCGTGATGGTAAAATATCAATGGGTCATGCACGTGCACTAATCAATGTTGGTGATATTGATAAACAACTTTTTGTGTATCAGGAAATAATCGACAAAGATTTATCTGTTCGTATGGCTGAGATTTTGGTGCGAAATATTCAAGAGCAGCTAAAACCTAAAAAGGGTAAAGGAGTTGGTAAGCAAATGGATTTTCAATATCAAAAAATTGAAGATGATTTGGCATCTAAATTCTCTACACGCGTACGTCTAAACTTGAAAAACACAAAAGGTAAGGGGGCAATAGAAATTCCTTTTGAATCAGAAGATGATTTAAGCCGTATTTTAGAATTGTTAGATTGGTAATGCCGAAATATTTAATCTTATTTTTTTTTCTTTTAAGTTCGTTTAGCAGCTTTTCACAAGTTGATACAACGAAGAAAGTACCTTTGGACAGCACCGCTTTAAATGCTTTGGATAGTGTAAAAGCAGCGCAGGATACGGTAAAGAAAAAAGAAACGCGCGCAGAGCGTAAAGCACGAGAAAAGGCAGAGAAGGAGCGTGAAAAATATTATTACAAAGATATTTTAAAAGACTCAACTCGCTTAGCGATTGAGGAGCTTTCAACAAAAGCTTGGCGACGGTCTCTTATAGCACCAGGATGGGGACAAATCACTAATGGTGGTAAGTATGTATGGATAAAGTTGCCCGTCATTTATGGTGGACTGGTTGTAGGTTATTTAACGTTTGATTTTTGGAACTGGCATTATCGAAAATTCGTAGATGAAGCCGCTTATCGGATTAATAATAACGGTGCTCCAAATGATCCTGACTTAGAATTCAGTTTTCCATCCACAGAAGGATTAATACGTGCTAAAGATAATTATCGCCGTTACCGTGACATGACTATTTTAGTCACAGCAGGCTGGTGGGGATTAAATGTATTGGAGGCGTACGTGGATTCTATGTTGCGCTTTCGGTATAATATAGGGGATGATTTGGGGTTCAAAATCACACCTACGATGTTGCCAACATCTAATTTGGCATATAATATGAATTTTGGCCGTCAATTTACACCTGGGTTGAAGTTGACGTTTAATTTTAAATAGATAAACCTTAAATATGAAAATCGTTATACTAGGTTATGGCAAAATGGGGCAGCTAATTGAGAAATTCGCACTCAAAAGAGGTCATGAAATAGCATTAATTGTTGATGCGCACAATAGGGAAACACTTACTGCTGAAGATTTAGCCGACGCTGATATTGCCATTGATTTTAGTACTCCAGACGCAGCTTTAGAGAATATTAGTCTTTGTTTTGAAGCGGATTTACCTTTAGTAGTTGGTACTACAGGTTGGTACGAGCATTTGCAAGAAGTGAAGGAAACTTGTTTGGAAGCAGATCAAGCATTATTGTACGGCTCTAACTTTAGTATTGGTGTAAATATCTTTTTTCATATAAATAGATTATTGGCAAAAGCCGTTAATCCTTACCAACAATACGATGTGCAGGTTGAAGAAATTCACCATATCCACAAACTGGATGCACCAAGCGGAACTGCTATCACTATTGCTGAAGGTATTATTGACAACAACGATGTCAAGAAAACTTGGGTAAATCAAGTCGTTGGATCAGAGGAAGAAGTTGTCAATAAGCCTAATGAATTATTAATTGAAAGTCTTCGTATAGAAGAAGTGCCGGGTACGCATACAGTATTGTATAGTTCAGAAGTTGATCAAATTGAATTCAAGCATACTGCGCACAATCGTGACGGTTTTGCATTAGGTGCTGTTGTTGCAGCGGAGTGGCTATACGGGAAGAAGGGCTTTTATCAAGTAACAGAAATTTTTGATTTTAATAAATAGACAATAACACGAGTTTTTGTCCAAACATATAAAGTATGTGGTATATAATTTTTGGCGTCTTGACAGTCGTAGCTCATTATGGGCTATTTCTATTGTTTAAGAAAGCTGGTAAACAAGGCTGGGAAGCTTTCATTCCATTTTATAATGTATATATAATGACACAATTGGTAGGTAGACCTGCTTGGTGGGTTGCTTTACTGATCGTGCCGATTGTCAATATTTTTGTATTCTATAGTTTATACCTTGATTTGATAAAAGCATTTGGAAAACAACGTTTTTGGGAAACTGCAGCAGCAGTATTAGTTCCTTTTGTTGTATTGCCTATGTGGGGAAGAGATCCCAACGTTAAATATAAAGGTCAATCCGCTACGGAAGAATTCAAGAAGCTATATCCATACAAGAAGTCTGTAGGTCGCGAATGGGCTGATGCTATTATTTTTGCTACAGTAGCAGCGTCTTTAATTCGTGGTTTCTTAATCGAAGCTTATATGATCCCTACTGGATCCATGGAAAGAAGATTATTGGTAGGTGATTTCTTGTTTGTAAGTAAGTTGAATTACGGGCCACGCATACCAAATACTCCAATAGCATTTCCTTTTGCACACCATACTATGCCATTTACTGGTGGGAAAGCTTATTCCGAATTAATTAATATTCCTTATAAAAGATTGCCAGGTTTTCAAAAGGTAGAACGAAATGACGTGGTAGTGTTCAATTATCCAATGGAAGCGGATGAGCCTTACAATCGTCCTGTTGATAAACGTGAGAACTACATTAAACGTGCTGTAGGCATCCCAGGCGACGAAGTGTCTATGAAAGATGGTCGTTTGTTTGTGAATGGCGTAAAATCTTATGATTCTGAAGATTTGCAAACTTCTTATATTGTTTTTGCTGAGCCATATGGCATTTCAGAAGATAATTTGGTGAAAAATCGTTTCGAAGTAGATTTTGGAAATACTGATCCGTCTCAAGGTATTTATGTTTTGCATATAACCCCTGAAGAAGCAGAATCAATACGTTCCTGGTCTAATGTGAAAGAAGTGAGAGAAGTTATATACACGGCGGATAATCCAGATTATATATCATTCCCAAATTACGATTGGAATGAGCGTCAATGGACTTATGATAATTTTGGTCCAATAAAAGTGCCTGCTAAAGGATGGACAGTGAAATTAGATAAATGGTCGTTGCCATTATATCAGCGTGCTATTACGGTGTATGAAGGCAATACGTTAGAGATAAACGGAGATGATATTTTGATAAATGGTCAGAAAACAGATTCATATACGTTCAAGATGGACTATTATTGGATGATGGGTGATAGTCGTCACAATTCGTTGGATTCTCGTGGTTGGGGATTTGTACCAGAAGATCATATCGTTGGTAAAGCACTATTTACTTGGTTAAGTTGGGATACAGATGGTTCGTTCTTATCTAAGATTCGTTGGAATAGAATTTTTAAGGGTATTGAATAATACCTTAGTATATAAAAATAGAAAAGCTCTGATTGACTTTCAATCAGAGCTTTTCTATTTTATAGTAATTGTAATTAAGCTTTTAAAGCTGCTAAATAGCGTTTAATAGTTTCCTCTAAACCTAAATATAACGCATCAGATATTAGTGCATGTCCAATACTTACTTCTAATAATCCTGGCATATGTTGGTTGAAATAAGCTAAATTATTTAAATCCAAATCGTGACCTGCATTTAATCCTAGTCCGACTTCTCTTGCTTTTACAGCTGCTTTGAAATAAGGCTCAATCGCTTTTTCTTTATCAAAACCAAATTCAGAAGCATAGGCTTCAGTGTACAACTCGATGCGGTCAGTTCCAGTTTCGGCAGCAGCTTCAACCATTTCTTCAATCGGATCTACAAAAATGGAAACACGAATACCAGCATCTTTAAATACCTTTACGGTTTCCTTTAGATATTCTTTGTTTTTGATAGTGTCCCATCCATGATTTGACGTCAACTGTACCAATGCATCGGGAACTAAGGTTACCTGTCCGGGTGTATTCGCCAATACGAGTTCGACAAATTTTTCCTCTTGACAATTACCTTCGATATTGAATTCAGTTTTAATTTCTGCCTTCAAATCATAGACATCTTGGTAACGTATATGGCGTTCGTCAGGACGTGGATGCACGGTTATGCCTTCAGCACCAAAACGCTCACATGCTAGTGCAGCAGCGACCAAGTTAGGTACATTTCCACCGCGTGAGTTGCGCAGGGTAGCTATTTTATTAATATTAACAGATAGTCTTGTCATGGTTTACTGTATTATTGGTCAAAGGTAAAGAATTATTACGAGTAAGTAGATGGTAGACCTTAACTCGAATTGCCAATTTTCTCTTACAATATTGCAACATTGACCAAAATTCCTGCTATAAATTTTATAAATTGCATAGTAAATGGATGGAATAAGCTTCAATATATTAGAAGGATTTAGATTGCTTGATATCATTGATATCATGTTGGTCGCAGTGATCATTTATTATATTTACAGTCTAATCAAAGGAACGATTGCTGTGAATATTTTGATTGGTGTAGGGTTGTTTTACGGGATTTATTTGGTCGTAAAACAACTGGAAATGCGCCTGTTGACTGAAATATTTGGTGGGTTTATATCCGTTGGTTCCATTGCGCTCATAGTTGTATTCCAACAGGAGATTCGTCGATTTTTATTACATATAGGTAAAAATATTTCTTTACGTCGTAAGAAGTACCTTTTAAATTTTATAGGTTCAAAACGCACTGTAACGGAGGATCATACTGAGCAAATCAAGATTATCGTGGATGCGTGTCGTAGTATGTCGAAAGCAAAAACTGGTGCTTTGCTTGTGTTTTCCCGTTATTTCGACGAAGAGTATTATCAATCAAGTGGTGAATATATTGATGCACCCTTATCAAAACGTTTGTTAGAGAGTATTTTTTTTAAAAATAGTCCATTACACGATGGTGCGGTAGTTATTGTAGATTTTCGAGTAATGACCGCAAGCAGTGTTTTACCTCTTTCTGATAGTGAAGACTTACCTCCACAGTTTGGTTTGCGTCACCGTGCCGCCATTGGTGTGACCGAAGTTTCAGAAGCCGTAGCCGTGATTGTATCGGAAGAAACTGGTGAAATATCTTTCGCCAAAGATGGAAATATCAATATGAATCTTAGTGCAGAGGAGCTTGAACAATTATTAAAGGATGAATTGTAGTTTTTTGAATTTAATTTAGATAAACTATAAAATCTTCGAATTATATTCGAGTGTTTCGCTTTTAATCCGTAATAAAATCAAAATGTTTTTATTAAATTTACCTAAGTATAAACATAAATTTTGGTGTCATGCATTTTGAAGAAAATAATCCTTTGGATATTGTTTTAAACGATTTATTCGAACATTATCGTAAGAATGTCGCAGACGTAGATAAAATCACAAAAGCATTATTGGAAAAAGAAGTTGTACGTTCACAGGATGATATTGTGAACGATCATATTGCTTTTCGTACGTTGGGTGTTCCCAATTTAGGTATTGCTTCTTTCGAAAAGATTTTCCAAGCATATGGTTATGTGAAGCGTGATTATTATTATTTCGAAGGTAAAAAATTAGATGCCTACTGGTTTTCTCCACCAGCAGAAGGTTATCCCCGCATTTTCGTTTCTGAGTTGCGTGTGCGTGAATTGAGCCAAGAGGCGCAGGATATCATTGATAAATATACATCTGCGATAACTTCAGATCCGGTGGATGATTTGGATTTGAATAATGGGCAAGAAGCTGCTGCATTTTTGCAAAAGCCTTTATGGGCATTGCCGACTTCAGAAGAATACCAAACTTTATTAAATGAGAGTGAGTATGCTGCTTGGGTAATTTACAACCGTTATTACTTGAATCATTATACAATAAGTATTCACGAATTAAAAGATGGCTATAATACGTTGGAAGAATTCAACGACTTCTTGTTGAGTATTGGTGTGAAGTTGAACAACTCGGGTGGGGTAATTAAAACCAGCGATGATAAGCTTTTGCGTCAAAGTAGTACAGTTTCCGCTTTGTATGATGCTACTTTTGCAGATGGCAAAACACTTGAAATAGCCGGTAGTTATGTCGAATTTGCCGAACGCTCGGTGTTACCACAATTTGTACACTTACCCAAAGAAGATATCAAATCGAAACATCGCCGCGATGGGTTTGAGACCAATAACGCAGACAAAATTTTTGAAAGTACGTATACAACACAGATAAAGGGTTTGTAAGGTGGAAGAAAAGTTGCAGAAATTAAAAGAATCGCTTTCGGGCGATCTTTTTTTCGATGAGAAAATGCGTTTGCTCTATGCTACAGATGCATCTGCTTATCGGGAAATACCTTTGGCTGTTGCTATTCCTAAATCCGAAGCCGATATTCAGCAATTGATTGCTTTCGCAAGAGCTAATAATACATCTTTAATTCCACGTACTGCAGGGACTTCGCTCGCAGGACAAGTCGTAGGTAACGGCATTGTTGTGGATGTTTCGAAGCATTTCACCAAAATATTAGAAATCAATACAGATGAACATTGGGTTCGTGTGCAGCCAGGTGTGATTCGTGATGAATTGAATATGTATCTACGACCGTGCGATTTGTATTTTGGTCCTGAAACATCTACTGCCAACCGTGCTATGATAGGAGGGATGGTCGGAAATAATTCGTGTGGTTCTAATTCTTTGATTTATAAGAGTACCCGAGAGCATACACTTGAAGTAGAAGGTTATCTTTCAGATGGCTCGAAAGTAACTCTCGGTGATTTGACTTTCGAAGAATTCTTAGCAAAATGTGAACTCCCCACTTTGGAAGGTGAAGTGTATACACATATGCGCTCACTTTTGAGTGATTATCGTAATCAAGAGGAGATACGTAGGGAATTTCCGAAGAAATCTGTAGAACGTCGTAATACAGGCTACGCAATTGATTTACTTTTGGAAACAGATCCTTTTACCGTTGGGGGGAAGAAGTTTAATTTTTCGAAATTAATCTGTGGTTCTGAAGGAACGCTTTTAATTATTACTTCGATAAAACTGCATGTTAATACACTTTCTAAAAAGCCATCGGGCTTACTTTGTGTACATTTTGAATCTTTAGATGATGCGTTGAAAGCAAATTTAATTGCTTTGAAGCATAAGCCTTTGGTTAGCGAACTGATGGATGATTATATTCTAGGATGTACAGAGAATAACTTGGAGCAACAGCAAAATCGTTTTTTTGTCAAAGGAAATCCTAAAGCCATTTTGATTGTAGAATACGATGAGGAAACAGATTCAGGATTGCAACAAAAAGTAGATGCTGTAGAAGCAGATATGCGTGCAGCAGGATTTGGATATTATTTTCCATTAATAGTAGGCGCAGATAAAAAGAAAGTTTGGGATTTGCGTAAAGCAGGACTAGGCTTATTAAGTAATACGCCCACGGATGCGAAACCTGTTGCTGTCATTGAAGATACGGCAGTCGATGTAGAAGATTTACCTACCTACATCGCAGAATTCAACCAAATCTTAGCAAAATATAACCTGTATTCGGTGCATTATGCGCATGCTGCTACTGGCGAATTGCATTTAAGACCAATTATCAATTTAAAGTCCAAAGAAGGAAATCAACTTTTTCGAGATATTGCTTTTGAAATAGCTAAACTTGTCAAAAAATATAAAGGCTCATTGAGTGGTGAACACGGTGATGGACGTTTGCGGGGTGAATTCATTGCCTATATGATTGGTGAACGTAATTACCAGCTACTAAAGGATATAAAGAGAACTTGGGATCCCTATGGCATTTTCAATCCTGGAAAGATTGTCGATACACCAGCCATGAACACCTTTTTACGGTATGAACCAGGTATTGAAACTCGCAATATAACTTCTACTTTTCGTTATAAAGGTCAAAATATTCTTCAGCATGTAGAGCAATGTAATGGCTCGGGGGATTGTCGCAAGACAGAGTTGTCTAATGGCACTATGTGTCCTTCGTATATGGCGACTCGCAATGAGCATGATACGACACGTGCGAGAGCGAATATCTTACGTGAATTTTTGACAAATTCAACCAAGGAAAACCCCTATAATCATCCTGAAATAAAGGAAGTCATGGATTTGTGTATAAGTTGTAAGGGTTGTAAGGTGGAGTGTCCGTCGAGTGTGGATATGGCTAAAGTCAAAGCTGACTTTTTACAAGCGTATCACGATACAAATGGACTACCACTACGTACGCGCATGGTCGGAATGGTGGATCAATTGACGGCGCTGATGTCTTATATTCCGAGTATTTACAATTGGGGGACATCGAATAAGTTTACAAGTAAGCTTGTAAAAAATATTTTAGGTTTTGATAATAGACGTAATATTCCGAAGATCGCTTCTCAGTCACTTCGCAAATGGTTTTTGAACCGAGAAAAACCTTTGTGGAATGATAGAAAGCCAATCAAAGAAGTATATTTCTATTGTGACGAATTCACAAACTTCAATGATGTGGAGTTGGGTAAGAAAGCCATTTTGTTGCTGGAAGCTTTGGGATATGAGGTTTTGGTGATAAATCATGCTTTTAGTGCTAGAGCATTAATTTCGAAAGGAATGTTGCGCGAAGCGCGAAAACTTGCTAATGAAAATGTGCGTATCTTCTCCTCGCGCTTGACAGATGAAATCGCTCTGGTGGGTGTAGAGCCATCTGCGATTTTATGTTTTCGGGACGAATACGTGGATTTGGTGGACGAAGATCTTGAGGCAGACGCACAGCGGATTGCTCCTTTTGCTATGGTGATAGAGGAGTTTTTGTGGAAAGAGATTGAAAAAGGCAATATTAGTAAAGACGTTTTCATCGAGCTGCCACAAAATATATTATTGCACACACATTGTCAGCAAAAGGCTTGGAAATTGCAGCAATGTACATCTTCGCTATTAGCTTTCCCACAAGGGTATGAGGTGGAAGTGATTCCGTCAGGTTGTTGCGGAATGGCAGGTGCTTTTGGGTATGAGAAAGAGCATTATGACATCTCTATGCAGATTGGAGAATTAGTTCTTTTTCCGCAAGTTCGTGAAAAAGCTCAGGATACAATCATCGTTGCTACAGGAGGTAGTTGTCGGCATCAGATTTATGATGGAACAAAGGAAATCGCGATTCATCCCGTTGAAGTCTTATATAAAGCATTAAAAGACAAAAGTCATCTTTTATAGGATGACTTTTGTCTTTTAAGATATTTTGATTCTTACAAATTATTTAGCTTCATTAAGTGCTTCTGTATTTAATTTGATATACTCACCATTATTAGCTTTTTTTGCCATTTCAATACCTTCTTGTGCTGATTTTCTTGCGCCAGCTTTATCACCAGCTTTATTTAAAATTCTTGATTTCCAATATTTGATATGTGCAGCACCAGTATTTCCTTCATCCGCTAATTTCACCCATTCTGCAGCTTTTTTAATATCTAGATTATTGGTGAAGTAATATTGAGCAGCTTGGAAATAAGGTTTTTTCTCGCCTTGCATCGCTTGTTCAATACTAGCCATAATTTCTTTAGACTGATCTGTTGTGATAGAAAATGCTACTTTCGTATTTTCCCAAGCTAATGAAACACTCGTTGAATTCGTAGTAACATCATCAAAAGTAATGGTGAATGTTTCTACTTTATTAGCCAATTTCTGTGGTTTTACTTTGAAACGTAAGAAATCATCAGCTTGATTGTATTGGTAAGCGCCCCATTGTTTTGGATTTTTACTTAAAATAACCGTCCATTCTGTTGGCGTTGGAATGGTGAAAATACCGTACGTACCTGCAGGAACAACATTTCCCTCGATATTAACCTCTTCATCCAATGTCAACGTAGGGATATTGTTAGCACCTGTACGCCAAACTTCATTATATGGAACTAACCCACCGAATATTTGACGACCTTTCATACTTGGGCGTTGATAGGATAAGATAATGTTTTTAATACCTAACCCCTGTATAACTGTGGTGGTACTACTTGCAGGAGGTAACTGCACCTGCGCTTGGCTCAATTCTGTTCCTAAGAACAATAAAGCTACTGTTGCTATTGATAAAATAGTTTTTCTCATTTTCCCTTTGTATATTTTTTAGTGTGAATTTAATAAATTTTTCAGGCTTTTGACCTGTGCAGGTATTAAATCGCGATTAATATTTTTGTTACTGAACTTTTGAATCTCCTGTTCTAAAGTTTTTAGTTCTTCTGTTTTACCATCTTTTGACAATATAGCACGTAATGCTTTTATTTTTTCAACGGTTTGAATGCCTTCACGCAATTTTTCAAAACGAATACTCGTTTCGTTTTCTGGATAGACCAAATATGTGTCCCCAGCTGCCCATGAGCCAAAACGAGTATCTTCAAGTGGATTTCCATTCCAACAGTCGTAAGCCCAACGCAAATATCCATCAAAACCACGTTGAATGGTATTCACGATCATATAAATTGGCTCATGATACCCTGAACTTGTGAATGTATTGGGGAATATTTCGGTACAACAGGTGTAAGCTGTCGTCTTGTAACCCTTCGCTTTGCGCGAAGCCAAAATATCTTCTGCCATCGTATCGTAGAATGGAATCGCGTAGTCTATTATATCGTCCGATAATTCGGGATGGTAGTAGCCTGCCAGCGAGATTTGAAAGTTCGGATCTGCTTTTTTGATAATTCCAATAGCGGCTTGCATATCTTTCATAGGACGCTCATCCATTGCAATAGTAGTTTTCTTAAACCAACCTTTTTTCTTTAGGTGCGCTGCAAAATCTTTTAAGAAAGGATACCAATGATCTTCGTATGCTTTTTCACTTGGATTAGCTTTCAAAACTTGTCTTTGTTGTGTTGCCTCATCGAAATAATAAAAAGACAAGTTCCACGGAATCATACTATAGCAATTGATGTAATCTGATACGCCTAACTCATGCATATATTCCACCCATCGGTCAAATAAAGTATAATCGTAATGCCAAGATCCATCTGTTTTCTTGGTCCAACGAATCATCGCGTCGTATTTGTCAAATGTTTGGCTATTCCAAGGATCATAGATCAAAGTAGTGGTAATGTTCTTTTGCCCAGCATTAGCTAAGCGTTCCATTGAAGGTTTTATTTTTTCTAAATGTTCTTTTGAAAAAACTTCTAAATCGTAATAACGTGCAGAAGAATATGGGTTCTGCCATAAATCCAAATGGAAATCCCAATCTTTTGCTGCATCTAATTTATGTTTTGAAACATTGATAATATAAGGCAATGTGAGCTCTTTGGTTTGATTGCTAGATGTTATTTTCACGTTCACTTCTCCCTTATAAATTCCAGGTTTAGCATCCTGCGGAACTGTTACACTCAACCACAATGTTCTTGTTTCCTTTGAATTGAAAGTATAAGTATTTGAATTTAAAATACGGTCGGCCACTAATGTAGAATCTAAAATTACATTAATCCCACAAGCCGATTTTAATTTGGATGGATCATCACTGATTACATATGCGATGGGAGCGAATTGAATATTATTTTTGGTAATGCGATTTTTGTTTGATTTAAGATCTGAAACTGAAAGTTCTATAGTTGAATTATCAAATTTCATA
>Ga0233369_1000192_pt1 | contig 30958 bp, 30 predicted proteins | sample ElkDunMinimDraft_26_FD_191537 | JGI IMG/M metagenome (GOLD analysis project Ga0233369, IMG submission 191537) | Fecal eukaryotic communites from dung pellets of Tule Elk in California, USA - Elk Dung D16 | ecosystem: Host-associated > Mammals > Digestive system > Large intestine > Fecal | place... | reverse complement strand
AGGCGGCCGAGGTGCTCAAGCACATGGGCGCGCGCGAGGTGCAGAAGCTCGGCGTGGCGATGACCTCGATCGGCGGCGTCAGCCGCGAGGCGGTCTCGCGCGTGTTCGACGAGTTCGTCGAAGTGCTGGCCCAGCCCAGCGGCCTGGGCAGCGGCGCGGACGACTACGTGCGCGCGGTGCTTACCCAGGCGCTGGGCGAGGAACGCGCCAGCAGCCTGATCGACCGCATCCTCCTGGGCCGCAACACCACCGGCCTGGACACGCTCAAGTGGATGGACCCGCGCGCCATCGCCGAGCTGGTGCGCAACGAACACCCGCAGATCATCGCCATCGTGATGGCCCACCTCGACGGCGACCAGGCCGCCGAAGTGCTCAAGTGCCTGCCCGAGCGCGGCCGCGTGGACGTGATGCTGCGCCTGGCCACGCTCGATGGCATCCCGCCGCACGCGCTCAACGAACTCAACGACGTGATGGCCCGGCAGTTCGCCGGCAGCCAGAACATCAAGTCCTCGTCGGTGGGCGGGGTGAAGGTGGCGGCCAACATCCTCAACTTCATGGACTCGGGCCAGGACGAGGCGCTGCTGGGCGCGATCGGCGAGATCGACACCGACCTGGGCACGCGCATCCGCGACCTGATGTTCGTGTTCGACAACCTCGCCGACCTCGACGACCGCGCGGTGCAGGCGGTGCTGCGCGAGGTCTCCAGCGAGCAGCTGGCGCTGGCCCTGCGCGGCGCAGACAACCGCGTGCGCGAGAAGATCACCGGCAACATGTCGCAGCGCGCGGCCGAGATCCTGGTCGAGGACATGGAAGCGCGCGGACCGGTGCGCCTGGCCGAGGTCGAGGCCGCACAGAAGGAAATCCTGGCCGTGGTCCGGCGCATGGCCGACAACGGTGACATCCAGATCGCGGCCAAGGCCGAGGTGCTGATTTGAACGCCATGCCGGCGCTGGCCGCGGACGATCCGCGCCTGGGCGGGGGCGTGGTGCGCTGGATCGCGCCCGGGCTGGAGCCGGTCGCGGCCGAGGCACCGCAGCCCGCGCCCGAGCCCGAGCCGGAACCCGCGCCTTCCCTGCCGAGCGTCGAGGAACTGCAGGGCCTCGAGCAGACCGCGCGCGAGGAAGGCTATGCGCGCGGGCACGCCGAGGGCCTGGCCGCCGGCCAGGCCGAGGTGCGGCGCATGGTCGCGCAGATCGAGGGCGTGCTCGACAGCTTCACCCGGCCCCTGGCGCGGCTCGACGCCGAGGTCGGCGAGGCCCTGGCCGACCTGGCCGTGCGCATCGCCGGCAGCCTGCTCGGCCGCGCCTACCAGGTCGATCCGACCCTGCTGGCCGACCTGGTGCGCGAGGCGCTCGAAGCGGTGGGCAGCGATACCCGCGAACTGGAACTGCGCCTGCACAACGACGATTTCGCGGTGCTCGCCCCGCACCTGGCCGGCCTGGACGGCGTGCGCCTGGGCATCGACAGCGCGCTGGGGCGCGGAGAACTGCGCCTGCACAGCGAGAGCGTGCGCATCGACGGCACCATCGGCTCGCGCCTGCAGTCGGTGCTCGAAGCCATTCTGGCCGGAGGACGCGGCGCATGAGCAACGTCGCCGCCGCGCATTGGCAGGAAGCGCGCAACCTGCGCCTGGCCGAGCGCCTGCGCCAGGCCGATCCGCATCCGCCCTCGCTGGGCCTGGCGCGCGAGGGCGTGCTGCGCCGCGCGGTCGGCCTGACCCTGGAGGCCTCCGGCTGCAGCGCGCCGCTGGGTTCGCGCTGCCGGGTGGAGACCGCCGGCGGGCGCTGGGTGGATGCCGAGGTGGTCGGCTTCTCCGGCGACCGCACCTTCCTCATGCCCACCGCCGACCTCGAAGGCCTGCTGCCCAACGCGCGCGTGGTGCCCTCGCGGCGCCGCGGCGAGGTGGCGGTGGGCGAAGGCCTGCTGGGCCGCGTGATCGACAGCGACGGCGTGCCGCTGGACGGGCGCGGCCCGATCCGCGCCGAGCAGTGGGTCGGCCTCGCCGGCGCGGCGATCAACCCGCTGATGCGCGAACCGATCACCCAGTCGCTGGACGTGGGCGTGCGCGCGATCAACGCCCTGCTGCCGATCGGACGCGGCCAGCGCATCGGCCTGTTCGCCGGCTCGGGCGTGGGCAAGTCGACCCTGCTGGGGATGATGACCCGCTTCACCGCCGCCGACATCATCGTGGTGGGGCTGATCGGCGAACGCGGCCGCGAAGTGCGCGACTTCGTCGAGAGCACGCTCGGCGAGGAAGGCCTGCGCCGCGCGGTGGTGGTGGCCACCCCGGCCGACCGCCCGCCGCTGGCGCGCCTGCACGGCGCGCTGCGCGCCACCGCGATCGCCGAGTACTACCGCGACCAGGGCCTGCACGTGCTGCTGCTGATGGATTCGCTGACCCGCTTCGCCCATGCGCAGCGCGAGATCGGCCTGTCGGTCGGCGAGCCGCCGACCACGCGCGGGTACCCGCCATCGGTCTTCGCCAAGCTGCCGCAGCTGGTCGAGCGCGCCGGCAACGGCGCCGACGGGCGCGGCTCGATCACCGCCTTCTACACCGTGCTCACCGAGGGCGACGACCAGCAGGAGCCGATCGCCGACGCCGCACGCGCGATCCTCGATGGCCACATCGTGCTCACCCGCCGCATCGCCGATGCCGGCCAGTACCCCGCCATCGACGTCGAGGTCTCGGTCAGCCGCGTGATGCAGGAGATCACCGACGCGCCCTGGCGAGAGCGCATCCGCCGGCTCAAGCGGCTGATGGCCGCGCATTCGGCGCAGCGCGACCTGATCGCGATCGGGGCCTACCAGCGCGGCAGCGACCCGGTGGTCGACGAGGCCGTGGCGCGCTGGCCGGCGATCCAGGCCTTCCTCGGCCAGGATGTCGCCGAGGCCGCCGACGTTCCCGCCAGCCGCGCCGCGCTCGCCGCCCTGCTCGACGACGGCCCCACCTCCTCTTTCGCAACCACATCATCCTAAGGAGTCCTGATGTCGATGCGCTCGCAACGGCTCGATCCACTGCTCCGGATCAAGCAGCAACGCCAGGACGAGGTCGCGCGCAACGTCGCCGACCGCGAGCGCGTGCTCGGCGAGCAGGAACAGCGCCTGGAGGCGCTGCGCCGCTATGCCGAGGAATACGCGCTGGCGCCGTCCGAAAGTTCGATCTCGCCGGCCCTGCTGGTCAACCGCCTCGCCTTCCGCGAACGCCTGAACGCGGCCGTGGTGCAACAGGCCGGCATCGTCGACCAGAGCCGCCAGCTCAGCGACGTGGAGCGCGCCCGGCTGATGCTGGCCAGCCGCGAGACCAAGGTGCTCGAGCAGCTGGCCGACAGCTACCGCGCCCAGGAATCGAAGGTCGCCGAACAGCGCGTGCAGCGCGAGATGGACGATCTGGGCGGCCGCCGCGCGCGCAGTGCCGCCGTGGCCGCCGGCGAGGGCCAGTCGTGATCGCAGGCGCCACCGCCGGGCCGTCCGTGGCCCGGATCGTGTCGTCCGGCGCGCCGGGTGAGGCCGGAGCGGCGCTCGAAACCGGGACCGCGCCCCAGTCCACCCTCGCCACCGACGCGCCCGCGCCGACCGCCCGCCCCGGCGAGGACGCGGCGACGCGCGAACCGGCCTTCGCCGACCTGCTTGCCGCGCCATCGCCGCCGCCCGCTCCGGCGCCACCCGTGGCCACGCGCGCCGCCGACGGCGACACTGCCACGCCCTCCGATACGGCCGCTCCCGGCCAGCTGCTCGCCCTGCTCGACAGCGCCTGGGCCGGGCTGCGCGCGCCTGCGGCCAACGATGCGGCCACGGCGGCGGCGGGGCCTGCGGCCCAGGCCGCATCCACCACACCCACGCCCGTTGCCGCCGGGCAGGCCGCCCTGGCCAGCGCGATGTTCGCGCCCGAGGCCCATCACGGCGCCGCTGCGCTGGATGCCGCGGCCATGGCCGAAGCCACCGGCCAGCCCACCCGCGCCGCCGCCAGCGCGGCCGCGCGCGAAGAAGCCGGAGCCGCGTTCTCCATCGACGCCACGCCGGCGCCCCTCGCCGCGGCCGGCGCGACCGCCGTCCAGCGCATGCAGGCTGCGCCGCCCGCGCAGCCGCCGCTGGCGATGCCGGCCGATCCGGCCCAGGGCTTCGACGACGGCTTCGGCACCCGCCTGGTGTGGATGGCCGAGCAGCGCCTGGGCCACGCCGAGATCCGCCTCAACCCCGAACACGTCGGCCCGATCGAGGTGCGCGTGGAGCTCGACGGCGAGCAGGTCCGGGCCGAGTTCCACAGCGCCCACGCCGAGGTGCGCCAGGCGATCGAGGCCAGCCTGCCGCGCCTGCGCGAACTGCTGGGCCAGCACGGTTTGCAGCTGGGCCAGGCCGATGTCGGCCAAGGCCAGGCCGGCGGCGGACAGTCGGCACGCGGCGGCAACCCGGGCACTGCCACCACCGATGCCGATACCGCGGCCGGATCGCAGGCTGCCACCATCGTCCAGCGGCGCGGCCTGCTCGACGAATACGCCTGACGCCCTGGCGTCGGCGCCCGGCCCCCGGGGCGGGTGAACGGGCCTGCGTCAAAACGCCGCCGGACCGCTCCGCGCCACCGCGTCAAAACGCCGTCATCGTTCCGGCACGGGGATTGCATCGACCAGGCATCCAAGTCCGGAGTCGACGTACGTGCCTGCCAGTCCCCCCGCAATCCAGCCCGCCCAAGCCAGGAAGCCCGTGTGGCCATGGCTGCTGACCCTCGTGGTCCTGGCCGCCGCCGGCGCCGCCGGCTGGTTCTGGTGGCAGGGCCGCCAGCTGGCCGCCGCCGCCGAAGCCGATGCCCAGCCCAAGGCCACCCGCCTGCCGGCGCAGTACATCGCCATCGAACCTTCGTTCGTGGTCAACCTCGCCGATGCCGACTCCAGCCGCTACCTGCAGGCCGACGTGCAGGTGGTGACGCGCGACCCGGCCACCCTGGCCGCGCTCGAGGCGCACCTGCCCTCGGTCCGCAACCGCCTGCTGCTGCTGTTCGGCCAGCAGGAAACCCGGCAGCTGGCGCAGCGTTCTGGCAAGGAGCGGCTGCAGCAGACGGCGCGTGACGAAGTCCGTGCCGCGCTCCGGGCCGAGTCCGCGGCGGACAAGGTCGAAGCGGTGATCTTCACCAGCCTGGTGACCCAGTAATGAGCGCCGACCTGCTGTCGCAGGACGAGATCGACGCCCTGCTGCATGGCGTGGACTCGGGCGCGGTCGAGACCGAGCCGCCGCCGGCGCCGGGCGAGGCGCGCGCCTACGACTTCGCCAGCCAGGACCGCATCGTCCGCGGCAAGCTGCCGACCCTGGAGATGATCAACGAGCGCTTCGCGCGCACGCTGCGCATCGGCCTGTTCAACCTGCTGCGGCGCTCGGCCGACCTGTCGGTGCGCGGCATCGACCTGCTGCGCTTCGGCGAGTACATGCACACCCTGCAGGTCCCGACCAACCTCAACCTGGTCAAGATGAAGCCGCTGCGCGGCACCGCGCTGATCGCCTTCGAGCCGCGCCTGGTGTTCACCGTGGTGGACAATTTCTTCGGCGGCAACGGCCGCTACCACACCCGCATCGAGGGGCGCGAGTTCACCCCGACCGAGATGCGCGTGATCCAGCTGCTGCTCAAGCAGACTTTCGCCGACCTGGTCGAGGCCTGGGCGCCGGTGATGCCGGTGGAGTTCGAGTACCTCAACTCGGAGGTCAACCCGCACTTCGCCAACATCATCAGCCCGCGCGAATACATCGTGGTCTGCCGCTTCCATGTCGAGCTGGAGGGCGGCGGTGGCGAGCTGCACGTGTCGATTCCCTACTCGATGCTCGAGCCGATCCGCGAGCAGCTCGACGCGGGCGTGCAGAGCGACCGCATCGAGAAGGACGAAGGCTGGACGCGGGCCATGCGCAAGCAGCTGCAGGACGCCGAGGTCGAGCTGAGTTCGGCCATCGCCCGGCGCCAGATCAGCCTGCGCGAGCTCTCGCGGCTGCGCGTGGGCGACGTGATCCCGATCGAGCTGGCACGCGACGTGCAGCTGCTGGTCGAGCAGATGCCGCTGTTCAGCGGCGAGTTCGGCATCCACAACGGCAAGAACGCCATCAAGGTCACGCAGGTCCACAGCGCGCGGCCCACCCCCACCCTCGATTCCCTGACCGACACGCCATGAACAGCAACGACGCCGCGGCACTGGCCGCCTTCGACCCGCTCACCGCCGAGGCCGGCCAGGCCGGCACCGACCTCAACCTGGACGTCATCCTCGACGTGCCGGTCTCGCTGTCGCTGGAGGTCGGGCGCGCGCGCATCCCGATCCGCAACCTGCTGCAGCTCAACCAGGGTTCGGTGGTCGAGCTCGAGCGCGGCGCCGGCGAACCGCTGGACGTCTACGTCAACGGCACCCTGATCGCGCAGGGCGAGGTGGTCGTGGTCAACGACCGCTTCGGCGTGCGCCTGACAGACGTGGTCAGCCCGTCCGAGCGGATCAAGAGGCTGCGATGAGCGCCCTGAGCCTGCCGCTGGCGGTGGCCAGCGCGGCCGGCGCCACCGAGGCGGCCGCGCACGATGCGGTCGTGCACGATGCGGTGGCAGCCGACACCGCCGGCGCACCCGCCGCGTCGGACCCGGCCACGGTCGTCCCGGCCCGGATCGAGACCGGGGTCGGGATCCCGGCCAAAGCGGCGCCGGGCCCGCTCGCCGGCGCGCAGGACGCCAGCGCCGCGCCCGCGATCCCGGCCCTGCCCGTGCGCGAGGTCCAGGCAACCACCGCGCAGCTGGCGGTGCCGGCGGCGCCGGTCGCGGCGCCCGCCGCCTCGGGCAGCCTGGGCGGCGCGGTGTTCGCCCTGGTCCTGGTGGTCGGCCTGATCCTCGCCCTGTCCTGGCTGGCGCGGCGCATCCCGGCGCTGGGCGGCGGGGGCGCGGGCGCCCATCCGGCGCTGCGCGTGGTCGGTTCGCTGGCGCTCGGCCCACGCGACCGTCTGGTCGTGGTGGCGGTCGGCGAGACCCAGCTGCTGCTCGGCGTCGGCGCCGGCGGCACCCGCACCCTGCACACCCTCGACCAGCCGCTGCCCGCGCCCGGCGACCGGCCCACGCCGGCCTTCGCCCAGCTGCTGGCCCAGCATTTCGGAAAGAAGCCATGACCGTCCTGCATGCGCTCGCGCGCATCGCCCGCGCCACCCTGCCGGCCTGGCTGCTCGGTGCCTGCCTGGCGCTGGCCCTGCTGCCCGCGCCCGCCGCCGCCCAGGCCGCGCCCGCCGCCACCGCGGCCGCGCCCGCGGCGCCCTCGCAGCCGCTGCCCTCGATCGAGGTCGGCCAGGTCGGCGGCCAGCCGGTGAGCCTGCCGCTGCAGGTGCTGGCGCTGATGACCGGCATCACCCTGCTGCCGGCCGCGCTGCTGGGCCTGACCGCGTTCACCCGGATCATCATCGTGCTGGCGCTGCTGCGCCAGGCGCTGGGCACCGGCCAGACCCCCGGCAACCAGGTGCTGCTGGCGCTGGCGCTGTTCCTCACCGCGATGGTGATGATGCCGGTGTTCGACCAGGCCTGGGCCGCCGGCATCGCGCCCTACCTGGACGGCAGCATGGAGTTCCGCGCGGCCGTGGCCGCGGCCTCCGAGCCATTGCGCGGCTTCATGCTGGCGCAGGTGCGCGAGACCGACCTGATGACCTTCGCCGGCCTGTCGCAGACGGGGCCCTATGCCTCGGCGCAGGACGTGCCCTTCGGCGTGCTGGCCGCCTCGTTCCTCACCAGCGAGCTCAAGACCGCGTTCGAGATCGCCTTCCTGGTCTACATCCCGTTCGTGATCATCGACCTGGTGGTGGCCAGCGTGCTGATGTCGATGGGCATGATGATGCTCTCGCCGATGCTGATCTCGGCGCCGTTCAAGATCCTGCTGTTCGTGCTGGTGGACGGCTGGATGCTGGTGGTCGGCTCGCTGGCCGCCAGCTTCAACCCGGTCTGAGGCCGCCATGACGCCCGAAACCGCCCTCGAGGAGATCTCGCGCGGCCTGCAGATGGCGCTCACCCTCGGCGGCCCTGCGCTGGTCGCGGTGCTGGTGGTGGGCGTGGCCGTGGGCGTGCTGCAGGCGGCCACCCAGATCAACGAGCCGACCATTCCGTTCGTGGTCAAGGTGGTCGGCCTGGTGGTGGTGATGGCGGCCACCGGGCACTTCCTGCTCGGGCGCCTGGTCGCCTACACCATCGACCTGTTCCATCGCATCCCGCACCTGATCGGCTGAGACCGCGGTGGATACCGTCTCGCTCGCATCGATGGCCGGCGTGGACCTGTTCGGCATGCTGTCCACGGTGCTGTGGTACGCGCTGCGCATCGGCGCGGCGCTGCAGGTGCTGCCGGTGATCGGCGGACGCGGCATCCCGGCGCGGGCGCGGCTGATGGTGACCCTGGCCCTGTCGGCGGCCCTGTCGAGCGTGCTGCCGGCGCCGCCGCCGATGGCCGTGGACGCGGCCACCGCCCTGGGCGTGCTGCGCGAGTTCGCGCTCGGCGTGGCGATCGGGATGATGCTGCGGCTGGCGTTCGAGGCCGGCCGGCTGGCCGGCGAACTGGTCAGCCAGGGCATGGGCCTGTCCTTCGCCACCCTCGCCGACCCCTTGAGCGGCGCGTCCTCGCCGGTGCTGTCGCAGTGGTTCTACATCACCTTCGCCCTGCTGTTCTTCATCACCGACGGCCACCTGGCCCTGGTCGGCCTGCTCGCCGACAGCTACGGCGGCGTACCGGTGGCCGCGCCCTGGCCGGACGCACTGGCCCTGCTCTCGGCGGTGCCGGCCTTCTTCAACGCCTGCCTGCGCGCCGGCGCGCTGCTGGCGCTGCCTGTGATGATGGCCCTGCTGGCGGTGAACATCGCCTTCGGCGTGCTGGCGCGCGCGGCCGCGCAGCTCAACCCGATAGCGATCGGCCTGCCGACATCGCTGCTGGTGGGCCTGACCCTGCTGATGCTGCTGATGCGCGAGCTGGCCTCGCCGGTCGGACAGCTGTTCGAAGACGCCTTCGGCGCCGCGCGCGCGTTGACCGGATGAGCCGATGAGCGAACAGGCCTCCAAGGAAGACCGCACAGAAGAGCCCAGCGAAAAACGGCTGCGCGACGCCCGCGAGAAGGGCCAGGTGCCGCGTTCGCGCGAACTGGGCAATGTGGCGGTGCTCGGCTGCGCTGTGCTGGCGCTCAAGGCCACCTCGGGCAATGTCGGCGCGGCCTCGCGCGACTGGCTGCGCGAGGCGCTGAGCTTCGACCGCGGCCTGCTCGGCTCGCCCGACCGGCTGCTCGCCCACGCCGGGCGCCTGCTGCTGGAACTGGGCCTGCCGCTGCTGCCGCTGGTGCTCGCCGCCCTGGTCGCCTGCGCGATCGCACCGGCAGCGATGGGCGGACTGCGCTTCGCCGGCAAGGCGCTGCAGCCGGACTTCAAGCGGCTCGACCCGATGAAGGGCCTGGCGCGGCTGTACAGCGCCGAGAGCCTGGCCGAGCTGCTGCGCTCGCTGCTGCGCGTGGCGCTGATCGGGGGCATCGGCGCCTGGGTGGTGTGGCGCGCCTTCTCCAGCCTGCTGACCATGCCGCAGGCCTCCCTGGAGGCCTCGGTGGCCGGCGGCGTCGACCTGGCGCTGGGCGCGCTGATGGCCATGGTCGGCGCACTGGCGCTGCTGGCCGCGATCGACGTGCCCTGGCAGCGCCACCAGCACCGCAGCAAGCTCAAGATGACCAAACAGGAGCTGCGCGACGAAGCCAAGCAGATGGAGGGCAATCCCGAGGTCAAGGCGCGGGTGCGGCAGATCGCGCGGCAGATGTCGCAACGGCGGATGATGGAGGCGGTGCCGGCGGCCGACGTGGTGGTGATGAATCCCACCCACTACGCGGTGGCGATGAAGTACAAGCCCGGCATGAACGCGCCGACCGTGGTGGCCAAGGGCGTGGACGAGATGGCGCTGGCGATCCGCGCGCTGGCCGAGAAGCACCGGGTGGCGATCGTCGAGGCGCCGCCGCTGGCACGCGCCTTGTATAGGCAGTCGCAGGTCGACCAGGAAATACCGGTGAAACTCTACGCCGCTGTCGCGCAAGTGCTCTCGTACGTCTACCAGCTCCGTGCCTGGACCCCCGGCCGCGGCCCGATGCCGGTGATGACGGAAGTGGAGGTGGGCGCCGACGGCGCGCCCGACCCGGCCGACGGGAACCCGGCGCGATGAGCGCGGTGGCCGGTCGCGGCGCCGCCCTGCTGGCGGGCCTGCGCAACGGCGCGGCCGCGCCGATCGTCGTGCTGGCGCTGCTGGCGATGGTGATCGTGCCGCTGGCGCCGATCGTGCTCGACGCCCTGTTCACCATCAACATCGCGCTGTCGCTGGTGGTGATGCTGGCGGTGGTCTACGTCCGCCGCCCGCTGGAGTTCTCGATCTTCCCCAGCGTGCTGCTGGTGGTCACCCTGCTGCGGCTGGCGCTCAACGTCGCCTCCACCCGCGTGGTCCTGCTGCACGGGCACGAGGGCGGGGCGGCGGCCGGCCACGTCATCGAATCCTTCGCCGAGTTCGTGATCGGCGGCAGCTACGCGGTGGGCATCGTGGTGTTCGCGATCCTCACCATCGTCAACTTCATCGTGGTCACCAAGGGTGCCGGACGCATCTCCGAGGTCTCGGCGCGCTTCATCCTCGACGCCCTGCCCGGCAAGCAGATGGCGATCGACGCCGACCTCAACGCCGGCCTGCTGAGCCGCGAGGACGCCAAGGCGCGGCGCCAGGAAGTGCGCGAGGAAGCCGACTTCTACGGCGCGATGGACGGCGCCAGCAAGTTCGTGCGCGGCGACGCCATCGCCGGCATCCTGGTTCTGGTGATCAACCTGATCGGCGGCATCCTGATCGGCCTGCTGACCCACGGCATGTCCTTCGCCGACGCCGCCCAGACCTACACCACGCTGGCCATCGGCGACGGGCTGGTGGCGCAGTTGCCGGCGCTGCTGATCGCGGTGGCCACGGCGATGCTGGTCACCCGCTCCACCGGCGAGCAGGAGATGGGCGAAACCGTCTCCAGGCAGGTGTTCGGCCACCAGCGCGCGCTGACCGTGGCGGCGGTGCTGATGGGCCTGATCGGCATCGTGCCGGGCATGCCCAACCTGCCGTTCCTGGCGCTGTCGGCGGTGCTGGGCTGGGCCGCGTGGAAGCTGCGCAAGGGCCCGAGCGCCCAAGCGCAGGCCGAGGCCACCGGCCAGGCCGGCGCGCGCCCGGGCGAGGCGCCCGCGGCGATGGCCGAACTGAGCTGGGACGAGATCCGCCCGGTCGAACCGCTGGCGCTGGAGGTGGGCTACCGCCTGATCGCCCTGGTCGACCAGGCCCAGGGCGGCCAGCTGCTGGCGCGGCTCAAGGGCGTGCGCCGCAAGCTGACCCAGGACCTGGGCTTCCTGGTGCCGGCGGTGCACGTGCGCGACAACCTGGAACTAGCCCCGGGCCAGTACCGGCTGCTGGTGCACGGCGTGCCGGTGGCGACCGGGGAACTGGTGCCCGACCGCGAACTGGCGCTCGACCCGGGGCGCGTGTTCGGGCCGCTCGACGGCATCCCCGGCAAGGACCCGGCCTTCGGCCTGGACGCGGTCTGGATCGTCCCGGGCCAGCGCGCGCATGCCGAATCGCTGGGCTATACCGTGGTCGATGCGTCCACGGTCGCTGCCACGCACCTGTCGCACGTGGTGCGCGAGCGCGCCCCGGAGCTGCTCGGCCACGACGAGGTGCAAAACCTGCTGGCCGCGCTGGGCCGCAGCGTGCCCAAGCTGGTCGAGGACCTGGTGCCCAAGCTGCTGCCGCTGTCGGTGGTGGTCAAGGTGCTGCAGTCGCTGCTGGCCGACCGCGTGCCGGTGCGGCAGATGCGCCAGATCGTCGAGACCCTGCTCGAGCACGGCGCCCACACCCAGGACCCGGCCGTGCTCACCGCCGCCGTGCGGGTCGCGCTGGGCCGCTTCATCGTGCAGGAACTCAACGGCATGGAGGCCGAACTGCCGGTCTACACCCTGGCGCCGGCGCTGGAGCGGGTGCTGCAGGACTCGGTGAGCGGCCAGGGCGCGGCGCTGGAGCCGGGCCTGGCCGAACGCCTGCACCAGAACCTGGGCGAGTGCGTCAGCCGCCAGGAAAGCCGCGGCGAGCCGGCCGTGCTGCTGGTGCCGGGCAACGTGCGCGCCTCGGTCGCGCGCCTGGTCCGCCACAGCGTGCCGTCGCTGGCGGTGCTGGCCTATGCCGAGGTCCCCGAGGACAAGCGCCTGCGCCTGGTCGGATCGGTCGGCTGACGGTTCCTTGGCCGCGGCCGCCTCCGCCGGCCGACGCTTCGTTGACGCCGCTCCCGCGCCTGCGCGCGGGTAGCGGCTGTGCGTGGACGCGGCCGCGCTGCGCCGACGGCACGACGTCGACAGCCGCGTTCTGGCCTCCGCCGCGGAGGCGACTGCTTTCCGGCACGCACACCGCCTGGCGCCCAGGCCCGGCTCTTGCATGGACCCGACGGGCGCCGTCCCGACGCCATCCGAACCCAGGCTTCCGATATGCGAATCAAGCGCTTCACCGCTCCCGACATGCGTACCGCCCTGCGCATGGTCCGCGACGAACAGGGCCCCGATGCGGTGATCCTGTCGACCCGGCCGCGCCCGGACGGCGCCGGCATCGAGGTCGTCGCCGCCACCGACTACGACGAAGCGCTGGTCGCCCAGGCACTTCGTGCCGCCGCGCCGGCCGCGCCGGCCGAGCCGCCGCCCGCGCCCGCGCCGGCCGCCAGCGAGCCGGCGCAGCGCGACGGACTGATCTCGCGGGCGCGTGCGGCGCTGCGCCTGGGCGATGGCCCGACCCTGGCCGAACTGACCGCCCGCCAGGCCAAGGCCGCAGCTGCCGCCAGCGCGACGCGCGCGGCGATCCCGGGCGCGCCCGTCCAGGCGCCGGCTCCGACACCGTCCGTGCAGCGCGACGCCCGCGCCGCCGGCCCCACCGCGCAGGGGCGCCCGCCCACGCCGGCCGGCCCGCCCGCGCAGGACGCCGAACCCGGGCGCAGCCGGTTCGACGCGATGATGGCCGCGCTCGACGCGGCGCCGCGCGCGCAGGCGCCGGTGGCCGCGCCGCTGGACCCGGCCTTGGTCGAACAGGCCGCCCAGGACGGCGCCCTGCTGCCGCCGATCGCCAGGCCGGTGCGTCCCGGCGCGGACGACATCGCCGCCGCGCCGCAGGCCGTGCGCGAGCCCGCCCGGCCGGACACCGCGCCCGTCTTCGACCCCGCCGCGACCGCGCCGCCCGCACGGGCCGCCCCCGTGTCGGCCCTGGACCTGGATCCGGCCCCCGCAACCGCCTTCGCACCGGCACCCGCAGCTGCGCCCGCAACGGCGCCCGTACCCGCCACGGCACCTGCCTCCGCCCCGGCGCCCGCGCCGGCAGCCGAAGGCGCGCCCGTCGCGCCCGCCGCCCCCGCGCGCCCGCTGCTGGCGGTGCCCGTCGCCGAGACCGACCCGGCCATCGTCGCCATGCGCGAGGAGATGGCGCGCATGCGCCAGCTGATGGAAACCCAGATGGCGCAGCTGTCGCTGGAACGGCTGCGCGGCTCGCCCGCGCGCGCGGCGGTGCTTGACAGCCTGCTGGCTTGGGGCTGCGAGGACGCCCTGGCCCAGGCCGTGGCCGAACGCATCGACCCGCGCCTGCCGCCGGACCAGGTCCAGGCGCCGATGCTGGCCGAACTGGCGGCGATGCTGCCGGTGCTGCGCAGCGAGCCGCTCGAGGACGGCGGGGTGATCGCCCTGGTCGGCCCGACCGGCGCCGGCAAGACCACCACCGCGGCCAAGCTGGCCGCGCGCTTCGCCGCGCGCCACCGCGCCCGCGACGTCGCCCTGGTGACCACCGACTGCCAGCGCCCCGGCGCCCGCGAGCAGCTGCAGGCCCACGGCCGCCGGCTGGGCATCACGGTATGCGAGGCCGAGGGCCCGGAGCGGCTGCAGGACGCGCTGGCCCAACTGGTCGACTACCCGCTGGTGCTGGTCGACACCACCGGCCATGCGCCGCGCGACCGCGCGGTGTTCAGCCAGATCCTGTGGCTGCGCGCCTCGCGCCGGGTGCGCAGCCTGCTGGTGCTCCCGGCCAACGCCCATCCGCACGACCTGGGCGAGGTGATCCGCCGCTACCGCCCGGCCAAGCCCGAGGGCGTGGTGCTGACCAAGCTCGACGAATCCGGCCGCCCCGGCGCGGCCTTCTCGGTCCTGGCCGGCCACGGGCTGGGCCTGGCCTACACCAGCCGCGGCCAGGACGTGCCCGCGGACATCGATGCCGCCGACGCCACCGCCCTCGTCCAGTCACTGGAGAAATCCCGCCGTGCTGCCGATAACCCCCTCGCTACCGAGGACCACCATGCAGTCGCCTGACCCCATCGCCCCCGTTTCCGCCGCCGACCGGGCGCCCGGCCCGGTCCGCGTCATCGCCGTGGCCAGCGGCAAGGGCGGCGTCGGCAAGACCTCGGTCTCGGTCAACCTTGCCACCGCCCTGGTCAACGCCGGCCAGCGCACCCTGCTGCTGGACACCGACCTGGGCCTGGCCAACGTCGACGTGATGCTGGGCCTGACCCCGCGCCACACCCTGGCCGACGTGTTCGCCGACCGCTGCGAGCTGCGCGACACCATCATCGAGGCCGGCAACGGGCTGCTGGTGGTGCCGGCCGCCTCCGGCAAGCGGCACATGACCGAACTGCTGCCCAGCCAGCACATCGGCCTGGTGCACGCCTTCTCGCAGCTGGACCTGGACCTGGACGCGATGGTGGTGGACAACGCCGCCGGCATCGCCGATGGCGTGCTGACCTTCTGCCAGGCCGCGCAGGACGTGATCGTGGTGGTGTGCGACGAGCCGGCCTCGGTCACCGACGCCTACGCCCTGATCAAGGTGCTCAGCCGCGACCGCGGCGTGAGCCGCCTGCAGGTGCTGGCCAACCAGGTGCAGAGCCCCGCCGAGGGCCGCCAGCTGTTCGAGAAGCTGCAGCGCGTCAGCGGCCGCTTCCTCGACGTGACCCTGAACTACCTGGGCGCGATCCCGCGCGACGAGTGGCTGCGCCGCGCGATCCAGCGCCAGGAGGCGGTGGTCGACGCCTTCCCGTCCTCGCCCTCGGCGGTGGCCTTCCGCGACATCGCCCGGCGCTCGCGCCAGTGGCAGTCGCCGCCGGGCGCGCGCGGCCATGTCGAGTTCTTCCTGGAACGGCTGGTGACGGCGCCGGCAGGGCCGCGGGGGGCCGCCGCATGAACGCCACCGCGACCGCCTGCTACCGCGCCACCCAGCAGGGCTCGGCCGCCGACGTGGTCGAGCGCCACGGCGAGCTGGTGCGGCGCATCGCCCACCACCTGGCCGCGCGCCTGCCGGCCAGCGTGGAGATCGACGACCTGATCCAGGCCGGCATGCTGGGGCTGATCGACGCGGCCCGCAATTTCCAGTCCGACCAGGGCGCGGCCTTCGAGACCTACGCCTCGATCCGCATCCGCGGCGCGATGATCGACGAGATCCGGCGCGGCGACTGGGTGCCGCGCTCGGTGCACCGGCGCTACCGCGACATCGTCGCGGCGACCCGCGCCATCGAGCAGCGCACCGGCCAGCCGGCCACGCCGCAGCAGGTCGCGACCGAAATGGAAGTGACGCTGGACGAGTACCACGTCATGGTCGAGAACGCCGCGCGCGGCCAGCTGGTCAGCCTGGACGCGCACATGGAAGAGCACGACGGCGAGCCGCGGCTGGCCGCCGGCAGCCTGGCCACGCCGGCGCGCGAGTTCGAACAGTCCGCGTTCCGCGAGGCGCTGGCCGAGGCCATCGACGGCCTGCCCGAGCGCGAGCGCCTGGTGCTGTCGCTGTACTACGAGCAGGAACTGAACCTGCGCGAGATCGGCGCGGTGCTGGGCGTGAGCGAATCGCGCGTGTGCCAGATCCACGGCCAGGCCGCGGTGCGCCTGCGCGCGCGGCTGGCCGACTGGCGCCACGACCCGGACATGGACGCCGATTCCGATCCCTACCTGCCCTGAGCCACCGGGCACCCCCGCACGCCAACACGAGGTCCGCATGGACAAGAACATCCGCATCCTGATCGTCGACGACTTCTCGACCATGCGTCGCATCATCAAGAACCTGCTCAACGACCTGGGCTTCTTCAACACGGTCGAGGCCGACGACGGCAGCACCGCGCTGGTGGAGTTGCGCAAGGGGCCGTTCGACCTGGTGATCACCGACTGGAACATGCCCGGCGTGCCCGGCATCGACCTGCTCAAGGCGATCCGCGCCGATGCCGCGCTGTCCAGGACGCCGGTGCTGATGGTGACCGCCGAGGCCAAGCGCGAGCAGATCATCGAGGCCGCGCAGGCCGGCGTGAACGGCTACGTGATCAAGCCCTTCACCGCCGCCACGCTCGGCGACAAGCTCGCCAAGGTGTTCGAGCGGATCGGGGCGCCCGCATGAGTGGCGCGCCCGCCGCCACGGTGGGCGGCGCCGAGCGCGCGGCCCTGATCGACTGCCTGCACGCGGCCCTGGCCGCGCTGGAGACCGAGGACGACCAGGCCTGGCGCAGCAACGTCGACGAACTGATCCAGTGGCGCAGCCAGCCGCTGGTGCAGGGCCTGGTGCGGCTGGCGCGCGAAGTCGAGCAGGCGCTGGGCACCGGCGGCGGCGACGGGTCGCTGGCCGAGGCCTGCCAGCGCCTGGAGCACGTGGTCCAGGTGACCGAGGAGGCCAGCCACCACACGCTGGACCTGATCCAGGAATGCGCCGGCCTGCTCGCCGGCCTGGCCGACCCGGACAGCGATGCGCACGCGCGCGCGACGGTCGTGGCCGGCATCCGCGGCCGGCTGTCGGAGATGACCGCCGCGCAGGGCTACCAGGACCTCACCGGCCAGATCATCCGCCGCGTGGTCGGCCTGGTGCGCACCGTGGGCGAGGGCCTGGGCGAGATGCGCGCGCAGGAAACGCCGGTGCAGTCGCCGTGCAACCGTGGCCACGGCCCCTCGATCCGTGGACTGGACGCGCCGGCGGCCAGCCAGGACGACGCCAACAGCCTGCTGTCCTCGCTGGGGCTGTAACGCGATGTCATCGGCCGCCACCGACATCCGCGCCGACTTCCTGGTCGAGGTCGGCGAGATCCTCGACCAGCTCGGCGGACAGATGGTCGCGCTCGAGCGCGCGCCCGCCGACCGCGACAGCCTCAACGCCGTCTTCCGCGGCTTCCACACCATCAAGGGCGGCGCCGGCTTCCTCGACTTCGTCGCCATGGTCGCGGTCTGCCACGCGGTGGAGGACCGGCTCAACGCCGCGCGCGACGGCAGCGCGCCGCTGGACGCGGCCGCATTCGACGGCGTGCAGCAGGGCATCGACCTGCTGGTGGACATGCTGCAGGCGATTTCCGCGGGCCTGGACCCCGAGCCGGCGCCGCAGGCGCTGCTCGACGCGCTGCGCGCCGGGGCATCCGCTGCGCCCGCCCCGGTGCCGGTGACGGTCCCCGCGCCGGTCGCGGCGGCCGCCGGGGCCGCCTCCGCGGGCGACGACATCGACGATCTCGATTTCGAGGCCCTGCTCGACAGCCTGCATGGCGCCGGCGGCGTTCCCGGCGCGACGCCGGCCGCCGCCCCGACGCCTCCACCAACGCCACCGCCCGCACCGCCCGCGCCACCGCGCGCGGCCCCGCCGTCCCGCCCGCCCGCGGCGGTCGAACCGCCCGATGTCACCGTGCGCGTGGACGTGCGCCGGCTCGACGCCATGGTCAACCTGGTGGGCGAGCTGGTGCTGGCGCGCAACCGCCTCAAGACCCTGCGTCCGCGCCTGCGCGACGACGACCTCGATCGCGCCGTGGCCTCGCTCGATGTCGCCACCTCGCGCCTGCAGGGCGCGGTGATGACCGCGCGCATGCAGCCGGTCGGCCGCGTGTTCTCGCGCTTCCCCAAACTCGCCCGCGACGTCGCGCGCCAGCTCGACAAGCAGGTGCAGCTGGACGTGGCCGGCGCCGACACCGAGCTCGACCGCAACCTGGTCGAGGCGCTGGCCGACCCGCTGGTGCACCTGGTGCGCAATGCCATCGACCACGGCATCGAGACGCCCGAGGCGCGGCGCCGCGCCGGCAAGCCCGAGCAGGGCGTGGTGCGGATCAGCGCGCAGCAGGAAGGCGACCACGTCGCCATCGAGGTCCGCGACGACGGTGCCGGCATCGACCCGGACCGGATCCGGCGCAAGGCCGTGGACAAGGGCCTGATCGACGACGACGCGGCCGCGCGCCTGTCGGCCGAGGAATGCCTGCAGCTGCTGTTCCTGCCCGGCTTCTCCACCCGCGACGAGGTCAGCGACCTGTCCGGGCGCGGCGTGGGCATGGACGTGGTGCAGTCGCGCATCCGCGAACTGTCCGGCTCGGTGCAGATCCATTCCGAACCCGGCGCCGGCTCGCGCTTCGCGATCCGGGTGCCGCTGACCCTGGCGATCCTGCCGACCCTGCTGGTGGAAGTCGGCGGCGATGTCTACGCGCTGCCGCTGGTGCGCGTGGTCGAGGTGCTCTCGCACGATCCGGGCAAGGCGCTGTGGATCGACGGCCAGCGCGTGCTCGACCTGCGCCAGCAGCCGCTGCCGCTGCTGGGCCTGCGCGAGTGGCTGGGCCTGGCGCCCGCGCCGCTGCCCGATTCGACCTGCGTGGTGCTGCAGTCGGGCGAACAGCGTTACTGCCTGGCGGTGGACCAGGTGCGCGGACGCGAGGAAGTGGTGATCAAGGCGCTGCCGCCGACCCTGCGCGGGCTGCCCGGCTATGCCGGCGCCAGCCTGATCGGCGATGGCCGCATGGCCCTGATCCTCGATGTCGACGCCCTGCACGGCAACAGCGTGCGCGCGCCGGCGCTGCGTTCAAGTAACCCCACTCCGGACCGTTAAACAGGCCATGGACAGACTCAGCCTCATCGGCACCGTGCTCGCCCTGGTCGCGCTGATCGGCGGCAGCATCCTCAAGGGCGCCGGCCTGGCCGGACTGTGGTCGCCGGCCGCGTTCCTGATCGTGATCGTCGGCACCTGCGCCTCGATCCTGCTGCAGACCTCGCTGCCCACCTTCATGCGCGCGCTGAAGATGGCCAAGTGGGTGTTCCTGCCGCCGGCGCGCGACCAGGCCGCGATGATCGCGCAGATCGTCGAGTGGTCCACCACCGCGCGCAAGCAGGGCCTGCTGGGCCTGGAGGCGCAGGTGGCGCAGCAGGCCGATCCGTTCGTGGGCAAGGGCCTGCAGATGGTGGTCGACGGCGTGGAGCCCGAATCGATCCGGCAGATGCTGGAGATCGAGCTGCACGGGCAGAGCGCGCGCGACCTGGCCGCGGCCAAGGTGTTCGAGGGCATGGGCATCTACGCGCCCACCCTGGGCATCGTCGGCGCGGTGCTGGGCCTGATGGCGGTGATGAAGAACCTGGCCGACCCGAGCAAGCTCGGCCACGGCATCGCCGCCGCGTTCACCGCCACCATCTACGGCATCGGCGCGGCCAACCTGGCCCTGCTGCCGATCGGCAACAAGCTCAAGACCCTGGTCAACGCGCAGACGCTGGAGCGGGAGATGATCGTCGAGGGCCTGATCGCCATCGCCCAGGGCGAAAACCCGCGCAACATCGAAGCGCGGCTCAGCGGTTACGTGTCCTGACGCCATGGCGCGCCGGCACCAGCACGAAGAGCACCAGAACCACGAGGCCTGGGCCGTGCCCTACGGCGACCTCATGACCCTGCTGCTCGCCTTCTTCGTGGTGATGTACGCGATCTCCTCGATCAACGAGGGCAAGTACCGCGCGGTGTCCGATGCGCTGTCCTCGGCCTTCGGCGGGCCGCCGCGCTCGATCACCCCGATCCAGCTGGGCCAGACCCAGCTGCGCGGCTCCTCGTTCGACCGTCCCTCCCTGCTCACCCCCGGCGCCAAGGCCGGGCCGACCGCGACCAGCCCGGTGAGCAACGTGCGCGTGCGGCAGATGCTCGACGTGCCGCTCGGCCGCCAGCATGCGCTGGCCACGCGCCAGGCGGCCGAGGCCGCGGCCATGGACGCGGCCCTGCGCGGCCAGTCCCAGCTCAGCATCCTCGGCCGGCGCATCCAGGAGGCGCTGTCGGAACTGGTGCGCCAGCAGCTGGTCACCGTGCGCCGCGGCCGCACCTTCCTGGAGGTCGAGATCCAGAGCGACATCCTGTTCGCCAGCGGCGTGGCGGTGCCCAGCCCGGTGGCGCTGGCCACCGTGCGCAAGCTCGGCCAGGTGCTGCGCGGCGAACCCAACGCGGTCCGCGTGGAGGGCTATACCGACGACGTGCCGATCCGCACCGCGGCGTTCCCGTCCAACTGGGAACTGTCCACCGCGCGCGCGGCCAGCGTGGTCCACGCGCTGGCCGACGAAGGCGTCGACCCGGGCCGCCTGGCGGTGGTCGGTTACGGCGAGCACCAGCCGGTGGCCGACAACACCACCGTCGAAGGGCGCAACGCCAACCGCCGCGTGCTGCTGGTGATCCTGGCCGCGCCCGACGGTGTCGACGCGGTGCCCGAGCGCGGCCCGACCATCGCCATGGACGCCGCGCCCGCGCCGGCCGCGGTCGCGGTCGCTGTGGGCGCGCTGCCCGGGCCGGCGCTGCCGCCCTCTCCTTCCACCCTCGCCCCGGGAGCCGACTGACCATGCAGGTCTGGGCCATCGCCAACCAGAAAGGTGGAGTCGGCAAGACCACCACCAGCCTGTGCCTCGCGCGCGGACTGGCCCAGGACAACGCGCGCGTGCTGCTGATCGATCTCGATCCGCACGCCTCGCTGACCCGCGCCTTCGGCGTGCCGGCCGATCCGCCGCCGCCCGGCACCCACGACCTGTTCGTCGGCAGTGGCGCCTCGCTGGCCGCGCTGGCGCGTCCGACCGACGTGCCGGGGCTGTCGCTGGTCGCCGCCCAGCCCGCGCTGGCCACCCTGGAGCGGCGCAGCTCGGTGCAGCCGGGCCTGGGCCTGGCCCTGGGCCGCGCCCTGCACGCGGTGCACGCGCAGTACGACTACGTCCTGCTCGACTGCCCCCCGACCCTGGGCCTGCTGATGGTCAACGCGCTGGCCGCGGCCGACCGCCTGGTGGTGCCCACCCAGACCGATCCGCTCGCCCTGCACGGCCTGGCCGACATGCTGCGCACCGCGACCATGGTCGAGCGGTCGCGCCGCCGGCCGCTGCCGCAGCACGTGCTGCCGACCCTGTACGACAGGCGCACGCGCTCGGGCGTGCAGAGCCTGGAGCAGCTGCACGCACAGTACGAGGGCCGGGTCTGGCCCGACGCGGTGCCGATGGACACGCGCCTGCGCGACGCACAGGGCCTGACCGGCGAGGCCGGCTGCAGCGGCCGCGGCGCCGAGGCCTATGCGCGCGCGCTGGCCTGGCTGCTGGCCCAGGGACCGCTGCCGCAGAGGCAGGCGGCATGAGTCCAGGCTTTGCCGACGAGGTGATCGACTACGTCGACGCCCTGCTGCAGGACCCCGCATCGATACCGGGGCAGAACGAGGCGCCGCCCGCGGCGCTCGCGCCCGCCGGACGGGTCGAGGAGATCCAGCCCGCGCCCGGACCCGACCTGTCGGCGCAGACCCGGGGCCCGGCGTCCGAGTCCGAGTCCGAGTCCGAGTCCGAGCCCGGGTCCGGGTTCGCGCCGGAGCCGCAGCAACCGCTGGCGGAGCAGGCCGCAACGGTCGCGCCGCGCCTGCCCCGATCCGAATCCGAATCCGACCGCGAACCGGAATCCGCATCCACCCGCGGCCCGGAGCCCGCCCTCGCAGCCGGGCCACCGCCACCGACCACGGCATCCATGCCCGCCTTCGACCCCGCGCCCTTGCCCGTGCCGCCAGCCGCTCCTGCCGCACCGGAACCCGCCCCCGTGGCGGTTCCCGCGCCCAGGCCGGTCGCCGCCGCACCAGCGCCCCTGCGCGCGCCGGCACCGGCGGCGGCGACCGCGCCCGTGAGCTATCAGGCCCAGGACTCGCGCTGGCTGCGGGTGATGGTGGGCGGCGACAGCTACGCGCTGGAGCTGCTGCGGGTGCAGGAAGTGGTGCGGGTGGCGCCGATCGTGGCCATGCGCGGCGCGCGCCCGGCCGTGCTCGGGGTGATGAACCTGCGCGGACGCATCGTGCCGGTGTTCGACCTCGGCCTGTGGCTGGGCGCCGGGCACGTGGACGCGGACGAGCACAGCCGCATCGTGGTGGTCGAACGCGACGACGAACTGATCGGCGTGCTGGTCAGCGCGGTCGAGGACGTGGTGACCCTGGGCCGCGACCGCATCGAGCCGCCCCTGCCCGGGGGACCGGCCGGCGTGATCCTCGGCGTGGCACGGGTCGGCGCCGCGCCCACCGTGCTGTTCGACGCCTACGCCCTGTACGGCTGAGCCGCGACGCTCAAGTCCGGCGCGCGGCGGCCGTTAACGGCCATGACCGTATCCACGTGGCCCTGTCCATGAACCACCTGTCGCTGCAACCCGATCTGGGGATCGAGTGCGTCGCGGAACTGCAGGCCGCGCTGCAGCCGCACCTGGAAGCCGATGGCGCGCTCGAGCTCGCCGGCGACCGCGTCGAGCGCGTGCACGCCGCCGGCCTGCAGCTGCTGCACGCCTTCGTCCGCGACCGCGCCGCGCGCGGCCAGCGCACCACCATCACCCGCGCCTCGCCGACCCTGGCCGCCGCCGCGCGCCAGCTGGCGCTGGCCGGCAGCCTCGGCGTCGACGAGGAGGCGCCGTCCGCCGACACCCCACTTTCCACCGGAGCCCCTGCATGAGCGCCAAGCAACTGCTCGTCGTCGACGACTCGACCTCGATGCGCCAGATGGTCGCGTTCGCCCTGACCTCGGGCGGTTTCGAGGTGGCCGAGGCCGAAGACGGCCAGGCCGCGCTCGAGATCGCGCGCACGCGCTCGTTCCATGGCGTCATCACCGACGTCAACATGCCGCGCATGGACGGGATCTCGCTGATCCGCGAACTGCGCCAGCTGCCCGCCTACCGCTTCACCCCGCTGCTGATGCTCACCACCGAGTCCGGTGGCGACAAGAAGATGGAAGGCAAGGCCGCCGGCGCCACCGGCTGGCTGGTCAAGCCTTTCGATCCCGAGCAGTTGCTCGCCACCGTGCGCAAGGTCCTGAGCTGAGCCATGGACATCACCCGCTTCCATGCCGCGTTCTTCGACGAGAGCCGCGAAGGGCTCGATGCGATGGAAAGCGGGCTGCTGTCGCTGGAAGCCGGCGGGGCGGCGGACGGTGAGACCATCAACGTCATCTTCCGCGCCGCGCATTCGATCAAGGGCGGCGCGGCGACGTTCGGTTTCACCAGCGTCACCGAGCTGACCCACCTGCTCGAGACGCTGCTCGACGACGTGCGCGCGGGCCGGCGGGTGCTCGATCCGCGCGCCATCGGCGCGCTGCTGGGATCGGTGGACGTCCTGCGCGGCCTGCTGGCCGCCTGCGAACACGGCACCGCGGTCGACGCGGCGGCACTGGCACAAGCGCGTGCCGGACTCGACGCCCTGCTCGCCGGCGACGCCGCCGACGCCGCACCGGCCCCGTCCGCTGCTGACGCCGGCCAGGCGGAGGCCGCCGGCGACTGGCGCATCGCCTTCGCGCCGGCGCCGTCGATGTTCCTCAGCGGCAACGATCCGCTGCGCATCCTGCGCGAGCTCGGCAGCCATGGCGAACTGGGCGTGGAATGCCTGGATGGCCGGCTGCCGCCGTTCTCGGAGATGGACCCGTTCGCGGCCTACCTGGCCTGGAACCTGACCCTGCCCGCCAGCGTGCCGCGCGAGGCGATCGACGAGGCCTTCGCCTGGGTCCTGGACGACTGCGAGCTGGAGATCGCCAGCGCGGCACCGGCCATGCCCGCGCTCGCGTTGGCGCCATCGTCCGCAGCGCCGGCCGCCTGCGAGGAGGCATCGGCGGCCGCGTCCTCGGCCGATGCCGCCGCCGCGACCGTGCGCCGCGCCGCCGAGAGCGACAACTCGATCCGCGTGGCCGTGTCCAAGGTCGATGCGCTGATCAACCTGGTCGGCGAACTGGTGATCACCCAGGCCATGCTGCGCCAGCGCTCCGAACACCTGGACCCGGTCGCCAACGAAGCGCTGATGTCGGGCCTGGTGCAGCTCGAGCGCAATACGCGCGACCTGCAGGAGTCGGTGATGGGCGTGCGCATGCTGCCGGTCGACTTCGCCTTCAGCCGCTTCCCGCGCATGGTCCGCGACATCGCCACGCGCCTGGGCAAGAAGGTGCAGCTGCGCACCCACGGCGAAGCCACCGAGCTGGACAAGGGCGTGATCGAGAAGATCGTCGATCCGCTGGTCCACCTGGTGCGCAATGCCATCGACCACGGCCTGGAACTGCCCGGCGAGCGCCGCGCCGCGGGCAAGGACGAGACCGGTACGCTGAGCCTCAGCGCCGCCCACCAGGGCGCCACCATCGTCATCGAGATCGCGGACGACGGCCGTGGCCTGGACCGCGCGCGGATCCTGCGCAAGGCTGCCGAACGCGGCATCCCGATGCCCGAGAACCCGACCGACGCCCAGGTCTGGGACCTGGTGTTCGCGCCCGGCTTCTCCACCGCCGACCAGCTCACCGACCTGTCCGGTCGCGGCGTGGGCATGGACGTGGTGCGCAAGAACATCGCCGCGCTCGGCGGCCAGGTCGAGATCCGCAGCCGCGCCGGCCAGGGCACCACCGTGGCCATCCGCCTGCCGCTGACCATGGCCATCGTCGACGGCATGTCGGTGGCGGTGGGCGAGGAGGTGTTCATCGTGCCGCTGAGCATGGTCGTCGAATCGCTGCTGCCCGATCCGGCCGAGATCCGCACCATCGCCGGCGAGGCGCGCGTGCTGCGCGTGCGCGGCGACTACCTGCCGCTGATCGACCTGGCCGCGCAGTACGGCCTGCCCGCCGCGACCCGCGCAGGCGACGCCCAGGCCGCGCCGCGCATCGCGGTGGTGGTGGAAGCCGACGGCCGCCGCCTGGCACTGGAGGTCGACGACCTGCTCGGCCAGCAGCAGGTCGTGGTCAAGAACCTCGAGAGCAACTACCGCCGCATCGCCGGCGTCTCCGGCGCCACGATCCTGGGCGACGGCCGCGTCGCGCTGATCGTGGATGCCGGCGGCCTGGCCCAGGCCGCGCCGCTGCCCGCGGCCGCCTGACCCCTTTTCGCACCGCACAACCCAAGGACCGCGCCATGTCCCGATCCACCCGCAGCGATTCTCCGTCCGACGGCGCCGCCGGCGAGTTCCTCACCTTCGTCCTGGGCGAGGAGGAGTACGGCGTCGACATCCTGCGCGTGCAGGAGATCCGCAGCTACGACGCCGTCACCCGCCTGCCCGACGCCCCGGACTACATCAAGGGCGTGATCAACCTGCGCGGCATCATCGTGCCGGTGGTCGACATGCGCCTGAAGTTCCGCCTGGCCAGGGCCGAGTACAACGCGCTCACGGTGATGATCGTGCTCAACGTCGGCTCGCGCGTGGTCGGCATGGTGGTCGACAGCGTCTCGGACGTGGTCCAGCTGTCCGGCGAGCAGATCCGCGCCGTGCCCGAGATCGGCGCCACCATCGACCGCCAGTTCCTCACCGGCATCGGCACGCTCGACGAGCGCATGCTGATCCTGCTCGACATCGAACGGCTGATGGGCCACGAGACCATGGGCCTGGTCGCCGCCGAAGCCGCCTGAGCGGCCCTGCAACACCCCGCGGCGGACCTGGCCGCGGGTCCCCCTCCCCCCGGAAGTACAGATGCGCCACAACCTGCCCGTCACCCAGCGCGAGTTCGCGCTGGAGGGCGATGAACCGATCGTCTCGCGGACCGACCTGCGAGGCGTCATCGTCTACGTCAATACCGAATTCGTGCGGGTCAGCGGCTTCACCGAGGCCGAGCTCATCGGCCAGCCGCACAACCTGATCCGTCATCCCGACATGCCATCGGAGGCCTTCGCCGACCTGTGGCGCACGCTGCAGGCCGGCCGCCCCTGGGTGGGCATGGTCAAGAACCGGCGCAAGGACGGCGACCACTACTGGGTGGTGGCGCACGTCACGCCCTACCACGAGGGCGCCCGGCACGTGGGCTACATGTCGGTGCGCTGGAAGGCCACCGCCGAACAGGCGCGTGCGGCCGAGCGCGACTACGCGGCCATGCGCGATGGCGCATCGTCGCTGCGCGTGCGCCACGGCGCGCGGGTCGCGCCCGACCGCCTGCGCGCGCTCAATCCGCTGTGGCGCCTCAACCTGCGCCAGCGGCTGATGCTGGCCGCCGCGGGCGTGGGCGGCTACGGCCTGGCCCTGGTCCTGCTGGGCGCCTCGGGCACCGCGCCCGGCACGCTGCTGGGGCTGGTGGCGCTGGCCACGCTCGCCGGCGCGTACTGCTCGTGGTGGCTGGCCACCGACGTGGTCGGCAGGCTCGATGCGGCGGTCTCGCACCTGGGCGATTTCGCCACCGGCCAATACACGCGCGACATCGCCATCGACCGCAACGACGAGGTCGGCGGCGTGCTGCTGGGGCTGAAGTCGATGCAGATCCGGCTCGGCTTCGAGATCCAGGAACGGCGTCGCCAGGCCGAGCAGATGGCGCGGGTGCAGAGCGCGCTCGATGCCGCCTCCACCAGCGTGCTGGTGGCCGACCACGACCACGCGATCGTCTACGCCAATCCTTCGGCGCGCGCGATGCTGGCCGCGGCCGAGGCCGACGTGCGCGGCGCCTGCCCGGGCTTCTCGGCCGCGGCGCTCGACGGCAGCCAGCTGCCGGCGCTGGATCCCGACCCGGCGGCGCAGCGCGCACGGCTGGCCGGGCTGGCGGCGCCGCATCCCTACCGCGTCGTGTTCGGCAGGCGCACTTTCGATGTGACCGCCACCCCGGTGCGGTGCGAGAACGGCGCACGCCTGGGCACGGTGGCCGAATGGCGCGACCGCACGGTCGAACTGGCGCTGGAGCGGCAGGTCGAGACCGTGGTGGCCGCGGCCGCCGATGGCGATTTCAGCCAGCGCCTGGACCTGTCGGGCGCGACCGGCTTCGTGCATGCGGTCGGCACCGGGCTGGAGCGCCTGATGCAGGCCACCGAGCACAGCCTGCGCGAGACCGCGGTGGTGCTCGAGGCCCTGGCCCGGGGCGACCTGCGCCAGCGCATCACCCGCGACATGCACGGCCTGTTCGGCCAGATGAAGGCCAGCACCAACGCCGCGGTCGACCAGCTGGCCCACCTGGTGGCCGAGATCCAGTCCGCGACCCGCGCCATCGATGCGGCGGCCGCCGAGATCGCCGCCGGCAACGCCGACCTGTCCACCCGCACCGGCCAGCAGGCCGCGAGCCTGGAGGAAACCGCCAGCTCGATGGACGAGCTGACCTCGGGCGTGCGCCGCAACGCCGACCACGCGCGCCAGGCCAACGGACTGGCCCGCGGGGCCGGCGACGTGGCCGAGGAGGGCGGGCGCGTGGTGGCCGACGTGGTCAGCACCATGGCCGCCATCAGCGAGTCCTCGCGCCGCATCGCCGACATCGTCGGGGTGATCGACGGCATCGCCTTCCAGACCAACCTGCTCTCGCTCAACGCCGCGGTGGAAGCCGCGCGCGCGGGCGAAGGAGGACGCGGCTTCGCGGTGGTCGCGGCCGAGGTGCGCAACCTGGCGCTGCGCTCGGCCGAGGCTGCGCGCGAGATCAAGGCGCTGATCTCCGACTCCACCGCCAAGGTGGACCAGGGCGCCGAACGCGTCGACCGGGCCGGCCGGACCATGGCCGGGATCGTCGACGCGGTGCAGCGCGTGACCGCGATCATGGGCGAGATCACCGCGGCCTCCAGCGAGCAGTCTTCCGGCATCACCCAGGTCAACCGCGCGGTGATGCACCTGGACGAGGCCACGCAGCAGAACGCGGCCCTGGTGGAGGAAGCCTCGGCCGCGGCGATGAGCCTGCAGTCGCAGGCCTCGGGCCTGGCTGCGGCGGCCGCGGCATTCCAGCTGTCGACGCAGGACCAGCCGGAAGCGGCCGGATACGTCCGCCGGGCCGCAGCCTGAACGTCCGCCCCGCGCGCATCGCGCGCGGGGCTCAACTTGCGCCCGGCGCGGCCGTTATCCAGAGGCAATGGACCCAGGGTCCCGGACGATGCCTGTCGCCGACACTCCCGCACACCTGCTCGACGACGAGGACCACTCGCCCTTCGCCCTGCGCGAGCCGGCGGAGATCGCCACCGTGTTGCGGGCCCTGGTCGAGGCGCGTTCTCTGATCTCCGCCAGCCTGCTGCCGGGCGGCTATGCCTGCCCGACCGCGCTGCTGGCGGTGCGCGACGACGGCACCCTGCTGCTGGACGGCAACCGCGAGGAGGCGATGAACCAGCGCATGGCCACGGCCAGCCGCATGCTGTGCATGGCCCAGCTGGACTTGGTGCCGATCCGCTTCCGGCTGGCCGCGCCGCGCCGGATCGTGCACGAGGACTATCCGGCCTTCGTCGTGGACTGGCCGCAGGCGGTGCTGCGCATGCAGCGTCGCGAGACCTACCGGCTGCAGACCCCGGCCACCCACCCGGCCCTGCTGCACCTGGGCGGGCCGGACGCCGAGGCGCCGGCCCTGCGGGTGCTGGACATCAGCGGCGGCGGCCTGGCGCTGTCCATTCCCGACGGCGCCCAGGGCCCGCTGCAGACCGGCGCGCAGCTCGGCCCCTGCCTGTTGCAGCTGGGCGAGGCCGCACCACTGGCGGTGGCGCTGCAGGTGGTCTACATCGCGCCCCATGAGGTCCGTGGCGCGCGTCACTGGCGCGCCGGCTGCCGCTTCCTCGACCTGGCGCCGGCCGCCGAACAGCAGCTGATGCAGTACATCTTCCAGGTCGAGCGCCAGCGCAACGCGCGCCTGCGCCGCGGGGGCTGAGCGTCTCCAGCGTCCTGCCGTCCGCGCCGGACGGGGCCTCAAGTTCGCCGGCCAGTGGCCGCTATCGGGTCAACCGGCGCGCGCGTGGATGCCGTGCCTGACGCCAACCCCACCCGGAGAACCCCGATGTTTCCCAGTACCTCCCGCCTCGTGGCCGCCCTGCTGCTGGCCGGCTGCGCCGCCCCCTCCCTGGCCCAGGACATGATCCGTCCCGACCAGGCCTCCCGCTTCGTCGGCCAGAACGGCATGGTCTGCGGCAAGGTTGAGAAGACCCGCTACGCGGAGAACTCCGAGGGCCAGCCGACGTTCCTGCACATGGGCGGCGCCTTCCCGCGCCACACCTTCTCCGCGCGCATCCCGCAGGACCAGCGCGGCAAGTTCCGCCCCACCCCCGAGGAACTGGAAGGCCGCGACGTCTGCGTGGTCGGCACCATCCAGCGCGACGCCAGCCGTGCCGAGATCGCCGTCCGCTCTCCCAACGACGTCAAGCTCGCCACCATCAAGTAATCGCACGGCCCGGCGCGCAAGCGCCGGGCCGTTCCATGTCGTCACACGGGAGTGACCCATGCACTGGTTTACCAATCTCAAGCTCGCGCCGAAGCTGATGCTGGCCTTCGCCGTCGTCCTGCTCATCATGCTCGTGCAGGGCATCGGCGCCTACGGCGGAATGCGCTCGATCGACCGGGTCGCCCGCGCGCTGTCGGACGATGTGCTGCCCGGCGTCAGCCTCGTCGGCGAAACCCGCGCACTGCTCGGCGAGTACCGCGCCGCGTCCTACCTGGGCCTGGTGCGCGCCAGCGAAGTGGCCAAGCGCGATGCGCGCGAACGCGCGCTGCGGGCCGAAGCCGAGCTGGCCGGGAACCTGAAGGCCTACGAGCAGTTCGCGTCCTCGCCCGAAGAGCGGCGCCTGCTTGCCGAACTGGTCGCGGCCTGGGATGCGGCGAAGGCGTCCTACGCCTCGGTCAACGAGATGCTGGACCTCGAACTCCCGGATGACGCCACCGACACCTTCCTTGGCGAGACCAGCCGCCTGCACGATGCCACCAGCACGGCCCTGGCCGCGCTTGCCGACGAGGCAAGCCGCGATGCCGCCGCTTCCGCGAGCCGTGCCAAGAGCGCCTACACCGCTTCCAACGTGATGCTGGTGACCCTGCTGCTGGCCGGCATCGCCGCCGGCATGGTTGTGGCCTGGCTGATGGCGCGCGGCCTGACCCGCGCCATGCGCGAGGCCGTGGGCGTGGCCAGCGACGTGGCCAACGGCAAGCTCGACAGCCACATCGACGCGCGCCGCGCCGACGAGATCGGCGACCTGCTGCGCGCCATGCAGCGCATGCAGCGCGACCTGCGTGAGCGCATCGAGCGCGACCAGGCGGTGGCCGCCGAGAACCTGCGCGTGCGCACCGCGCTCGACAGTTCCGGCACCAGCGTGATGATCACCGACCCGGATCGCACCATCGTCTATGCCAACACCGCGTCGACCGAGCTGCTGCGCCACCACGAAGAGCGCATCCGCGCTGTCATGCCCGAGTTCCAGATCGATCGCCTGATCGGCACCCGGATCGATGTCTACCAGGAGCATCCCGAGCAGTTCGTGCGCGAGCTGGAGCAGTCCGACGGCGTGCACGCGTGCGAGATGTCGGTGGGCGATGCGCACTTTGGCCAGAGCGTTTCGCGGGTGGCCGATACCGACGGCACCGTGCTCGGCTACGTGGTCGAGCTGCGCGACCGCACCCAGCAGGTGCAGGTCGAGGTGGAACTGGCGCACGTGGTCGGCGCCGCGGCCGCGGGCGACATGTCCCAGCGCATCGCGCTGGAGGGCAAGCAGGGTTTCTACCTGCAGCTGGCCGACCAGCTCAACGGACTGCTCGAGGCCAACGCCAGCAGCCTGGAGCAGGTGTCCCGGGTGTTGACCGCCCTGGCCGACGGCGACCTGACCGTGCGCATGGACGGGCAGTTCGACGGCGTGTTCGCCACCATGCGCGACGACGCCAACCGCATGGTCGAGCGCCTGGCCGACATCGTCGGGCGCATCCGCAGCGGCAGCGACGCGATCAATGCCTCGGCCTCGGAGATCACCGCCGGCAACGACGACCTCTCGCGCCGCACCGAGCAGCAGGCCGCCTCGCTCGAGGAAACCGCCTCCTCGATGGAGGAACTCAC
>Ga0233369_1000189_pt1 | contig 31296 bp, 23 predicted proteins | sample ElkDunMinimDraft_26_FD_191537 | JGI IMG/M metagenome (GOLD analysis project Ga0233369, IMG submission 191537) | Fecal eukaryotic communites from dung pellets of Tule Elk in California, USA - Elk Dung D16 | ecosystem: Host-associated > Mammals > Digestive system > Large intestine > Fecal | place... | reverse complement strand
TGCGGATTCGGCCAACGCCTCGCGCATCGGCCGGAACTTGCTGCGATAGACATGCACGTCATCGCCGTAGCGCTCGCGCGCCTCGGGCTCGGTCAGGCCGACCATGGCCAGCGGCGGATGCGAGAACACCACCGACGGCACGTTGTCGGCATCGAGCTTCGCATCCGGGCGGCCACCGAACAGGCGGTCGCACAGGCGCCGGGCGGCAGCGATCGCCACCGGGGTGAGCGCCGGCCCGCATCCGCAGATATCGCCCACCGCGTACACGCCCGGGGCCGGCGTCGCCTGCCACTCGTCGACCGGTATGTTTCCGGCCCCGTCCGGGGTGATGCCCACGGTGTCGAGCCCGATGTCGGCGGTATTGGGTCGCCGCCCGGTTGCGAACAACACCTGGTCGAAGCCACCTCGGATGCTGCCGTCCAGGGCCTCGAGCCGAAGCTGTCCATCCTGGTCGCGGCGCAGGGCCTGGAGGTCGTAACCGAACACCAGCTCGACGCCCTGTTGCCGGTAGTTCTCCTGCAACTGTTCGACCAGCTCGGCGTCGGCCTGGCGCAGCAGGCGCTGGTCGCGCACGAACATCTCGACCTGGCTGCCCAGCGCCTGCAGTACGCCGGCGAGTTCGATGGCGATGTACCCGCCGCCGATGATCGCCAGGCGCGGCGGGGCCGCGTTCCAGCCGAAGAAATCATCGGACACCGCGCCGAGCGAAGCGCCGGCCACGTCCGGTCGCACCGGGGACGACCCGGTGGCGAGCACGATGTGCGGGGCTGCCAGGCGCGCGCCGGCGTCGGTATCGACGCGACCCGGCCCGGCAATGCGCCCGCGCGCCGGCAGCACCACGATGCCGGCGCGATCGAGCCGCTCGCCGTAGCTGTGGTGGATGCCGTGGATGTAGCGCTGGCGGTCGGTGATGAACCTGGCCCAGTCGAACCCGACCCGGCGATCCATCGGCAGGTCGAAGCCCAGCCGCGCCGCCTGCTCCAGACGCGTGCCCAGGTCCGCCGCGAGCCACATCGCCTTCTTGGGTACGCAACCGACGTTGACGCAGGTGCCACCCAGCGCACCCGGTTCGACCAGCGCGACGCGCTGGCCATGTTCGGCGGCGCGGAAGGCGGCGGCGAGCCCGCCGGATCCCCCGCCCACTACGATCAGGTCGAAATGCAGCAGGTCCCGGTCTTCGGGCCGGACACCGCTCACAGGAAGCGCGCCGGTGCGTAGGGGGCCGGGTCGAAGCGCGGCGCGCGGCCGCAGATCAGGTCGCTCATCAACTGTCCGGTGGCTACGCTCATGCTGACCCCCAGCATGCCATGACCGGTGGCCAGCCAGAGATGACGATGGCCGGGCGCGGGCCCGAGTATCGGCACGTCGTCGATGCTCACCGGCCGCCAGCCGAACCATTCCTCTTCGCGCACCGGACCCACCGGCTCATGCAGGTATTCGCGCGCCGAACGCTCCAGTGCATCCAGGCGCACGCGGTTGAGCGAGCGGTCGTAACCGGAGAATTCCATCGTGCTGCCGAGCCGGAAACCGCTGTCCCAGACCGTCACGCAGACGCTGCGCTCGTGCAGCACCATCGGATTGCGCGGCACGATCGACGGGCGCGAATAGGTGATCGAATAGCCCTTGCCCGGCTGCACCGGGACGCGCAGGCGCAGGCTGCGCGCGAGCAGCGGCGACCAGGCGCCGGTCGCCAGCAGCAGGTCGCGGCCGTTGAAGGTGCCCTGCCCGGTCTGCACGACGACGCCGTCGCCGGTCTCCTCCACGCCCAGCACCTCGCAATGCTCGACCAGCTCGCCGCCGAGCGCGCGGAAGGCGCGTGCGAGCCCGGCGACATAACGGTCCGGTCGCAGCCGGGCATCGCCGGGAAACCGGATCGCCCCGACCACGCCCTCGCGCAGCGCGGGTTCCTGGCGCAGATAGGCATCGCCTTCGATGCGCTCCACCGCGACGCCGAGCGCACGCAGCTGCTGCGCCTCGTCTTCGAAGGCCTCGAAATCGGCGCGGTTTCGATAGACGTAATCCACGCCCGACGCCTCGAACTCGCAATCGATTCCCAGCGTGGCGAGCCAGTCGGGAAATGCGTCGCGCGAGGCTTCGAGGATCGTCGAGCGCGCCCGCATCGCATGCAGCCAGTCGCGCCGGTTGCAGCGCATCGCGAATCCGGCCATCCAGCGCCACAGCGCCGGATCCAGCCGCGGGCTGACCCGGAACGGCGCGTCCGGCGTCAGCATCCAGCGCAGGGCCTTGGCGATCGTGCCCGGCGCGGCGAGCGGCGCGGCATGGCTCGGGGTGATGGTGCCGCAGTTGCCGTGCGAACTGCCGCAGCCTGCCGAGCCCGCCTCGAGCACGCGGACGCCGCGCCCGGCCTGCAGCAGGGCGATGCCGCTGGCAAGGCCGATGACCCCGCCGCCGACGATCAGCACGTCATCGCGCATGTGCAGGCGGGTCGCGCTCACGGCAGCGCGCGCACGCGACGCCAACCCGGGCGGCGCCCGTAGGTCAGCCAGCGCCAGACCCATTCCATCGGCCCGTACCGGTGATGCGCGAGCCATACGTGACTGACGACCACCTGCAGCGCGAACACAGCCAGCGCCAGGCCGGTCTGCGCGGCGCGGCCCAGCTCGCCCCACATGCCGAGGCCGTAACCGTAGAACAGCAGCGAACAGATCAGCGACTGGCCCAGATAGTGGGTCAGGGCCATGCGCCCGGCCGGGGCGAACACGCCCAGCACGCGCGCGCCCGCGGCGCTGGACCAGGCAAGCACGATCAAGGCGACGTAGGCGAGCGCCATCGGCAGCCCACCCGCGAGCATCAGCGCCTGGGCGAACACTGCGCGCGGCTCCATCGCCCCGAGGTCGAAACTGGTGCCCAGCGCGACCGCCGCAGCAGTGAATGCAAGCCCCGGCGGCAGCGTGCATGCCAGCAGGCGCCACCAGAAGTCCCGGTGCCCGGCTGGCGACTGCAGCCATCCGCCCGAGAGCAGCCAGCTGCCGACGAGGAATACCCCGAGCGCCATCGGCACCGTCATGACCTGGCTCTGCAGGCCGATCGCCATGTAGTCGCTGACGCGCTGCATGGTGACCGCGGCGAAACCGCCATCGGGATACACATGCTCGGCGCGCCCGGCGCCGGCAACGAGCGGCGCCGCCATCTCGGCGAGCAGGTCCTCGGGCAGCATCAGCATCATTGCGGCGAACAGCAGATAGAGCGTCACGATGCTCGCGTAGAGCAGCAGCCCGGTCAGCAGCTGCCACTTCGGCGCGAGTCCGCGCATCACCATCAGCAGCACCCCCGCCACCGCGTAGGTGACGAGGATGTCGCCCGGCCACAACAGCACGATGTGCAGGATGCCAAACAACAGCAGTGCGGCCATGCGGCGCAGGTAGATGCGCTCCACCGACAGGCCCGCAGCCTCGATGCGCCCGCTCATGAGTACGAAACCCATGCCGAACAGCAGCGAGAACATCGTCCAGAACTTGCCGGCCACGAACACATGGATGAGCCACGCGATGACGTAGTCGAGACCCGTCGCATCGGCCGGAATGCCCGAGCCCATCTGCTGCATGGGCCGGTTGAACCACTCGATGTTCATTACGAACACGCCCAGCAGCGCGATGCCACGCAGCACATCCATCACGTCGAGGCGCTCGCCGGTGGGCACCGGACCGAGCGCGGCCTGCGTCCGCATCGGTATTTCCCGGGAGTGCGCGCCGGCCTGGCGGCCGGCGCAAGATCGATCAGTGCTGGTGGCCGCCGTCGCCGTGCACGTGGCCGTGCTCGATTTCCTCGGGCGTGGCTTCGCGCACGTCGACGATCTCGATGTCGAACTGCAGGTCCTTGCCGGCCATCGGGTGGTTGAGGTCGACATCGACCACGCTCATGCCGATCTTCTCGATCGTCACCGCACGTGGGCCGAAGCTGGTGTTGAGCACGACCTGCTGGCCGACCGACAGCCTCTGATCACCGAAATGCTTCTTGGGCACGCGCTGGCCCATGCCCTCGCGGCGCTCGCCGTAGGCATCGGCCGCGGTCACATCGGCCTTGAAGGTGTCGCCGGCCTCGTGGCCTTCCATCGCCTTCTCCAGGCCCGGGATGATGTTGCCGTGCCCGAACAGGATGGCCAGCGGTTCCCGGCCGCGCGAGGTTTCCACCGGTTCCTGGCCGGCTTCCGCGACGCTGTAATGGAAACGGACGACGCGGTCTTTCTCGATCTTCATTGGATTACCCGGTAACGCGGCGGCGCCGCTTGAGGAGGATGGTGTCGCTGGGGCACGATGCCGACGGTCATTCGGTCGGACGCCCCATGCGAGCAATCCCACATTATCCCGGCTCCGGAGCGCCGGCGCCAACCATGGCGCCTCGCCTCGCGGTCGCGGCGGCCCTGGCCGGACTGCTGATGAGTGGCTGCGGTCGCCACGACGTGCGGCCCGCCACGCCCTCGACCGCGGCCACCCGGGCCTGGACGCCCGTCGCCCCGGCTGATCCGGGCGCCGCGAACGCGGTGCTGATGCGCGCGATCAGCCTGGTCGGCACGCCCTACCGCTACGGCGGCAATACCCCCGAAGGCGGCTTCGACTGCAGCGGGCTGGTCAACTACGTCTTCCGCGACATGCTCGACCTGCGTCTGCCGCGAACCTCGCGCGACCTGTACGCCTATCAGGGGCCCAGGATCGATCCGGGCCGGCTGACCACCGGCGACCTGGTGTTCTTCGGCAGTGGCGGCAGCGTCTCGCACGTCGGCATCTACGTCGGCGAGGGCCGGTTCGTGCATGCCCCCAGTACCGGAGGGACGGTCCGGCTGGACCATCTGGACGGCGCGTACTGGCGCAGCAATTACTCGGGATCTAAACGCGTCCTGCACTAGGCACACACAATTTCTTCACTGAATTCTGTTCAAAAACGCGGACTTGGTCGCATTCATTTATTTTTGTTTAACAATTTTCACATCGCCGTCCGGTAGGTTCCCCCCTGGTCCGCGACAATGTGAAACCCCCGTGACGAAGACAACCGCAATGCAAGGCGCCTGCGCCATCCGCCCCAGCCGCCTCCGCAGCGCCCTCTTCGCCGGCATTCTCGCTGTCGCCGCAACCCCCGCCTTCGCAGGTCCCGGCCTTGCCGGCGACTCGGCCGACCAGCTCGCAACCACTACCTCGGTCGCACGCTCGCTCACCGCGCCGGTTGCCCAGGTCGCTTCGCCCGAAGTGCTGCTTGCCAGCGACGTCAACCAGCTCATCGCAATGGACGTGGAGACCCCCGTCGCCCGCACCGACGGCCGCGTCGAAGGCCTGCTCAAGCGCGCCTTGACCCTGATCGGCACGCCCTACCGCTGGGGCGGCTCCAGCCCCGACGCCGGCTTCGACTGCAGCGGCCTGGTCGGTTACGTGTTCCGCACCGCGCTCGGCATCGAGCTGCCCCGCGTCTCGCGCGACATGGCGAAGAATGGCGAGCGCGTCGAGCGCGCCGCGCTGACCGCCGGCGATCTGGTGTTCTTCGGCCGCGGCGGCAACCGCATCGACCATGTCGGCATCTATCTGGGCGAGGGCCGCTTCGTGCACGCCCCGCGCTCGGGCAAGGACGTGATGGTGTCCGAACTCGATTCGGGCTACTGGGCCACCCGCTTCAAGTCCGCGCGCCGCGTCGCCGGCGTCTGAGGCACCGCCCCGCGTACCGGAAGGCCGCCGTCAGGCGGCCTTTTCCGTTTCTGGCGCGCGGGCTGCGCCCTGCCCCGCGCGAAACGGCTAGCGACGTCCGTCGCCAGCAAGCGCTCCCCATGAAGCACCGCGGGCACCCCGCTCACTCCCGGTGCACGTCGGCGGATCTGGTGCAGGCGCGGTCCCCCATGACGGCGGTGGCGCGCCCTCGCCAGTCGCGCGCCGGTCCCGCATCAGCCCGCTCCAGGCTGCCCGCAGTGACTCCGTGGGGATCGAGCCGCGCACCGCCGCCAATTCCGACAGCCGCGCGCCGGTCACCCGTCCGAGCTCCGCGGCGACGAGGAATGACCTAACGCCCGCGCGCCGCGTGCACGCGCCGGCCGCACATCCCCTCGCCCAGTCCCTCGCGACCCGGCGCCCTGCCGGGCGCTCGCCGCGGACACGCTCCATGCACCAAGAGACCGGTCCACCGTACCGGGGCTGACGCGCGCGCAGGCCATGCAAGCCTGGCGGGACGATGCAGGACGCCTGCGGCCCGTGAACTGCGCAGGCGCGGATCGCCCGCCGGACTGACGACGCGCCCGTGGCCGCGGATACCAGACAGCACAAGGCCGCCCGAAGGCGGCCTTGTGTGTCGACCTGCACCGGTGAGACCCGGACGGCGTGGCCGCCGGGCCCAGCCGGGGCTCAGGCGCGGCTGTCGCGACGCTCGGACTGCGCGCGGCCAGCACCCGGACGGTGCTGCTTGGGACCGGCATGCGCATGCGCGCTGCGATCCGCCGGCTTGCCATGACCCCGGTTGCCCGGCTTGCGCGGTGCGCGCTCGCCACCCGGCTTCTGCTCGCCCATGCGCGCACCCGGACGGCCGCCGCCCGGCTGGCGACGCTGACCGCCTCCGCCATTCTTCGGGATCGGCGTATCCAGCCGGATCGGCTGGCTCGGCGCGAAGCCTTCCACCGTCTCCATCGTGATCTCGGCATTGAGCATCCGCTGGATCTGCCGCAGCAGGCCGCCTTCTTCCGGCGACACCAGCGACAGCGCCTCACCCGTCGCACCGTTGCGACCGGTACGGCCGATGCGGTGCACATAGTCCTCGGCGACCATCGGCAGATCGTGGTTGATCACCAGCGGAAGGTTGGGGATGTCGAGACCGCGCGCGGCGACGTCGGTCGCCACCAGGATGCGGGCGCGACCGGACTTGAACGCGTCAAGTGCCTTCTGCCGCTGCGCCTGGCTCTTGTTGCCGTGGATCGCGACCGATGGCAGACCGGACTCGGCCAGCTGCTCGGCCAGGCGGTTGCAGCCGTGCTTGGTCTTGCCGAACACGAGCACCTGATCCATGTGGCGCTTGGACAGCAGCTCGACCAGCAGGTCACGCTTGCGGCTGTTGTCGACCGGGTGCGCGCGGTGGGCGATGGTCTCGGCGATCGTGCTGTTGGCGGCCACCGTGACCTGCTTGGGATCACGCATGAACTCCAGCGCCATCGCCTTGATCCGCGGCTCGAACGTGGCCGAGAACAGCAGCGTCTGACGCGTCTTGGGCACGCGGCTCATGATGCGCTTCATCTGCGGCAGGAAGCCCATGTCGAGCATCCGGTCGGCTTCGTCGAGCACCAGCACTTCGACCGCGTCGAGCTTGGCGTGACCGCTGTCCATGTGGTCGATCAGCCGGCCCGGGCAGGCGATCAGCACGTCGACGCCGCGACGCAGGTTGTCGATCTGCGGCTGCATGCCGGCGCCACCGAAGATCGTGGTGACGTTCATGCGCAGGTGACGACCGTAGGTCTTGAGGTTATCGGCAACCTGCACCGCGAGCTCGCGGGTCGGCACCAGGATCAGCGCGCGCGGCTTGCGCGGCCCCTTGGGCGGGGTTTCCTTGGCGAGGCGCTGCAGCAGCGGCAGGCCGAATGCAGCGGTCTTGCCGGTGCCGGTCTGGGCGCCGCCGAGCACGTCGTTGCCACCGAGGATCAGCGGGATGGCCTGTTCCTGGATCGGCGTGGGCGTGGTGTAGCTGGTTTCGGCGAGCGCGCGCAGCAGCGCGGGCGACAGCCCGAGATCTTCAAACGTCATGATGGAACTCCTTGCGCTTCCGCGCGCCACCAGCCGCGAACCGTGCGGACGCACGACCGGAATGGAAACGCTGGGAAGTCTTGCTCGGAGCTATCCAGAACCGCGCTGCGAGCAATGATTAAACGGCTGCCGGATGCTCCGGGCCGTGGTCTGCGCGACGAAAGACGTGCGGAATAAGTCCGCGCGGATCAGGATCGATCAATGCGGAAGGCGTACCAGGATCGTATCTGTCGGCGCGGAACGCGTCGGACAGGGGCAGCCGTGTTGCAGAACCGGGCAGAGTCTACGCCAAATCGGCCCGTCCCACCACTGCCGCGGTGCGGCGTGCGCCATCCCGCGGCGGATGTCCGCCCGCTGCGCCGGCCGGGATCGGGCCCGGCGCGTGCTGGGCGAGCGTTCGGCGCTGTGTCACCATTTCCCCCAGCTTCAAAGGAGCTGAGGCGCGCGCTCCGCCGTTTCCGGCAACGCGCCATCCGATCGACCGGGACCTCTGTTGCGCACCGCCCGATGGCTCCGGGTCCCACGACGCGCGCTCGTGCGCGCCACCGGAGGGCGGCCGAACGCGCAACCCCGCCACGCCGCATGCAGGAAGCACTCCATGGCCACCGAAGCACAAGAGACCACCAGCCAGCTGATCCAGGTCGTCGCGCTACTCGGCGCTGCGGTCGTCGCGGTGCCGCTGTTCCGCAAGCTCAGGCTCGGCTCGGTGCTGGGGTATCTGGCCGCGGGCCTGGCCATCGGCCCATTCGGCTTCGGCTGGTTCAACGATCCACAGTCGATCCTGCATGTCGCCGAACTGGGCGTGGTGATGTTCCTGTTCGTCATCGGCCTGGAAATGCGCCCTTCGCACCTGTGGGGCCTGCGCCGGCAGATCTTCGGACTTGGCGCGCTGCAGATCCTGCTGGCACTCACCGCCCTGACCCTGGTCCTCGCCGCATTCGGCTTCGACTGGAGGATCGCGTTCGTCGGCGCCGCCGGCTTCGTGATGACCTCCACTGCGGTCGTGATGCAGCTGCTGTCGGAACGCGGCGAGCTCGCGCTGCCGCACGGGCAGAAGATCGTGTCGGTGCTGTTGTTCGAGGATCTGCTGATCGTGCCGCTGCTGGCCCTGATCGCGTTCCTGGCGCCAACCCACCCGGCGATGGCTGACGCGCCCTCGCGATGGCTGTCGGTCGCGATCGGCATGGGCTCGCTGGTTGCGCTGATCGTCGCCGGCATCTACCTGCTCAATCCGATGTTCCGCATCCTCGCCGCGGCGAAGGCCCGCGAGGTCATGACCGCGGCCGCGCTGCTGGTCGTGCTCGGCGCGGCGCTGCTGATGCAGCTTGGCGGGCTGTCGATGGCGATGGGAGCGTTTCTTGCCGGCGTACTGCTGTCGGAATCCTCGTTCCGGCACCAGATCGAGGCCGACATCGAGCCCTTCCGCGGAATCCTGCTGGGCCTGTTCTTCCTTGGCGTCGGCATGGCGCTGGACCTCGCCGTGGTGGCTGCGAACTGGCCGCTGATCATCGGGGCGGTGCTCGCGCTGATGGCGACCAAGGCCCTTTGCATCTATATCGTCGCGCGCATCACCCGCAGCGCCCACCGCGAGGCGCTGGAGCGCGCGGTACTGATGGCACAGGGCGGCGAATTCGCATTCGTGCTGTTCGCCGCCGCGGCCTCCACCGGCCTGATCGACGTCGAGGTCAATGCAAGCCTGACCGCGGTCGTGGTGCTGTCGATGGCGCTCACCCCGCTGCTGGTGCTGCTCACCGGACCGCTGACCGCACGCCGCGAGGGTCCGTCGCTCGATGGCGTCGAAGTGGTCGCCAACCAGAACGGCAGCGTGCTGATCATCGGCTTCGGCCGCTTCGGCCAGGTCATGAGCCAGTCGCTGCTGGCACGCGACGTGGACGTGACCATCATCGATACCGACATCGAGATGATCCAGAGCGCGGCCGAATTCGGCTTCAAGGTCTACTACGGCGACGGCACGCGGCTGGACGTGCTGCATGCGTCAGGCGCGCACAGCGCGCGGGCGATCGCGGTGTGCATCGACGACCGCGAGGCCGCCGATCGCATCGTCGAACTGGCGGCCGAGCAGTTTCCGCAGGCCAAGCTGCTGGTGCGCGCCTACGACCGTGCGCACGCGCTCAAGCTGGTCAACGCGGGCGTGGATGTGCAGATCCGCGAAACCTTCGAATCGGCCGTCGTGTTCGGTGCCCAGGCCCTGCACGCGCTCGGCGTGCCGGAGGAAGAGGCCGAGGCGATCGCCGCCCAGGTGCGACGGCTCGACACCGAACGCTTCGAGCTGGAAATCGCCAGCAACGACACCCGCGCGGGCATTCCGCTGATCATCAAGAACACCGCCGCGCCCGGCCCCAGGCCGGCGCCACTGATCCGTCCTCGGCGGGAGAGCAAGCTGCTCAACGATGCACTGGCCAGGTCGACCGACACCGGACCATCTCCCTGATCCCCACACCGGGCGATGCCTGCATCGCCCTGCCCCGGTCCGGCCGCTACAGCGCGGCGCGCTTGCGATTGTCGGACGAGACCCGGTCGATCAGCTTGTTGTAGGGGTCGAACCCGGCTTCGAACGGCTCCTCGTCGACGGTCACGGTGATCACCGGATCCGCGCTGGTGATGTGGTGCCGCTCCAGATACAGCACCTTCTCGTCGCGCTCCTGGCCCGATGGACCGCGCGCGAAGACCCCGACCTCGATCCAGTCGTCCAGCGTGCCTGCGGTCTCCCGCCCCATGCCTTCGACGTAGCGCTTGGCGGCATGCAGGGTCAGCGTCACGTCGTAGCGTCCGTCTTCGCGCTGCTTCGCCGCCGCCGCTACCACCCGGTTGTCGTAGAAGCTGATTTTCTCGAACAGGTCCGAGATCAGATCCTGCTGGTCGGGCCGCGCTTCGGCACGGATATAGTCCAGCAGCTCGCGCGATGTCGTGTAGGGCGGCGGCTGGTACGCCTTGTCCTCCAGGAAGCGCTTGAGCGCACGATTCAGTGCCGCCTCTCCCATCTCCTCGCGCAGCCTGTAGAAGACCAGCGACCCCTTCTGGTAATGGATGTACTGCTGGTTCTCCACCCGGTACAGCGGCAGTTCTTCGAGTCGTTCACCGCCGCGGCCACCGAGATAACGGTCCAGCTCGTACTTCAGGAACTGGCGCATGCGCTGGCGCCCGTATTCCTGCTCCATCACCATCAGCGCCGAGTACTGCGAGAGCGATTCGGACAGCATGGTCGCGCCCTGCATGTTGGCGCCGATCACCTGGTGCGCCCACCACTGGTGCGCGACCTCGTGCGCCGTGACATAGAAGACGTAGTCGAGCTTGTCGGCATCGCGGAGGTCTGCGATGAAGCCGATCGATTCCGAGTACGGCACCGTGTTGGCGAAAGCCTGCGCGAAGCTGTCATAGCCGGGAAACTCGATGATGCGCAGCTGGCGATGCTGGTACGGCGTGAGGTTGGCCTCGTAATAGGCCAGGGACTTCTGCGCGGCTTCGATCATCCGGTCGACATTGAAGGCGTGCTTTGGGTCGTAGTACACCTCGATCGGGATGTCGCCGTACGCTCCCTTGCGCACGTCCCAGCGCGCCGACAGGAACGCATAGAAGTTCAGCATCGGCCGGTCCATCGCGTAGCTGAAGCAGCGGCGCCCGTCGCGCTCGAATTCGCGTTCGATGTAGCCCGGCGCCAGCGCGATCTGGTCGGGCGAGGTGCAGATCGTGGTGCTGAAATCGATCCAGTCCGCGTCGTCGGTCAGATAGGTGTTCGCGCGGGCAGCCTCGTCCTCGAGCCTGGGCATGCGGCGCGGCTCACCGAGGTCGCGCTTGCGCCGTTCGTTGCGGTCATTGATCTCGAACCGCGCGTTGTAGCCGAACTGCGGGAACATCGCGCTGTTGAAGAAGCTGCCGTTCTCGACGAATTGCGTCTGCGCCTGGCCGTTGGTGATGCCGGTCGGATGGAAATCCACCTTGAAGCGGAACTCGCGCTGCTCGCCCGGCGCGAGCGGCGTCGTCAACCGGTAGATGCGATAGCCCACAGGCTCGTCGTGCTGCGCCAGCGTCTGCCCACCCAGGGCGACGTCGACCAGCGCATGGTCCTCGACCATGCCAATGTGGACATCCGCGATCGGGGCGGCATGCGGATTGCGCACCGTGTAGACCAGGGTGCCGGTCATCGACTGCGTTTCGGGGCGCAGGTCGATATCCGAACTGCTGGCGACGATGCGCGGCTGCGGCAGCGATTCGTACTGCTTGTAGTCGCGCTCGTAGCGGGCCCGCAGATCGAGCTGGCCATCGGGGGACACGAAGTCGTTACGCACGTTCGTGTTCCAGAACAGCGCCCCGCCCACCGCTGCGAAGGCCAGCACCGCCGCCGCGAAGGCGATCCCGGGGCCGCTTTTCAGCTGCGCGCGCATGGTGGCGAGGCGTTGCCGCAGACCGCCGTCCACGCCGCGCACCCACAGCGCCGCCGCCAGGAGTAGAAGCGCCACGACGAACAGGCCCCAATAGCCCTGGAATGCGAGTTGCCCGACCAGGAAGTGACCGTATCCGTTCATGTCCGAATACGGCGCGTTCGGCCAGCCGCCGATCGTGTAGAGGTTGTGGGTGAAGTCGAGCATGCCGAGCACGCTCTGCGCGACCAGCACCAGCACCAGCAACCCGTAGCCGATGAACTTGTTGTTGGCGAAGACCTGCACCGCGAGCGCCAGCCCGCCGAAGATCACGTAGGGCACCGAGTCGAAAAGCAGCGCCTGCATATAGACCAGTGGTTCGAGCTGTACCTGGCCCTTGAACAGCTGGACAGCCATCGCCATCGCCACGCCGACCAGCTGGAACAGCGCGATCACCACCAGCAGGGTCAGGAACTTCGCAAGCAGCGGCATCCGGTTGGGCACCGGCATCGCGTCGATGACTTCGTCGAGTCTGGCGCTACGCTCTTTCCACACCAGCTCACCGGCGTAGAACATCACCACGATCATCAGCAGGAAACTGTAGCTGCCGCGCAGCGCATCGAGCATCTGCGAAGTGACCGGATAGACCGGCGTGCCGTACATCGACTGCTGGAACAATGCCGACGGCACGAAGTTGAGGACGCCAAACAGCAGCATCACCAGGAACGGCACGCTGCGCAGCACGCCGGCGGTATCGAAACGCACCTGTTGCCAGGTCTGCGCCCACGCCGTCGTCGCGCCGAACGCCGGCTCTGCGCGGATCGGCGCGCGAGGCGGTACGACCGGCGCCGTCGTCACGGGAGCGACCACCGCACGCCGGCGATTGAACAGGGCGCGCCCGGTGCCGCTGCGCTCGGTCCTGAACAACGCGAACGTGGCGGCGAACAGGGCGACTGCCACGCCCAGCCACAGCGCCCGGTTGGCGAGCAGATAACCGGACAGGCCGGGCAGGCCGGAATTGCGCTCCTCGGCCGACCAGTAGCGCACCGTGCGCGCAAGCGCTCGCCCGCCCAGCGGCTCGACCAGCGTGGCCAGCCAGATGTTGTCGATGTCCTGCATCAGCGTGGCGCTGACGCCATAAAGCACGAAGAACGCCAGCACACCGATGTAGATCCACAGGATCGACCGGGTTATGACCGCCAGCAGCGCCAGCAACGCGGTGACGAAGAGCAGGTTGGGCAGCACGATGACGCCGAGCGACCACTGGTAGGGCCACAGCGACACCGGACCGAGCCGCACCGGGTCGATCCATGGCATGAACTGCGCGATGAACAGACCGACGGCGATGAGCACAAACACCGCCACGCTCGCCAGCAGCGCGGCGCCGATACGCCCGAGCAGGTAATCGCGCCGGCGCACCGGCGCCGAGAACAGCAGATCCGCCGTACCCAGCTCGAAATCGCGCAACAGCGCCGCACTGACGAAGATCGGTGCAATGAGCATTGTCAGCAGGGTGAAGGCGCCGAACAGCTGGGCGACCACGACCGGTGCGTTGCGGTGCACGTTGCCGATCGCGCCACCGATCTGGATCGCGTCGCTGGAGGCGGCGCCGAACCCGAACAGCGCGAACAGCGCCGCAAGGAACCACAACAACGGCGAACGGAGCTGCTGGCGCAACTCGAAACGGAAGAATGCGAGGATCATGGCGGCCTCCGGCTCAGACGGCCGGGGCGGCGGTTGCGTGCGGGCGCCCCTGCAGGCGCAGCCGCTGGAAGTACACGTCCTCGAGATCCGGCGCGATCTGCTCGAACCCGTCCTCCGGTCGCGTCGCGCTGTGCACGTGGATCACCGGCTGGCCGGCGACCAGCCGCGTCGACAGCACCGTGTATGCGGCCTCGTACCCCGGCAGCGCCTCCTTGCTGACCTGCTTGCGCCAGACTTGCTGCGACAGCGCCTCGATGGCATCAGCGGGACGCCCGGTGAGCAACACCTGCCCGCGGTTCATGATCGCCATCGTCGGGCACAGGTCGGTGACGTCCTCGACGATATGCGTCGACAGGATCACCACCACGTCCTCACCGATCGCGGCCAGCAGGTTGAGGAACCGGTTGCGTTCTTCCGGATCGAGCCCGGCTGTGGGTTCGTCGACGATCACCAGGCGTGGATTGCCGAGCAGCGCCTGCGCGATGCCGAAGCGCTGGCGCATGCCGCCGGAGAACGTGCCGAGCTTGCGCTTGCGTGCATCCCACAGATTCACCTGCGCGAGCAGACCGTCGACCACTTCACGGCGCTGCCCGCGATCGGTCAGACCCTTGAGCACGGCGAAGTGTTCGAGCAGGTCGAGTGCGCTGACCTTCGGATAGACGCCGAAATCCTGCGGCAGGTAGCCCAGCTGACGGCGCACGGCGTCCTGTTCGCGCAGCATGTCGATCGGACCGTCGCTGCCGTCGAGCGTGGCGCTGCCATGGTCGGCCGACTGCAGGGTGGCCAGCGTGCGCATCAACGAGGACTTGCCTGCACCGTTGGGACCCAGCAGCCCGAACATGCCCTTGGGGATGTCGAGCGTCACGCCATCCAGGGCGCGCACGCCATTGGCATAGGTCTTGGTCAGTTCACGGATCGTGAGCATCGGTCTTCTCCCTGTGCCATCGGCACGACAGCCCGATCGTCCCGCAGCGGTCGGCGCCGCGCATGGGTCGAACGGCACCTGTTCGATCAAGACCTGAGCCAGAATCGGCACAGCCGGATCGGCGGAGCGGTACGCACGTGCCTCCGGAGCGCGCGGAGACGTCCCGCATGACCTTCGACACCCCTTCCGGCGGAAGCGCAGGCGTAGAGTGCGCTCACACCGGGCATTGCCCGGCGGTCCTTCCTTTCGGAGATTCCACGTGATCGCTCTCGCTCCCCGGCGCCTGCTTCTGACCTGCTCGGTCGTGCTGGCGCTGTCCGCCTGTTCCCGCGGCCAGGACACCCCCACGGCAACGGATGCCGCGCCCGCCGGCGATGCCGATACGCCCAAGCTCACCCTGGACGAGAGCACGCTGCCGGGCGTCAACCGCTTCGAGATCGGCGATCTCGACACCAGCAAGAACGCGTGCACCGATTTCAACGGCTACGTCAACGGCAAGTGGCTCGCAGCCAACACCATCCCGGGCGACCGCAGCTCGTGGGGCGCGTTCGAGATGCTCGACGAGCGCTCGACCGCGATCCAGCGCCAGCTGGTGGAGCAGGCGGCGGCGGACACCAAGGCCGACGGCGTCGAGAAGATCGTCGGTGACTTCTGGGCCACCGGCATGGATGCCGAGAAGATCAATGCCCAGGGCATCGAACCGCTGAAGTCGCGGCTGGCCGAGATCGAAGCGCTGACCGACGGCCCTGCCGTGGCCGAGTACCTGCGCCAGACCTACGCGCGCGGCGAGGGTGGCCTGTTCGGTTTCGGCCCGGAGGCGGATTTCGATGCGCCCACGATGAACATCGCCTACGTGATGCAGGGCGGCCTCGGCCTGCCCGACAGCACGTACTACACCGATGCCGACAAGGCCGAAGTGCGCGACCAGTACGTCGCCCACATCGCCAGGATGCTCGAGCTGTCCGGCGTGCCGGCGGCCGAAGCGGCCAAGCAGGCGAAGTCTGTGCTGGCCTTCGAGACGCGGCTGGCAAGCAAGTCCAAGTCCAGCGTCGAGATGTCGCGCGATGTGAAGCTGTTCTACAACCCGGTGACGCCGGCCGAGGCCGACGCGCTCACACCGAACTTCAAGTGGACGACGTTCTTCGAATCGCAGGGCATTCCGGCGCCGGAGAAGTTCTCGCTGGCGATTCCGGAGTTCCACAAGGAGTTCAGCGCGATGCTCGGCGATACGCCGGTCGCGGACTGGCAGAGCTATCTGCGCTACCACCTCGTCGACGGCGCAGCGCCCTACCTCGGCGACGAGTTCGTGCAGGAGAACTTCGACTTCTACGGCAACAAGCTGCGCGGCCAGAAGGAACTCAAGGAGCGCGGCAAGCGCGTGCTCGACACCATCAACAACCAGGTCGGCGAGACGCTGGGCCAGCTGTACGTGCAGGTCGCCTTCCCGGCCGAGTCCAAGGCGCGCATGGAAACGCTGGTCGAGAACCTCAGTGAAGCGCTGAAGGTCCGGATCGAGAATCTCGACTGGATGAGCGACGAGACCAAGGCCAAGGCGATGGAGAAATGGGCATCGTTCACGCCGAAGATCGGCTACCCCGAAAAGTGGCGCGCATGGGACGGTCTCTCCACGTCGCGTGACAGCTACATCGGCAACGTGCTCGCGGCGACCGAGTTCAACTACAAGTGGATGCTGTCGAAGATCGGCCAGCCCGTGGACAAGACCGAGTGGGGCATGACGCCGCAGACGGTCAACGCCTACTACAACCCGCTGCAGAACGAGATCGTGTTCCCGGCCGCGATCCTGCAGCCGCCGTTCTTCGATCCCAATGCTCCGGACGAGATGAACTACGGCGGCATCGGCGCGGTGATCGGGCACGAGATGACCCACGGCTACGACGACCAGGGCAGCCGGTTCGGCCCGACCGGCAAGTTCGAGAACTGGTGGACCCAGGCCGATGCGACCGGCTTCAGCAGCCGCACCGACCTGCTGACCTCCCAGTTCAATGCCTACGAGGCGGCGCCGGGCAAGCATGTCGACGGCAAGCTGACCCTGGGCGAGAACATCGCCGACCTCGGGGGCCTGGCCACGGCCTATGACGCGATGAGGAAGGCGGCGGGCGACACGCCCGACCCGATGACCGACGGCCTCAGCCGCGACCAGCGTTTCTTCCTCAACTGGGCCACCGTGTGGCGTCGCAACTTCACCCCGCAGGAACTCGACGTGCGCCTGAAGACCGACTCGCATGCGCCGGCGAACTTCCGCGCGATCGGTGCGCCGTCGAACCTGCCCGCCTTTGCGGCCGCGTTCTCGTGCAAGCCCGGCGACCCGATGGTGCGCACCGGCGAACAGCAGGTCGTGATCTGGTGACGCACGCGGCATGAAGGACGAGAAAGCCCGGCAGCGATGCCGGGCTTTTTTCGTTGCGGCGATCCCATGCGCAGCATCGGCCCCACCTCGCGCCCGCCGTGCTCGGCGCCGCCGCGGCGACGCTGCCCCGCGAATCGAGGGCGCCGCGACACGCCAGGATGCGGGCTGTCGCGATTCGGTCGAATGCCCACGTGCCGCGGTCATCCGCCTTGCTAGACTTGCGCGATTCACGCCCGCACGGACCTCGCAATGTCGCTTCCGCACACGTTTGCCCGCCCTGCCCTGCTCGCCGCCTCCATCGCCCTGCTCGTGGGCCTGAGTTCCGATGCCGACGCCCAGCGGCGCCGTGCCGCAGCACCGAAGGGGCCGCCGCCCGTCACCACCTGCACCGATCTCTACAGCGCAACCAACAAGGATTGGCTGGATGCCAACGTCGTCGCCGCAGGACAAGGCGTGCGGTCGGCATTCGGCGAATTGCAGGCACGGGCGCTGACCCAGCAGTACGACCTGCTCAATGGCGCGATGACCTCGCCGCAGAACGACGTGCAGCGCCTGCTTGGTGATTTCTGGGCCAGCGGCCTGGACGAAGCCGCGGTCGAGGCCGATGGCGCCACGCCGATCGCCCCGCTGATCGCGCGCATCGAAGGTATCCGCCGCACCCGCGACGTGGCGCCAGCCATCGCCGCGCTGCACCAGGTCGGCATTCCAGTGCTGTTCGATTTCGGCGCGGAAGTCGACCTGTCCGATCTCGGCCGCCACCTGGGCTATTTCACCCAGGGCGGCCTCGGCCTGCCCGATCCGGCCTATTACAGCCGCGGCGATGCGCAGACCCAGCAGATCGTCGCGCAATACACCCAGTACGTACGCAACATCCTGGCGTTGACCGGAACCGCCGAAGACCGCCTCGACGCGGAGACCGCGCTGGTGCTCGACCTCGAGCGCCGTATCGCCGCCGCGTCCAGGCCACTGGCCGAACTGCGCGATCCCCGCGCCCAGTACGCGCTCGTCGATACCGCCGGCCTCGACAAGCAGTTCCGTCGCCTGCAACTGGGCGAATTCCTCGCCGCGCAGGGCGTGCAGGCGCAGCAGGTCTCGCTGGCCAATCCGGCGCTGTTCACCCAGCTCGATACGCTGGTCAACGGCCTCAAGCCCGAACAGTGGAAGGCCTATCTGCGTTTCCACATCGGCAACGCGATGGCGCCCTACCTGTCGAAGAGCTTCCGCGAGGCCGAGTACGACTTCCACGGCCGTATCCTGCGCGGCGAGAACGCCCAGCCCACGCGCCAGGAGCTGGTACTCGGCGCGATCAACCGCGCCGCCGGTCCGATGATGTCGCGCGAATATGTCGCCACGTACCTCCCCGAGGCCAGCCGCGCCCGCGCCGAAACCATCGCCGGCCAGGTCCGCGACGCACTCGGCCGCGGCATCGACCGCAGCACGTGGATGACCGATGCGGCGAAGGCCGAAGGCAAGGCCAAGCTGGCCGCGTTGTCGATCGAGATCGGCGCGCCGGTGCAGGACATCGATTACACCGTCCAGCCCATGGGCCGTGCCAGCTTCGGCAGCAACATGCTGATCGCCTCGACCTGGCGCCACGCCCAGGAGATGCGTCGTATCGGCCAGGCGAACGCCGCGCGCCGCTGGGACGTGTTGCCGCAGACCCCGGCGCTGGCCTACGACCCGGCGCAGAACCGCCTGATCGTTTCCGCCGCGATACTGCAGGCGCCCGTGCTGGACATCGCCGCCGATCCCGCCGCGCATTACGGCACGTTCGGTGCGCTGGTCGGCCATGAGCTCAGCCGCGCCGTCGACACCAAAGGCAAGCATGTCGACAGCACCGGTACCGTGCGGACCTGGTGGAGCGCCGATGACGACGCTGGCTGGCTGACCGCGACCGACAAGCTTGTCGCCCAGTACAACGCCTACGGCTATCCGGGCCTGAGCGGCGTCCAGGTGAACGGCGCATTGACCCGCGACGAGAACGCTGCCGACCTGGCCGGCGTGGAACTGGCCTGGGATGCCTTGCAGCAGGCCAGCCCCGAGCTGACGCAGCCGGCCCGGGAAGCCTTCTTCCGCGGCTGGGCGCAGCTGTGGCGCCAGCAGTCGTCGGTCGACCTCGCCACCCGCAACGCCTCCAATAGCATCTTCGCACCGGGCCAGTGGCGCGCGAACGGTCCGGTCTCCAACCTGCCGGCCTATACCGAGACGTTCAAGTGCAAGGCGACCGACCCGATGGGCCGCAAGCCCGAAGACCAGGTCCGCATCTGGCGCTGAGCCGAGTCGCGCCTGTTCCCTCAAATGCGCCGGCCTGTCCGGCGCATTTTTTTTGCGACCGCGGAGATCGGGGCAACGCCCGGTTTCAGCTGGTCGCCTGCACGCTGCCGGTAGCGACCCTCACCCCGGAATCAGCTGGGCTGCATCCTCCGGGGCGCCGCGCTTGCGCCGGGGTCACCGCGATGTCGGAATCGTCGCAAGGCTCGGTGATGCCTGCCAGCCATCCTGGGCAGCCGCGCCCCGCGCAGCTTCAGAGCCTGCGGACGTGGCGCTTGCGCCCGCCGCGGTTGAACGGCGGGCGCCCGCGCCAGTGCTGCAGCAGCAGCCAGCCGAACAGCATGCCGCCGAGGTGGGCGAAGTGCGCGACGCCCGAGCGCGTGCCGGTGATACCGAGCACCAGCTCGACCAGGCCATAGACGATGACCAGGGTGCGTGCACGCATCGGAATCGGCGGAAACAGCAGCACCAGGCGCTGGTTCGGGAACAGCACGCCGTAGGCCAGCAGCAGGCCGAACACGCCGCCCGACGCACCCAGCGTGGGATACGGAAACGCCCCCTGGGCCAGCGACCAGCTGACCACGCCCAGCTGGCACAGCCCCGCGCCGACCACGCAGACCAGGTAGTAGGTGACGAAGCGCCGAGTGCCCCAGGTGTACTCGAGCTGGGAGCCGAACATCACAAGCGCCAGCATGTTGAACGCCAGGTGGGCGATGTTGCGCGGGTCGTGCATGAAGCCGTACGTCACCAGCTGCCACGGCATGAAGCCGAGCCCACCGACCTCGCTCCCGCCCAGCGGCCACAGCATGAACACCGCCAGCGCGTTGCCCAGCACCAGTTGCAGGACGAACACGACGACATTGATGGCCAGGATCGTTTTGACGGCCTGTGGCAACCTCGGAAACATCCGGACTCCTCACTGTGCGGCGCCATGATAGCGGGCCGCGGGTGGATGCGACCGTGCAGGATCAGTCGTGTGCGCCGGGTCCCCACAGCGCCTTGTCGAGACCGTCTTCGACCGGCATGCGCACGCGTCCACGGGTCACCGTGACGCCTTCGGCGCGCAGGCGGCGCGCCTGCTCCGCAAAGCTGGCGGACTGCTCGGGAAACGCGATGCGACCGTCGCTGCGGACGATGCGGTGCCACGGCAACTCCGGATCGCCGTGGTCACGCAATACCCGCGCGACCAGTCGCGCGCGTCCCGGCAGACCGGCACGGCGGGCGATGTGCCCATAGCCGGCAACGCTGCCCGCAGGGACCGCGCGGATGGCGGCGAGGATGCGCTCGCGGGCAGCTGCGTAACCGTCCAGGGCAACATCTGCCAAGCAGGCGATCAGATCAGGATCGCGCGTCCGAGCGGCCGTGATTCCGCAAGGCGTGCTTGATGCGACCGATCCCGTAGAGCACGAGACCACTCATGAAGCCGCCCATCGCACCCCAGAGCATCAGCTCGCGGGTGCGCGTACCCCCGAGCTGCACATTGAACACGATGAGCCCGCAGACGATGCCGAACAGAATCAGAAGCAGCCCACACTTCAGATAAATGTTGGTCAGACCGAGTCGATTCACGGGCACATCCTCATCCGGTGTCAGCCGACCTTAGCAAACCGCAGGCAGGCAGCGGGGCGACTCACACCCAGCCGAAGTGGTGGAGCGTCCGGAACAGGCCATAGGCGATACCCCCCGACATCGGGATGGTCAGGATCCACGCCCAGATCATCTTGTTGACCACGCTCCACTTGATCGCATTGAGCCGCTTGGCCGTGCCCACGCCCATGATCGCCGAGGAGATGTTGTGGGTGGTCGAGACCGGGATACCCAGCGAGGAGGCCGCCAGGATCACCGACGCGGCGCTGGTCTCGGCGGCGAAGCCGTGGATCGGATGCAGCTTGACCAGCTTGTGCCCGAGCGTCTTGATGATGCGCCAGCCGCCGGCCGCGGTACCGGCGGCCATCACCATCGCGCAGGTGATCTTGATCCACAGGTCGATGTCTCCATCGGCCAGTGCCCCGGGCGAGGGGTGCAGGAAGGCGAGCCAGTCCGGCAGGTTGTCGAGCGTGCCCACGCTCTGGGCGCTGACCAGGGTCAACGCGACGATGCCCATCGTCTTCTGCGCATCGTTCATGCCGTGCGCGAACCCCATGCCGGCGGCGCTGACGATCTGGCTCTTGCCGAACAACGCATTGACCCAGCGGGGACGGGCGAGGCGCGCCAGCACGCCGCCGCTGCGCGCCATCATCGAGATGATGAAGAACAGCAACCCCATCATCAGGAAGCCGGCGGCGAAGCCCATGACCGGCGAGCCGACCATCGGCACGACCACCTTCCACAGCACGCCGGCGCTGCGCCAGATCGGCTCTGCCGGCTCCGACCAGATCACCACGTCGAAGTTCATTCCGGCCGCGGCCAGCGCGGCGCCGATCAATCCGCCGATCAGCGCATGCGAGGACGACGAGGGCAGACCGAACCACCAGGTGATCAGGTTCCAGACGATACCGCCCACCAGCGCGCACAGGATCAGCTGCGAACCGACTTCGACGACCCCTGCATCGATCAGGCCCGAAGCAATTGTCTGCGCCACGGCGGTTCCCGCCAGGGCGCCGATCAGGTTCATCGAGGCAGCCAGGCCCACGGCCTGCATCGGCGAAAGCACTTTGGTCGCCACCACGGTGGCGATCGAGTTGGCGGTATCGTGGAACCCGTTGATGTATTCGAACACCAGCGCGGTCGCGACCACGATCAGCACGAGGGTCAGCATGAGGTCGGCCCGTCAGGAGTTCTTGAGCACGATCTCGTAGGCGACCACGCCGGCTTCGCGGCAGCGGTCGATCGCCTTTTCGAGGATCTCGAAGAATTCCTTGAGCAGGAACATCTGCAGCGGGTCGAGCTTCCCCGAATAGATGTCGCGGTACAGCTCGAGCATCAGCCGGTCGGCTTCGTTCTCCAGCGCCCGCAGCTCGTCGTTGAGCGCCTTCATCGGCTCGAGCTTCATGCTGCGCAGGGTACGCACCATCTTCACCACGACCGCTGCGGCCTGCTCGAGCATCGCCGCGCGGGGCGCGAAATCGATATGTTCGAGGTGCTGGGTGGCCAGCGAGTAGCGGTCGGCGAACTTCTCTATCTGCTTGGGAATCTTGTAGAGCGCCGAGCCCAGCGCCTCGATGTCCTCGCGCTCGATCGGCGTGATGAAGCTGTCCACCAGCGCCTGGCTGATCTTGTTGGACGCCTCGCGCTCGCGCATGCGGGCCAGCTTGAAGGCGTCGAGCGCCGGCTGGCGATCGGCCTCGCGGAGCATCGCGTGCAGGGCCTTGGAGCTGTCGTGCGCCGCGACCGCGGCCTCCTCGAGCAGGGTGTAGAACTGGTTGCCTTGGCCGAAGATGGTTTGCAGGGAGAACATGCCGGACGCCTCGATGTCGCGTGCCCGGGGTGGGACGCTTTGCGCAGGCGCGAATTATGACGGCTCAATGACAGTTGCGGCCAGCCCGGCGCGGCTCGGGTCACCATTGCCGTCACGGCCCGCTGCTATAGTCCCCGCCGCGCCCCCCGCGCTGTTCATCCCGCACATGGAAGACGATTCTAGACCGCCCCCCGCGTCCGCCTGCTCGCCGGTCCCGAACCGCCGCCAGGCCCGACAGCTTGCCACTCCCCGCCTTCGCCGTGACCGGCATCACATACCGCGGGAGGTCCGGCGATGCTGGAACTGATCCTGATCGTGCTGCTGCTGATCGCCTGCAATGCATTCTTCGCTTTGTCGGAGATGTCGGTGGTCACGTCCCGCAAGCCGCGTCTCAAGCAGCTGGCCGCCGAGCACCGCAGCGCGCGCGCCGCGCTTGACCTGGCCGAGCATCCCGAGCGCTTCCTGTCCACGGTCCAGGTCGGCATCACCACGATCGGCGTGCTCACCGGCATGCTCGGCGGCGATGCCCTCGGTACGGCGATCGGTACCTGGCTGGCCTCGAGCCTGCCGATCCTGGGCAACTATGCCTCGACCGTCGGCACCGTGCTGGCGGTCAGCCTGATCACGTTCCTGACGATCGTTTTCGGCGAACTGCTGCCCAAGCGCCTGGCACTGCTGGCGCCCGAACGCCTGGCATCGCTGGTCGCCCTGCCGATGCACTGGCTGTCGCGGGCCGCCACGCCTGCGGTGTGGCTGCTCAGCGCCAGCGTGCGGGGCCTGCTGAAACTGTTGCGACTGGACAATACCCAGGCGGCCCAGGTCTCCGAAGAGGAGATCCGCATGCTGGTGAGCGAAGGCCACGAACAGGGCGTGATCGATGCGGACGAGCGCAACATGGTCAACCGGGTGCTCACCCTTGGCGATCGCGACGCCGAGAGCCTGATGACACCGCGTACGCGCATCGCCTGGCTCGACATCGGCGCCAGCTTCGAGGAGAACCTCGCCGACATGCGCAAGACGCCGTATTCGCGCTATCCGGTGTTCCGCGGCAGCGATGCGGATGTCGTGGGCGTGCTCGAGATCAAGTCGCTGATCGACCGCCTCGAAGAACCCGAGTTCGACCTGTTCAAGTACCTGCGCGAGCCGCTGTTCGTATCGGAATCGACGCCGGCGATGAAGCTGCTGGAAATCCTGCGCGAGCACCAGCAGTCGCTGGCGCTGGTGGTCGACGAATACGGCGACATCACCGGCATGGTGACGATCAACGATGTCATGGAGGCGGTCATCGGCCGCACCCAGAGCAGCGGCGCCGACGCCGCGCCGCTGGTGGTCACGCGCGAGGACGGCTCGATGCTGGTCGACGGCACCCTGCCGACGGGCGCCCTGCGCGAACTGCTCGGCGGCGGCGCCCTGCCGGGCGAGGACGAGCATATCTTCCACACGGCGGCCGGCATGACGATCGCGCGCTTCGGGCGGATTCCCAACGTCGCCGAGCATTTCGAATGGAACGGCTGGCACATCGAGATCGTCGATCTCGACGGCCCCAGGGTCGACAAGCTGCTGCTGCAGCGCCTGTCCGACGCGCACGACGATGCCGCCTGAGTCCGACCAGCGCGGGCAAGCGGGCACCCGCGAGTTGCTGGCGGCAATGGCGCGAGGCGATCCGGCCGACACCCTGCGCTTCGACGACCTGCTGCTCGGGCTGGGCAAGCGGGTCTTCGGCATGCTGTTGTTCATGGCCACCCTGCCGGCCTTCATTCCCGTTCCGGGGGTTGGCGGCGCCATCGGTGGCCCGCTGGTCGTGCTGATCGGCGTGCAGTTGCTGCTCGGCATGCGCAAGCCCTGGCTGCCGCGATGGCTCGCGCAACGCGGCCCCCATCGCCGCGCGGTGCAGCGTTTCGAGGCCGTGCTCGAGCCCTGGCTCAGGCGGCTCGAGCGGCTGAGCCGGGCGCGCCTGACGCATGTGCTCGACCATCGCGCAGCGACCATGTTCACCGGCCTGGTGCTGGTGCTGCTCGGGATCCTGCTGGCCCTGCCGATCCCGTTCACCAATTACGTCTTCGGCCTGCTGCTGCTGGCGTTCGCGCTGGCCCTGCTCGAACGCGACGGGGCGTTGATGCTCTGGGCATGGGGCGTGGGGCTGGTCGCCATCGGATTCTTCGGCGTGCTCAGCGGCGCCCTGGCGACTGCGACCGGCGAGTGGCTGGGTCGGCTGTTCTAGGACCGGGCCTGCACGTTCCGACTGTCGGGCGTCACGCAGCGCGCGATGCTGCTGCCCTGCACGCCCTGGGCCGGGTCGTCACGCGCGCGGGATCGCCAGCACCGGGCGCCGCGGGTCCGGGAGGCAGCGCCAGCACAGGCGATCTTCAGGCGAGCAGCGCGTCGCACTCCGCCGCCGTCAACGGTGGCCCCAGCCAGTAGCCCTGGCCGAGATCGCAGCCGCGCTCGCGCAGCACCTCGTACTGGCCTTCCGTTTCCACGCCCTCGGCGACGACGGTGATGCCGATGGAGTGGGCCATCGAAATGATCGCGGAGGTCAGCGCGAGATCGTCTGGATCCCGCAACAGGTCGGCCACGAAGCTGCGGTCGATCTTGACCCCGTCCACCGGCACCCGCCGCAGGTGGTTGAGTCCGGAGAAGCCGGTACCGAAATCGTCGAGCCAGATCTTGACCCCACGCGTGCGCAGTGCGCCGAGCACCTGTCCGATCCGGGCCTCGTCACCGATCACCGCGGTCTCGGTGAGCTCCAGGTGCAGCAGGTGAGGCGGCAGCTCCGAGTCGTGCAGTGCGGCCTCGATCTCGGCCGCGAAGACCGTGCTGTGCAACTGCCGCGGAGACACGTTGACCGCAACGAACAGCGCCCCCGCCTTCGTGAAGCGGCGCTGCCAGGCACGTGCCTGGATGCAGGCCGCACGCAGCACCAGCGGCCCGATCACGTCGATCAACCCGCTCTGCTCGGCCACGTCGATGAATACCGGGGCCGCCACCTGGCCGAGTTCCGGATGTCGCCAGCGCAGCAGCGTTTCCACGCCGGCCAGCGCGCGGTCCTCCATCCTCACCACGGGCTGGTAGACCAGGCTGAGCTCGCCGCGCTCCCAGGCCCCGCGCAGTTCCTGCTCCATGTGGATGCGCCGTTCGCCCGCCTGATCCAGTGCGAGGCTGTAGAAGCGGTAGCCGTTCTTGCCGGCGAGCTTGGCCTGGTACATCGCGATGTCGCCGTTCTTGAGCAGCATCGTGGCGCTGCTGGCGTCGTCGGGAAATACGGTGATTCCGATCGAAATGCCGAGGAAAACGCGCCGGCCCTCGATGTCGATGGGCCGCGCGACCTCCTCGACCAGCCGCGCCGCCAGCGCAGCGGCGACGTCGCGCAGGTCGGCGCCGCTGCCAGCGGGCACCTGCAGCAGGATGACGAATTCGTCGCCGCCGAATCGGGCGAGCTGGGGACGGGCGATGTCGAATTCCCGAACGGCGGCATCGATGCGTGCGGTGAACTGGACCAGGGCCTCGTCCCCGGCGTCGTGGCCCAGCGTGTCGTTGACGCGCTTGAAGTTGTCGACGTCGGCGAACAGCAGCGCCAGTTGTCCGGCCGCGCCCTGCATCTGCAACAGGCGCTGGTCCAGCGACTCCCGCAACGCAAGGCGGTTGGCCAGGCCGGTCAGCGGATCCGTGTACGCCATGCGTCGGACGTCGCGATCGTGACGCGCGATGCTGTCCCGCATGCGGTCGAACGCACGCATCAGATCGCCGATCTCGTCCTGGCGCGCGTCGACCGGAATCTCGACGTGATAGTCCCCGGCCTCGATCTGCTGGGCCGCGGCGGCGAGCTGGCGGACCGGACGCACCAGCCGGCGTTGCAGCACCGCGGCGACCAGCCCGCCGAGTACGAGCACCACCAGCAGCAACGCGCCGAGCCCGAGCAGGTGGCGCCGGGCAATCTCGTCGAGGCGGGCCTGCATCGCGTCCGCCATCGCCACCTCGTCGTCGCGCACCGTGTCCAGCGAATAGCCGATGCGGACACCGCCCAGGCGTTGATCGCCGATACGGATGGGCGTCGAAACGTCGAGCATCGAATCGTCGCGCTGGACCAGCTGCCCGCCAGCGGTGATGACCTCCAGCGCGAATGGATCGCTCATGCGCTGGCCGTAGCGTTCGATGTCCTGGCTGCCGTCGTGGACCAGGCGCCCCTCGGCGTCATAGACGAGCACATAGCTCACATCGGGCTGGCGCAGCACGTTGCGAACCGCGCTGCCGATCGCCTCGAGGTCGGAGTAGTACAGCGGATTCACCAGGGCATCGGCGAGCTGCGCCGACACCGCCTCGCCACGCGAGACCAGGCGCTGCGAGGCCAGCGCGTGCATCGAGCGCTGGCTCAGCGTGACGATCTGCCGCTGCGACTGCTTCTGCTGCTGCATGACCAGGGCCACCGACACCAGCCCGATCAGCACGGTCGCCGCCATCAGCGCCAGGAACGCCGTCTGCAGGCTCGCGCGCAGTTTCACTCGACGTCCGCCACGACGCGGGCCACGCCGTCGCGCAGCACATCGAGCCCCGCCCGGGTATCCGCATCGATGGGCAGGAAGGCGGTGGTGCGGAAGAACTGGCGAAGCGCGTCGGCAGCCGCAGGATCTCCGCGGGCCTCGACCAGCACTTCGCGCAGCCGCGCCGCCACGCGCGGCTCCAGGTCGCCGCGGACCATTTCCAGCGCACGCGGGAACGGCGCACTCTGGTGGAAGATCACGAAGTCGCGCTTGAACGCCGGTGGCACCTGGCGCGCGCTGTCCCAGTCGAGATTGCTCATGGCGCCGGCATCGACCAGCCCCTTGTGTACCCAGGAGGCGATGTTGAATTCCGAGCGCCCGAACAGGTAGCCCACCGAACCGGGCTCCGGTGCATCGCGCGGGGACAGCAGGATCTCCAGCGGCAGCCCCTGGGCAAGCAGCTCGGCGGCGGGCACGAAATAGGCGCTCGTCGACTGCCGGTTCTGGAACCCGATGCTGCGACCGCGCAGGTCCTCGAGCGCATCGATGCCGCTCTCGCGCCGGGCGAAGTAGACCGTGTGGTAACGGCTCACGCCATGCCGCTCGGTCAGCAGCAGCGCCCGCGCCCCTGCGCGGGCCTCGAGCCGCATCGCACCGCTGGCGGTCTCGGTCACCCAGTCCACCCGGCCTCGGCGCAGATAGCTCTGCATTTGCTGGACGTCGCGCGCCATCAGCACGCGGCCTTCGGTGATGCCGACATCGCCCATGCGGGAGACGACATAGTCCAGCAACGGCCTGAGCTGTTCGTAGTGCGCTGTCGGATCGTCGCTGATGCGACCGAGCACCAGCACCTTGCGCGGTTCAGCGGCGGGTGAAGCCGTGATCGCCAGTGCCAGCACCATCCCCGTCGTGAGCCAGCGGAAGAAAGGACGCAAGGCCAAGACCGATCCGATGACGTGGATGAAGCGGCGAGCCTAGCCCAATCGGAGGTCGTGCGACAGCGGCTGCGCGCTCATCCGGCGTCGCGCGTTCCCGCCAGTCGCGCCATGCGCTGGGCGTCGGCGAGGATGCCGCGCAGCAGGCGGACCTCCTTGTGGTCGAGCCCGGTGCGCACGAACAGTCGCCGCAACTTGCGCATCGCCGAATCCGGCGCGCGGCCCTTGTGGAAATCGATCGCGTCCAGCGTGTCGGCCAACTGGGCGAAGAAGCCTTCGAGCTCCGCGTGCGGAACCGCCTCCGGATTCGCGGACGCGATCACCGCAGGCGGCGCGTCGCCCTCGCCGAGGAGCGCCAGCCGCACTTCGTAACTGAGCACCTGCACTGCGGCTGCGAGGTTCAGCGAGCTGTACTCGGGATTGGCCGGAATATGCACGGCGGCATGGCACAGCTGCAGTTCGTCGTTGTCGAGGCCCGTGCGTTCACGGCCGAACACCAGCGCCACCTCTCCGCCGGCGCCGGCTTCGACGCGCACGGATGCCGCCGCCTCGCGCGGGCGCAGTTCGCGCAGCTGCACGCGACGACTGCGCGCGGTGCAGCCGAGCACCAGCCGGCAATCGGCGACCGCCTCGGCGAGCGTCGCCACTTCGACCGCGGCGTTGAGCACATCCTCGGCGCCGGCCGCCATCATGTCGGCCTCGTTGTGCGGAAACTTCTGCGGGGCGACCAGCACCAGCCGGTGCAGCCCCATGGTCTTGATCGCGCGGGCGGCCGAGCCGATGTTGCCGGGGTGCTGGGTACCCACGAGCACGATACGGATGCGGTCGGCGAGATCGATGGCGTTGGTCGTGTCCATGCCGGTGTCGGGATTCAGGGGCGCTTGCATGATGCGAATGGTAAACTGCGCGACCGGCCCAGCGCCGGCACCGCTCTTTTTCCCCTCGATCCCGCCCGCGCCCGGAGACCTCCGCGATGCTTCAACCTGCTGTCAATGTCATGGTCAAGGCGGCGCGCGCCGGCGGCGGCGTCCTGTTGCGCAACATGCACAAGCTCGATGCGCTCAACGTCGTCGAGAAGGCGCGCCACGATTACGCGAGCGAGGTCGATGGCCTCGCCGAAGAGGCGATCGTCAAGGAACTGCGCCGCGCCTATCCCGAATACGCCGTACTCGGCGAAGAAGGCGGCGCCAAGCCGGGCCGCGGTGGTCAGAGCCGCTACACCTGGGTCATCGATCCGCTCGACGGCACCAGCAACTACCTGCGTGGCCTGCCCCACTGGTGCGTGTCCATCGCGCTGGTCGAGGGTGGCGAGCCGCTGCACGGCGTGATCTTCGACCCGCTGCGCAATGAACTGTTCACCGCGACCCGCGGCGCCGGCGCGCAGCTCAATGAGCGCCGCATCCGGGTGTCCGAACGCCGCGAACTGACTGGCGCGATGCTCTCCACCGGCTTCGCCCCGCGCGAACGCAAGCGCGTCGGCGCGCAGCTGCGCGCGGTCGAGGCGCTGCTCGAGTCGGCCGAGGACATCCGCCGCACGGGCTCGGCCGCGCTGGACCTGGCCTATGTCGCCGCGGCCCGCACCGACGGCTATTTCGAAGCGGGCGTGCATCCCTGGGACATTGCCGCCGGCGTGCTGCTGGTCCGCGAGGCCGGTGGCCGCGTCAGCGACTTCAAGGGCGCCACCCTCGGGCCGATGAACGTGGCCTTCGCGGGCGGACGCCAGGTCGTGGCAGGCAACGTGCACATCGTCACGCCGCTGCAGAAGAGCCTGGTCGATTCGGGTTACGCCAAGGAGTTCTGAGCCGCCGCTCACCCAGGGCACTCCGGAGAGGCCGCGCATTGCGCGGCCTTTTTCTTGTTCCGGGTTGCCAGCCTGCGCGCCCGCCATCGGCGAGCGGCCGCCGGCGGAGCGTGCTCCAGACGGCACCTGTGTCAGCGGGTATCCGCATCTGTGTGCGCGACGTACATCCAGTCGGCGCGCTGCCGTCCGGCTCCAGGTCCACGGTGAGTGGCAAGCCCACAAAAAGAAGCCGCGCAATGCGCGGCTTCTTCGTACAACGCCCATTCCGGCCGCCTGTCGGCGACCGGAATGCCGATCTCAGGGACGGCGTGCCAGCGCTTCCTCGTCGCGCGCCTTCGGCAACAGGTCCTGCTTGGTCACCCTCAGCACGCCCCATGTCAGCAGCGGGCAGGCGATGAAGATCGACGACAGGGTACCGACCAGTGCACCCATCATCTGGGTCAGCGCCAGGCCTTCGAGCGAACCGCCGCCGTAGAGGAACAGGGCCAGCACCGACAGGAAGAACACCAGCGAGGTGATGATGGTGCGCGACAGGGTCTGGTTGATCGACCGGTTGAACACCTCCAGCGGATCGGCGCGCAGTCCGCGGAAGTTCTCGCGCACGCGGTCGAACACCACGATGGTGTCGTTGATCGAGAAGCCCATCACCGAGAGCAGGCCGGCCAGCACGGTGAGATCGAACTCACGCCCGGTCAGCGAGAACAGGGCAGCGACCACCATCACGTCGAACAGCGTGGTCAGGCTGGCGACGACCGCGAACTTCCACTCGAAGCGCAGGCTGATGTAGAGCAGGAAGCCCACCAGCACGAAGATCGCCGCGTAGATGGCGTTCTTGCGCAGGTCACCCGACACCTGCGAACCGATCGACTCGGTACTCAAGATCTGGCCGGGGTTGTCCGGCGTTGATGCCGCCGACAGCACGTTGGCAGCAAGTTCGGCGTTGCCGTCCACGTTCTTCTGGTCTTCCGCGCCACGCACCCGGATGAGCAGGTCGTTGCCGCTGCCGAAGGTCTGCACCTGGGCGTTGGCGATGCCTGCCGAGTCCAGACGCTCGCGCACGTCGTCCACGCTGACGGGTTGCTCGAAGCGAACGTTGACGGCAGTACCGCCGGTGAAGTCCAGGGCGAAATTGAAGCCCTTCAGCCCCACCACCGCGAGCGAGCCGACGAACAGCAGGACGAAAAGCGCGATCCAGACGTGCCGCAGCCGCATGAAGTCGATGCGGGTGTTGGCCGGGATAAGTGTCAACGGGAAAATTTTCATCTGTGGGTTCTCCCGTCAGATCGCCAGGGACTTGAGCTTCTTGCGCGGCGCATA
>Ga0233369_1000188_pt1 | contig 31362 bp, 29 predicted proteins | sample ElkDunMinimDraft_26_FD_191537 | JGI IMG/M metagenome (GOLD analysis project Ga0233369, IMG submission 191537) | Fecal eukaryotic communites from dung pellets of Tule Elk in California, USA - Elk Dung D16 | ecosystem: Host-associated > Mammals > Digestive system > Large intestine > Fecal | place... | reverse complement strand
TCCTGCAGGTTGGGCAGTGTCGCTTCCAGGGCGCGCCAGGCGGCCTTGCGTCCCGCAGCGTCGCCATCGAAGCAGAACAGCACGCTGGGCACGATGCGAAACAGGCGCTTGAGGTGTTCGTCACTGGTGGCGGTGCCCAGTGTGGCAACGGCATTGCGTAGGCCTTGCTGCGCCAGTGCGATGACATCCATGTAGCCTTCCACCACCATGATCTCGTCGAGATCGCGGTTGGCCTTGCGCGCCTCAAAGAGGCCGTAGAGTTCCTGGCCCTTGTGGAACACCGGCGTTTCCGGCGAGTTAAGGTACTTGGGTTTGTCATCCCCCAGTACTCTTCCGCCGAAGGCGATGACGCGGCCACGGCTGTCGCGGATCGGAAACATCACGCGGTCGCGGAACCGGTCATAGCTTCGTCCGCTTTCGGCGTTTTCGATCAGCAGGCCGGCATCGAGCATGGCCTTGTGCTGGAGGCTGTCGCCGCCCATGTGTTTCATCAGGTTGTCCCAGCCCGGCGGCGCGAAGCCAAGGCTGAAATCGCGCGCGATCACGCCGGACAGGCCGCGGCTCTTGAGGTATTCCACCGCCGCCTTGCGGGCGGGGTGGTTCTTCAGTGCCAGGCGGTAATACTCGGCAGCTGCATCGAGTAGCGGATACAGTGGCGAGTCGACCGGTTGCCGGGGCTTGCGCGCGCCGCCGCTGTCTTCGCGAGGCACTTCCATGCCGGCGCGCTTGGCCAGATCCTCGACGGCCTGGGGGAAGTCCAGGCTGTCATGGTCCATGATGAAGCCCAGCGCGTTGCCACCCGCGCCGCAGCCGAAGCAGTAATAGAACTGCTTGTCTGGGCTGACGCTGAACGATGGCGTCTTTTCCTGGTGGAAAGGGCAGCGGGCGGTGTAGTTCTTGCCGGCCTTTTTCAGCTGGATACGCGAACCCACCACTTCGACGATGTCGGAGCGGTTTAGCAGGTCATCTATAAAAGATTGCGGTATCAAGCCGGCCATGGGGAAGAGAATACGCTCGCGGGGTATGGCTCGGAAATGAAAAAACTCCGCCCATTCGCCACTGGCGAAGCGGAGTCTCTTTTCAGCTCATAACGCAAAGCCCGGCATTCACCGGGCTTGATGCAGCTTCGGCTGTGCTGGGATCAGTACAGGCGAACGCTGCGGCGCTGCTCGCGCTGCACTTTCTTAGCGTGACGCTTAACTGCAGCAGCTGCTTTGCGCTTGCGCTCGGCAGTGGGCTTTTCATAGAACTCACGGCTGCGGACTTCGGCCAGCACGCCGGCTTTTTCGCAAGAACGCTTGAAGCGACGCAGAGCTACGTCGAATGGTTCGTTCTCTTTAACTTTAACGTTGGGCATCCAGGACGTACCTTCACTTGTTTACCGGTTACAACGCGCTTCGGCAACGATAGCGAGCACGCTGGTTTTAAGGGTTGCGGATGTTAACGCCTTGCCGGACGGAATGCAAAGCCCTGTTAGGAAAAGCGCTGGTCGGTGTGTGGCCGCGACGATTATCATGCACGGCTTCATTCGCTTCTCTGCAAGGTTGTAACCCATGCTGGTGCTGGGGCTGGAAACTTCATGCGACGAAACCGGTGTCGCGCTCTACGACAGCGAGCAGGGGCTGCTGGCCGACGCGCTGTTCAGTCAGATCGACTTGCATCGCGTATACGGCGGCGTCGTTCCCGAGCTGGCCTCGCGTGACCACGTCAAACGCATGCTGCCGCTGATCCGCCAGGTGCTGGGCGAAGCCGGGCGTGAAGCCGCGCAGATCGATGCCATTGCCTATACCGCAGGTCCGGGACTGGTCGGCGCCTTGCTGGTGGGCGCGTCCTGTGCGCAGGCAATGGCGTTCGCCTGGGGCATTCCGGCCGTGGGCGTACATCATATGGAAGGCCATTTGCTGGCGCCAATGCTGGAAGAGCAGCCCCCGGCCTTTCCGTTCGTCGCTTTGCTGGTATCTGGCGGGCATACCCAGTTGGTGCGGGTTGATGGCATCGGCCGCTACGAGTTGCTCGGCGAGTCGGTGGATGATGCCGCCGGTGAAGCGTTCGACAAGACCGCCAAGCTGATGGGCCTGCGCTACCCCGGCGGCCCCGAAATCGCGGCGCTCGCCGAACGCGGCAATCCGGGGCGTTTCGTGTTTCCGCGCCCGATGACCGATCGCCCAGGGTTGGATTTCAGTTTCAGTGGACTCAAGACCTCCACGCTGACGACCTGGCAGCACTGCCGCAACGCTGGTGATGACGGCGAGCAGACTCGTTGCGATATCGCCCTGGCCTTCCAGCAGGCAGTGGTCGAGACCCTGACCATCAAGTGCCGGCGGGCGCTGCAGCAGACCGGGCTTAAGCGCTTGGTGATAGCCGGTGGCGTCAGCGCCAATCAATCCCTGCGCCAGCATCTCGAAGCCATGCTCGCCGAGATGAACGGGCAGGTGTTCTATGCGCGGCCACGTTTCTGTACTGACAACGGAGCGATGATTGCCTATGCGGGATGCCAGCGACTTCTGGCTGGGCAGCAGGTAGGGCCGGAAATTTCCGTGCAGGCTCGCTGGCCGATGGAGACGCTGGAAGCAATCTGAGCTGTCGTGGCGGTGGAATCGCGGTCTATTAAAAGTGGCGCTCTCGGCCTGCGAGCAAATCGCGTAGGTTGTTGCGATGGCGCCAGATGATCAGGCCAGCGAGCAGGCCTACCGGCAACAAGGCGTCCGCTTGTTGCCAGGCCAGCAGCGGCAGGCACACCGGCAGGGCGATGAGCGCAGCAGATGAGCTGGTACGGGTCAGCTTGAAGACAATCAGCCAGGCGCTCAACGCCAGAAGCGCTGCCGGCGGATACAGGCCGAGCAATACACCCGCCGCCGTGGCGACGCCCTTGCCGCCGCGAAAGCTGAAATAAAGTGGATAGAGATGACCGAGCACGGCAGCCAGGCCGATCCAGGCTTGTTGCTGTACCGACAATCCGAGCGAAGCCGCCAGCAGCACCGGAAGCGCGCCCTTGAGCAGGTCGCCCAATAGCGTGCATATCGCCAGGCGCTTGCCGGCCAGGCGCAGCATGTTGGTAGCGCCAGGGTTGCCGGAGCCGCCAATCCGAGGATCAGGGGCGCCCACAAGGCGGCTGATGAGGATGGCAAACGACAGCGAGCCGGTCAGGTAGGCGAGCAGTGTCAGTTGCCAGAACATGACATTCATCCGGGGGGTGGGAGGCTCTGAGTCTAGGTTTATTGGCGCTGCTTGGCGAGGCTGATCACGGCAAAAAAGAGACGGCAAGTTACCAATTGTCGACGAGGGGCCTGGCAGGTCCGCCACTGCGAATGGCGATTCCTGGAGGCCAGGCAGATGCTTTCAAACGGCCCGCTAATGGCGCACGCTGTGCATATGAAATTCGGGGAGAACGTTGCGTGGATACAGTCTTCATCGAAGGGCTGGAAGTGGATACGGTGATCGGCGCCTATGACTGGGAGCGCGGCATCCGCCAATGCCTGAGATTGGATCTGACTCTCGGCTGGGACATTCGCCCCGCTGCGGCCAACGATGAGCTGGACAAGGCGCTGGATTACGCCAAAGTCGGGGCATCCATCGATCGCTTTGCGCAGGCAGCTCGCTTCGAGTTGGTCGAGACCTTTGCCGAACGCCTGGCGGCGAGCTTGATGGCGGAGTTTGGCATCGCCTGGTTGCGCCTGAGGGTGACCAAGCCGGGCGTCAACGCGCGGGCCACTGCATTGGGTGTGGAGATCGAGCGCGGATGTCGCTGAAACCGGTTCTGCTTGGCCTCGGCAGCAATGACGCGCGTGAAAAAAACCTTATCGCCGGCCTGGAGGCACTGTCGGGTTTGCTGATCGGGATGCGCTGCTCGGCGGTGTTCGAGAGTGTTGCGGTGGGTTACAAGGGCGACAATTTCTACAACCTCGTCGTCGCCGGCAAAACCGACCTGCCACTGATGGAGCTGGATCGTCGACTGAAGTTCATCGAGGCCGATAACGGCCGCTACGCTCCCGACCGCAAAGGGCTGCCGCTGGATATTGACGTACTGATGTACGACCAGCTGGTCGGCAACTTTCATGGGCTGGAGCTGCCCCGCCCGGAAATTCTGCGCAACGCCTTCGTGCTGTGGCCATTGGCGCTGCTGGCGCCGGATGTTCATCACCCGCTTGCCAGGGAGTGTTTCGCAACACTCTGGCAGAACGCGCAGATTCGACAGCAACTGTGGCCGGTAGCTTTTCGCTGGCGTGACCTGGAGTTGACGTCGCCGGCATTGCTGCAGGCCTATCCGCGCTAGCTGGCTGCTGCGGTGTTTAGCCGTTTGTCTGGACGAAACGCCTGATCGCGTCGAGGCGCTCGCGCTGCAGTGCCTGGCCCAGCTCCGCGCCTTGGTAACCTTGCTCGATGAGATGCTTGGCTTCCACTGCTCTGGCAGCGGCAGCGGCGGTGCGCAGATAGGTGGCCTGGGGGTATGCCGCCTCCTCAGGCGTCGCTCGGCCGCCCGCGATCATTTTGCATGCCGCCAGGAACTGCTCGAAGCGCTCCGGCCTGCGGTAAATGTCGAAATGCTGCAGCAGCTCGAACAGCGCGGCAGGTTCCAGTGCTTCGGCCTGGTGCGCCTTTTCATGGTATTCACCGACCAGCATCGCCAATTCCTGGCAGTCGCGCGGCACCTTGCAGCGGGCATTTATCGCTTTGATCGAGCCCTTTCGCTGTTCTGTCCCCTGGCCGATAGCATGCAGCAGGCAGGCCCAGCGTACGGCCAATGGCTGCGCGTGCCGACCGCATTGACGCAGTACATCGAGTACCACCTTGCCTGAAGCCTGCGCGGCCGGGCTGGTGAACAGGGCGTCGAGTTCGGGAAGCAGCTCCCGTAGTGCGCCACAGTCATGCAGCACCTGAATGAATACTTCTGGATGTGGCTCCATCAGCGCGCGGGAAATCTCTTTCCAGCTGCGCTCGGGCGTCAGGGCCTGGAGCTCGCCGGATTCGGCAAGCTGGCGCATAAGCAGCATTGTCTCGTCTGCCACCACGAAGCCAAGCTCCGCATAGCGGGCGGCGAAGCGGGCCACGCGAAGCACGCGCAGCGGATCCTCGGCAAAGGCGGGGGAGGCGTGGCGCAGCAAGCGGGCCGCGAGGTCGCGCTGACCGCCGTAGGGGTCGATCACATGGCCGTGGTCGTCCTCGGCCATGGCGTTGATGGTGAGGTCGCGGCGGATGAGATCGTCTTCGAGGCTGATGTCGGGACTGGCATAGAAGGTAAAACCGCCGTAGCCGCGACCGCTTTTGCGTTCGGTACGGGCGAGGGCGTATTCCTCACCGGTTTTCGGGTGCAGAAATACCGGAAAGTCAGCGCCTACGGGGCGATAGCCCAGCGCCTGCATTTCCTCGGTTGTAGCGCCAACGACAACCCAGTCCACCTCATTTACGGGGCGGCCCAACAAGCGATCACGCACCGCGCCACCGACTTTATATATCTGCATGTTTACCTCCGTGGTGGCGGAGGATAAAGGATAAAGGGGTGGAAGGCCGATATAAGCGGTGCCGGCACGGCCGCGATGGAGCCGGACGGTTGCGCAAACCGCCCTTCGGTCTCGCGATATTGCCGCTCAGGAGTAAGATAACGGCTCCCTTTAGTTGTGCAGGACCCCGCCTCATGCGCCCCCTCGTTGCCACTGTCGATCTGACCGCTATCCGTCATAACTATGCCCTGGCCAAACGCTGCGCACCGGGACGAAAGGCTTTCGCGGTAGTCAAGGCCAATGCCTACGGACACGGTGCGGCGGCGGTGGTGGCGGCGTTGCGTGACGAGGCCGACGGCTTTGCCGTGTGCAGCGTCGAGGAAGCGCGTGAGGTGCGCGAACAGGCGCCACAGGCCAGGATTTTGTTGCTCGAAGGCTGTTTCGATGCGGAGGACTGCGTGGCGGCCATGGAGCTGCGGCTGGATGTGGCCGTGCAGGGTGTCGAACAGGCGCAGCGGCTGCTCGATTGCGCACCCGTGCGGGCGCTGAATGTGTGGCTCAAGCTGGATTCCGGCATGCATCGGCTGGGCTTCGACCCCGCCGAGCTGCAGCAGTGGGCCGAGCGGCTGAAGGCTGCGCCGCAGGTGGCGGAGGTCAACCTGATGAGTCACTTCGCTTGTGCCGATGAGCAGATGCATGTGCTCACCAACCGTCAACTGGACAGTTGCCACGCCATGCAAGAGTTCGCTTTTGACCACCGCAGCTTTGCCAACTCCGCGGCTGCACTGACGCTGGCGCCGGCGCATATGGATTGGCTGCGTCCCGGCATCATGCTCTATGGCGCCTCGCCGTTCGCCGAACGCAGCGCGTCCGAACTGGGGCTGCGCCCTGCGATGACCCTGACGGCCGAGATAATCGCGCTGCACCATGTGCCGGCAGGTGAAAGTGTCGGTTACGGGGCAACGTGGGTGGCGCAGCGTCCGTCGCGCGTCGGCACCGTCAGTTGTGGCTATGCCGATGGCTATCCGCGTCATGCGCCCTCGGGTACGCCCCTGGTGGTCCGCGGGCAGCGCGTGCCGCTGGTCGGGCGAGTCTCGATGGACATGCTCGCGGTGGATCTTACCGACCTGCCGGGTGCGGCGATCGGTGATGCCGTCGAGCTCTGGGGCGCGCAGATGCCTATCGATGAACTGGCCCGGGCAAGCGGCACCATTGGCTACGAGCTGCTCACCAAAGTGACGCAGCGGGTGCCGCGAAAATACCTTTGAGCTGAGGCATAGGGAGTTTATTGCTAGCGGAAGCGGGCTTGTCCCAGGCCATACTTGAGCAAAATGCTCGGCATTGCTGGTCATTTTTTGTGCTATATTCCGCGCCCGTTTTCGTTGCCCCGGTTTTTCGCCATGCACGCTGCCAAGCCGCTGTTTGACTATCCCAAGTACTGGGCCGAGTGTTTCGGCCCAGCGCCATTCCTGCCGGTGAGCAGGGAGGAGATGGATCAGCTCGGCTGGGACTCGTGCGACGTGATCATTGTCACTGGCGATGCCTACGTCGACCATCCCTCGTTCGGCATGGCGATCATCGGACGGTTGCTGGAGGCCCAGGGCTTCCGCGTCGGCATCATCAGCCAGCCGGACTGGCACAGCAAAGACGACTTCATGAAACTGGGCCAGCCGAACCTGTTCTTCGGGATCGCAGCGGGCAACATGGACTCGATGATCAACCGCTACACGGCTGATCGAAAGATGCGCTCTGATGATGCCTACACTGCTGGCGGCCTGGCTGGAAAGCGCCCTGATCGCGCCAGCCTGGTCTACAGCCAGCGTTGCAAGGAAGCCTACAAGGATACACCTGTGGTGTTGGGCGGCATCGAGGCTTCGCTGCGCCGCATCGCCCATTACGACTACTGGCAGGACAAGGTGCGCCGATCGATCCTTATGGATGCGACGGCCGATATCCTCCTCTATGGCAACGCCGAGCGCGCCATCGTAGAGGTGGCGCAGCGCCTGGCTCGTGGCGAAGACATCGCCGGGATCACCGACGTGCGCGGCACCGCCTTCATCCGCAAGAGTCCGGCTCCGGATTGGTTCGAGATCGACTCCACGCGCATCGACCGTCCGGGCAAGGTGGACCAGATCCTTAATCCCTACGTCAGTACACAGGACCTGCAAGCCTGCGCCATTGAGAAGGAAAAAGGCCCGATCGAGGACCCGAACGAGGCGAAGGTCGTCCAGCTGCTGCCCAATCCGAAGATCGAACGTGATCGAACGGTGATTCGCTTGCCCTCGTTCGAGAAGGTGCGCAACGACCCGGTCCTGTATGCCCATGCCAACCGCGTGCTGCACCTGGAGACCAATCCGGGTAATGCCCGCGCGCTGGTGCAGCGTCACGGTGACCATGACATTTGGCTGAATCCGCCGCCGATACCGCTTACCACCGAAGAAATGGATTACGTGTTCGCTGCGCCCTATGCGCGCGTACCGCATCCGGTCTACGGCGGTGCGAAGATCCCGGCCTACGAGATGATCCGTTTTTCCGTGAACATCATGCGTGGCTGTTTCGGTGGTTGCACCTTCTGCTCGATCACCGAGCATGAGGGGCGGATCATCCAGAACCGCTCGCATGAATCGATCCTCAATGAGATCGAGGCCATGCGCGGCATGCCGGGCTTCACCGGGGTGGTTTCCGATCTTGGCGGGCCGACGGCAAACATGTATCGCCTGGCGTGCAAGAGCTATGAGATCGAAAAGCATTGTCGCAAACCGTCATGCGTCTTCCCTGGCATTTGCGAGAACCTCGACACCGACCACAGCTCGCTGATCGAGCTCTACCGCAAGGCCCGTGCGCTGCCTGGTGTGAAGAAGATCCTGATTGCCTCCGGCCTGCGCTACGACCTGGCGGTGGAGTCACCTGAATACGTGAAGGAACTGGTCACCCACCATGTCGGCGGCTACCTGAAGATCGCCCCGGAGCACACAGAGCGCGGCCCTCTGGACAAGATGATGAAGCCGGGCATCGGCAGCTATGACCGTTTCAAGAAGATGTTCGACAAGTACTCGAAGGAGGCGGGCAAGGAGCAGTACCTGATCCCGTACTTCATCGCCGCGCACCCGGGCACAACCGACGAGGACATGATGAACCTCGCGTTATGGCTCAAGACCAACGGTTTCCGTGCCGATCAGGTGCAGGCTTTCTATCCCTCGCCTATGGCCAGCGCGACTGCCATGTACCACAGTGGCAAGAATCCGCTGCGCAAGGTCACCTACAAGAGTGAAGAGGTGACCATCGTCAAGAGCGAAGAGCAGCGCCGTCTGCACAAGGCCTTCTTGCGCTATCACGACCCCAAGGGCTGGCCGATGCTGCGTGAAGCGCTGCTGCGCATGGGTCGTGGTGATCTGATTGGCAGTGGCAAGAACCAGCTGATTCCCGCGCATCAGCCAGCGGTCGATGGCTACCACAGCGCACGACGCAAGAATTCTACCCCGGCTGGCAGCAAGCAAGCCGGGCAGGGTGGCCAACTGCTGACTCAGCACACCGGCCTGCCGCCGCGCAGCCACGACGGCAACGCCTGGGACAAGCGCGAACAGGCCAAGGCCGCTGCTGAAGCACGCCGCAAGGCGGCTACCGGCGCGGGCAAGCCGAAGCCTGCGGGCAAGGGGCGCGGCAAGCCGGTTCCACGCTGATCGCGGGCGTGCGGCTTCGAGATTGAGGTCGCAAGCCTTGCTCTATAACCGAAACGCCTGGGTCACCTGAGTCAGCTCCTCGCCTAGCTCCAGCATCTGCCGGCTCTGTTGCCGACCGCGGCTGATGTGCGCCAGGTTGGTATCGCCCAGCTGATGGATGCGCTCGCTGTGGCTGCGAATTTCGCTGACGGCCTGGCTCTGCTGAGAGGTGGTCTCGGCGATCCGCTCGGCCATCTGGCCAATGTTGGTGATGATCGCGACGATCTGCTTAAGCGCAGCCTCGGCGGATTCGGCCTGGCTGGCGGTGCTGCGCGCATGCTCGACCTCGGTGCGCATCGCCTCCACCGATTGTCGGGCCGCCTGCTGCAGCCCCTGAGTCAACTGCTGGATCTCCGCTGTTGCGCCGCTGGTCCGCTGTGCCAGCGAACGAACCTCGTCAGCCACTACGGCAAAGCCGCGGCCATGATCACCGGCACGCGCGGCCTCGATGGCCGCGTTCAGGGCAAGGAGATTGGTCTGCTCGGCGATCGAGCGAATCACGCTTAGCACCCCACCGATGGTGCTGGTTTCGTCCGCCAGACGTTCGATGGCCTGGGCATTCACTTCGACTTCGCCAACTAGGACTTTCAGCCCTGCCAAGCTCTGGCCGATCACTTGTTGGCCATGGCTTATTGCCTGCCCGGCGGCGCGGCTGGTTTCGGCGGTCTCCTGCGCACCGCTGGCGACCTGCTGGATGGTGGCTTCGAGCTCGCCCAGGGCATCACGAATCTCGGCAGTCTCGCCGGTTTGGTGTAACGCGCCATCATGCAGGGCAGCGCTCACCTGTGCCAGGCTGTGGCTGCTTTCGGCCACGGCCTGGGCATGCTGGCGTAAGGCGCCCACCAATTGTTGTAGATAGCCGCGCAAGCGATTCAGTGAGGTTTCGATGCCGGTGATCTCACTGATGTTCGAGTTCAGCTTCACGGCTTCGCTGAAATCGCCCTGCGCCCAGCTGGACAAGGCCGGAACCAACTCTCCGAGCGCGCGGGTCAGGCGGCGCTGCAAGCGGTCGATGGCCAGTGCGATCAGCAGAATCAGGGCAATGATGCAGCCTTGTGCCAAGCGCACTTCGGACTGGATTCTTGCTCGCTCGCCGCGGATCTCCGGCTCCAGCTCCGCTAGCGCCTGCTGTAATGCCAAAACTCTCTGCATGCTTTGGTCTATCAGTTCGCCACGCTCACGGATCAGCTGACGGGTGCGTGCGAGCTCGGCGGGGTAACGTTTGAGAAGGCTGGCCAGCTCGCGCTTGAGCGCAATGCCGGTATCCTCGGTAATCTGCTCGTCGCTGTTGGTGCCCAGCCCCAGCAAATCGGCGAAGGATGCCGCGCTGGATTGAGCCGTAGTGGCGATACCCAGCAATGGCAGCGATTGCAGCCTTGCGGCCTCCTGGTCGAGTAGCTGCAGAGGCTGCGCCACCTCTGTCGCCAGATCGTCCCGGCCGGTGCTGACCAGCTTGCCACGCGCATGGCTCAGACGCAGCAGCTGGCGACTGGCCGCCAACAGGGGGGGCTGGTAACCGTCCGCCTGAGGCCGATCGCTTCGTCGGGCATAGCGGTCCAATTGCTCGAGGGTGCTGGCCAGTTCCCGCTCGGCTTGCAGCAACAATCCCTGTGGATCGCCGGCCAGCTTCCCTGCTGCCAGCAGGTCATTGCCGATGAACTGGCCTAGCTGCTCGAGACTGGGCCGCAGTTGTTCTGCAAACTGTTCGGGCAGCGTATCGACGCCTGCGGCGAGCGATTCCAGTGCCTGCGTGGCCTCGCTATGCCGGAGTGCATCGCCACTGTTGAGGTAGTCCTGAATGTTCCGCGCAAGCCGGCCCTGAAACTGTTGAGACAATTCCAGATAGCGGGACATCAACTGGTAGGGGTGTTCGAGTGCGCGCTCCGACCACCAGAGCGTCGCGCCAAGCGCCAGGCAGACTGCAACGAGCAGCAGGGTGTTGATGGTGGTAACTGACTTCAAGCGCATTGCCGCCTCCGGTATCCGTCGAGGCTGGCAATCTATGGCCATTTGATGTCATTTACGTGACAGGCTGGAAGCGCTCCACGCGATTGCGACCGCCATGTTTGGCGCGGTAGAGCGCCTCGTCTGCGTGCTGGGTCAGCATCTTGATGTCGCTTTCGGCGGTCAGCTCGGTGATGCCGCAGCTGAACGTGCAGGAGAGATCTTCCGGTTTGGCCGGATACCTGATTTCGGCGAAGCGCTTGCGGATTTCATCAAGGACCTTGTAGGCGTCTTCGGCCCGCGTATCGGGTAGCACCACGGCGAACTCCTCGCCGCCGTAACGACCGATGTGGTCCGTCTTGCGCAGCCGCTGTTTCAGGAACAGGGCGAGGCTCTTGATCACACGGTCCCCCATGGGATGGCCGTAGGTGTCGTTGACCTTCTTGAAGTGATCGATGTCGATCATCGCGAAACTCAGCGGTTGGCCGTCCCGGCGCGCACGGAAGCTCGCGTCCTCCAGCAACTGTAGGCTGTGGGTGTGGTTGTATAGCCCGGTCAGGCTGTCACGCACGATGCGCGCCTTGAGGCTGCGCGCCCGGGCGGCGCGGGTGCGCACTGTGGCGATCAGGTGGCTCGGCTTGATCGGTTTGGTCAGGAAGTCGTCGCCGCCTTCGTTCATGGCGTCGAGCTGCTTGTCCAGATCGTCCTCGGCGGAGAGGTAAATGATCGGCACGCTGACGTAGCGCTCGTGCTGGCGAATCACCTTGGCCAGCTCGGTACCCATGCAGACCGGCATGTACATGTCGAGGATGATCAGGTCCGGCTGGAACTCGGCCAGCGCGGCGATCGTCTGGATAGGCTCGATCAGCGTCTGGGTGATGATCCCTGCGTTGTTCAGGACGCGTTCGGTGTGTGTCGCCTGTGCACGGGAGTCGTCGACGATCAGTACCCGGAACGGCTCGTAATGCGCGGTACGGGTAAAGATCTCGACCTTCTCCAACAGGCTGGATGCGTCCAGGCTGCCGGTGAAGAACTCCAGGCCGCCGGCACGCACCGCAGCCAGCCGTGTCGGCGTGTCGGTTTCGGCGTGGCTGAAGAAGATCAACGGGAGTTTTTCATCCAGGCCCTGCTGAATTCGCTCTGCCAGTTTGAGTCCCTCGCCAGGGCCATTGAAATCGACATCCATGACGATCGCGGCGGGGTGGCGCTCATGCATCGCCGCGCGAAAGGCGGTATCGCTGGCGAAGGCCTGCGCCGTCATGCTGAAGAATTCCAGCTGACGCACCACATGCTCGGCGCGCTGGTGATCCTGAAGCGCGATATAAACGGGCTTGCTCAGTGGTGGGACGAACGCGGTCTGGCTCCGTGTATCGCTGTGGCGCAGCCCTGTGCGGGCAAGGCGGTAGATCAGTTGGCTGAGCGTGGCGATTGACTCGCTGGAAAGCCGTCCGCGGTTGTCCTCGATATCGCCGAGGCAATCCTCGATGCTCAGTGCGAGCTCGCTGTGTTCGGTCTGTCCGAAGCGCTCGGCGAAGCGGCGCAGGCGCAATGTGGCATCGGCCAGCGCGCTCCGATAGTTGTCGTTCCATTCTCCGCGCTGTAACTGCTGCCAGACTTCCAGTACCTCACGGGCCTGGTGAATGACGCGCTGGGCGAAATGCTGTTTGAGTTCTTCTTGATCCGACATTTCTCGGGGTCTTCCTGGCGCGCGCCCCTCCTGAAGGGGGCATGATCATGGCTGCATGCTATCACTCCAGCGAAGGTCGGCAGGGCCGCGTCATGCGGGCTGGTTCTCAATATGCCACTGAGCTTCGGCGCCTGCGTTATAGTGACCCATCACCGCAACGCTCAGGGTGTCAGGCGGTCGAACTACGAAATCGAGAAGGACACATGCCAATGCTGGACTGGAAGAATCGCTTCGGGCGCCTCGGCTCCTCGGGAACTGCCACTAATGCCGGATCGGGTGCACGCAACCCGCTGCTGCTCGTGCTGGCGGTGGTGATTGGTGTTTATCTGCTGGTTGTACTTGTCCTGGGCTGGTACTGGAGCCGCGAGCCTGATCTGTTCCCGGTTCAGCAGCATGTTCGCGAGGCGGCGGAAGGTTCGCAACGGCAGATCGTGAGGGGCTATACCACGGTGGAAACCCTCAAGCGTGTCGCTAGTACGCTGCTCGACAAGCCGGGCGGCTACCTGACCAATGACATCGCGCCGCCCGGGGTTTGGCTGGATAACATGCCCAGCTGGGAATACGGCGTGCTGGTGCAGGTGCGCGACCTCAGTCGCGCGCTGCGCAAGGACTTCGCCCGCTCGCAGTCGCAATCCACCGAAGACCCCGATCTGGCCAAGGGTGAACCGCTGTTCAACTTCGACAATCGCAGCTGGATACTCCCTGCATCGGAAACCGAATACCGCAACGGCATAGCCTTTCTCGACCGCTACCTGGTGCGCCTGAGCGATCCGGCGCCCAAGGCGCAATTCTTTGCGCGTGCCGACAACCTGAATAACTGGTTGGGAGATACGGCGACTCGTCTGGGCTCATTGTCGCAGCGCCTGTCGGCCAGTGTTGGCCGAGTGCGTCTGGACAGCAACGCGACGCCGGAAATGGTTCGTGAGGGCGTGGTGCCGGAGGTCGAGGAGCAGCGGATGGAGACGCCCTGGCTGCAGATTGACAACGTCTTCTACGAGGCGCGCGGTCAGGCCTGGGCGCTGTCGCACCTGTTGCGTGCCATCGAGGTGGATTTCGCCGATGTGTTGGCCAAGAAGAACGCTACCGTCAGCGTCCGGCAGATAATCCGCGAACTGGAAGCCGCGCAGGGGCCGCTGTGGAGTCCGATGGTCCTCAATGGTAGTGGCTACGGTGTGCTGGCCAACCACTCGCTGGTGATGGCCAACTACATTTCCCGCGCCAACGCCGGCATCATCGATCTGCGCAACCTGCTGTCACAGGGGTAAAGCGCGAGGCTGGAGCGAAAGCGGGCGTTGCTTGGCGCGTTCGATCAATCCAGCCCAAGCTTCTTCAGGCGATAGCGCATCGAACGAAACGATAGCCCCAGCCGTTGCGCCGCCGCCGTGCGGTTCCAGCGGGTTTCTTCGAGTGCTTGCGTGATCAGCTTGCGCTCGACTTCTTCCAGGTGGTCTTCGAGATTGTCGATCTGCGCCAGACTGGTATCGCCGGTTTCCGTTGCGCCGGTTGCATCGGCCAGGCGAAGGTCGCTGGCCTTGATGGCATCGCCTTCACACAGCGTGTAGGCCCGCTCCAGCATGTTTTCCAATTCGCGAACGTTGCCCGGAAAGCGGTAGGCCTGCAGCTTGGCAAGCGCGTCGGGTTGCAGCTGTGCGGGACTGTCACCGCATTCCTGGGCCAACCTGCGCAGCATGCTGTCAGCCAGCAGGGCGATGTCCTCACGGCGCTCGCGCAAGGGGGGGACGCGCAACTCGATAACGTTCAGGCGGTAATACAGGTCCTGGCGGAAGCGTCCAGCAGCGACCTCACTGGCCAGATCCTTATGGGTTGCGCTGAGGATGCGCACATCCACCGCGATTTCAGCGGCGCCGCCAACCGCGCGCACGGCCTTTTCCTGAATGGCGCGCAGTAGCTTGACCTGCATCGGCAGCGGCAGATCCGCCACTTCGTCGAGGAACAGCGTGCCGCCGTTGGCGGCCTGAAAGAGGCCCTGCTTGTCTTCTATGGCCCCGGTGAAGCTGCCCTTTTTGTGACCGAAAAATTCGCTTTCCATCAGTTCCGAAGGAATGGCGCCGCAGTTGACTGGCACGAAGGGGCGCTCGCGTCGCGGTCCTTGCTCATGAATCAGGTGCGCTACCAGCTCCTTACCGCTGCCCGATTCGCCGCTGATGTAGACCGGAGCCTGACTACGCGCCAACTTGCCGATCTGCTTGCGCAAGGTGACCATGGGCGGGGAAGCGCCCAGCAGGCGTCCGTCCACCGAAAGCTCTTCTGCGCCAGAGGTGCGCAAGCGCAGCGCTGTCGTGACCAGCTCGCGCAGACGCGCCAGGTCCACCGGTTTGGTGAGGAAATCGAAGGCGCCGGCCTTCAATGCGCTGATTGCTGTGTCCAGGCTGCCGTAGGCGGTGATCATGGCTACCGGCAGCTGCGGGTACTGCCGCTGGATGTGTTGAACCAGCTCCAGCCCGCAGCCGTCGGGCAGACGCATGTCGGTCAGGCAGAGGTCGTAGTGCTCGCGGGCAAGGCACTCGCGCGCTTCTTTGAGATTGCGCGCGCTGCGGGTGTCCAGTTTCATCCGGCCGAGAGTAATCTCCAGCAATTCACGGATGTCCGGTTCGTCGTCGATGATCAGCGCTTTCTGGCGGGTGGTCATGGTCTGATTCTGTAGTTAAGCATTAGACGCCGCGGGAAGGGCGGTTCGCGCAATCTTAACGTGAACCGCTCCGTTTTGACCGAAGGCATCGCCGTTGTGTGATCCATTGCCGCGGTTGTGGTTCAGCCTAGCTTGCGTGGGTGGGCGAAGGTGATGCGGAAACAGCTGCCACTTCCTTCGTCTCGTTTGCGGTAGTCGAGCCACGCCTGATTGCTCTCGCACAGCTCGCGGGAAATATAGAGGCCGAGGCCGGTTCCCTTGCTTTCGGTGGTGAAGAATGGCTCGAAAACCAGCGGCACCTGCTCGGTGGGTACGCCTGGACCGTCGTCTATGACTTCCACGATGGGCAGGTCACTGGCGCTGTCGCGAAACAGGCGTAACCACACCTGCCCGTGAGCGTGGGTCTTTGCGCTGTAGCGCAGGCCGTTCTGCACCAGGTTTGTCAGAACCTGGATCAGCTGGTTCGGATCCATGCGGGTTTGTAGCGAGCTGCCAATGGTTTCCAGATGCAGCGTCTGGTTGGGACCGAGGCCGCTGCGGAACTCGCTGGCGAAGCGGTGTAGCCAGTATTTAAGGTCCAGCAGTTGTGGTTCGGCCTGTCGACGGCGGGAGAGCTGCAGGACGTTCTCTATGACCAGATTCATCCGCCTTGAGTGATCGTGGATGATCTGTGCCAATCGCTGGTCGGATTGGTCCAGCGAGTCGGATTCCTGCAGTAGCTGTGCGGCGTGGCTAATGGCGCCGAGCGGATTGCGAATCTCGTGGGCAATGCTTGCGGTCAGGCGTCCGAGGGATGCGAGCTTGAGTTGCTGGGCTTTCTGGGCGATCTGCGAGATGTCTTCGAGAAACACCAGGACGTTCTGCTCCGTGCCGTTCTGCAAGGCGGCGAAGCTTGGCTGCAGGATTGGCCCCTCCGTAGTCGCCTTGAGGTTCTGCGGTCGCAGCGTGGGATTATCGCGCCACCGTTGCATGGCCTTGAAGAGTTCCGGGCAGCGTGGGGCCAGGCGCTCCCCGACGAGCGATTCCTGCCCGAGTAGTTCCATTGCGCCATGATTGGCGAGCAGCACACGTTGGCGTGAATCGAGCACCAGAATGCCGGTGCGCATGCGCTGCAGAATCAGCGCGTTCAGCGCCTCAAGATTGGCAACCTCTTCGGCGCGCTGTTGGGCCAGTTTTTCGCTGACCTTGAGGCGGCGACTCAGCCCTTGAACCAGCAATGCGGCGGCGAAACACAGGGTGCCCAAGGCTGCTGCCTGGGGATACTGACGGCTGGCATCCGGGTCGCCGAGGCTCAGATAGAAAGTCAGATATATCAGGCCGATGGCGGCGATGGCGGCGATGAGAAAACCGATGCGGCCATGCAGCAGGATGTTGGCGATGGCAACGGCGATGATCAGCAGGTTGCCGATCCCGCTCGGGGTGCCGCCGGCGAAGTAGAACAATGCCGAGAGCAGTGAAACGTCCATCAGCGCCAGGCCTAGGATGGGTAGGCCGGGCTTGGGTGTCTGCGCCAGCACGGCGATCAAGGCGTTGAGGATCAGATAGAGCCAGGCGCCATAGTGGAACAGCGTTGGGCTGTTCATGCGCATCAGGTCGCTGTGCAGGTCGCTGCTGGTCAGCAGTACCAACGCAAGGCCTATTGCAACGCGATAGAGATGGTAAACGCGAAGAATGCGTTGCCCTTGAGAGCCCGAGGGGGCCAGGCCCTCAGTGATCAGAGGAGTTATCCTGTTCGAGGTGAGCGCGACTGCAATACCAGCGATCCTGATTTTCCAGTGCCTGGGTACGTGGCACGTGGACGCCGCACTGGGCGCAACGCACCATAGGCAGCGTGGTCTGCTCGGTTTTCTGGTCGGTCGGACGTTTGCGCATGACTCTGCGCCACAGCCAGAAGGCTGCGGCAAACAGGATGATCAAGAACAGCAGACGAAACAGGCCCATGGGCGATTCCTGGCTAGCTCAGAGTGGCGATATCAAATGACCGTGAGCTGCACATCGACGACATTGGGTCGTACCGGTGCAGCACATATTCTGTCAGTCGAACAGGCCGAACGTAAGGTAGCTCCACCACGAGCGCTCATTGCTTTCCTGTTCCGCCTCTTCCAGTACTGGCCGCAGCTCGTCCGGCAGATCTTGCGCGGCGTTTTCGTACTGGCGCAGCACATCGCGGTTGGCGCGCGAACTGTCGGGGGATTCAGTATCGGACTCGATCAGACCCAGGGTTGCGCGAGAGAGCCAGCCGCGGTTGTCGGCTTCTTGCTCGAGCGGTACGAATTGTCCGTCGTCCAGGCTGGGGTGGTCAGGGTAGTTGAGCGCCAGCGTCTCGAGGCTGCTGGCGGCCAGGTCATCCAGCTTCAGGCGTTGATAGGCCTCGGTCATCACCGCGAGACCATCAGCTACCGATGGGGTACCTTGGAAGTTCTCCACTACATAACGCCCGCGGTTGGCGGCTGCGACATACGCTTGGCGTTTTAGGTAGTAGTGCGCCACGTGAATTTCATAGGCTGCCAGCAGGTTACGCAGATAGACCATCCGCGCTTTGGCATCCGGTGCGTAACGGCTGTTGGGGTAGCGCGTGGTGAGCTGGGCGAATTCGTTGAATGAATCGCGTGCGGCACCCGGGTCGCGCTTGGTCATGTCCAGCGGCAGAAAGCGGGCGAGCAGGCCACTATCCTGATCGAAGGAGGCCAGCCCCTTGAGATAATAGGCGTAGTCGACATTGGGATGCTGCGGATGCAAACGGATGAAGCGCTCGGCCGCGGAGCGGGCCGCTTCAGGTTCCATGTTGCGGTAGTAGGCGTAGATGAGCTCAAGCTGCGCCTGCTCGGCGAAGCGCCCGAAGGGGTAGCGCGACTCCAGGGCCTTCAGCTTGTTGATGGCGCTGGTATAGCTCTTGTTGTCCAGATCGGCCTGCGCCTGCTGGTACAGTTCCGCTTCGCCCAGATTTTCGCTGACGGTTTCGTTGGATGAACAGGCAGCGGTTAGGGCGAAAATGGCGATCAGCAGCAGGTGTTTCACTTGCATGGCGGCTTGCGTCCCTATGACGGCCGGCTGTCTCGCGCGAGGCCGTCCTGTTATGATGAGTGCCCCGGTACGCCGGGACAGAGATGCCGTATTTAAACACAAGCGTGTAGCTGAAACCAAAGGCTCCACCCCCGCCGCAGGCAAAGGCCGGTTCGATCGAACGAACGGTCGTGGCGCTAGGACCAACAGGCCCGATTTTACAGGCCGCAAGCGAGGTCAGTGGTGAGAGTTCTGGTTATCTCGAATGAACGTCGAAACGTATCGGTAGGCGGTCCGCACGGCAAAGCTATGCGGCTGGTGTTTCGCAAGGCACCATGCGAAATCGCAGAGCGCGGTTGCAATGCTGCCGATCTCGCGGGTCAAACGACGGAGCGCAGCGCTTCGTTCTCCAAGGTAAAACGTTCTTAATTATGTCGACAATCAATACACAGGCGATCCAGCTTCGCGCTGAAGTCCCGTATGAACTTGGTGGGCAGCGTCTCGATCAGGTCGCGGCGCAGCTGTTTTCCGAGCATTCCCGCTCACGCCTCAGTGGCTGGATCAAGGATGGACTGCTCACCGTCGACGGTGTGGTGTTGCGCCCTCGCGATACTGTGCACGCCGGTGCGATTCTCGACCTGTCGGCCGAGCAACAGGCGCAAGGCGAGTGGGTGGCGCAGGACATTCCGCTGGACATTGTCTTCGAGGACGAGCACATCCTTGTGTTGAACAAGCCCGCAGGCTTGGTGGTGCACCCGGCGGCCGGGCATGCGGACGGCACCTTGTTGAACGCCTTGCTGCACCATGTTCCCGATATCATCAACGTACCGCGAGCCGGTATCGTTCATCGTCTGGACAAGGACACCACCGGGTTGATGGTGGTCGCCAAGACGCTTCAGGCACAGACGCGCCTGGTCGAGCAGCTTCAGGCGCGTAGCGTCAGCCGCATTTACGAAGCCATTGTCATCGGTGTGATCATCACCGGTGGCACCGTCGACGCGCCGATCGGCCGCCATGGCCAGCAGCGACAACGCATGGCTGTGGTGGAGGGCGGCAAACCTGCCGTCAGCCATTATCGGGTGCTCGAACGTTTCCGTTCGCATACTCATGTACGGGTCAAGCTGGAAACAGGGCGGACTCACCAGATCCGCGTGCACATGACTCACCTTGGCTACCCATTGGTGGGCGATCCACTTTATAGCGGCCGTTTCCGCATACCGCCCGCAGCGAATCCAACCTTGGTGCAGTCGCTGCGCGAGTTTCCGCGTCAGGCATTGCACGCGCGTTTTCTCGAGCTGGACCACCCGGTGACAGGCGAGCGGCTTAAGTGGGAGTCGCCGTTGGCCGATGACTTCGTCTGGTTGCTGACATTGCTCCAGCAAGACCGCGAGGCATTCGTCGGGTGAGTCATTGGTCTGCCGAGTGGCTGGTGCCTAGCTGGCCTGCACCTCAGCGGGTAAAAGCCTGCGTGACCACGCGCCATGGCGGAATCAGCCAGACACCATTCGATAGTTTCAACCTCGGCGACCATGTCGATGATGTGCCTGAGGTGGTAACGGAGAATCGAAATCGCCTTCGTCAGCTGCTGGGCGCTCAGCCCGTGTGGATGAGTCAGGTGCACTCGATCGATGTGGTTCAGGCCGATTCAGGCCAAGTGCAGGTCGCCGATGCCTGCTGGAGTGAAACGCCGGGACTAGCCTGTGCGGTACTCACCGCCGACTGCCTGCCGGTATTGTTCTGTGATCGTGCCGGTACCCGCGTGGCTGCAGCCCACGCCGGTTGGCGCGGGCTGGCGGCTGGAGTACTGGAGGCGACGGTCGAGGCGCTGGATACCCCAGCCGATCAATTGCTGGCCTGGCTCGGTCCGGCAATCGGCCAGGACGCCTTCGAGGTGGGGGCGGAAGTTCGCGAGGCCTTCGTCGCGCAGCATGCAGCAGCTGCTAACGCCTTCCGGCCGAGCCGTAATGCCGGACGGTTCATGGCCGACCTTTATCGGTTGGCGCATATTCGGCTAGCAGCCGCTGGACTGGTGGACGTCCATGGTGGCGGTTTCTGTACGTTCAGCGATCCGCGTTTCTATTCCTATCGTCGTGCGCCCCGCACGGGGCGTTTTGCCAGTCTGATCTGGCTGGATAAGGATCTGGCGAACCGCACGCTCTAGCGGCAGGCGACGTCAGATTCGATAGGTGGCCTTGGTCATCACCTTGGCCATGAGGCTCATGCCGAACTTGATTGGTGCCGGAAAGCGCAAGCCGCCAGCCTCAAGGGCGGCAGTTGAGTGTCGCGCCTCGTCTTCGCGCATTTGCAGCAGGATGGCGCGGGACTTCTGGTCAGTTTCTGGAATGCGCTCGAGATGCTCGTCTAGGTGCTTGCACACCTGATCCTCAGTGGCGGCGACAAAGCCCAGGCTGATCCGGTCGCTGACCAGACCGGCAGAAGCGCCTATGCCGAACGAGAGACCATAAAACAGCGGATTGAGCACGCTGGTATGGCTACCGAGCTGGTGAATACGTTGCTCGCACCAGGCCAAGTGGTCGACCTCCTCATCGGCGGCGCGCTCCATCGCCTGGCGAACGCGTGGCAAACGAGCCGTCAGCGCCTGCCCCTGGTATAGGGCCTGTGCGCATACTTCCCCGGTGTGGTTGATACGCATGAGCCCAGCAACGTGACGTGCTTCGCTGTCGCTCAGTTCTGCTTCGTTCTTCAATAGCGCCGGTGAGGGGCGGTTGGGTTGGCCGCTGAAGGGCAGCAGGGTTCTGAGTGCGGCGTCCGCCTGCATCAGCAGACGATCGGCGGGTGAATATTCGCGTTGGCTGGACATTACGCCTCCAGAGGGATGTGACGGATTCGGTTTCTTTGCGAAGTGCCATATCAGCCTGGCGGCCAGTGCATCTGGCGTTGTCCGAGCACGTGCATATGGATGTGGTAGACCGTCTGGCCGCCCAGGTCGTTGCAGTTCATGACTACACGAAAGCCCTCTTGGCATCCCCGCTCTTCGGCCAGGCGCTGCGCGGTGAACATGATATGACCGGCAAGTGCCTTGTCATCGTGTTCGCTGAGATCATGCAGGGTTGCGATGTGCTTTTTCGGAATCACCAGAAAATGTACCGGCGCCTGTGGCGCGATGTCGTCGAAGGCAATGATCTGATCGTCTTCATAAAACTTGTGTGCGGGGATCTCGCCCGTCACGATCTTGCAGAACAGACAATCCATGGTGGTTCTCCGCGATTGGATGGTCGGCAGTGTAACAGGCCGCTTTAGCGCCGATGAGCCTGCACAGGGAGAGGGATGATGAGGAATGATATCCGCGATTTGGCACTGGTGCTCGAGTCGCGGCTGCGGCTGGTGGTGATCGAGTCCTGGGATGAGCGGCGTGTGCTGGAAACGCTGACCGGCTTGGCTGTCACTCGAGCGGCGGGGCTTTATCTGTGGTCCGTCACAGAGGGGCTTAGGCATCTGGTGTTTGGTGGCGAGGCGCTTGATGAGGGCGAAAGCCGTGCTGCAGAGGCCGCCTTGAAACGAGTCAGGCATGATCCGTTGCCTAATCTCTACGTGTTTTGCGATCTGCATCCTTTCCTCGACGAGCCTCGGGTGGTTCGGTTGATGAAAGAAATCGCAATAGCCGAGGGAGCGGCTGCGCCCACGCTAATATTGGTCTCCCATGCCATGAAGCTGCCTCCAGAGGTTCAGCGCTACGCTGCCCGGTTCAGTCTGGCACTGCCTTCGGAAGAAGAGTTGCTGAGTATCGTTCGGGACGAGGCCACGCGCTGGAGTGAGCGCAACAGAGGCGCACGCGTGCGGACAGATAACCGTACGCTGCAGCAGGTAGTGAAAAACCTCCGCGGCTTGAGTCATGCCGAGGCCAGGAGCCTGGCGCAAGGTCTGATCTGCGACGATGGAGCGATCACTCAGGAGGATCTGCCCGAGCTGAACCGCAAGAAGTTCGAGCTGCTCGACATGGGCGCTGTACTGAGTTTCGAACACGAAACCGGGCGCTTCGCTGAGGTAGGCGGCCTGCACAACTTCAAGCGTTGGCTGAGCGAGCGGCAGGCAGCATTCGCGGCGCGCAGCAAGACTGACATGCCTAGAGGCGTGATGTTGGTTGGGGTTCAGGGCGGCGGCAAGAGCATGGCGGCCAAGGCTGTGGCCGGGCTTTGGGGGTTGCCCCTGTTGCGGCTGGATTTTGCCTGCCTGTACAACAAGTACTTCGGTGAAACCGAGCGCAATCTTCGCGAGGCGTTGAAGTTGGCAGAGCAGATGTCGCCCTGCGTGTTATGGATGGACGAACTGGAAAAGGGGCTCGCTACGGGAGAAATGGATGGCGGCGTCAGTCAGCGAGTGCTGGGCACCTTGCTGACCTGGATGGCAGAACGTGAAGCACCTGTCTTCATGGTCGCCACGGCCAACGCTGTCGATCGTTTGCCGCCCGAGCTGCTGCGCAAAGGGCGCTTCGACGAGATGTTCTTCGTTGACCTGCCAGATGCAAAGACGCGGGCCGACATTTTCCGTATCCACCTGTCGCGGCGAGAGCTCGATGCGAAGGTGTTCGACCTGGCTGTCCTCGCAGAGGCATGCGAGGGGTTCTCCGGCGCGGAAATCGAGCAGGTGGTGGTGTCTGCGGTTTACTCAGGCCAGGCGCAATCACGCGACCCGGACCAGCAGATGCTGCTTGACTGCATTCGGGCGACATCCCCGCTTTCGGTGATCATGGCCGAATCCCTGGACGAGCTTCGCGAGTGGGCTGCCGGGCGCGCCGTTCTGGCTTGAGCGCCTTGGCTCAAAGGCCGGCGCGATGTAGATATTGCTGGAAAACCGGAAGGGCGATGGCGATAAGTAGCCCTGCCACGGGTACCAGTAGCCAAAGGGCCGCAAGCACCTTAACCGATCGGCTGTTCGGCGGTTGTGGCGGGCCATAGCGGTTAGCGCCGGCCCTGCCTGGCATCAGCAGCATGACTAATGGGAAGAACGAGCCGAGCACCGGCACCAGATTCAGCAGCAGAAACCAGCCCGACCAGCCGATGTCATGAAGGCGTTGAGCTCCGATCTGCAAGCTGAGGACCAGAAAGCCAACGCCGATCAATCCGACCAAGACTACGCCCAAAACGGGTGAAAAAGCAAAACCGATCACGGCGAAGCTCAGTAGCCCCAGTGCAACGACTGACAGAGTCATCGACCAGGCAAGATAGCGTAGGCGCCCGATCCGACCCTGCGTGCTGAATGCGCGAAGTTCACCATAAGCCGCCATCGGCTCGGCAACTTGCGCCCGAGGAGTCGCGTATGGAAGGGCCGCTTCAGGGCTATGCCTAGCTTGGTGAGCGGCAATCTGCGCCTGTCTCGCCAGGTACTTCTCGATGATGATGCCGCAACTGCCGCATTCAGGAGCAAGGGGTTGGGCATGGCCACATTTGGGGCATTCCATCCGTTGTGGGGTTGCCGGGTGTGCTGTCAAACAGGCTGGTGCCATATCCAAGAGACTCGGCGCCGTTGTCGGCCGGAGTTCGGCCTCCTTGCGTGCTTCAGCCCCCGCCTGTTTTAACGCCAGCAGGTATTTGTCCGCCTCGTTGGCGGTCAGGTCCCGCTTGATGTACACCAAGCCCCTATCGAACAGCTTGTCGACCTTGTCTCGATCGGTTTTGAACAAGCGCGTCAGATTGTCTTTGACGCTGTCGGCCGTCATGCCCGGTCGTAGCGCGCCATCAAAGACGATTCGGTAACGATTGGAATCCATGTGACGTCCTTGTCATGGTGAAGTAAGAGCAAGGCGGCGGGCGGAGCGGAACCGGCCGACTGCGCCTTGCAGGATATGCTCATCGGTGCCGTTACCGGGGTGTCCTCAACGGCTTCCAAGCGCTGCGGCGCTATTGCGGGCAGCTTGGTATTGGGCATCTAGGCGTGCTATCAGCATTTCCGCGCTGGGCAGGTCGGAGATTCCGCCAACGCCCTGGCCTGCGGACCACACGGTCTTCCAGGCCTTGGCTTCGTCGTTGACCGGTTTCAGTTTCTCGCCGTAATTCATATCGCCTTTACCCGACAGGCGTGCTTCAGCAAAGCCGGCTTGTTCCAGGCTCTGGCGTAAAAAGCTCGCGGGCACGCCCGATACCGCTGCCGTATGGACGATATCTGCCGCATGGGCGCGTAACAACAGCTGCTTGTATTCATCGAGGGCCTGACTCTCACGGGTGGCGATGAAGCGTGTGCCCATATAGGCAAGGTCCACCCCAAGCATTTGCGCCGCGAGGATTTCATGGCCCTGATTGAGGCAGCCGGCCAGTAGCAGCGTCTTGTCGAAGAACTGGCGGATCTCGGCAATCAGTGCAAATGGGCTCCAGGTACCAGCGTGTCCGCCTGCGCCCGCAGCGACAGCAATCAGGCCGTCGACTCCTGCTTCGCTGGCTTTTTCCGCATGGCGGCGGGTGGTGACGTCGTGAAAGACCAGCCCGCCGTAACTATGGACCGCATCTACTACTTCTTTCACCGCGCCTAGACTGGTGATCACGATCGGCACGCGCTGTTCGACACAAATCGCCAGATCGGCCTGCAGGCGTGGATTGCTCTGGTGAACAATAAGGTTCACGGCATAAGGTGCTGCGTGTGGCTGATCTGCAAGCTGCGCGTCGATCTCTTGCAGCCAGGCCCGGAAACCGCTGCTTTCACGCTGATTCAACGCTGGAAAGCTGCCAATTACGCCGTTCATACAACAGGCGGTAACGAGCGAGGGGTTGGAAACCAGAAACATCGGCGCAACCACCAGGGGCAGGCGTAAACGATGTTCGAGCTGTGCTGGAAGCGACATGCAGTTTCCCCTTTCGCAGGATCAGAACGGTTTGACCACCACCAGAATCACGATAGCCAGCAGCAGCAGCACCGGGAACTCGTTGAACCAGCGATAGAAGACATGGCTGCGGTTGTTCTCGTTGCGCGCAAAACGTTTCAGCTGCGCACCGCAGATATGGTGGTAACCGATCAACACCACGACCAGTGCGAGCTTGGCATGCAGCCAGCCGCCTGTGGCGAATAGCCCGGGATTCATGACAATCATTCCCACGCCGAAAAGCAGGGTTGCAATCATCGAAGGCGTCATGATGCCCCGATAGAGCTTGCGCTCCATGACTTGGAAGCGTTCCCGACTGACTTGGTCTTCACTCATCGCGTGGTAGACGAACAGCCTTGGTAAATAGAACAGTCCGGCAAACCAGCAAACGACCGCGACGATATGCAGGGCTTTCAGCCATAGGTAAAGCATTTGAATTCCTTGAATCTTGGTTGTCGCCGATAGTAGTGGCATGTGGCGTGCACGTCACCCTGATGGCTGGCCCCAGAGCCTGCGCCCCTTTATCATCCACGCTTTACGGATTTATACGAGGGGTAGGGCATGATCAAGGTCGGCATCGTCGGCGGTACAGGTTATACCGGAGTCGAATTGCTGCGTTTGCTGGCGCAGCATCCGCAAGCCGAAGTGGTCGTGATCACCTCTCGTTCGGAGAATGGCGTCAAGGTGACGGATATGTACCCGAACCTGCGCGGCCACTACGATGGGCTGGCCTTCAGCGTGCCGGATACGGCTACGCTTGGCGCTTGCGACGTAGTGTTTTTTGCAACCCCGCACGGCGTTGCCCACGGGCTGGCCGCAGAGCTCCTGGCCACTGGCACCAAAGTAATTGACCTCTCGGCCGACTTCCGCTTGCAGGATGCGCAAGAGTGGGCCAAGTGGTATGGCCAGCCACATGGTGCACCGGAGCTGCTGCCTGAGGCTGTGTACGGCTTGCCTGAAGTCAATCGCGACCAGATCCGGAATGCTCGCCTGATAGCCGTGCCGGGATGTTACCCGACCGCCACACAGCTCGGCTTGCTGCCTCTGCTCGAGAATGGATTGGCGGATGCTTCCCGGCTGATTGCGGACTGCAAGTCTGGTGTAAGCGGTGCGGGGCGTGCTGCGAAGATTGGCTCGCTGTTCACTGAAGCAGGCGAAAGCATGATGGCCTATGCGGTAAAAGGCCATCGTCACCTTCCCGAAATTACCCAGGGGTTGCGCCGCGCTGCCAGGGGCGATGTGGGGTTGACCTTCGTTCCCCATCTGACGCCCATGATTCGCGGTATTCACGCCACGCTTTACGCAACGGTGGCAGATACTTCGGTCGATCTTCAGGCTCTTTATGAGCAGCGGTACGCCAATGAGCCTTTCGTCGATGTAATGCCTGCCGGCAGTCATCCGGAAACCCGGAGCGTGCGTGGGGCGAACGTGTGCCGGATCGCCGTACACCGTCCGCAGGGGGGGGAATTAGTCGTCGTGCTGTCAGTCATCGATAACCTGGTCAAGGGCGCGTCTGGCCAGGCGCTGCAGAACATGAACATCATCTTCGGACTGGATGAACGAATGGGGTTGAACAACGCTGCGCTACTGCCCTGATCCAAGGGTTTTAGATTTGAGCGGGCCCCGATGGAGTACCGCCACCTACGAATAGTTGACCGATTTGGTAGGGCAAGCGGATAATGCGTTGTCAACGCAGTAAATGGGCGTTTCACGCCGGGAGTACCAAATGAGTGTCGAATCCTTCACGCCCACCGCCATCCAGTTCAGTCAGGGGGCCGCGAGCAAGGTGAAGAGTCTGGTTGATGAAGAGGGTAATCCGCGCCTCAAGCTGCGCGTCTTCGTCACAGGCGGTGGTTGCTCCGGTTTCCAGTATGGCTTCACCTTCGACGAAGACCTGGCCGAAGATGACACGATCATCGAGCGCGAAGGCGTGAGTCTTGTGGTTGATCCTATGAGCTACCAGTATCTGGCTGGGGCCGAAGTGGACTATCAGGAAGGACTCGAAGGCTCGCGTTTCGTTATCAAGAACCCGAACGCTACGACGACCTGTGGCTGTGGTCAGTCTTTTTCAATCTGACGATTGAATTGCAGCGCTCCGCAACGCCGTGCCTATGCACGGCGTTTTGGTATGTGCTGACAAGAAATACCCGCGTGTGAACTCAGGCGGGGTAAATCGCACCCAGCACGCGCGGTCCGCGCGCGCCTGTCACGCTTGGTCGGCTGGCGGCGATGCCTTCGAGGCAGCAATGCGCCAGCCAAGCGAACGCCATCGCTTCGATCCAGTCGGGCTCCACGCCGAAGCTGGCAGTGCTGGCTACCCGCGTCGATGGCAGAAGGACCTGCAGCCGACCCATCAATGCCGCGTTATGGGCGCCGCCTCCACAGACAAGCAGGTCCTCTGTGTTCGGCTGACTTTCGAGCAGGGCGTTGCAGATGCTCCGCGCGCTCAGCTCCAGCAGCGTGGCCTGGACATCTTCCGGAGCTATAGCGCCAAATGTGGAAAGGTGCGCGTCTAGCCAAGGCAGGTTGAACGATTCGCGTCCTGTGCTTTTAGGGCCTTTGGCTGCAAAGAACTCGTCGTCTAGCAGCGACTGAAGTAACAGGGGATGTAGCGAGCCGCTAGCGGCCCAACTGCCGTTCTTGTCGAAAGGTAGTGCCAAGTGGCGTTGAATCCAGGCGTCCAGCAATACGTTACCTGGGCCACAGTCAAAGCCCAGCGTAGTGGCACCTGGGGTGAGCAGGCTCAGGTTGCTGAAACCACCGATGTTGAGCACCGCCCTGATGCGCTCGGGGTCGCTGAACAGCGCTTCGTGAAAAGCAGGCACCAATGGCGCGCCTTGTCCTCCAGCAGCCAGATCGCGACGACGAAAGTCACCGACAACCGATATGCCGGTGAGCTCGGCAAGGAGGGAGGGGTTTGCGATCTGGATGCTGAAACCGCGCTTGGGTTCATGCCTCACGGTTTGGCCGTGGCTGCCTATGGCGCGAATGGCGTTCGGCGCCACGCCTTCCCGGCTCAGCAGCTTGTCTATACCGACACCCGTTAGCTTCGCCAATTGCTGCTCGGCTAAGGCGGATCGCGCCAATTCATCTGGGCCGCTAGTGCACAGGGTCAGCAGCTCTTGCTTCAAAGGCTCCGGCATCGGCTCGTAATGGGTGGCGAGCAGTTTGGTGTTATCGCTCTGCTCGATCAGCGCGAAATCCAGGCCGTCAAGGCTGGTACCAGACATGACGCCCAAATAGAGGTGCACTATTGCTCCCGCATAGCCAGCATCGTTGCACGCTCTTCATCGAGGCGCGCCATCAGGGGCTGGCTCAGCTGGAGGAAGCGTTGCTTTTCACTGGCGGCTATAGGGTCTGCCATTGGCAGCTTGAGCCCAAGCGGGTCGACATGCACGCCGTCCACCTGAAACTCGTAATGCAGATGCGGTCCAGTGGACAGACCGGTGGTGCCAATGTAGCCGATGATCTGCCCTTGCTTGACTGCCGCCCCATTGCGTACGCCTTTGGCGAATCCCTGCATGTGCGCATAGAGGGTTCGATAGCGGTTACCATGCTGAATGACCACGGTGTTGCCATAACCGCCCTTGCGTCCTGCGAGCAGAACCTTCCCGTCGCCAGCGCTTTTTATTGGCGTGCCGTGGGGCGCTGCATAGTCGACACCTTTGTGTGCCCGAATCTTGTTCAGAATCGGATGCTTGCGGCCGTTTGAGAACCGCGAGCTGATGCGGGCAAAGTCGACGGGGGTTCGAATGAACGCCTTGCGCATGCTCTCGCCTTCAGCTGTGTAGTAGCTGCTATTTCCTTGCTTATTGGTGTAGCGAATAGCAGTAAATGTCTTGCCGCGGTTGGTGAAACGGGCCGCGAGAATGCTGCCTGTACCAACTCTTTCGCCGGCGATGATCTTTTCTTCGTAAATGACTTCGAAGGAATCGCCCTTGCGAATATCCATGGCGAAGTCGATGTCATAGCCAAAAACATTGGCCAGATCCATGGTCAGGTTATGGGTCAGGCCAGCGCGCTTCGCAGCGACGAAGAGGCTGCTTTCGATTTCGCCGTGTGCGTAGGCGGTGCTTACCTCCGGCGTGACTTGTTCTTTCTTGAAAACGTAGCTACTTGCTGATCTGTCGATGCGGACGCTCTCCAGCTTGCTGATGGGGCTATGCAAGCTTGCGAGTTCGCCTTCTTCGGTTAGCTGGAACACCAGGCGCTGACCTACTTTTAGGCGCGACAACTGCCGGGCTTCCTTGCTGCTGGACAGCACTTCATGAACAGTTTTGGAGGGCAGGCCTACTTTTGCGAATACGGTAGATAGCGTATCGCCATTGGCTACCGTCACTTCTTTTGAAAGAGGGTCCACATCGGCGATGTCAGTTTTCTCTACATCTCCCTGAGTGCCTGGGTTAACTTGAGCAAATGGTGATTCAGAGGGCTTCTGGCTCTCTTGGGGTAAGTTGGATCCATGTCGTTCGGTAGAGCCGTCGAGCCGAAGGTCGAGAAAGGTTTTCTTCGCTTCGACTTCGCGGGATGGAAACACCAGAAGAGCCAGGCTCAGAAGCGCTGCTACACCGCTCGCTGCCAAAAGATGGCTTTTCGGGTAGTTAGGTGCTTTCGATTTGGATGAGGTCATTATGTGCTGGCGTTTTTTTGTACGAATCATCTGCCTAAAATATAATCAAAGCTAGTCTGAGGCAACCCTTGGCATGTGCCTTCTGCCTAGTGGTGCACGTCTCATGGCGTTGTTTTTTTCCCGCGATCTTGTAAGGTGCCGCCTTTTACTTTTGCCGTGGAGCCACTGATGAAGTCTGTTGAAGAGCAGTTGGCAGTGATCAGGAGGGGCGCTGAGGAAGTGCTCGTCGAGTCCGAGCTGATCTCGAAGCTGGAGAGGGGCGTCCCATTACGAGTCAAGGCGGGCTTTGATCCAACAGCGCCCGATCTGCATCTCGGTCATACGGTGCTTATTAATAAGCTTCGTCAGTTTCAGGAGCTTGGTCATCAGGTCATCTTCCTTATCGGCGACTTCACCGGAATGATCGGTGATCCGAGCGGTAAGAGTGCCACTCGGCCTCCCCTGACTCGTGAGCAGGTTCTGGATAACGCTGAGACCTATAAGGCACAGGTGTTCAAGATTCTCGATCCGGCGAAAACCGAGGTCGCCTTCAACTCGACCTGGATGGATCAGCTTAAGCCTTCTGACTTTATTAGATTGGCCTCGCAGTACACCGTCGCGCGTATGCTCGAGCGCGATGACTTCAGCAAGCGTTATTCGACCAATCAGCCGATCGCGATTCATGAGTTTCTCTATCCGTTGGTTCAGGGCTATGACTCGGTAGCTTTGCAGGCTGACGTCGAGTTGGGCGGGACGGATCAGAAGTTTAATTTGCTGATGGGGCGCGAGCTTCAGCGTGCTTATGGGCAAAGTTCGCAGTGCGTCGTCACTATGCCGCTGCTCGAGGGGCTTGATGGCGTCAAGAAGATGTCCAAGTCGCTCGGGAACTATGTGGGCATTCAGGAGGCGCCTGGGGTTATGTACAGCAAGCTGGTATCCATTCCTGATACCTTGATGTGGCGCTACTTCGAGCTGCTTAGCTTCCGCAGCATGGACGAAATCGAGTCCTTCAAGGTTGATGTCCAGCAGGGCGCCAATCCTCGGGACATCAAGATAAAGCTGGCTGAGGAAATCGTTGCGCGCTTTCACGGAGAGGAGGCAGCGGCCGCGGCTCACCGTTCTGCCGGCAACAGGATGAAAGAGGGAGAGCTCCCCGAGGATATCCCTGAGATCGAGTTGCGCTCTTCGGAAGATATGCCCATAGCGTCGGTGTTGAACAGGGCTGGGCTGGTCAAGAATGCTGCGGTTGCGAGGGATCTTCTTGCCTCGGGTGGTGTTCGGTTGGATGGAGATGTTGTCGATCGTGCCTTTATATTCAGGCTTGGCGCCACTCACGTGTGTCAGGCTGGAAAGAAGGCCTTCGGTCGTATTTCGCTGGTTAAGGAATAAATTTCTCCTTTGCCCATTGACGCCCCGTTTCGCTGGCCTATAATGCGCACCTTCTCCGGCGCAGGCCTTAGTTAAAACCTCTTGTAAATCAAGAAGTTAGCTAAAATAAAGG
>Ga0233369_1000186_pt1 | contig 31453 bp, 29 predicted proteins | sample ElkDunMinimDraft_26_FD_191537 | JGI IMG/M metagenome (GOLD analysis project Ga0233369, IMG submission 191537) | Fecal eukaryotic communites from dung pellets of Tule Elk in California, USA - Elk Dung D16 | ecosystem: Host-associated > Mammals > Digestive system > Large intestine > Fecal | place... | reverse complement strand
TGCCCGCCGCTGCGACTGCGTGTTCGGCATCGACGGCTGGATCGGGCGCATCGGGCGCAGACGTTCCGCCACAGCCGGACAACGCCATCGCCAGCGCGCACGCCACCAGTGTTCCCTTCCCCATCTGTCCGCTCCCTCGTGACGGAAAGCGCGCAGGGTACAACACGCCCCCACCACAGCGACGCCGCCGGCGCGGAGGCTCAGGGCGCGGCGCGCAGCCGCTCGTAGGCCTGCAGGTGCACCCAGGCCGCCTGCAGGTGCGGGGCGTCGATGCGCGCGGCCTGCGCCCGCCGCAGCATGTCGCCGACGATCTGCGCGGCCTCGACGCGGGCGCCGGCCTCGAGGTCGCGCAGCATCGAGGCCTTCACATCGGAACCGGCGTCGACCAGGCTGGTACGCGCGATGGCGCGCGCCTTCTCCGGCACCGGATGGCCTTCTGCCGCGGCAACGGCCAGGCATTCGTCGTGCAGCGCGGCCATGAAGGCCGCGCCGCCCCCGGTCGCGACGATGTCGCCGACGCTGGCGCGCATCAGGCAGGTGCCCGCGGCGAGGGCGGCGAGGAAGCTGAACTTGATCCACTGCTCGCGGGCGATGTCGCCGCTGGCCCTGTGGTCGACGCCGGCGCGCGCGCACAGCGCGGCGAAGGCGTCCACGCGCGCGCTGGTACCGCCATCGCGCTCGCCGAAGGTGATCGAGGCAGGACGGCCCAGGTGCAGGATCGATCCATCCGCGTCCAGCGCCGCGCTGATGAAGCACAGGCCGCCCAGCACGCGGGCGCGGCCGAAGCGCGCGTCCAGGGCCGGGTAGTGCAGCAGTCCGTTGAGGATCGGCAGCAGCGTGGTGGCCTCGCCCATCGCCGGGGCCACCGCTGCGATCGCGCTGTCCAGGTCGTAGGCCTTGCACGCGAGCAGGACCAGGTCGAAGGGCGCGGACGCGACCGCGCCGGACAAGGCGTCCGCGGTGATCGTTCGCACCGCGAGCCGCGCATCGCCCAGCGGGCTGTGGATGCGCAGGCCCTCGCGTGCGAGCAGGGCCGCGCGCGCCGGGCGCACCAGGAAGCTGACGTCGGCGCCGGACTGCGCCAGGCGGCCACCGAAGTAGCCGCCGGTGCCGCCGGCGCCGAGCACCAAGATGCGCATTTCCAAGCCCCACCTCCCATCAACCTGAACGTCTCCGCTGGCAAGCGGACTGCGTGCGAATTCCTTGTTATGATGCAGCTTGGATCGGGGATTCCCGGTCGGCATTGGGCCTCGGCGGATTCGCCGGGGCCTTTTGTTTTTCAGGGGAAGCACTTCAGGCCATAACCGAGATAGCGCCCCAAGGCGTCCCGGTCGAGTTTGGCTTCTATGACGCTCCACGCCCTGTTGGATTGGTTGGGTCGCAACTGCTTCAATCCGATGGGTCGGGCGACAAGGTCGGCGAGCTGCAGTCCGATGGAATTGTTCTTCTTATCCGTCAGCACCGGCTCGAAGGGCAGGCGGATTCCGCTGAAGTTGTCGCCGTCGCAGATCCGTCGGAAGGCAAGCTCCAGATCCGAATCCTCATTGCGCCCTCTAGATTCACAGAGGACATGCGTTACCAGTGGTTCGCCGTCGGCACTTTGCGTCTGGCCCAAGCGACGCAATGAATAGAAAATTCGCTCCAGGCAGAACCGCAGGGAAAGGTCGTAAGGACTCTCCCCGCGTCTCCGATGGTCCGCGAGGCGATGCTTGTCGATGACGGCGGAGAATACGGTCATCGGCGTACGCTCGAGAACATCTGTCAACGCTTCGATGAATGCCTGTTTCCGTGCCGGCTCTCGGAGGACCGAGAATGGCCCACTATCCTTGCGGATCTCACGCTCGTGAAGGATCACGGCGTCGTGGCCGAAAGTTGCAAACTTGAGCCGCTGCATCGCTGGAACCACCGTCGCGGTGTAGTCACGTTTGCTGATCAGGCAACACGAAAGTACGAACAGTGGAAACCCTGCGTCGATGGTAACCATTCCGTGGTCACCACTCTCGTCAACGAAAACGATGTAATCTCTGAAGCCCAATGTGCTTAGCTCCGCAGCCCCACGCCCCGCTTGAGCAGCCACAGCGACAGCGCGCCCAGCGCGACGACGAAGAACAGCATCAGCGCGTAGGCGATCCACAGCGGCACGTCCGAGCTGCCCAGCAGGCCGTAGCGGAAGGCGTTGACCATGTAGAAGATCGGGTTGGCGTGGGTGGCCGCCTGCGCCCAGCCCGGCAGCAGGGTGATCGAATAGAACACGCCGCCCAGGTACGTCAGCGGCGTCAGGATGAAGGTCGGCACGATCGCCACGTCATCGAACTTCCTGGCGTACACGGCATTGACGAAGCCGGCCAGCGAGAAGATCGTCGCGCCCAGCAGCACGGTCGAGAGCGTGACCAGCGGGTGCGGCACGCGCACGGTGGTGAAGCACATCGCGATCAACAGCACGATCACGCCCACCATCAACCCGCGCAGCACCGCGCCGGCGACGTAGCCGCCCAGGATCACCCAGCTCGGCATCGGGCTGACCAGCAGCTCCTCGATGTGGCGGCCGAACTTGGCGCCGAAGAAGCTCGATGAGATGTTGCCGTAGCTGTTCTGGATCACGCTCATCATCACCAGCCCGGGGACGATGAACTCCATGTAGTTGTAGCCGCCCATGTCGCCGATCCGCGAGCCGATCAGGCCACCGAAGATCAGGAAGTACAGGGTCATGGTGATGGCCGGCGGCACCAGGGTCTGGCCCCAGATGCGCAGGATCCGCACCACCTCGCGGCGCATGATCGTGACCAGCGCGATCCAGTTGCCGCGCGCGACGCTCGTGTCCGCCACGGCCGTCTGGGTCGGGGAGGCGCTCATGCCGCCTGCTCCGTCGGATCGGCGTGGTTGCCGGTCATGCGCACGAACAGCTCCTCGAGCCGGTTGGACTTGGTGCGCATCGAGCGTACCCGGATGCCGGCCGCGTCGAAGCTGGCGAACACGCGGTTGAGGTCCATCGCCCGCGGCATCTCCAGGTCCAGAGTGTGGTCGTCGCAGGCCACCAGGGCGGCGCCCTCGATCGCGGGCAGCACGTCGGGCAGCGGCCCGTCGACGTCGAACAGGAAGCCTTCCACGTCGAGCTTGGCCAGCAGCGCGCGCATCGGCCCCTGCTCCACGATGACGCCGCGGTCGATGATCGCCAGGTTGCGGCACAGCGATTCGGCTTCCTCCAGGTAATGCGTGGTGAGGATGATGGTGGTGCCGGCGGCGTTGATCTCGCGCAGCACGCGCCACATGTCGCGGCGGATCTCGATGTCCACGCCCGCGGTGGGCTCGTCCAGGATCAGCAGCCGCGGCCGGGTCATCATCGCCCGCGCGATCATCAGCCGCCGCTTCATGCCGCCCGACAGGGTGCGGCTCATCAGCGTGGCCTTGTCCCACAGGAACGCGCGGCGCAGTTCCTCCTCGGCGCGCACCAGCGCCTCGGCGCGCGGCACCCCGTAGAAGCCGGCGTAGTTGACCAGGATGTCGAGCGGCTTCTCGAACATGTTGAAGTTGATTTCCTGCGGCACCAGGCCGAGCTGGCGCATGGCCAGGCCGCGCTGCGCCGACAGGTCGATGCCGAACACCGACACCTCGCCCGCGGTCTTGTTCACCAGCGAGGAGATGATGCCGATCAGGGTGCTCTTGCCGGCGCCGTTGGGGCCGAGCAGGGCGTAGAAATCGCCCGGCTGCACGTCGAGCGAGACGCCCTTGAGCGCGTGCACGCCGTTGTCGTAGGTCTTGCGGAGGTCGCGGATGCGCAGCGCTGGCGCGCCCGGAGCCGCGGTGGATTCTGGGGTCATCGCGTGGGCCTTGGCCGCGTGCTTCGCGGCAAGCCGCTAGTATAGGCGGCCCATCGGCCCAATCCCGGGCCGGACCGTCCCATTCCCGACTTGGCCATCGTCCAGTTCCCGCTCAAGCTCACCGGCCGGCGCATGCTCGCGCCCTCGGTCGCGCACCTCACGTTCACCCGCGACGACGGGCTGCCGCTGGACTACATCCCCGGCCAGTTCATCCAGGTGCACTTCCACTACGCCGACGGCACGCCGACCAAGCGCTCCTATTCGCTGGCGACCATCCACGACCATGCCCAGGGGCCGGGCGACGCGGTCGAGATCGCGGTCAGCTACGTCCCCGGTGGCGCGGCCACGGCGCTGTTCGAAGGCCTGGAGGAAGGCGGCACGGTGATGGCGAGCGGGCCGTTCGGCCGCTTCTGCCTGATGCCAGGCGACGCCAACCGCCGCTACCTGCTGATCGGCACCGGCACAGGCGTCACCCCGTACCGGGCGATGCTGCCCTTGCTGGAACAGGCGATCGCCGAACGCGGCATCGAAGTGGTGCTGCTGTTCGGGGCGCGCACGCCCGAGGAGCTGCTGTACGGCGACGAGTTCCGCGCCTTCGCCGCCCGCCATCCGGCCTTCCGCTTCGTGCCCTGCTTCTCCCGCGAACTGCCCGAACCGGGCAGCGCGCAGGCCCATGCCGACGTGCGTCACGGCTACGTCCAGCAGTTCCTGGCCGAGTTCGCGCCCGACCCGGCCGGCGACATCGCCTACCTGTGCGGCAATCCGAACATGGTCGACGCCTGCTTCGAGGCCTTGAAGGAGGCGGGACTGGCGGTGCCGCAGATCCGTCGCGAGAAGTACGTCAGCAGCAAGTAGCGGAGCGGGCCGGTCACACCTGGCGCGCGCCCGCGTCCCTGTAGTCCCGGACGTCGACTGGCGGGACCGGCCGGACGGCACGACCCAGCCGCCCCGCGCCGTCCCGGCAAGCGCATCGAATCCATCCTGTTTTCGGAGGCCTCCGCATGAAGCGATTGCAGTCCCTCGTCCCCCTCGTCGCCGGCGCGCTGTTGCTGGCGTCCTGCGACGGCGGCGGCCGACAGCAGGCGGGGCCCCGCGCCGACAGCCAGGGCCGGCTGCACTACGGCGAGCTGGCCTTCGAGCCATGCTCGCTGTCCGCGCCCGGCGGCAGTTCGGTCGAGGCGCAGTGCACCACGCTGGACGTGCCGGAAAACCATGACGCGCCCGATGGCCGCCACATCGAGCTGGCGATCGCGCTGGTGCCGGCCAAGGGCCTGGCCGAGGCCGATCCGATCTTCATGATCGCCGGTGGCCCCGGCCAGTCGGCGATCGAGAGCTATCCGATGGTCGCCGGCGCCTTCGCCGACGCGCGTCGCAACCGCCACGTACTCCTGGTCGATGCGCGCGGCACCGGCGGCTCGCACCCCCTGCACTGCCCCGGCTTCAGCGACGAGGACGCGCTGGCCGATCCCGATGGCGACAGCACCGCGGCGCTGGTGCGCCTGACCGAGGCCTGCCGCGACGAACTGCAGAAGACCAGCGACCTGCGCTTCTACACCACCGGCGACCACGTGCGCGATCTCGACCTGGTGCGCGACAAGCTTGGCGTGGACCGGGTCAACCTGGTCGGCGTGTCCTACGGCACGCGCGTGGCGCAGCAGTACGCCGCCGCCTACCCGCAGCACACGCGCGCGGTGGTGCTCGACTCGGTGGTGCCCAACTCGCTGGTGCTCGGACGCGACCACGCGCGCAACCTGGAGGAGGCGCTCGACGCGCAGTTCCAGCGCTGCCGCGCCGACGAGGCCTGCCTGGGCAACCTGGGCGATCCGCGCGGCCAGTTCGAACTGGTCCGCGACCGCCTGCAGGCCGGCGGCATCGCGCCGGTGCGCTACCGCGACCCGGTGTCGGGCGAGTGGCGCGAGGAAGTGCCCCGCTACATGCACCTGGCCAGCCTGCTGCGCATGTACGCCTACCAGCCGGCGATGGCCGCGACCCTGCCGCTGCTGCTGCACGAGGCCTCGCAGGAACGCTACGAGAGCCTGCTGGCGCAGTCGCGCATGCTCGCCACGCAGATGGGCGACGCGATGGCGATGGGCATGGGCCTGTCGGTGAGCTGCAGCGAGGACGTGGCCGACTTCGACGACGGCGACGGCAGCGACGACGGCACCGTGCTGGGGCCGGTGCTGGTCGACACCCTGCGCGCGCAATGCGCGGTGTGGCCCAGGGGCACGCGGGCCGAGGGTTTCCGCCAGCCGCTCACCGGCGAGGTGCCGCTGCTGGCGATCAGCGGCGAGTACGATCCGGTCACGCCCTCGCGTTATGGCGACCAGGTGGTCGAAGGCCTGCCCAACGCCAGGCACCTGGTCCTGCCCGGCCAGGGCCACAGCGTGCTCGGCACCGGCTGCATGCCCAAGCTGTTCGCGCAGTTCATCGAGACCGCCGACGCCGCCTCGCTCGACGCCAGCTGCCTGGAGCGCCTGAGCCCGCAGCCGCCGTTCACCGGCAACCATGGCTGGGAGCCCTGAACGGCGCGTCGCGGCGCTCCACCGCCGCCGGCCGGGCGCCGGCAGCCTGACCCGCGGGCGCGGGTCGCACGTCATCCCTCATCCAGCACGGACTGTCCAATGATCCGGATCGACAACCTGCACAAATCCTTCAAGACCAAGACCGGCACCGTGCATGCGGTGAAGGGCGTGGGCTTCGAAGCCCGCGACGGCGAGATCACCGGCCTGCTCGGGCCCAACGGCGCCGGCAAGACCACCACGCTGCGCATGCTGTACACGCTGATGAAGCCAGACCAGGGCCGCATCGAGGTCGACGGCGTCGACGTGGCGCGCGACCCCACCGCGGTACGCCAGCGGCTGGGGGTCCTGCCCGACGCGCGCGGCGTCTACAAGCGCCTGAGCGCGCGCGAGAACATCGAATACTTCGGGCGCCTGCACGGCATCGACGAGGCCACCATCCAGGCGCGCATCGCGTCCATGGCCAGGACCCTGGTGATGGAGGACTTCCTGGAGCGGCGCACCGAAGGCTTCTCGCAGGGCCAGCGCACCAAGACCGCGATCGCGCGCGCCCTGGTGCACGACCCGCGCAACGTGATCCTCGACGAGCCCACCAATGGCCTGGACGTGATGACCACGCGCGGACTGCGCGGCTTCCTGCGCGGGCTGCGCGAGGAAGGCCGGTGCGTGATCTTCTCCAGCCACATCATGCAGGAGGTGGCCGCGCTGTGCGACCGCATCGTGGTGATCGCGCATGGCCAGGTGCGCGCGATCGGCACGCCCGACCAGCTGCGCGAGCAGACCGGGCTGCCGGACCTGGAGGACGTGTTCGTGCGTCTGGCCGACCTTGAAGGAGAAGCCGCATGAAGGCCGTGTGGACCGTCGCCAGGAAGGAACTGCTGGACCTGTTCCGCGACCGCAAGACCATGATGCTGGGCCTGCTCCTGGGTCCGGTGGTCTTGCCCGCGCTGATCCTGGGCATGGGCGCGCTGGCCGAGAAGAAGATGCGCACCCAGCTGGAGTCGACGCTCGAACTGCCGGTGATCGGCGCCGAGCACGCGCCCAACCTGATCGCCTTCCTCAAGGGCCGCAACATCGAGGCGCGACCTGCGCCCGAACACCCCGACCAGGCCGTGCGCGACCAGACCTTCGATGTCGTGCTCAAGATCGACGAGGCCTACGGCGAGCAGTGGCGCGGCAGCAAGCCCGCGGCGGTCGAGCTGATCTACGACAGCTCGCGCCAGGACTCGCAGATCCCGGTCAACCGCCTGCGCGGCGTGCTGCTGGAGTACAGCCGCACCGTCGGCGTGCTGCGCGGGATCAATCGCGGGGTCAGCCCGGAGGCGGGCTTCGCGGTGGAGATCGGCCAGCGCGACGTGGCCACGCCCGAGGCGCGGCGCGGCATGCTGCTGGCGTTCCTGCCGTACATGCTGATCCTCTTCAGCTTCCTGGGCGGCGCGGCGCTGGTGATCGACGTGACCGCCGGCGAACGCGAGCGCCAGTCGCTGGAGCCGCTGCTGGCCACGCCCGCGCCGCGCGCGGCGATCATGAGCGGCAAGATCCTGGCGGCCTGCCTGTTCGGCATGCTCTCGCTGCTGCTGATCGTGATCGCGTTCAAGCTCAGCTTCCAGCTCGCGCCGGGGCCGCTGCAGCTGATCGACGTGTCGGCGCCGGTGATGGCGCAGCTGCTGCTGGTGCTGCTGCCGATGGTGCTGATCGGCACCACCCTGCTCACCCTGATCGCGGCCAGCGTGAAATCGGTGAAGGAAGCGCAGAGCTACATGAGCATCCTCATGTTCCTGCCGATCGTGCCGACCATCCTGCTGATGGTGAACCCGATCAAGAACCAGCTGTGGCAGTTCGCCGTGCCCTTCCTCGCGCAGAACCAGATGCTGCTGAAGCTGGTCCGCAGCGAGGCCATCTCAGCGCAGGAGTGGGCGGTGTACCTGGGCGCCGGCTTCGGCCTGGGGCTGGTGCTGTGGCTGCTGGCCGCGCGCCTGTACAACCAGGAGCGCCTGGCGATTTCGGCCTGATCCCGGCGCCCTGGAGGGCGCGCTGTCAGGCGGCATGAAAAAAGCCCGGCGTCGGCCGGGCTTTTTTCGTTGGCGACGCGGCTCGCCTACTGGGTCGGGCTGAAGTTGATCGTGCGGCGCGTGGTCACCGGCCCGGGGACCGGTTCGAAGCGCCAGCGCCGGACCGCGTTGAGCGCCTCGCGATCGAACACGCGCGGCGGATCGGCGCGCACGACGCGGACCGCGCTCACCGAACCGTCGATGGCCACGGTGAACTCCACCTGCACCTCGCCGGAGGTGCCCGAGCGCAGCGCGTCGGGCGGGTAGCGCGGGGCCGGCGTGCTGATCGCGCGCAGGTCGCTGGCGCTGGCGGCCGGGCGGTTCGCCGACGGCGCCGGGGTGGTCGGCTGGCGCGCGGCCTCCTGGCGCGCGGCTTCCTGGCGCGCGGCCTCCTGGCGGGCCGCCTCCTGGCGCGCGGCTTCCTGGCGGGCCGCTTCCTGGCTGGCCTGCGCCTGCTGCGCGGCCAGATCGCGCGCCGCCTGTTCCTGCGCCAGCCGCTGCTGCTCCTGACGCTCGCGCTCGAGCTGCTGGCGGCGCTGCGCTTCCTGCTCGGCCGTCAGCTGTTCCTGCTCGGCGCGGCGCGCGGCGTCGGTTTCTGCGCTGGCGATGGTGGTGCGCAGGCGCTCGACCGCCGGGTAGGACGAGTCGGTCTTCTCGATCAGCGCCAGCAGGCGCCGGGCCTCGACGAAGTCGCCGCGGTCGCGGCTCTGCTCGGTGGCGATCACGGTCATCGGCAGCAGGTCCACCAGCGCGCTGGAAACGCCGGCGTCGGCCGGCGCCTTGTCGCGCAGCGCCAGGTAGTACTCCATCGCGTTGTCGCCACCCGGCGCGTACAGGCGGCTTTCCTGGTAGGCCTTGGAGGCGGCTTCGCGCAGCTGTTCGGAGCTGAGCGCGGCTACCTCGGCCGAGACGGCCTCGGCGGGCGGCTGCTGCGCTGCCGGCGCCTGCGGGCCGGCCGTCGGCGCGGCGCCGGCGCCCTGGGCCGGTTCCTGTTTGCATGCGGACAGCATCGCGGTCGCGGCCAGCGCGAGCGCGGCACCCGTCAGCAGCCGATGCGGCCCCCTCCGGCCGCCTGCGGTGGTGTTGGTGGACATCGGTTTTCCCCTGAGAAGACAGATCACGTATGCATCAGGCACGCGGCAGCATGCTGCATTTGCCAACCGTGCCATGCATCGGGGAGTCTGCGGGGACCGATGCCCGCGAAACTGTGACGGAGTTTGCGGAAAGTGCCGCTCACGCCGCGCCGGGCCGGTCAACCGCGCCCGTTACTTGCCGATGCAGAAGGTCGAGAAGATCCGGCCGAGGAGTTCGTCGGGAAGGGTGCGCCCGGTGATCTCGCCCAGCGCCTCGTGGGCCAGGCGCAGCGCCTCGGCGGTGAGGTCGAGCTGCTCGTGGGCCAGCACCGCCGCTGCATCGGCCAGCAGCTGGGCGGCGCGGCGCAGCGCATCGACGTGGCGCGCACGCGCGGTGAACGCACCCTCGGCCGCCGCGCCGCCCTCGGCCGCTTCGCGCAGGCGTGCGTGCAGCGTGTCCAGGCCCGCACCGGTGCGCGCGGACAGCGCGATGGCGCCCTCGGGCAGCGGCAGGGCCTCGACATCGACCAGGTCGCACTTGTTGTGCACCACGATGCGCTGCGGAACACCGAGGATGTCGGCGGCCACCGCGCGCATGCCGGCCTCCGGGTCGCGCGCGTCGAGCACCACCAGGGCCAGGTCGGCCCGGCGCAGTTCCGCGCGCGCGCGGCGCATGCCTTCGCGCTCGATGGCGTCGCCGTCCTCGCGCAGCCCGGCGGTATCGACCAGGTCCAGTTCGAAGCCGTCGATGCGCAGGGTTTCGTGCAGCAGGTCGCGGGTGGTGCCGGCGAGCTCGGTGACGATGGCGCGTTCGCTGCCGGCGAGCGCGTTGAGCAGCGAACTCTTGCCGGCGTTGGGCGGGCCGACGATCACCGCGTGCAGGCCGTCGCGCAGCCGGCGTCCGCGCTCGGCGGCGGCCAGCAGCGCGTCCAGCTGCGCCCGCGCACCGGCCAGGTCCCTGCGCAGGGCCGGACCGCCGAGGGTGTCGATCGCCTCGTCGGCGAAGTCGATCGCCGCTTCGACCTGCACGCGCAGCGCGACCAGGCGTCCGGCCACGTCCTCGACCCGCCGGGAGAACTCGCCATCGAGCGCGCGCCGCGCCGCGCGCGCGGCGCGTTCGTCGCCGGCGGCGATCAGGTCCGCCACCGCCTCGGCCTGGGCCAGGTCGAGGCGACCGTTGAGGTAGGCGCGTTCGCTGAACTCGCCCGGCCGTGCGATCCGCGCGCCCAGCGCGCAGCAGCGCGCCAGCAGCTGGCGCAGCACCGGGGCGCTGCCGTGGGCCTGCAGCTCCACCACGTCCTCGCCGGTGTAGCTGGCCGGCGCGACGAAGGCCAGGGCGATGCCGTCGTCGATGACGCCGCCGTCGGCGTCGCGCAAACGCACATGGTGGGCGTGGCGCGGGCGCAGCGAGCGGCCGCACAGTTGCCGGGCGATCGCCAGCGCCGCGGGCCCGGACACGCGCACGATGCCGACCCCGCCCGCGCCCGGCGGCGTGGCGATGGCGGCGATGGTGTCGGTGGGATCGGCGGGAGGTTGGCGCATCGGGGGATCCAGAAAGATGAAGCCCGCCAGGGGCGGGCTTCATCGTCTCGTGTGCCGCGCTCAGGCCTTGGCGGGCACGGGGTCGCTGTACTTGCGCAGCATGTACCACTGCTGCAGCAGGCCCAGGCCGCCGTTGGTGACCCAGTACAGCACCAGGCCGGCCGGGAAGAACACCATCATCACGCCGAACACCAGCGGCATCATCTGCATCATGCGCTGCTGCATCGGGTCCATGCCGGTCATGGGCGAGAGCTTCTGGGTCGCCCACATGATCGCGATGTTGAGCACCGGCAGGATGAACCACGGATCGCGCGCGGTCAGGTCCTGGATCCAGCCGATCCACGGCGCATGGCGCAGTTCCACCGATTCGAGCAGCACCCAGTACAGGGCGAAGAAGATCGGCATCTGCAGCAGCACCGGCAGGCAGCCGCCGACTGGATTGATCTTCTCCTTCTTGTACAGCTCCATCATCGCGACCTGGAACTTCTGCTTGTCGTCGCCGTAGCGCTCCTTGAGCTGCTGCATGCGCGGCTGGAACTTGCGCATCTTGGCCATCGACTTGTACTGCGCGGTCGCCAGCGGGAACAGCAGGATCTTGACCAGGACCACCAGGCCCACGATCGCCCAGCCCCAGTTGCCGAACAGCCGGTGCAGCTTCTCCAGCACCCAGAACAGGCCCTCGCCCAGCCAGGCCATGATCGAGAAGCGGCTGTAGTCGACCACACGGTCCAGGCCCGGCACGTGCTGGGCCTTGATCTGCTCGACCAGCTTGGGCCCGACCCACAGGCGCGCGGTCTCCACCGCCTGCTGGCCGGGGGCGACCACCACCGGCGTGGCCGCCATCTCGCGGATCAGGTAGCGCGCCACGCCGCTGCTGGTATCGGTGTCCAGGGTGATCGCATCCTGGCCGGCGGTCGCGTCGCCCGGCAGCCAGGCGGCGAAGAAGTGGTGCTGGACGAACGCGATCCAGGTGTTGGTGTCGGTGGCGTTGATCGCGCCATCTTCGTAGTCGGTGAACCAGCGGCGGGCATAGCCGCGCTGGTCGCCGAACCAGGTCGCGCCAGTGAGGCTGAACGATTCGGGATTGGTCATGCCGCGCTTGACGTTGGGCGTGCCGCGCAGCAGCTGGCGATAGGCGTAACCCTGCCAGGGGTGGCTGCCCTGGTTGACGACCTCGTCGCGCACGGTGATCGCGTACTGGCCGGGCCGCAGCACGTAGCTGCGGCGGATCTCGACCCCGTCCGGGCCGCGCCACAGGAAGGGCACCACCAGTTCGGCCTGTCCCGGCGCCAGCACGTAGCTGCGCTCATCGCCGGCCGGCACGAAGCCGTGTTCGTGGTTGGGCGCCGCGCCGCCGCCGCTGACCCAGCCGCTCTGGGCGGTGTAGTAGTGCTGCGGATCGGCGTCGAACAGCACCACCGGCGGGCTGGCCTCGTCGCGCGTCTGGGGATAGTCGAGCAGTTCGGCGCGCAGCACGCTGCCGCCGTCGATCACCAGGCGCAGGACATCGGTCTCCACCTGCACCACGCCGGCGCGGGCCGGCGCCGCGCTGCTTTCGGGGATCGCACCGGGCGCCTGCGGCACGGTCGGGGCGACCGGCAGGGCACCGGGCACGGCGGGCGGCAAGGCCGGAACGGCGCCGCCGCCTGCGGGCTGGGTCTGCGCCGTCTCTTCCGCCGGCGGCAGGGCCTGTTCCTTGTTCCATGCCATCCACAACAGGGCCGCCACCATCAGCCAGGCAACGATCAGTAAGGTGCGGGTCTGGTTCATCGGACAGGCAGGCTCATTCGCCGGGTGGACGCGGCGTGGTGGGAGGAGGAAGGGGCGCCGCGCGGGAATCGGCAGCAGGCATTGTGCCGTTCGTGGCCGGGGCGGGCAACGCACCGGCGCGGCGCAGCAGGCTGTTCATCGCCGCGCGCAGCGCGCTGGGCGTGGCGGCGGCGGCCGATGCGCGGGCGACGAAGACATAGGCGCCATCGGCAAGCACGGCGCGGCCGTGCCTGAACTCGTCGCGCAGGATGCGCTTGATACGGTTGCGGCCGACCGCGCGTCGGTCCACCTTGCGCGAGACGGCCAGGCCGAGCCGCGGCGGCTGCCCGTCGGCCAGCCAGTGCAAGGCGAGCATCGGCAACGCCACGCGGCGGCCGTCGCGGAAGATGCGGTCGAAATCGGCGCGAGCGCGCACCCGCGACTGTCGCGGGAAGCGGGCGTCGGTCATCGCTCGGCGTGCTCCCGGCCGCTCACGGGGCCGGGAGAAGGCAGCTGGATGCGGCTCAGGCCGTGAGGCGCTTGCGGCCCTTGGCGCGGCGACGGGCAAGGATCTTGCGGCCGTCGGCAGTCGCCATGCGGGCACGGAAGCCGTGGTCGCGCTTACGCTTGAGGTTGCTGGGCTGGTAGGTGCGCTTGGTGGCCATGGCGTTTACTGACAATGCAGCGGGCGGAAAGAACCGGCAATTCTAGCGACGTGCCCGGCACGCGGTCAAGCAGCGCCGGTGCCGGGCCGAGCAGCGGCGGATGCGCGGGCCGGGGGCGGGTGGTAGTCTGCCCTCCCCTTTCGACCCCTCCCGGCCGGCGACAGCCGCGCGCCGGCGGTCTCCTTTTCGACCACGACAGCAACACGAACGTTCTCTATATGGATGCCTGGCCCCGCTGCCTCGAACGCCTGGAAGCCGAACTGCCGGCCGAGGATGTGCACACCTGGCTCAAGCCGCTGCAGGCGCGCCGCCAGGACAGCCGCACGGTGCTCTACGCCCCCAATGCGTTCGTGCGCGACGAGGTGGAAAGCCGTTACCTGCAGCGCATCCGCGAACTGCTGGCGCATTTCGCCGGCAGCGGCGACGTGCAGCTGGAGATCGGCTCGCTGCCGCGCGCCACGCCCGCGCCGGCGCCCGCACCCGCCGCCAGCGCGGTGTCGAACGCGCGCCCGGCACCGGCGGTGGCGTTCGCCGGCCACCTGGACAGCCATTACACCTTCGACAATTTCGTCGAAGGCCGCAGCAACCAGCTCGGCCGCGCTGCCGCCTGGCAGGCCGCGCTCAAGCCCGGCGACCGCGCCCACAACCCGCTGCTGCTGTACGGGGGCACCGGCCTGGGCAAGACCCACCTGATGTTCGCCGCCGGCAACGCGATGCGCCAGGCCAACCCGGCCGCGCGCGTGCTGTATCTGCGCTCGGAGGAGTTCTACAGCGCCTTCTTCCGCTCGATCCAGGAAAAGACCTCGGACCAGTTCAAGCGCCAGTTCCGCCAGATCGACGCGCTGCTGATCGACGACATCCAGTTCTTCGCGGGCAAGGACCGCACCCAGGAAGAGTTCTTCCACACCTTCAACACGCTGTTCGACAGCCGCCAGCAGATCATCATGACCTGCGACCGCTACCCGCGCGAAGTCGAAGGCCTGGAACCGCGACTGAAGTCGCGCCTGGCCTGGGGCCTGTCGGTGGCGATCGATCCGCCGGACTTCGAGACGCGCGCGGCGATCGTGCTGGCCAAGTCGCGCGAGCGCGGCACGATGGTGCCCGACGAGGTCGCCTTCCTGCTGGCCAAGAAGATGCACGGCAACGTGCGCGACCTGGAGGGCGCGCTCAACTCGCTGGCCGCCCGCGCCAATTTCACCGGGCGCGCGATCACCGTCGAGTTCGCCCAGGAGACCCTGCGCGACCTGCTGCGCGCGCAGCAGCAGTCGATCGGCATCCCCAACATCCAGAAGGTCGTGGCCGACTACTACGGCCTGCAGATCAAGGACCTGCTGTCCAAGCGCCGCACGCGCTCGCTGGCGCGTCCCCGCCAGATGGCGATGGCCCTGGCCAAGGAACTGACCGAGCACAGCCTGCCCGAAATCGGCGATGCCTTCGCCGGACGCGACCACACCACCGTGCTCCATGCCTGCCGCCAGATCCGCAATCTCATGGAGACCGACGGCAAGCTGCGCGAGGACTGGGACAAGCTGATCCGCAAGCTCAGCGAGTAGGCGCGCGCGGCGGACGCCGCCCCCTCCCCCGGCTGGCGGCGCGCCGCTGCCCGGGCCGCTCTTCCCCGATGCTTCCAGACGCCGCCCGACGCGGCTGCGCGACCGTGCGCGGCTGCCTGGCGGCCGCGGCCCCCGCCATCGTCATCCCGTGCCGGCGAGGCTGCCGTCCGCGGCCCCTGGCGGCTGGCGGGATCAGTGGTGATGAGCGTGCCGCCGGCTGGCGGCCACGACGGACCGCCAGAGCCGCGGTTTGCCAAGGCCCTGCCCACCCTCCCGCCGCTTGACCGGTCGTGTGACCGCCCGGGTCCCCGTATCGCGAGCCGCAAGCCCGACGATTGCGAGCGCGGTAGCGATCCAGGACACGCGTCGCTTGCGTGCGGCCGCGCGTCGGACGCCCTGGCGTTCCGGTCAGGCGGCTTTCGAGGCGATGCCGCGAGCGACACTCACGGCATCTCGCACCCGCACGGCAGCCCGGTCGTCGCCGCCGCCGGGCTGTACGGCCTTCCACGGCCTTCCGGCCCTCTGTCGGGGCCCCGCCCAGCGCGATGGCCGGCGCAGGTGCTTCCGCGGGCGCCTGCGGCCACTGCGATCCCGTGGCACCGGGCCCGGGGCGGTGGCCTGCCTGGCCCATGCGCGGCCTCTCCAGCGGCTTCCGCAAGCCCGTTCCGCTGCCCCGCAGGTGCCCGCCCCCGCCCGCGAAACCTTCGCTACACTACATGTTGTGTTGTTCGTGGACAGCGCGGGCACAAGCTGTGGACAAAGTGAGGGGGTGCAAAGCATCCACAGCTTCCACCCGTCGGGCAGTGAACCTTGTCCCCACCTGAAAAGCATCAGAAAACACTTTAAAAACAACGGGTTAACATCGTTATCCCCGCTGTGCAGGCCCCCCAAGCACCACCGTTTTTAAAGTTCTTACCGTTTTAAAAGCCTTGTTACAGGAACCCAACGCATGCGTTTCAGCCTGCAACGCGAAGCCCTCCTGAAACCGCTGGCGCAAGTCGTCAACGTCGTGGAGCGCCGCCAGACCCTGCCCGTCCTGGCCAACCTGCTGACCCAGGTGTCCGGCGGCCAGCTTTCGCTCACCGGCACCGACCTCGAGGTGGAGATGGTCTCGCGCGTCGCGGTCGACGATGCCCAGGACGGCGAGACCACCATTCCCGCCCGCAAGCTGTTCGACATCGTTCGGGCGCTGCCGGACGGCAGCAAGGTCACGCTGTCGCAGTCGGGCGAGAAGATCACGGTCCAGGCCGGACGCAGCCGCTTCACCCTGTCGAGCCTGCCGGCCAACGATTTCCCCTCGGTGGACGAAGTCGAAGCCACCGAGCGCGTCAGCGTGCCGGAGACCGCGCTCAAGGAGCTGATCGAGCGCACCGCCTTCGCGATGGCCCAGCAGGACGTGCGCTATTACCTCAACGGCCTGCTGTTCGACCTGGCCGACAAGCGCCTGCGCTGTGTCGCCACCGACGGCCACCGGCTGGCGCTGTGCGAAACCGCGCTGGAGGAGGCGGTGCCGACCAAGCGCCAGATCATCGTGCCGCGCAAGGGCGTGCAGGAACTGCAGCGGCTGCTCGAGGGCGGCGACCGCACGGTGGTGCTGGAAATGGGCCGCAACCACATCCGCATCAAGCGCGACGATGTCACCTTCACGAGCAAGCTGATCGATGGCCGCTTCCCGGATTACGAGGCGGTGATCCCGATCGGCGCCGACCGCGAGGTCCTGATCGACCGCGAGGCCCTGCGCGCCTCGCTGCAGCGCGCCGCGATCCTGTCCAACGAGAAGTACCGCGGCGTGCGCCTGGAGATGTCGCCCGGCCTAGTGCGGATCAATGCGCACAACCCCGAGCAGGAGGAAGCCCAGGAAGAGGTCGAGGCCGAGACGCGGGTCGATGGCCTGGCGGTGGGCTTCAACGTCAATTACCTGCTCGATGCGCTGTCGGCCCTGCGCGACGAGCAGGTCGTCCTGCAGCTGCGCGACGCCAACTCCTCGGCCCTGGTACGCGAGGCGTCCAGCGAGCGCTGCAGGCACGTGGTGATGCCGCTGCGGCTGTGATGCCGAGCGCGGTGTTCCACGTGGAACCTGTCTTTCGCCCGGCTCCGGCCGGGCGAAATCGTTTGCGATGTCCGGATCTTGGTCGTGACCGCGCAAAATGGGGGTGGCCGTGCGCCTGACCCGGCTGGCACTGTCTGGCGTGCGCAACCTGCAGCCGCTGGACCTGGCGCCGGGGCCACAGCTCAACCTCGTCGTCGGCGCCAACGGCGCCGGCAAGACCAGCCTGCTCGAGGCCATCCACCTGCTGGCCTACGGCCGCAGCTTCCGCGGTCGCGTGCGCGACGGGCTGCTGCAGACCGGCGTCGAGGCGCTGGAGGTCTTCGCCGAGTGGGCCGAGCCCGTCGAGGTGCGGCGCCGCGCCGGCCTGCGCCACAGCGGCCAGGCCTGGACCGGGCGGCTGGACGGGGAGCCGGTCCAGCAGCTTGGGGACCTGTGTGCGGCGCTGGCCGCGATCACCTTCGAACCGGGCAGCCACGCGCTTGTTACCGCCGGCGCCGAGGCGCGCCGGCGCTACCTGGACTGGGGACTGTTCCACGTGGAACATGGCATGGAGCGGTTCCACCCGCTCTGGCGGCGCTACGCCCGGGCCCTGCGCCAGCGCAATGCCCTGCTCAAGCAGCGCGCCGGCCCCGCCCAGCTCGACGCCTGGGACGCCGAACTGGCCTCGGCCGGCGAACTGCTCGACCAGCAGCGGCGCGCCTATGTCGAACGCCTGCAGCCGCGCCTGGACCTGCTCTCGGCCACGATGGCGCCCCAGCTGGGCGTGGCCCGCCTCGAATACCGGCCGGGATGGCGGCGCGAGCAGCTGCCTCTGGCCGATGCGCTGTTGCTGGCGCGCGAGCGCGACCAGGCGGCGGGCTTCACCTCGGTCGGTCCGCATCGCGCGGACTGGCGGATCCTGCACGACAGCCGCGCCGCCGGCGAGGCGCTGTCGCGCGGCCAGGCCAAACTGACCGCCCTGGCCTGCCTGCTGGCCCAGGCCGAGGATTTCGCGGCGAGCCGGGGGCACTGGCCGGTGTTCCTGCTTGACGACCTCGCCTCGGAACTGGACCGGGCCCACCAGCAGCGGCTGCTCGAAGGCCTGCGCGACAGCGGCGCCCAGGTCTTCGTGACCGGCACCGAGGCGGTGCCCGGGCTGCTGGATCCCGCCTGGCCGGTGGTGACGTTCCACGTGGAACACGGCCGCGTGCGTCCGGCCTGAACCGCCCCTGTTCGCTGCCGACGGCGCCTGCGCCGGGCCGGGGCGCCTGTCCCTGCCGGGGGAGCCGGCGCGCTATAATTCGTGCTTCCGGCCCAATAACTTATGTGTCGCGGCGCGTCCTGCGCCCCGATGCGACGGTGGTGTGCGAATGACCGAAGAAACCCAGAACCCGGTGGCCCTGCCCGAGCAGGCCTACGATTCGAGCAGGATCACGGTGCTGCGCGGCCTCGAGGCCGTGCGCAAGCGCCCGGGCATGTACATCGGCGACGTCCACGACGGCACCGGCCTGCACCACATGGTCTTCGAGGTCGTCGACAACTCGATCGACGAGGCGCTGGCAGGCCACGCCGACGAGGTCGCGGTGACGATCCACGAGGACGGCTCGGTCTCGGTTTCGGACAACGGCCGCGGCATCCCGGTCGACATCCACAAGGAAGAAAACCGCTCCGCGGCCGAGGTGATCCTCACCGTGCTGCACGCCGGCGGCAAGTTCGACGACAACAGCTACAAGGTTTCCGGCGGCCTCCACGGCGTCGGCGTGTCGGTGGTCAACGCGCTGTCGTCCAAGCTGATGCTCGACGTGTGGCGCGACGGCTTCCACCACCAGCAGGAATACGCGCACGGCGAGCCGGTGTATCCGCTCAAGCGCCTGGAGGCGTCCACGCGCCGCGGCACCACGCTGCGCTTCTGGCCCTCCGAAGGCACGTTCAGCGATACCGAGTTCCATTACGAGATCCTGGCCCGGCGCCTGCGCGAACTGTCCTTCCTCAACTCCGGGGTCAAGATCGTCCTGTCCGACGAGCGCGGCGAAGGCCGCCGCGACGTGTTCCAGTACGAAGGCGGCATCCGCAGCTTCGTCGAGCACCTGGCGCAGCTCAAGACGCCCCTGCACCCGCACGTGATCTCGGTGACCGGCGAGCAGAACGGCATCACCGTGGAAGTCGCCCTGCAATGGACCGACTCCTACCAGGAAACGATGTTCTGCTTCACCAACAACATCCCGCAGAAGGACGGCGGCACCCACCTGCAGGGCTTCCGCTCCGCGCTCACGCGCACGTTGACCAACTACATCGAGCAGAACGGCGTCGCCAAGCAGGCCAAGGTCAGCTTTTCCGGCGACGACATGCGCGAGGGCCTGATCGCGGTGCTCTCGGTGAAGGTGCCGGACCCGAGTTTTTCGTCGCAGACCAAGGAAAAGCTGGTCAGTTCCGACGTGAGGCCGGTCGTTGACAGCACGTTCGCTGCACGTTTGGAGGAGTTCCTGCAGGAACACCCCAACGAGGCCAAGGCGATCGCGGGCAAGATCGTCGACGCGGCGCGCGCGCGTGAAGCCGCGCGCAAGGCCCGCGACCTCACCCGGCGCAAGGGCGCGCTGGATATCGCCGGCCTGCCGGGCAAGCTGGCCGACTGCCAGGAAAAGGACCCGGCGCTGTCGGAGCTGTTCATCGTCGAGGGCGACTCGGCCGGCGGGTCGGCCAAGCAGGGCCGCAACCGCAAGAACCAGGCGGTGCTGCCGCTGCGCGGCAAGATCCTCAATGTCGAGCGGGCGCGCTTCGACCGCATGCTGGGCTCGGCCGAAGTGGGCACCCTGATCACGGCGCTGGGCACCGGCATCGGCAAGGACGAGTACAACCCGGACAAGCTGCGCTACCACCGCATCATCATCATGACCGACGCGGACGTGGACGGCTCGCACATCCGCACCCTGCTGCTGACGTTCTTCTACCGGCAGATGCCCGAGCTGCTCGAGCGCGGCCACATCTACATCGGCCTGCCGCCGCTGTACAAGATCAAGCAGGGCAAGACCGAGATCTACCTCAAGGACGACGCGGCCCTGGACGCCTACCTGGCCGGCAACGCGGTCGAGGGGGCGGCGCTGGTGCCGGCCGCGGGCGAGCCGCCGATCGAGGGCGCGGCCCTGGAAAAGCTCCTGCTGACCTACGCCGCGGCGCGCGAGACCATCGCCCGCAACGCGCACCGCTACGATCCGATGCTGCTCGAGGCGCTGATCGACTTCACGCCGCTCGATCCCGAGGCGCTGAGCGCCAACGCCGATGCGCGCGAGGAGCTCGACGCGCTGGAAAAGCGCCTCAACCACGAGGGCCTCGGCCGGCCGCGCTACACGGTGGAGTGGCAGCCGGCGCGGGACGACCGCCCTGCCGCCCTGATCACGCGGCGCCGGCACATGGGCGTGGAGACGGTGCAGGTGCTGCCGCGCGCGGCCTTCGAGGGCGGCGAGCTGCGCGCGCTCCGCGATGCCGCCGCGCTGCTGCACGGCCTGGTGCGCGAGGGCGCGCAGATCATCCGCGGCAACCGCGCCCAGGCGGTCACCAGCTTCGCCCAGGCCCAGGCCTGGCTGCTGGAAGAGGCCAAGAAGGGCCGCCAGATCCAGCGCTTCAAGGGTCTGGGCGAGATGAATCCGGAACAGCTCTGGGACACCACGGTCAATCCGGAAACGCGGCGCCTGCTGCAGGTCCGGATCGAAGACGCTTTCGCAGCCGACCAGATCTTCAGTACCCTGATGGGCGATGTGGTGGAACCGCGCCGCGCCTTCATCGAGGACAATGCGCTGAAGGTGGCCAACCTCGACATCTAGGCGGCGCCTGCCGCATCCGCGGTCCGCGCATGCGGACCGCTGGAGCTGGACGCAACGGACCCTGCAAGCTGCCCCCGGACGGCGCCCGCCGCGCCGGTGTGGGTTGACGAAAAATTAAGACGCTGGCCGCCACACTCGAGGTGAACAGCAGGGGGTCCGGGATATGAGGCACGCCATCGCAGCGCTGGTCATCGTCGCATCGCTTGCGGCCTGTGCCACGACCACCACGTCCACAGGGCGCACCCAGTACGTGGGCGCGGTCTCGCAGGCACAGCTCAACCAGCTCGGCGCGCAGGCCTTCACCGAAGCCAAGCAGAAGGGCCCGCTGAGCACCGACGCCCGCCAGAACGCCTACGTGCGCTGCGTGGTCGACGCCCTGGTGCGCCAGCTGCCGCCCGATCAGCGTGCGATCGCCTGGGAAACCGCGGTGTTCGCGCAGAAGGAGCCCAACGCCTATGCGCTGCCCGGAGGCAAGGTGGGGGTCAACACCGGCCTGCTCGACGTGGCCCGCAACCAGGACCAGCTTGCCGCCGTGATCGGCCACGAGATCGGCCATGTCGTCGAGCGCCACCATGACGAGCGCATCACGCGCCAGATGGGGGCCTCCGGCGCGGTGCAGCTGCTGGGCATGCTGGCCGGCGACTACGGCCAGGTCGCCGCCCAGGGCGGCAGCCTGCTGGCCCAGACCGGCTTCCTGCTGCCCGGCTCCCGCGCCCAGGAGTCGGAGGCCGACATCGTCGGCCAGCGGATGATGGCCCAGGCCGGCTTCGACCCGCGCGCGGCGGTCGCGCTGTGGCAGAACATGATGGCCGCCGGCGGCAGCCGCCCGCCGCAGTGGCTGTCGACCCACCCCGATCCGCAGAGCCGGATCTCCGAATTGCAGGCGCGCGCCGACCAGCTGGTCCCGCTCTGGGAACAGGCGCGTGCCGCCGGGCGCCGGCCCAGTTGCGGCTGACAGTCGCCCGGGGCGCGCGTCGGCGCCACCCTGCGTCATCCTTCCAGACCCTTGCGCCGCCGGCGCACGAACCAGGTGAGATCCATGCCCAAGAAGACCCTCCCCACCCGCCTGCTCACGGCGATGATGGCCACCGGCCTGATGCTGGCGACCACCTCCGCGCTGGCGCAGTCGAGTTCGCGCGCCGAAGAGCGCCGCGCCGAGCGTGGCAAGCGTGGCGGTGAGGCCGTCGCCCAGCGCTACCCGGAGGCGACACGGAAGGAGCCCGAAGCCAAGACCTCGCGCAGCGGCGCCCCGCGACTGAGCAAGCTCTCCGACGCCTACGAGGCCCAGGACGTCGCCCAGACGCAGGCGCTGGCCGACGAGATCATCGCCGACGAGAAGTCCAACGCCTACGAGAAGTCGATGGCCGCGCGCATCGCCGGCGCCCTGCTGATCGGCCAGGACGACGCCAAGGCGATGGAGTACCTCCAGCGCGCACTGCAGTTCGACGGTCTGGGCAACAACGACCACTACGAGGTGATGAACATCGTCGCCCAGCTGTACGCGCAGGAGGAGCAGTACGACCAGGCCCTGGCCACCGTCGACCGCCTGCAGACCGAGACCCGCAGCCAGGATCCGGCGCTGGTCGCCCTCAAGGGCAACATCCTGGTCCGCCAGGAGCGCTATCCCGAGGCCATCGCCCTGCTCAAGCCGCTGGTCGATTCGCCCGAGGCCAAGCCCGAGTGGCAGCAACTGCTGATGGCCGCCTACGCCGAGTCCGGCCAGGGCGCTGAAGCCGCGCGCCTGGCCGAGCAGATCGCCGCGGCCACGCCGGATGACAAGCGCTCGCAGCTCAACCTCGCCGCCACCTACCTGCAGACCGACCAGTACGACAAGGCCGCGGCCGTGTACGAGGCCCTGCGCGCCAAGGGCGAGCTCACCGAGGAGCGCGAATACCGCAACCTGATGGCCTCCTACCTGAGCCTGGACGACGGCCAGGCCAAGGCGATCGAGATCATCAACGAGGGGCTGGAGAAGAACATCCTCAAGCCCGACCACCAGACCTACGTCGCCCTCGCCCAGGCCTACTATTTCGGCGAACCGCAGCGCATCCCGGAGGCCATCCAGGCCTACCAGAAGGCCGCTCCGCTGGCGCCGACCGGCGAGACCTACCTCAACCTGGCCAAGCTGCTGGCCAACGAGGGACGCCTCCCGGAAGCCAAGCAGGCGGCCCAGTCGGCGCTCGACAAGGGCATCAAGAATCCGGACGAGGCCAAGCGGCTTCTCGCGCGGAGCAACTGATTGTCCATTGCGTGGGAAACCGGTTGGTAACGCGCCCACGGATTGGTATAAGCTTGGAAATTCCCGTCACCGAAAACCCGGCGACGGATACGACACGACCCCGGGCGCCCGGCGCCCGGCCAGACTTGAGTTCACCGCATGACCGAACGCTTGCCGACGACCGACAAGAGAGACGAAGACGAAGGTCTGGACTGGGCGCGAATCGCCGGATTCACCCTGGTGGTGGCGATCCATGCCGCAGCCCTGCTGCTGCTGCTGGCGCCCGCCACGCCACCCCAAGTCGAGAAGCAGAACGACGACGCCACGCGAGTGGTGATCATCGAACCGCCGCCGCCGCCTCCCCCGCCGCCGCCGCCGCCGCCGGAGCCGCCCAAGCCCACTCCGATCAAGGAACTGGTGCCGCCGCAGCCCTCGCCGCTGCCGCCGCCGCCGGAAGAGCCGCCGGTGGTGTTCGACGAGCCCTCGCCGGTCGACACGCCCGCACCGCCTCCGGCCCCGCCGGCGCCGCCGCAGGCGCAGCCTGACATCGGTGCCAGCGTCGACATCTCCTCGCGCGCCATGAACCCGCCGCAGTACCCGCCGTCGGCCCTGCGTGCCGGCATCGAGGGCACGGTGATCCTGGTCGTGGACGTCGACGCCAACGGCAACGTCACCAACGTGTCGGTCGAGAAGTCCAGCCGCAACCGCGACCTCGACCGCGCCGCGATGCAGGCCGCGCGCCGCTGGCGGTTCAATCCTTCGGTCGTCAACGGCCAGCCGGCTGCCGGGCGCGTGCGCGTCCCGGTGGACTTCAACCTCGGCGGTTGATCGACCCGCAACACCGTTCCGCGTTACAACGTTCCACTCCTACACTTCAACAACATTCAAAAGGTAAGCGTCATGCTGCAGGAAACCACCGCCGCCCCATCGACCGGAGGCAACGCCGAAGCACTGACCCAGATGGGCTTCGCGAACCTGATCGAACACATGACAGTGGTCAACTGGATCGTGTTCATCGTGCTGATCCTCATGTCGGTGCTCTCGATCTACTGGATCATCTACAACTTCTTCAAGCACATCCGCCTGAAGAGGAACTCCGACCGCGTCATCGGTACCTTCTGGGAAACGTCCAACGCGCAGGACGCGATCCGCTTCATGGAAGAGCAGCCGCGCAGCGAGCCCTTCTCCAAGGTCGCGCTCGATGCCGCCCAGGCCGCCGCGCACCACCAGCGCCATGACGGTTCGCGCCTTGCCGAATCGCTCAGCCGCTCCGAGTTCGTCGACCGGGCCCTGCGCCAGGCCGTCACCCGCGAGTCGCTGGGTCTGGAAGCCGGCCTGACCGTGCTCGCCACCGTCGGTGCGACCGCACCGTTCGTCGGCCTGCTCGGCACGGTGTGGGGTATCTACAACGCGCTGATCCGCATCGGTGCCACTGGCCAGGCCGACATCGGCGCGGTCGCGGGCCCCGTGGGCGAGGCGCTGATCATGACGGCCATCGGTCTTGCGGTCGCGATCCCGGCGGTGCTGGGCTACAACTTCTTCGTCCGCCTCAACCGCGGCGTGAACAACAAGCTCGACACCTTCGCCCACGACCTGCACGACTTCTTCGCGACCGGCGCTCGCGTCGGCGAGTCGCGCTGATCGAACCCAGACTGACGGAGATCCGACATGGCCTTCAGCTCAGGCGGTGACGGCGGCCACGACAACGTCAACGCCACGATCAACATCGTGCCGTTGGTGGACGTCATGCTGGTGCTGCTGATCATCTTCATGGTCACCGCGCCATTGATGGCGCACAAGGTGAAGGTGGACCTGCCGCAGGCCAACCTCGACGAACGTCCCAGCGAGGCGCCCCCGGCGCCTCCGCTGACCGTCGCGATCACGTCCAACGGCAGCCTCTACCTCAACGACCAGCCGGTCACGATGGACCTGCTCGACAGCACGCTGGCGGTGGAAGCGCAGAAGACGCCGCAACCGGCCGTCAACGTGCGTGGCGATGCGACGACGCCGTACCGGATCGTCAACGAGGTGGTGACCCTTGCGCAGCAGAAGGGCATGCGCAAGGTGGGCTTCGTCTCGGCCCGCGAAAAGAACTGATCGGGAGAACGCACGATGGCTTTTTCATCCGGTGGTGGTGATGGCGCGCCCATGGCGGAGATCAACATCATTCCGCTGTGCGACATCATGCTGGTGCTGCTGATCATCTTCATGGTCACGGCGCCGCAGGTGTCCTATCCGATCGATATCGACCTGCCGCAACGCTCGTTGAACCCGCCGCTGAATCCGCAGGATCCGCCCGAGCCCATCCGGCTCCGGATCGATGCCGGCGGCACGGTCTACTGGAACGACAGCCCGACCCCGGTGTCGGCGCTGCGCGCCATGATGGATGCGGAGGTGCAACGCGATGTCGGCAACCAGCCCACGCTGGAGATCGACATGAGCGAGGACGCCGAGTACGGCGTGCTGGCCAAGGTGCTCGCCTCGGCCAAGAACGCGCACATGCAGAAGATCGGTTTCGTCAAGAAGTAGCAGTAGCGCACGACCGTCCGGCGTCGCCTGCAGCGCGCCGGCCGCTTACCGCAACAGCCTTCAACGCCGCCCTTCCGGGCGGCGTTTTTTTTGCGTGGCCTGGACCGGGACCAGGGCGTCGTCGCGCGGTCCGGTCGGGATGCCGCCGCGGCGGCCCCAGGCAAGTTCACGACAAGGTGCGCGTCGCGTTCGCGGATCGAGCGCTCGGGGGCGCGGCGGAACCGGGAGGCCAGCCTGGGATGCCGGCCCGGCGCAGGGCCGCGCCTGGCTCGCCGGATGGATCGTCAGGCGGCGCGGTCGAGCAGGGCCAGATAGCGCGAGACGGTGGTGGCGAGCCCGTCGTACAGGGCCTCGCCGATCAGCGCATGCCCGATCGAGACTTCCTCCACGCCGGGCACCGCGGCCAGGAATGCGGCCAGGTTGGACTGGCTGAGGTCGTGCCCGGCATTGACGCCCAGGCCTGCATCGCGCGCCGCCCGTGCCGTGGCGGCGAAGGCGGGCAGCACCTCGTCGCCGCGGCCTGCGGCGTGCGCGTCCGCCCAGGGCCCGGTGTAGAGCTCGATGCGGTCGGCGCCGATCGCGGCCGCCGCGGCGACGTCGCATCCGGCGTCGGCGAACAGGCTGACGCGGCAGCCGAGCGCCTTCAGTCGCGCCACCAGCGGCTGCAGGGCCTGGCCGTCGCGGACGAAGTCGAAGCCGTGGTCGGAGGTGAGCTGGGCGTCGGAGTCGGGGACAAGGGTCGCCTGGGCCGGTCGCGCCAGTTCGCACAGCGCGAGGAAACCCGCATAGCCCTCGCGCGGCGGTGCGAAGGGATTGCCTTCGAGGTTGAACTCGACGCCGCGCGCGCGCGTCAGCGCCGCCAGTGCGAGCACGTCGTCGTGGCGCGCGTGGCGGGCGTCGGGACGCGGGTGCACGGTGATGCCCTGGGCCCCGGCGTCCAGGCAGGTGCGCGCGGCGCGAGGCAGGTCCGGTTCGCCGGCACCACGTGAATTGCGCAGCAGGGCGACCTTGTTGAGGTTGACGCTGAGGTGGCAGCTCACGTGCCGGCGTTTCCGGGCGACAGGCTCAAGGCAGGTGGACCTCGTCGGCCGCGGGCGGCACGGCGGCGGCCGTGGCCGCGGCGGCGCGACGCGCCTCGGCCATCTCGCGCAGGCGCTGCAGTTCGCGCGGGTCCAGGATCTGGCTGTCGTCCCGGCTCTGGGTATCGATCCGCTGCGACAGCAGACCCAGGATCCACAGGCACAACAGCACCAGGGCCGCGAGCAGGCAGAGCACCACCAGTCCCATGGACGAGGTCATGAAGGCGATCGCGAGCGCGGCGATCGCGAGCAACAGGAACAACCAGGGCATGGGCAGACTCCGCTGCGGATGTGCGGCCCAGTCTACCGCCAACCGTGGTGGGCGGCTGCCGTCTGGACGCCTGTCGCCGCCGCTGGTCGTGCCCGCGCCACCGGCTGCGGGCCGCGCCGGCCACGCCGCGGTCACGGCAGTCGCGGCTAGAGGCGCGCGATGTGCCAGTCGGTATCGGGCACGCGCCGCGCCTGCGGCGTCAGGCGCAGGGCGATCGCATCGGGGATGTCGTCGCCGCACGCCGCCGACGCGACCAGGGAGGGTGCGGTGGAGCAGGCCGGCAGGGCTGGAATGCCGGCGCACCGGGAGCGCGGCAAGCCGGTCGTAGACGCCACACCGCGTGATGCCGCGCGTGGTGCGGCAGGCGCCGCGCCGGTCCTAGAGCAGCGGCGACAGCAGGCGCGCCAGCGCCTCGGGCAGGCGCGCGCCCAGCAGGCTGCGGCGCCGGCCCTGGCGCACGCGCGGGGCGCTGGCCAGTTCGCCCTCGATCAGCCTGGCCAGCGCGCTGCCCAGGGCGGCGTCCTCGAACAGCACGGAGACCTCGAAGTTGAGCCGGAAGCTGCGATGGTCGAAGTTGGCGCTGCCCACCAGCACCGTGCTGTCGTCCACCAGCAGCGCCTTGGTGTGCAGCATGCGCGGGCCGTATTCGTAGATCTTCACCCCCGCCAGCAGCAGCGGGCCGAAGTACGAACGCGCGGCCAGGGTGACCAGGCGCGAGTCGCTCATCCGCGGCACCAGCAGGCGCACGTCCAGGCCGGCCAGGGCGGCCGAAGTCAGCGACATCATCGCCGCCTCGCCCGGCACGAAGTACGGCGTGACCAGCCACACCCGCTGCCTGGCCGCATGGATGGCGCCCACATGCGCGCGGTGGATGGCCTCCCAGTGCGAGTCCGGTCCGGAGGTGATCACCTGGGCGCGGACCGGGCCATCGGGCAGGCGCGGGGTCTGCCGTGTGACCTCGCCGATGAACTCGCGCTGCCCGGTGGCGTAGGCCCAGTCCTCGACGAAGACCAGCTGCAGTGCCCGCACGACATTGCCTTCCAGGCGTACGTGCAGGTCGCGGTAGGCCGTATCGTTGACGCCCTCGTGCTGGTCGTCGCTGACGTTCATGCCGCCGGTGTAGCCGATGCGGCCATCGATCACGACGATCTTGCGGTGGCTGCGCAGGTTGGTCCAGGGCCGCTGCCAGATGCGACCGAAGCTGGTGGGGTGGAACCACGCCACCTCGCCCCCGGCCTCGACCAAGCGCCGGAACAGGGGCTGGCAGCGGGCCGCGCCGAGGGCGTCGACCAGGACCCGCACCCTGACCCCGGCGCGCGCGCGTTCCAGCAGCGCATCGCGCAGCGCGGCCCCGGTCCGGTCGGGGTGCCAGATGTAGTACTCCAGGTGGATGTGCTCGCGGGCGTCGGCGATGTCGGCCAGCAGCGCATCGAACTTGGCCGCGCCATCGACCAGCAGGCGCACGTCGGCGGCGGTGGTCATCGGCAGGCCGGTGGCCGAGCGCACCATGCGCGCCAGCTCGGCGACCTCGTGGTCCTCCGGCAGCGCCGGCGCCGGCAGTTCCCCGCGCAGGCGCGCACGGCGCAGGCGCTGGCGCTCGATCCGCTGCGGCCCGAACACGTGGTAGATCAGGAAGCCGACGTAGGGCAGCAGGGCCAGGCCGAGCAGCCAGCTCACGGTGGCGACTGGTTCGCGCTTTTGCAGGATGATCCAGCCGCCCAGCAGCAGCAGGTACAGCGCCCAGCCCAGGCTCAGGTACAGGCGCAGGTGCGGGATCGCGGCAAGCGTGTCCCAGGCCTGGCGGGTCAGGTCGAAGATCTGCATACGGTTCCGTCGTCGCGGCGGCTGCGACGCCCGGGCGCTAGGCTAGCGGCATGTCGATGGCGACGAAAGCGAAGGCCGTGCCGACCGCGCCGATCAAGGGGCGCGGCGCGGCCTCGTACGTGCCCGGCCGCTACGAGAAGGCCACCCTGCACGCCGAGGACGATGGCTGGGATTCGCTGCAGGCGCGCGCGGACACCGACCCGCCATCGCATCCGGATACGCGCGTGCACGAGGAAGCCGCGCGCAGCATCGTCAGCCGCAACGCCTCGCCAGACGTCGGCTTCAGCCAGTCGGTCAATCCCTACCGCGGCTGCGAGCATGGCTGCGTGTACTGTTTCGCGCGGCCCTCGCACGCCTACCTGGACCTGTCGCCCGGGCTCGACTTCGAAACCCGCCTGTTCGCCAAGACCAATGCGGCCGAACTGTTGCGCAAGGAATTCTCGCGCCGCGGCTACCGCTGCGCGCCGATCGCGCTGGGCATCAACACCGATGCCTACCAGCCGATCGAACGCCGCTACCGCATCACGCGCGCGCTGATCGAGGTGATGGCCGAATTCGGCCATCCCTTCAGCCTGCTCACCAAGAACGCGCTGGTCACCCGCGACCTCGACCTGCTGGCGCCGCTGGCGGCGCAGGGCCTGGTGACCGTGCACTTCTCGATCACCACGCTCGACAACCGGCTGTCGGCGCGGATGGAGCCGCGCGCCGCCGCCCCGCATGCGCGCCTGCGGGCCATGCGCGAAGTTGCGGGCGCCGGGATACCGGTCGGGGTCATGACCGCGCCGGTGATCCCGATGATCAACGACCACGAGATCGAGGCGATCCTGGAGGCCGCGCGCGAGGCCGGTGCGCGCTCGGCCGGCTACGTGCTGCTGCGCCTGCCGCACGAACTCAAGGACATCTGGCGCGAGTGGCTGCAGCTGCACCATCCCGACCGCGCCGCCCACGTGATGAGCCTGGTCCAGCAGATGCGCGGCGGCCGCGACTACGACAGCGGCTTCGGCACGCGGATGCGCGGCGAGGGCCCGTTCGCGGACCTGATCCGGGCCCGCTTCGAGCGCGCGCGGCGGCGGCTGGGCTATGGCCGCATGCCGCCGCTGGACTGCGGCCGCTTCCGCGTCCCCGCCGCGCCCGGGGACCAGGGGCAGCTGTTCTGAGCCGCGGCCGGGCCTGCACCGACCCTCCACACCGGAGTTACGTAGACTGTCGGCCGCCGGTGCCCCGCCGCTTCCCGACGTGACCGATCGTGCAGGTTGATGTGTCCCTCTATCAGGAGGCGTTCGCGCAGGCGAAGGCCGGGCTTGCGCTGCTCGCCGACGGCGGCGAGTGGCAGGCGGCCAATCCCGCGCTGTGCCGGCTGCTGGGACGCCAGCCGGACGAGCTGTGCGGCGTGCGCGCGCACGAAACCGTGTTCGACGCCGGCACCGCCGGCCGCATCGAGGCGGCGCTGGCCCGCGGCGAGGGGCTGGCCGACCTGGAAGTGGACGCCCGCCGGAACGGACCCTGGCGGCTGTCGCTGGCGCGGCTCCGCGGCCCGACGCGCGGATGGCTGCTGCAGCTCGATGCCGAGGACGACGACAGCGCCCGCGCCGTCGCGGCCCGCATGCTCGAGCACCTGAGCTATGGCATCTCGCACGATCTGCGCGCACCGCTGCGCGGGATCGCCGGTTTCGCCGCGCGCCTGGACGACTCGGGCGCCGTCAGCGAGGCCGGCAAGGGCGATCTGGCCCGCATCCGCGCGGCCGCGGCGCGGGCCGAGCGCCTGGCCGATGGCCTGCTCGAACTGCTGCGCGCGGCCCGCCAGCCGCTGCGACGTGGCCCGGTCGACGTGAGCCTGTTGTTCGAATGGGTCGCAGGCGACCTCCAGGACGCCAATCCCGGGCGCGCGGCCCGCATCCAGGTCATGCCGGCGCTGCTCGCGCATGGCGACGAGCACTGGCTCAAGACACTGTTCGGACATGTGCTGGACAACGCCTGGAAGTTCTCGGCCATCCGCGACTGCGTGGAGATCCGCGTCGAGGGCACGGCCAGCGACGGCCGCCTGCTGCTCGAGGTGCACGACACCGGCTGCGGTTTCGACATGCGATATGCTGACAAGCTGTTCCTTCCATTCCAGCGGCTGCACGGATCGGAACAGGGTGGCGGCAACGGATTGGGCCTGTCCATCGCCCACCAGATCGCCGAACGCCACGGCGGCCGGATCTGGGGAACATCGCGCGCCGGCGAGGGCAGCACCTTCTTCATCGAACTGCCGGCGGCCGCCGGTCTGGAACTGGACGAGCCATGACGCGTAGCGAGATCCTGCTGATCGAGGACAACCCCGACGATGCGGAACTGACGCGCATCGCCTTCGACGAGGCCGGCATCGACCGCCAGCTGGTGGTGGTGCGCGATGGCGCCGAGGCGCTGGACTACCTGTTCGCGCGGGGACGCCACGACGGGCGCGATGCATCGCAACTGCCGGCGATCGTGCTGCTGGATCTCAACCTCCCCAAGATCGACGGCCGCGAGGTGCTGCAGGCGATCCGCGGCGATGCACGCACGCGCGCGCTGCCGGTGGTCGTGCTGACCACCAGCGACGAGCCGTTCGATGTCGAGGCCACCTATGCGCTGGGCGTGAACAGCTACATCCGCAAGCCGGTGGACTTCGACCAGTTCGTCGGCGTAGTCAAGCAGATCGGGCTGTACTGGCTGGTGCTCAACCAGCCGCGCGTG
>Ga0233369_1000185_pt1 | contig 31494 bp, 28 predicted proteins | sample ElkDunMinimDraft_26_FD_191537 | JGI IMG/M metagenome (GOLD analysis project Ga0233369, IMG submission 191537) | Fecal eukaryotic communites from dung pellets of Tule Elk in California, USA - Elk Dung D16 | ecosystem: Host-associated > Mammals > Digestive system > Large intestine > Fecal | place... | reverse complement strand
TCGTCGCTGCCGGTGTTCACGCGCACGCCGTTGCCGCGGCGCTCGGCGAACCAGGACTCGGGCCGCCCGTCGCGGCGCACCTCGAGCACCTCGAAGCCGACCACCACGGGGTTGTCGTAGCGGTCGCGGTAGCGGGTGGGGAAGTCGCGGTAGATGCCCCGGCGGACCTGGCCGCCCTCTGCGCGCACGCGGATGCGTTCGGCCACCTCCAGGCTGCCGTCGGCGCCGACCTGCACCTCGATGTCGTAGGACTCGATGCGCTCCTGGCCATACAGCGGGCAGGCGTACCCGGCCAGCAGCAGGCAGGCGAGCGCGGCTCGCAGCAGCGCCCTCACGGCAGCCGCACCTGCACCGGCGCGCGCTGCGCGTCGCCCGCCTCGAAGAATTCCTCGGGCCCGAAGCCGGCCAGGCGCGCCACCACCAGGTCGGGGACGCGCTGGGTCGCGTCGTTGTAGTCGCGCACCGCGCCGTTGTAGAAGCGCCGGGCGTACTGCAGCTGTTCCTCGACCTGCACCAGGTCGCGCTGCAACTGCGCGAAGTTGGCGCTGGCCTTGAGGTCGGGATAGGCCTCGCGCAGGGCGATCAGGCGGCCGATGGCCTGCTCCAGCGCATCCTCCACCTGCGCCAGCCGCGGTCGGCTGGCCTGTCCCAGGGCCTCGGCGCGCAGGGCGGTCACGGCCTCGAGCACGGCACGCTCATGGCCGGCATAGGCCTGGACCGCGGCCACCAGTTGCGGGACCAGGTCGTGGCGGCGCAGCAGTTGCACATCGATGTCGGCCCAGGCCGTGCGGACCTGGTTGCGCAGGCGCACCAGCCGGTTGAAGGCGAACACCGCCCACAGGCACAGGGCGAGCAGCAGGCACAGGGGCAGGAGCAGGGACAGGCGCATGCGGAGCGATTCCCGTAGCGGGGGACAGGTCCAAACGGACGCGGCCGGCGGGCCGGTCGTGACCAAGCGTAACGGAGCCGGGAACCGGCGTGGGGCGCCTCTGGAAGCCTGCCGCCGCTGGCGTACACTCGGACGCCGAGACCCCAACGCAAGGCTGATCGACCATGGATAGACGTCGCCTGATTCCGACCATCGCGGGACTGATGCTGTGCGCCAGTGCATTCGCGCAGCAACCGGCTTCACAGCCACCGGCGGGCGCCACGCCTGCCACGGCCCAGCCGGCGATCGACCAGCTCACCCCCGAACAGCGCGCCGCGCTCGCCAAACAGGACGCGGACATGACCCAGGCCGCCCTGCAGGTGCTGCAGATGGTGGACGCCAACCGCATCGGCGAGGTCTGGGACGGGGCGTCGGCGGCGATGAAGCAGATGGTCCCGCGCGACGAGTTCATCCGGCAGGTGACGATCGACCGCAACCGCCTGGGCGCAGTGGCCTCGCGCGCGACGCCGGAAGTGAGCCGCTCGCTGTTCCGCGCGGGCCAGCAGGTTCCCGAAGGCCTGTACATCAACGTGCGCTCCGCCACGAACTTCGCCAACAATGGCGAGCCGGTGCGCGAACTGGTGTCCTTCCGCCTGGACGAAGACCGCGTCTGGCGGGTTTCGGGCTACAGCCTGCGCTGACCCTGCCAGGCCCGCTCCGCCGCGCCCCTGGCGCGGCCGCGGCGATCCGGGGCTGCCCGCCGCGCCCGTAGCGGCGTCAGCGCGCCGGCGCGTCGGGCGGCAGCACCCGCGAGGAGACCAGGGCAAAGCGGCCATCGTCCTCCACGCGATAGCGGGCGCGGTAGCGCGGGCCGCGTTCCGGCCCGCGTCCGGTGTCCTCCTGGATCGCGAAGGCGTGCGCGGACTCGATGTCGTAGTCGCGCCGGTAGAGCATGCCCAGCGAGCCGACCAGCAGCTGGTCGACCAGGGCGGCACCATCGCCGCTGGTGCTGAACAGCACGTCCCGGTGCGCGGGTTCGAGTTCGCTGCCGACGTCCATGCGCAGCAGCCAGACCGCGGCCGCGGGGGTCGCGCCCACCCGGAAAAGCTGCAGCTGCGCCGGCGCCAGCCCGCCAAGATCGAGCGTGCCGTCCTCCTCATGGAAGGTGAAGACGCCGGCATAGGCGCGGTCGAAGGCCAGCGGCGACTTCAGCCTGCGGGTGCCGAACAGCGACAGCACGCATCGGGCCAGCGGCTCGCTCGTGCGCACTTGCCCATGCGCCAACGCGAAGCCTTCCCGCAGCGGCAGCTGCAGCGACGCCAGGGTGCCGGGCATGCAGCCCAGGACGATGGCCGCGGGCGCGGCCGGCGGCGAAGGAGGCGGCTGGTGCGCGGCCTGCTCGCTGCATGCGGCGAGCACGCCGGTGGCGAGCAGGCAGGACAGGCGCGCGGCCAGCCGGCGGCGTGCGCCGGCGCGGGGGACTTCGGACATGCGTACTGCATCGGGCGGTCGGTCCAGTCGTCATGATACGCGCGGCGGCGCGGCCGGCCGCCCTGTTCACTCGCGTTCGAATCGCGCCAGTTCGTCGAGCAGGCGCAAGCCGCGGCGGATGCCGTCGCTGCCGTCGCCCGCCCTGCAGCCGGGGCCGTCGGCCTCGACGATGCGCGCGCGCCTCGCGCTCCACGCCACCCATGCCCAGGTCGCGGCCAGCCCGGCAACGCCGACCGCCAGACTGCCCGCGATCCACGTCGGCGTTCCGGCCGCCGGATCCAGGTCGCCGAGTCCGGCGAAGGCGACCACCACCGGCAGCCACATGATCCACCAGGGCAGTCCGCACAGGCTGGAATTGCATGCCTGCAGGCGCAGCAGCATCGCCAGCCTCTTCTGGATCCGCAGCACCGGCGCGGCGTAGTCGATGCCGGCGGCGAGGACGATCGTCAGCGCCGCCATCACCGCGGTCATCACGCCGAAGGCATGCACCAGCACGCCGCTGGCGAGCAGGCCCGGGATCTCGAGGTTGCGCGTCCAGCAGGCCACGCCCAGCACGATGAGGCCGATCCCGAGCAGCAACTGCAGCGCCTGGCCCCAGAGCAACGGGCGCAGGCGGCCCCGCACGTGTTGCAGCCGCTGCTCGCGCAGCAGTTGCCACTGCAGATCCTGCTGGCGGGCCAGCTGTTCGCCCAGCGTGCGCCAGGCCTGCTTCAGTTCGTCGAGTTCCATGGTCGTGTCCATCGTCTCGTGCATGGTCACGACTGGCCGGCGCCGGCCCAGTCGCGCAGCCGCTGCTTGAGGCGGCTGATGCGGGTGGTGACATTGCTCTCGCCCAGGCCCAGGACCTCGGCCATTTCGCGGGTGCTGCGCTCTTCCAGGTACAGCAGCAGCAGGGCGCGGTTGAGCGGTTCGAGCGTGTCCATGAAGCGCTGCAGCAGGCGCATGCGCTCGGCGGTCTCGTGGCCGTCGCCGCTGTCGTCGACCGGATCGTGCAGGCGCTCGTCCAGCGGCACGGCGTGGCGGCGGCGCAGATGCTCGCCACGCAGCCAGGAGATCGCGGTGTTGAGTGCGATCCGGTACATCCAGGTGGAGAAGCTGCGCGCGGGATCGTAGCCGGGCCAGGCCCGCCACAGCTGCGTGGCGATGTCCTGGGCCAGGTCGGCCCGGTCCTCGATGCCGTGGGCGTAGCTGTTGGCCACCTTCAGCACGATGCCGCGGTGCTGTTGCAGCAGCGCGTCGAAGCTGGCGGCGGAGGAGTCGGCCATCGGCGCTTGGTCCAGGGCGCGGCTGCGGGAGAGTGTGCCTGTCATGCAGTGGTGATACGCAACGGGGCGCGACTTGTCACACCGCCGGTCGCGCCCGCCTCACTCGATGATGCCCTTGGCCTCGGAGGTGCCCAGCACTTCGGGATGGTCGATGCGGCGCTGCGGGTGCAGCAGCGGCTGGGCGAACACCGCCACCAGCAGCACGGCCACGCCACCGTAGAACATCCCGGTCAGCTCGTGCTGTTCGCCCAGCAGCACGATGGCCAGCACGATCGCGTAGACCGGCTCGAGGTTGATCGCCATCTGCGCGGAGAACGCGCTGATGTGCCGCAGCGCCACCAGCGACAGCGCGAACGGGAACAGGGTGCAGGCGCCCGCCAGCAGCAGCAGCCACAGCGCGTCGCTGGCCGAGGGCAGCGCGAGCAGCGGTCCGGCGAACGCGGGAAACAGCAGCGGCATCAGCGGCGCCAGCAGGCTCAGTGCGATGGTGCCCGCCCCGAGTTCGACCGCGGTCACGGTGAGCGGATCGGCGTGTTCGATCAGGCGCTTGTTGAGCGAGCCGAAGAACGCGACGAACAGCGCCGACAGCGCGCCCACGCCGATCCCCAGGCGCATGTCCGGCGAGACGCCGCCCACGACCAGGGCCACGCCCGGCAGCACCAGCAGGCCCAGCGCGAGTTCGCGCGGCGAGAAGCGGCGGCGCGCGAGCTTGGGTTCGATCAGCGCCACGAAGACCGTCGCCAGCGCCATGCAGGTGGCGGCCACCGAGGCGTTGGCCAGCTTGATCGCGCCGTAGAAGGTGAGCCAGTGCAGCGCCACCAGCACGCCGATCCCGGCGTAGGCCAGCAGCAGCCGCGGCGGCAGCGCGCGCAGCCCGCGCCAGACCCGCGGCAGCAGCATCAAGGCCAGGGTCACCAGGCCCATCCTCCACCACACCAGCGGGAGTGCGGGCAGGGTGATGAGCTTGCCAAGGATGGCGGTGAAGCCCCACAGCAGCACGCACAGGTGGATCTGCCAGTGGGCGCGTGTGGTGGCGGTCATCGCGGTGGGAATGCGGCAGGGTCCGGCAGCATGCCCGGGCGCCGAGCAAAGGTCACGTGCCGGTGGGCCGCCGGCTAGGGTTCCGGCGCCTGCGCCGCCAGCCAGTCGATCACCCGCCGCACCGCCGCGCGCGGACGGCGATGGGCCGGATAGACGATGTAATAGGCATAGCGTCCGGGCATGGCCTCCCCGGGCAGACGCTGCAGTTGCCCGCTCGCCAGCCAGGGCGCGGCGATGCGCTCGCGGGCAAGGGCAGCGCCCAGGCCGAACGCCGCCGAACGCAGCATGTCGGTGCTGTCGCTGAAGACGAAACGCTCGTCCACGCGCGCATTGCGCACGCCGTTGGCGCGGAACCAGTCGTGCCAGCCCTGGTGGCTCAGGTCGGCGACCAGCGGCAGGCGCAGGATGTCCGCCGGCGCGGCGAGGTCCTGCACGCCCGGCAGCGTGGGCGCGGCGACCGGGAACAGGGATTCGTCCATCAGGTGGATCGCGGCCAGCCCCGGCCAGCCGCCCGGACCATGGCGGATGGCCAGGTCGGGCCCGACCTCGTCCAGGCGGGTGAGCGCGATCTCGGTGTCCACGCGCAGGCGCAGGTCCGGGTGGGCGCGGGCGAAGGCCGACAGCCTCGGGATCAGCCAGGTGTAGGCGAGCGAGTGCAGGGTGGTGACGCGCACGGTGTGGGCGTCGTCGCGGCTGCGCAGGTCCTGCATGGCGCCATCGAGCTCATGGATCGCGCCGCTGGCGGTGTCGGCCAGGTGCCGACCCTCCGCCGTCAGCGAGACGCCGCGCGCGTGGCGCTGGAACAGGGCCACGCCGAGCCGTGCTTCGAGCTTGCGCACGTGGTGGCTGACCGCGCTGGCGGTGAGGTGCAGCTCCTCGGCCGCATGGGCGAAGTTCTGGTGCCGGGCCGCGGATTCGAAGGCCACGAGGGCCGGCAGCAGGTCCGAGCGCAGTGTCATGCGAGCCACAAGTCCCGTTTGTGTCTTGGCCGGAAAGTATGCGCTTGTGCCTGCCTGGACGACAGCGACAATCCTCCGCTCCCCCCAGCGAGAGCGCCCCCCATGTCCGTCCCCAATCTGACCGTGGAATCGGCACGCGGCGACGCGGGATGGCTGACGCCGCTGGAGTTGGGCGTGCTCGGTGCGATCTGGGGGGCATCGTTCCTGTTCATGCGCGTGGCGGCGCCAGCGTTCGGGCCGGCACCGCTGGTCGAGGTGCGGCTGGCGCTGGGCGCCATCGTGCTGTTGCCGTTCCTGTGGCGTGCGCGCGCGCAGTTCCCGCTGCGCCTGTGGCCCAGGCTGGCGCTGATCGGCGCCATCAACTCCGCGATCCCGTTCATCCTGTTCGCATGGGCCGCGCAGCGTGCGCCGGCCGGCATCGGCGCGATCGCCAACGCCATGACCGTGCTGTTCACCGCCCTGGTGGGCTTCCTGTTCTTCGGCGAGCGCATCGGCACACGGCGTGCGGTGGCGCTGCTGGCCGGCTTCTCGGGCGTGGTGGTGCTGGCCAGCGGCAAGGTCGCGGGCATGAGCGTGGGCGCGGCGGCGCTGGCCGGGGCGATGGCGTCGCTGCTGTACGGCCTGGGCATCAACCTGGTGCGCCGCCACCTCACCGGGCTGCCGCCGGCCGCGGTGGCCTCGGCGACCCTGAGCGTCGCGGCGCTGCTGACCCTGCCGCTGGCGGTCGTCACCTGGCCCACGACGCCGATCCCGCTGACCTCGTGGCTCTCGGCCGCCATGCTGGGCGTGCTGTGCACCGGCATCGCCTTCGTCATGTACTACCGCCTGATCGCGCGCATCGGCGCCAGTCGCGCCTCCACCGTGACCTATCTGGTTCCGTTGTTCGGCGTGGGCTGGGCGTGGTGGCTGCTGGGCGAGCCGGTGACCTGGACCATGGTGCTGGCCGGGGCCCTGATCCTGGGCAGCGTCGCTTTCAGCCAGGGCGCCAGGCGCTGAGCCGGAGGCGTCTCGCGGGGGCCGGCGCTGTTTCGGCTTGAGCCGCCGCGGAGGGCAGGACTAGTCTGGGCGCCCGGCGACGCGGAGGGACGCAATGCAAGCACAGGACGGCCAGCAGACAGGCAAGGACATGGCCGGGGTCCGCGGCGTGCCGCGCGGGCGCGCGACGGGGCCAGGCGGGGGGAAGCGCGGCATCGCGCCATGGCTGGCCATGGCGGTGGCGCTGGCCATCGCGCCTGCGTTCGCCCGGGCGCAGCTGCTGGCGATCGTGGACGCGCGCATCATCGCTTCGCCCGAGGCCGAACCGATCGAGCGCGGCACGCTGCTGCTGCGCGACGGCAGGATCGAGGCGGTGGGCACGAGCGTCGCGATTCCCGCGGAGGCCGGGCGCATCGACGCGGGTGGGGCGACCGTTGTCGCCGGCTACTGGAACAGCCACATCCACCTGATGGCCGCGCCGCTGGCCGATGCGGCCAGCCGGCCCGCCGCGGAACTGTCGCAGGCGCTGGCGGAGCAGTACCTGCGCTGGGGCTTCACCACGGTGTTCGACATCGGCTCGAAGCCGGGCAACGCCTTCGCCCTGCGCGAGCGGATCGCGGCCGGCGAGGTCACCGGGCCGCGCGTCATGACCGTCGATGCGCCCTTCTTCCCCGAGCACGGAACGCCGATCTACGTCCTGGAGTTCGAGGGCTTCGGCGAGCAGGCGCGTGCGTTCGAGGTGGCCACGCCCGCGCAGGCCGGCGAACGGGCGCAGCGCCAGCTGACGCAGGGCGCGGACGGAGTGAAGATCTTCGCCGGTGCGATCCTGGGCGGCGCGGGCGAGGTGCTGCCGATGGACGTGGACGTCGCGCGCGCGGCCATCGCGCCGGCGCATGCCGCCGGCAAGCCTGCGTTCGCACACCCCACCAACCTGGCGGGCCTGCGCGTGTCGATCGACAGCGGCGTGGACGTGCTCAGCCACGTCGCGCCCACCGCGGGCCCCTGGCCGCCCGAACTGGTGCGCGAGCTGGTGGAGCGCAGGGTCGCGCTGGTGCCGACGCTCACGCTGTTCGAGGTCGAACTGCGCAAGGACGGCGTGCCCGAGGAGGTCGTGGCGCGCGTGGTCGCGGTCGGCCAGCGCCAGCTCGCGGACTTTGCCGCGGCCGGCGGCGTGGTCCTGTTCGGCACCGATGCTGGCTACACGGACCGGTACGACACCCGCGACGAGTTGCGGCTGATGGCCGGCGCGGGACTGGACTGGCGCCAGATCCTGGCCAGCCTGACCACCGCCCCGGCCGCACGCATCGGCGGCGGCACGCAGAGCGCGCGCCTGGCGCCGGGGCAGGCGGCCGACCTGGTGCTCCTGGACGGCGACCCCACCCGCGATGTCGTCGCCTTCGCCAGCGTGCGCCAGGTCCTGCGCGCGGGCAGGCCGGTGTACACCGCGCCGTCTTTCGCCGGCGAGCGGGCGCCGCGCCGGTCAGCCCGGTGACGAGGGCAGGGCGCGCCGCTGCTGCGCGCGTCCCAGCCACAGGCCGAGCATCGCCCACAGCAGCGCCAGCGGCACTACCACCGTCACCAGCCCGCCCAGGGCCAGGCCGAGCCGGCCCAGCAATCCTTCCGTCTGCGCGCCGACCACGTCGCCCGCGCGGTAGACGAAGGTGTCGATGAAGGCCTTGGCCTTGTACTTGTCCTCGCGCGCAATCACGGTGAACAGCGCCTCGCGTGCGGGCCGGGTCAGGCCGCGCTGGACGGCGCGGTTCATCGCCTCGAGCAGGATCAGCACCGCGAACGAGCCATAGACCGCCAGGCCGATGAAGCCCAGTGCCGTGGCCACCGGCAGCGCGGCCAGGGCGAAACCCAGGCCGAAACGGCGGATGATCTGGCCGGTGAGGGTGAGCTGCAGGACCAGCACGGCCACCTGGGTCCACATGTCGATGTTGCCCAGCAGGCTGGTGCGCGCGTCGAGGTCGCTCTCGGCGGCGGCCACCATCTGCAGGCGGGTGAAGTAGATGAAGGTCGCCACGATCGTCATCGCCAGCACGTAGCCGGCGATGCCCATCAGGTAGGGCGAGGAGAACACCGAGCGCAGCCCGGCCCAGGCGCTGCCGCCGATGCGCGTCTCGTCCGCGGCCGCCCTGTCGGGCGCCTCCGGGCCGTGCCGGACAGGCGCGTCGCTGCGGATGCGCACCAGCCACCAGGCCAGGCCGATCGCCGCCACCAGGAAACCGGCGGCGACCAGCAGCAGCGCCGGCGTGCCGAGCGGTTCGGCCAGCCGCGAGGCCAGCCAGGGGCCGAAGATCGCGCCGAGGGTGCCGCCCACCGCGATGAGTGCGAACAGGCGCTTGCCCTGCTCGCTCGAGAAGCGGTCGGCCAGCAGTGCCCAGAACACCATGGTCACGAACAGGTTGAACACGCTGAACCAGACGTAGAACACCTGGCCGCTGCGGGCCCCCACCGCACCGGGCGCGAACGCCAGCAGGCACCAGAAGCCGACCAGGCTGAGGGCGAAGAACGCGTAGGTGGCCGAGATGAAGTGCAGGCGCCGCAACCGGCTCACCATCCAGCCGAACAGCGGATTGACCAGCAGGGTGACCACGGCGGTGCCGATGAACAGCCAGCGCACGCTGTCGATGCCGCGCTCCATGCCCAGCGCGTCGCGCGCCGGGCGCAGCATCATCAGCGCGGTCAGGATGCAGAAGAAGAACAGGCCGGCAACGAGTACCGGCGCGGTCTCTCCGCGGCGCAGGTTGAACAGGTCGAACAGGCGCGCCTTCATCGGGCGCGGCTCAGGCGAACATCGCGACCAGCTCGGCCTGCTGGGCCTCGTCGAGCAGCGGGCCGACCCCGCCGCCCAGGTTGTCGACCTGCCGCTCGACCTTGCCGGTGGCCGGGATCACGGCCGTCACCGCGGGATGGCTGATGGCGAACTTCAGGAACATCTGCGCCCACGACACGACGCCGACCGAATCGGCCCAGTCCGGCAGCGCCCGGCCGCGGGTTTCGGCGAACAGCTTGCCGTCGTCGAAGGCGCGGTTGACCAGGACGGCGATGCCCAGTTCCTGCGCCACCGGGAACACGGTGCGCGCCGCCTGCGGCGCCTTGACCGAGTAGTTGATCTGCACGAAGTCGGGCTTCTCGGCCCGCATCAGGCGCACGGTCTCGTCATGGCCGCTTTCCAGGTAATGGGTGATGCCCACGTACCTGGTCTTGCCCTGCTCCTTGAGCGCGCGCGCATACGGCATCGCCTCGGCCATGTTGCGCAGGTTGTGGACCTGCAGCAGTTCCACGTGGTCGGTACGCAGGCGGCGCAGCGAGTCGGCCCACTGCGCCTGCAGCGCGTCGCGGCTGTCGGCGGCCAGCTTGGTGGCCAGGAAGCAGCGGTCGCGCCAGCCGCCCTGCTCGAGCAGGGCGCCGACCACGTCTTCGGCATTGCTGTAGTTGGGCGAGGTGTCGACGAGGCGACCGCCGCCATCGAAGAACACCTCGAGCACGTCCCGGAGCGACCCGAATTCGGGCGAATCCAGCGCCACCTCGTAGCTGCCGGAGGTGCCTACGCCGATCACCGGCAGGGTCTCCCCGCTCGAGGGGATGGTCCGCATGATCAAGGCCGCGTCCGCGGGCACCTGGATCGGCCCGGGCGGCGCGTCGACCTCCGGCACGGGACTGTCCTGGCCGCAGCCGGCAAGCGGGGCGAAGGCCAGGCCGGAGGCGGCGAGCCCGGCGGTGGTGATGAAATCGCGGCGGCTGGTCATGGTGGATCTCCTGTGCCCGGGGGGGGGATCGGCGGATCGACGTGCCGGGGCAGGGTAGACACAAGTGGAGGCATCAATCCAGTGTCGGCATTGCGCGCCGGCAGGGAGCCAGACCGGGCAAAGTTCAGTCGCGCGCGCCGAGCAGCCGCAGCAGGGCGCTGGCCGCGGCCGGATTGCGTTCCTTTGCCGCGGCGATGAAGAACACGAACACGTCGCGCTTGCGCGCCTTCCTTGCGGGCGTGCCGATCACCGGCAGGTCGGCGGGGATATCACCGCTGGCCCAGGTGCGGGCACGTGCCGCCCAGGCCTGCAGCTCTTCCGGGGGATAGCCGGTGGCGATGCCCGCGCGGGCGCGCATCAGGCGGGCATAGACGAAGTCGGCGGTGACATCGGCGAAGGACGGATGCTGGTCGGAGTCGGTGAAGACGGTCGCCATCCGGTGGTGCCGGGCCAGGGCCAGGAAGTCGCCGTCCACGAAGTCGCGGTCGCGCACGTCGAGCACGTGCCGCAGCGGCCGGCCGGCGACCCGGCGCGGCAGCAGTTCCAGGAAGGCGGCGAAGGCGTCCCGGTCGATGCGCGTGCCCGCGTCGAACTGCCAGACCAGGGCAGCGAGGCGATCGTCCAGTTCGGCGATGCCACCGACGAAATCCTCCACCTGGGCGCCGGTGCGGTCCAGGGCGCGCGACTGGGTGATCCGCTTGGGCGCCTTGGCGGTGAACACGAAGCCGCGCGGGGTCTCGTCGCGCCACCTGGCATAGGTGGCCGGCTTCTGCGCGCCGTAGTAGGTGCCGTTGATCTCGATCGCCGACAGCTGGCGGCTGGCGTACTCGAGTTCGCGCCGCTGCACCAGGCCCCTGGGGTAGAAGGTCTCGCGCCAGGGGACATAGGTCCAGCCGCCGATGCCGACGCGGATGCCGTCGACCGCGCGCACGCCCTCGTCGGGCAGCGCCAGGCTCAGTCCGTCCACGGGTCGTAGCTTCCGAACCACCACAGGTGCCCCTCCGGGTCGCGACAGGAATAGCCGCGCCCACCATACCCCTGGTCGGCGATGTCCTGCACGATGGACGCGCCGGCAGCCACCGCCCGGGCGTAGTGCGCATCGACGTCGCGCACGATCACGCATGCGCCCTGGGTCACGCGCAGGCCGGTCTCCTCCGGCTGCACGACCAGCCGTCCCCATTCGCTGTCGGGCGCGACCGAGCCGAGCATGACCATGCCGCCGCCGTAGGTGAGCTGGGCATGGCGGACGGCGTCGCCGTCGCGGTGGACGGCGTGGCGCTCGAAGCCGAAGGCCCTGCACAGCCAGTCGATCGCGTACACCGCATCGCGATAGCGCAGGCAGGGGATGATGGTGCTGGTGCTGGTGGCGCTGGTGCTGGCACCGCTGGTGCTGTCGGACTCGCTCATCTGGATTCTCCCGTGGTCATCGCGCTGCAAACGGCGCCGTCGCATCCTGGCGCTGTCCGAGGCCCCGGTCTTGTAGATTCCGGCACTCAGCCAGGCCCGGCCACGTGGCGCTGCCACTGCCCGCGCGCCGCGGCCCAGGCGGTCGGGGTCATTCCGCAGAAGGCCCGGAACTCGTGCACGAGGTGGGCCTGGTCGTGGAAGCCGCCGTCGGCGGCCAGGCCGGCCCAGTCGATGCGTCCCTCGCCCCCGGCCGCGGCCAGCGCTGCATGGAACCGCTGCAGCCTGGCGTGGCGCTTGGGCGAGAGTCCAACTTCCTGGCGGAACAGCTCGCCGAAGCGGCGCGGCGCCATGCCGCAGCCCGCGGCGACCGCATCGATGCGAAGCGGCCCGGCCCCGATCAGCCGCAGCGCATGGGCCACGGCCGGGTGCGTGCGCGCGCCCGGCGGCGCCTGCCGCAGCAGCCAGTCGTGCAGGATCCGCAGCCGCCCGGGCGCGCCGGCCGCCGCCAGCAGCCGCTCGCGCAGGCCCGTCGCGCGCCCCGGTGCGATCGCGTCGAGATCGGCGTGGCCATCCGCGATCGCATCCATGCGCTCGCGGAAGAACGGTGCGGCCGCGCCGGCGTGGAAGACCACGCCCATCACCCGCACCTGCTCAGCCGTGTCGATCAGCTGGCTGCGCGAGGAGGGCGCGTCCAGCACCGCGCCGGCGTTGCGCGTGCACCGCAGCGCCTCGTCGTAGACGCGGGTCTGGTCTTCGGCGAGATTGATGACCAGTTGCGCGCGTGGCGAGGGCAGCAGCCGTTCGAAGGCGTGGCGCTGGCGCGGCAGGTCGCAGTCCCAGATCGAGGCGACCAAGGCGGACAGCGGTGCTGCGGGCGAGACGACGCGCAAGGCCATGGGCAGGCTCCGGGCTCCGCGGGCAGGGTAGCGCAGGCGCGGTGGCGGCGCCCGCAGCGGCGCTCAGGGGCCGTCGGCCCGCAGCAATCTGCGTCCGTGGGTGTACACCGTGTGCCCCTGCTCGCGGGCGAAGCCGATCAGGCTCAGGTTGGCGCGCTCGGCGAGCGAGATCGCCAGCGCGGTCGGGGCCGAGATCGCGGCGAGCAGCGCGATGCCGGCACTGGCGGCCTTCATCACCATCTCGTAGCTGGCACGGCTGGTGACGACGGCGAAGCCGCCGCCCGGATCGACGCCGGCCGCGTGCATGGCGCCGATGAGCTTGTCGAGCGCGTTGTGCCGTCCCACATCTTCGCGGGCAAGCCGCAGGCCGCCGTCGGGCCCGGCGAAGCCGGCGGCATGGGTGGCGCCGGTGAGCGTGTTGATCGCCTGCGCCTCCCGCAGTTCCCGCAGCGCGCGGCGCATCGCGCCGGCCGGCACGCGCAGTTCCGCGGTGGCCGGCGCAGGCTGGCGCAACACGTCCTCCAGCGTGCGGCTGCCGCAGATGCCGCAGCCGCTGCGGCCTTCCAGGCTGCGGCGCCGGTGCGACAGCGCTTCGGCCCGCGCCTGCGGGATCGCGAGATGGATCTCGATGCCCTCCAGCAGGTGCTCGATGCGCTCCACGCGCGCGTCCGCCGGCCGCGCCACGATGCCCTCGCTGAGCGCGAAGCCGGTGGCGAAATCCGACAGGTCGGCGGGCGTGGCCATCATCACCGCGAAGGCCTCGCCATTGCAGACGATCGCGACCGGCACTTCCTCGGCGACGTGGTCGACGACCGCTTCGCCGCTGTCGCCGCGCCAGCGCTCGACGCGGCGCAGTGCGCTGCCGGCGGCGGGCGCCGGCCTGTCCGGGCGGTTGTCGGGGGCCATGGCCGCAGCATGCCATGGCTTCCGTCGCCGGGGGAACGCGGGCCCGGGCGCTAGCCGATCGGTTCGTCCAGCAGCAGCTGGCGGGCGAAGCGGACCGGCGGGGCGCCCTGGGCGAGGATGCCGTCGTGGTAGGCCTTCATGTCGAAGGCCTCGCCCAGCCTGGCCTCGGCCGCCCGCCGCGCGTCGAAGTGTTCCTGCGCGCCGACGAAGTAGGTCGCCAGCTGGGTCGAGGAGAGCTGGGCGCGGATCCACTTGCCGTCGGCCTCACTCTGCTGCTGGAAGGTCTGGCGCACCATCAGGTCCATGGCCTGCTCCTTGCTCCAGTTGTCGACGTGCACGCCCTGGTCGAGGATGGCGTTGCCCACCGAGCGCGCATAGAACTTGAGCTGCATCAGCCGGAACAGGGGGTCCCCGTCGAGGTAGCCGGCATCGGCCAGCACCCGTTCGGTGTAGACCGCCCAGCCCTCGGCGAAGGGGCCGGAACGGAACACCGCGCGCAGGGTGGAAGGGTGGTCGGCCGAATGCACGCCCTCCAGGTAATGGCCGGGCATGGCCTCGTGGATGGACAGCACGTGGATCATGTAGTCGTTGTACTCGCGCAGGAACGAGTCCACCTGCTGGTCGTTCCACTCGTCGGGGATCGGCGAGATCGCGTAATAGGTGTCCAGGCCCTTGTCGAGCGGGCCGGGCGAGTCGCAGTAGGCCACCGCGACGCCGCGCTGGAACTCGGGCATCAGGATGATCTTCACCGGGTCGTCCGGCACGGTGACGATGTCCTTGGCGCGCACGAAGCGCGTGGCCTCGTCCAGCGTCTGGCGGGCGAACTCGACGACCTGGTCGCGCGCGGGGCGCCGGGCGTAGGCGTACTCCATCGCCGCCTCGATCGCGGCCTGCCTCTGCGCTTCGCTGGGGGCCTGCGGCGTCGGCGGCGCGCCGGCCTTGCCGGCGAGCACGTCGCGCGAGACCTGGTACATCTCCTCGCGGATCCGCGCCAGCTCTGCCTCGGCGCGGCTGCGGATCTCCTGGCGGCTGAGCGAGGAGTTGAGCGAGAACTTCAGCTGCTGGTCGTAGAGCTCGGCACCGATGCGGAAGTCGCCTGCGGCATCGGGCACCAGGCGGGTGTCGAGCCACTGCTGGTGTTCGTCCACCGCGGCGCGCAGGCCGGCGACGGCCGCGTCCAGGCGGGCGCGTTCGGCGCCCTGCAGCTGCCCGGCGTTGGGCGTGATGAAGGTATCGACCAGGGTCAGTACGCCGCGGTTCTGGCGCGCCACCGTTTCGGCATGGGTGCGCGGCACGCGGGCCGGGTCGAGGTTGGCGCGCGCCTGCGCCAGCAGCGCCGGGATCTTCTCCATGCGGGCGGTGGCGGCCGCCAGGCGCTGTGGCAGCGGCGCGAACTCGCGCGCCATCAGGCTGTAGATCGCGCCACCGGCCAGGCCGCTGTAGACCTGCGGATCGCGCGCCCAGTTCTGCATGGTCCGGCTGCTCCACAGCGCGTACTCGAGCTGGTTGCGCAGGATCATCGCGTCCACCTGGTTCTCGCGCGAGAGCGCGGCCAGGTCGATCGCGTCGAGTTCGGCCAGCATGCCGCGGTTGAATCCGTCGGCCCTGGCGCGGCCCTCGGCGGACAGGTCGTCGAGCATCGCGTCGAAGCGGTGGTCGCCGACCTGGGTGGCGGCCACCGGCGAGAGCGCCATCGACTCGTCGAGGTAGCGCTGCGACAGCGCGGCGAACGCGGCATCGGCCGCCGACCGTTGGCCGACGGCCGGGGTGGTGCCGGCATCGGCGGGCGCGCGCACGCGATCGACGCCGCAGGCGGCCAGCGTGGCGGCGAGCAGGGCGGTGGCAAGCAGGGAAGGGCGCATGTCGGTCCGGAAGATGGGGAAGCGCCAGCATAGCGGCAGCTCCAGCGGCCGTGCGATGCCAGGCATGCCATCGCCCGCGGGCGACCGTGTCGTAAGTCATGCCGCGGCGGACGGCATGTCGCACTATGCTGGGGGCCGACACCGGATGTGGGGAACGAGCGATGCAGCGACGTGGATTCCTGGCCCTGGGAGGTCTTGCCGCGGGTGGCGCGTTCCTGCCGCCGCTGCTGATGGGGCGGGCGATCGCGGCCGAGCAACTGCTGGGCACGCTCGATCCGGGCATGCGCAGGCGGCTGGCCGACTCGGCCCTGCAGGCCGCCACGGATGCGGGCGCCAGCCATTGCGACGTGCGCATCGGGCGCTACCTGCGCCAGTCGCTGATGACGCGCGAAGATCGCGTGCTGAACGTGGCCAACGAGGAATCGGTGGGCGTGGGCGTGCGCGTGGTCGCGGGCGATGCCTGGGGCTTTGCCGCCACCAGCCGGCTCGATCCCGACGCGGTGGCTGCTGCCGCGCGCCAGGCCGTGGCCATCGCCCTGGCCAATGCGCGCATCCAGTCCGAGCCGGTACGCCTGGCGCCCGCGCCCGGCGTGGGCGAGGTGTCGTGGCGCACGCCGATCGTGAAGAACGGCATGGAAGTGCCGATCCGCGACAAGCTCGACCTGCTGCTGTCGGTCAACGCCGCCGCGCTCGAGGCCGGCGCGAGCTTCGCCAGCTCCCGCATGTTCCTGATCAACGAGCAGAAGTACTTCGCCTCCACCGATGGCTCCTACATCGACCAGGACGTGCACCGGATCTGGGTGCCCTTCACCGTGACCGCGATCGACAAGGTCACCGGCAAGTTCCGCACCCGCGACGGCCTGTCCGCGCCGATGGGCATGGGCTACGAGTACCTCGACGCCGACCCCACGGAGCGCTTCGAGCTGCCCGGCGGCGTGGTCGCCTACGGCCGCGCCTACGACATGCGCGCCGACGCCATCGCCGCGGCCCGGCAGGCACGGGAGAAGCTCAAGGCGCCATCGGTCAAGCCCGGGCGCTACGACCTGGTCATCGATCCCAGCAACCTGTTCCTGACCATCCACGAGAACGTCGGCCATCCGCTGGAGCTCGACCGCGTGCTCGGCTACGAGGCCAACTACGCCGGCACCAGCTTCGCCACCCTCGACAAGCGCGGATCCTTCCGCTGGGGCAGCGACCGGGTCAACTTCTTCGCCGACAAGACCCAGCCCGGGAGCCTGGGCGCGGTCGGCTACGACGACGAAGGCGTGAAGTGCAAGCGCTGGGACCTGGTGAAGGACGGCACCCTGGTCGACTACCAGGCCGTGCGCGACCAGGCCCACATCCTGGGCAAGGCCGAATCCGACGGCTGCTGCTACGCCGACTCCTGGTCGAGCGTGCAGTTCCAGCGCATGCCCAACGTCTCGCTGGCCCCGGGCAAGGCGCCGCTCAGCGTGGCCGAGATGATCGCCGGCGTGGACAACGGGCTCTACATCCACGGCCGCGGCTCGTACTCGATCGACCAGCAGCGCTACAACGCACAGTTCGGCGGCCAGCTGTTCTTCGCCATCCGCAACGGCCAGGTGCAGGAGCTGGTGGAGGACGGCGCCTACCAGATCCGCACGCCGGAGTTCTGGAATGCCTGCTCGGCGATCTGCGACGAGCGCGACTATCGCCTGGGCGGATCCTTCTTCGACGGCAAGGGCCAGCCTTCGCAGGTCTCGGCGGTGTCGCACGGCTCGGCCACCACCCGCTTCGACGGCCAGAACGTGATCAACACCGCACGCTCGCTGGGCTGATGCACCATCGGGCCCCGGACCGTGCCGAAAGTCATTTGCGCCGGCCCGCGCGAGGCGTCAACAATCGGGGCTGACCCGGGTGCGCACCGCCCGGGTCGTGCCATCGCCGCGACAGACACCTAATGGAGAGAAGGCCTTGCAACGACGCGACTTCCTGGCCCTGAGCGGCCTTGGCATGGGCAGCCTGGCGCTGCCCTCCTGGCTCGGCAAGGCGGTCGCCGCCGAGCAACTCGTCGGCACGCTCGACGTGGCGATCAAGAAGCAGTTGGCCGATACGGCCCTGCAGGCCGCCCGGTCCGCGGGTGCCAGCTACTGCGACGTGCGCATCGGCCGCTACCTGCGCCAGTTCGTGATGACGCGCGAGGACAAGGTGCAGAACGTGGTCAACACCGAGTCCACCGGCGTGGGCGTGCGCGTGATCGCGGACGGCGCCTGGGGCTTCGCCGCGACCAACGGCCTGACCGCCGAGTCGGTCGCCGAGGCGGCGCGCCGCGCCGCCGCGATCGCCAAGGCCAATGCGAAGGTGCAGACCGCGCCGGTGCAGCTGGCGCCCGCGCCCGGCTACGGCGAGGTCTCGTGGAGGACGCCGATCCGCCGCAACGCCATGGAGGTGCCGCTCAAGGACAAGGTCGACCTGCTGCTGTCGGTGAACGCGGCCGCGACCAATGCCGGGGCCAGTTTCGTCAACTCCACGCTGTTCCTGGTCAACGAGCAGAAGTATTTCGCCTCCACCGACGGCTCCTACATCGACCAGGACGTGCACCGCATCTGGGCGCCGATGACGGTCACAGCCATCGACAAGTCGACCGGCAAGTTCCGCACCCGCGAAGGGCTGTCCGCGCCGATGGGCCTGGGCTACGAGTACCTCGACGGCGACGCCTCGCAGAAGTACGTCACGCCCAATGGCGTGGTCAACTACGGCCAGTCCTACGACATGGTCGAGGATGCCGTGGCCGCGGCCAGGCAGGCGCAGGAAAAGCTCAAGGCGCCGTCGGTCAAGCCCGGCCGCTACGACCTGGTACTCGATCCCTCCCACACCTGGCTGACCATCCACGAGAACGTGGGTCACCCGCTGGAGCTCGACCGCGTGCTCGGCTACGAGGCCAACTACGCCGGCACCAGCTTCGCCACCCTCGACAAGCGCGAATCCGGCTTCCGCTACGGCAGCGAGATCGTCAACCTGTTCGCCGACAAGACCCAGCCGGGCAGCCTCGGCGCGGTGGGCTACGACGACGAAGGCGTGAAGTGCAAGCGCTGGGACCTGGTGAAGGACGGCGTCCTGGTCGACTACCAGACCATCCGCGACCAGGCCCATATCGTCGGCAAGACCGAATCCGACGGCTGCTGCTACGCCGACTCCTGGTCGAGCGTGCAGTTCCAGCGCATGGCCAACGTCTCGCTGGCGCCGGGCAGGCAGAAGCTCTCGCCGGCCGACATGATCAAGGACGTCGAGAACGGCATCTACATCATCGGCGACGGCTCGTTCTCCATCGACCAGCAGCGCTACAACGCCCAGTTCGGCGGCCAGCTGTTCTACGAGATCAAGAACGGGCAGATCACCGGCATGCTCGAGGACGTGGCCTACCAGTTGCGCACGCCCGAGTTCTGGGCCGCCTGCTCGGCGATCTGCGACGAGAGCGACTACCGACTGGGCGGCTCTTTCTTCGACGGCAAGGGCCAGCCGGGGCAGGTCTCGGCGGTCTCGCACGGATCCAGCACCGCCCGCTTCAACGGCATCAACGTCATCAACACCGCCCGTTCGCTCGGCTGACCGGCACAGGAGCACCGCATCATGAGCATCTTTACCGAAGCCGAAGCCAAGGCCATCCTCGACAAGGTCGTCGCGCTGTCGACCGCCGACGAGTGCACCGCCACGCTGAGCGGCGGCAACAGCGGCAACATCCGGTTCGCACTCAACAACGTCTCCACCAGCGGTATCGTCGACAACACCGAACTGGCCGTCTCGGTCGCGTTCGGCAAGCGCGTGGGCACCGCGACCATCAACGAGTTCGACGACGCCTCGCTCGAGCGCGTGGTGCGCCGCGCCGAGGACCTGGCGCGGCTGGCGCCGGAGAATCCCGAGTTCGTGCCGGCGATCGGCCGCCAGGCCTACTCGGCCACCGGCACCCACAGCGCCGCCACCGCGGCGATCACCCCCGAATACCGGGCGCAGGTCGCGGCCGATTCGATCGCGCCCTGCCGCGAGTCGGGGCTGGTGGCCGCCGGCTTCCTCGAGGACAGCCGCTCGTTCACCGCGATCGCCAACAGCAACGGCAACTTCGGCTACCAGACCGCCACCAGCGCCGATTACACCTGCACCGTGCGCACCGAGGACGGGCGCGGTTCGGGCTGGGTGGGGCGCAACGTCACCGACGTCTCCCAGTTCGCCGCCGACCGCGACGTCGCCGTCGCCATCCGCAAGGCGCGCGATTCGGCCGAGGCCAAGGCGCTGGAGCCGGGCAAGTACACGGTTGTGCTCGAACCGCACGCGGCCGCGGGCCTGATCTCGTTCATGATGTACTTCTTCGACGCGCGCCAGGCCGACGAGGGCCGCAGCTTCCTCTCCAAAAAGGGCGGCGGCAACAAGATCGGCGAGCAGGTCTACGACCCGCGCGTGAACATCTGGGCCGACCCGGCCGATCCGGACGTGCCGGTGATGCCCTGGGACGGCGAAGGCATGGCGCGCACGCGCATGCCGGTGATCGAGAACGGCAAGGTCGCCAACCTGCTGTATTCGCGCTACTGGGCGCAGCAGCAGGGCCGCGAGCCGGTGGCCACGCCGGGCAACCTGATCATGTCCGGTGGCACCAAGTCCACCGCCGACCTGGTGCGCGAGACCGAGCGCGGCATCCTGGTCACCCGCACCTGGTACATCCGCATGGTCGATCCGCAGACGGTGCTGCTCACCGGCCTGACGCGCGACGGCACGTTCTACATCGAGAACGGGCGGATCATGCACCCGGTGAAGAACTTCCGCTTCAACGAATCGCCGGTGATCATGCTCAACAACATCGACGAACTCGGCCGGCCTGTGCGGGTGAGCGGGGACGAGTCGCGCTTCGCGATGATGATCCCGCCGATGCGCCTGCGCGATTTCACCTTCACCTCGCTGTCCGACGCGGTGTGATCCGGCGTCGCCGCCACCGCGCGCCTTCCCCCGCCCGCGGGGGCTGAGGGTGGCCAGCTGCACGGCGTCGCCGTGCAGCCGGCCCGGACGCCCGGCGCGGTCGCCGGGCCCGGCGGGCGTGCCGGGGCGCGGCAAACAGGTTCGCGTGCCTATTCCATGTCCACTGCGTTGAGCCATCTCCAGGTCCCGCCGTCCCGCCCGGCCCCCCAGTGGGCGCCGCAGGCATGAATCGCGCGCAGTTCCTGCGTCTGGGCCTGGCGGCCGCCGCCGGCGGCTGGCTGGCCGCGAAGTCCGGCGGGCTCGCCGCGGCCAATGCGGCCAGCTACGACTTCTGGTTCACGAGGCTGAAGTACGACTCGGGCGACTGGGACGTGGACGAGCGGATGCCGTCCAACATCATCACCGCGCTGATCGACTACACCGGCCTGCGCGTGGACCCGAAGGAACACGTGGTCGAACTGGCGGATCCGAAGATGCTGTCGGCGCCGTTCTGCTACCTGGCCGGGCACAAGCTGGTGGAGTTCAACCCGGCCGAGCGGCGCAACTTCGAGCGCTACGTGCGCAATGGCGGCTTCGTCCTGGTCGACGACTGCAACCACGACATCGACGGCCTGTTCGCGAAATCGTTCGAGGCGCAGATGGCTTCGATCTTCGGCGCGCGCGCGCTGGCCAAGCTGCCCAACAGCCATCCGCTCTACAACAGTTTCTTCCGCTTCCCGGACGGGCCGCCGGCCACCAGCTACGAACTCAATGGCTGGGGCGACGACCTCGTCCACGACTACCTCAAGGGCATCGGCATCGATGGTCGCCTCGGCGTGCTCTACAGCAACAAGGACTACGGTTGCGAGTGGGACTACGACTGGCGCAACAAGCGATTCCTGGCCGAGGACAACACCAGGTTCGCGGTCAACATCGTGGTGTACGCGCTGAGCGCGTGAGCATCCGCGCCGCACTCTTTCCCGCCCGCCATCCCCCTTCCGTACAGGACCGACATGAGCAGCCCCCGCACCGAATCCGAGATCCAGTCGAGCCTGTCGCGCCTGTCGGAGCTGCGCGCGGCGATCGCCACCGCGATCGTGGGCCAGCACGAGGTGGTCGAGCAGCTGCTGACCGGCCTGCTGGCCGGTGGCCACTGCCTGCTCGAGGGCGTGCCCGGCCTGGGCAAGACCCTGCTGGTGCGCAGCCTGGGGCAGGCCCTGGAACTGGAGTTCCGGCGCGTGCAGTTCACGCCCGACCTGATGCCCAGCGACCTGCTGGGCACCGAACTGCTGGAGGAGGACCACGGCACCGGCCATCGCCACTTCCGCTTCCAGCAGGGCCCGGTCTTCACCAACCTGCTGCTGGCCGACGAACTCAACCGCACCCCGCCCAAGACCCAGGCCGCGCTGCTGGAGGCGATGCAGGAGCACACCGTGAGCTTCGCCGGCGTGACCCACCGCCTGCCCGCGCCGTTCTTCGTGCTGGCCACGCAGAATCCGATCGAGCAGGCCGGCACCTATCCGCTGCCCGAGGCCCAGCTCGACCGCTTCCTGCTGCACATAGCGCTCGACTATCCCGCTGAGGACGAGGAGCGCCGCATCATCGCGCAGACCACCGCCCGCCATGCGCCCGAAGTGCCGCGGGTGATGGACGGCGGCGAGGTGCTGGCGCTGCAGGCGCTGGTGCGCGAGGTGCATGTGGGCGATGCGCTGCTGGCCTGGATCACGCGCATCGTGCGCGCGACGCGGCCGGGCGAGGCCGCGCCGCAGGTGGTGCGCGACTACGTGAAGTGGGGCGCCGGGCCGCGCGCCGGGCAGTCGCTGGTGCTGGCGTCGAAGGCCCGCGCCCTGCTGCACGGGCGCCTGGCCGCCACGCGCGAGGATGTGCTCGCGCTGGCCGCGCCGGTGCTGCGCCATCGCCTGCTGCTGTCGTTCGCAGCCGAGGCCGAGGGCCGGCGCGCCGACGAGGTGATCGCCGCGCTGCTGCGCGACGTGCCGTACCCGGACGCCTGAGCGCCGGCACGGCCATGGCCTGGGATCCCGTCACGCCGGGTCTGCGCGCGCAGCTGCGCGGGCTGCGCATCGCCTCGCGGCGCAGCAGCGCGCTGCGCGGCGGTGGCCAGCACCGCAGCCGCGACAAGGGCGTGGGACTGGAGTTCTCCCAGTACCGCAGCTACGAGCCGGGGGACGAGCCGCGACGCATCGACTGGAAGCTGTATGCGCGCAGCGACCGCTTCTTCGTGCGCGAGGCCGAGCGCGACAGCCCGATCGCGGTGTGGATCGTGGTCGACGCCAGCGCCTCGATGGGCCAGGCGGACGAGTCGCGGCCGGACTGGTCGCGCCTGGATGCGGCCAGGGCGCTGGCGGCCTGCGTCGCCGAGCTCGCCCTGCGCCAGGGCGATCGTGCGGGCCTGGTGGCGCTGCGCGAGGATGCGCTGGCGTTCGTGCCGGCCGCTGGTGGGCGCCGCCAGCGCGAACGCCTGCTGTTCGAACTCGAACGCCTGCGGGCGCAGGGCGGCGTGGTGGACGAGACGCGCCTGCGGCCGCTCTGGGAACGCATCGCTCCCGACGACCTGGTGATCGTGCTGGGCGACTTCCTCGATCCGGCGACCGCCACGCTCGCGACCCGCCTGGCCGCCGCGCGCCGCGAGGTGGTCGCCCTGCAGCTGCTGACCGTGGCCGAGCGCGATTTCCCCTTCGGCGACGGTCGCCGCTTCATCGACCCCGAGACCGGCGAGGCCTTGCCGGGCGATGCGCGTGCGCTGCGTGGCCAGTTCCTGGCGCGCTTCGGCCAGGCGCAGCGGGCATTGCACGCGCGCCTGGGCGAAGCGGGCATCCGCCACGCCGTGCACGTGCTCGACGAACCGCTCCCGCAGCCGCTGCGCGTGTTGTTCGGCGCCGCACCCGGGAGCGACGCCGCGTGAACCCGGTCCTGCTCCTGCCCGCGGGCCTGGCGGCGCTCGCCGCGCTCGCGCTGCCGTTGCTGATCCATCTGGCGCGGCGCCAGCAGCAGCGGCCGACGGTGTTCGCGGCGCTGCGCTGGCTGCAGGCGAACCCGCGCCCGCGGCGCCGGGTCCGCTTCGACGAGCCCTGGCTGCTGGCCGTGCGCCTGCTGCTGGTCGCGCTGCTGGCGCTGCTGCTGGCCCGTCCCGCGCTGCTGGGCGTGGTCGACGCACGGCCGCGGCTGCTGGTGGCGACCGGCGTCGACCGCGCGAGCATCGCGCAGCTGGACGTCGGCGCCGATGTGCAGGCGCACTGGCTGGCGCCGGGATTCCCGGCGCTGGACCAGCCCGCGCCCGGCGGCCCGGCCGCCTTCGCCAGCCTGTTGCGCGAGTTCGATGCCGGACTGCCACCCGGCGCGCCGCTCACCGTCCTGGTGCCGCAGCGGCTGGCCGGCGCCGATGGCGGCGACCTGCGCCTGGGCCGCCAGGTCGAGTGGCGCATCGCCGGTCCCGGTGCCTGGCCAGAAGCCGCCGCGACGCCGCCGCCACGGCTCGCCATCCGCCACGATGCCGCGCACCGCGAGGGCACCGGCTACCTGCGTGCGGTGGCGCTGGCCTGGCAGGAGGGCGATGCGGTGCCGCCGCACATCGACGAATCGGCCGAGCTGCCGGCCCTCCCGGTCGAGGCGCTGGCCTGGCTGCATGCCGGGGTGCTGCCCGAGGCTGTCGTGGCCTGGGTGGAACAGGGCGGGCAGGTGCTGGTGCCGGCCGACGCGGCGCTGCCCGACGCCGCCCTGCCTGTCGTGGCGTGGCGCGACGAGGTCGGCGAACCCCTGCTGCAGGTCGCCCGGATCGGCCGCGGCCGGGTCCTGCAACTGCTGCGGCCGCTGAGCCCGGCTGCCATGCCGCAACTGCTCGAGCCGGGCTTTGCGCAGCGGCTGCGTGGATTCGTGCAGCCGCCGCCGGCACCCACCGCGGTGGCCGCGTCCGACTACAGGCCCGGCTCCGGCGCGACTGCGGCGCCGGCGGCGCCTGTGGATCTGCGCCCCTGGCTGGCGCTGGCGATCGCGCTGCTTGCCCTGGTGGAACGTTGGCTGGCGACGTCGCGCCGGCGCGGGGCGCCGGCATGAATGCGGCAGCCGCGCTGGACGGGCTGCTGCGTCGCGTGCGCACGCGCGCCGCGCTCGATGCGCTGCTGCTCGCGCTGCCGCTGCCACTGGCGCTGGGCGCGCTGCTGTGGCGCTGGGCAGGCACCACGCCCGCGGTCGTGGCAACCGCCCTGGGCCTGTTGGCCGTGGCCGTGTTCACCGCGCACCGGTGGGCGCGGCACACGCGGGCCTGGCTGCTGCTGCGCCTGGATGCGGCACGTCGCGACCTCGACGACAGCAGCGCCCTGCTGTTCGCGAACGCCGCCGGACTGTCGCCGCTGCAGCGGCTGCAGCGCGACCGGCTCGAGCAACGCCTGCGTGAGCGCCCGGCGCCGGAGCTCAGGCCGGCGCGGCCGGGGCGGGCGATCGCGGCGGGCTGGCTGCTGCTGGCCGCCTGCCTGGCCGCCGCGCTGTGGCTGCCGTCGGCGACGGCGCCCACGGCCGCGCCGACCGCGGCCGCGGGCCGGCCCGCCGTTGGACAGCCGGTGCTGGTCGGACAGTCGCTGCAGGTGCAGCCGCCGGCCTACACCGGCCTCGACTCGCGCACCACGCAGGCGCTGGATGCCGAAGCGCCTGCGGGCAGCACGCTGCACTGGCGGCTGCGTTTCGTGCCGCAGCCCGAGGCGGTCGAACTGGTCTTCCATGACGGGCGCCGCCTGGCGCTGCGGCCCGATGCGGGCGAGTGGACGACACAACTGCCGCTGCAGGCGTCCACGCTCTACCGCATCGTGCCGGCGGGCGTGGACGGTGCCGAATCGTCGACCCTGCACCGCCTCGACGCCGTGGCCGATGCGCCGCCGCGCGTGCGCGTGGTCGCGCCCGACCGCGGCGTGACCCTGCTCGCGCCCGGCCAGCGCGACTGGCTGCTGCAGTTCGAGGCCGAGGACGACCACGGGGTGGCGGCGCGGGCGCGCCTGCTCGTCACCCGCACCGAGGGCAGCGGCGAGAACATCCGCTTCCACGACCACGTCCGCATGCTGCAGGGCCGCGGCGACCGCCGCACGAAGCGCTACGAGGCACGCCTGTCGCCGGCGGAGTTCGGGCTAGCCCGCGGCGAGGACCTGGTGGCGCGTCTGGAGGTGCTGGACAACCGCGCGCCGCAGCCGCAGCTCGCACGCAGCGCCAGCCTGATCCTGCGCTGGCCGCCGGAGCCTGTGCTGGGTGCCGACGGCCTCGATGGCCTGGCGCGCCAGGTGCTGCCGGCGTACTTCCGCAGCCAGCGGCAGGTCATCATCGATGCCGAGGCGCTGGTCCGCGAACGGCCGCGGCTGCCCGCCGACGAGTTCGAGCGCCGCTCCGACCTGACCGGCGTCGACCAGCGCCTGCTGCGCCTGCGCTACGGCCAGTTCCTCGGCGAGGAAAGCGAGGGCGGCAGTACCTTGCCCACCAGCGACCTGCCCACGAACGACGCGCCGGCCAGCGACGGGGCCGATGCTGCCGACGACCACGGGCACGCGGCGGCGCCGGCCGGAAACACGGCCGCCGACGGGCACGGGCACGGCGAGGCGGGTGCCGCGCCGGCCGAGGGCTTCGGCACGGTGGGCGATGTGCTCGAGCAGTTCGGCCACACCCATGACATCGCCGAAGCGGCGACCCTGCTCGATCCGGAAACCCGCGAGACCCTGCGCAAGGCCTTGCGCGAGATGTGGCAGTCGGAGCTGCACCTGCGCCAGGCGGCGCCGGACCAGGCGCTGCCCTATGCCTACCGCGCCCTGAAACTGATCAAGCAGGTGCAGCAGGCCGAGCGCATCTACCTGCAGCGCGTGGGCACGCAACTGCCGCCGATCGACGAGAGCCGCCGCCTTGGCGGGGACCGCGCCGGCCTCGGCAACCGGCCGCTGCCGCCGCTGGCCGCCGCGACCGGTGCGGACGCGGCGCTCCCCCAAGCCTGGCGCACGCTCGAGGACGCGGACGCGGGCACGCTGCCGGCCACGCTCGATGCGCTGCAGGCCTGGGCCGAGGCGCATCGCGACCGTCTCGAGGATCCGCTGGCCTGGATCGCCGCCATCGACGCGCTGCGCCACGACCCGGCCTGCGCCGCCTGCCGCGCGCGCCTGCGCGGGCTGCTGTGGGGCGCGATGCCGCGGCCCCGTGGCGGCTTTCCGGCGCGCGGCGACGACGACGTCGCGCGGCGTTACCTGGATGCATTGCAGGCAGGGGAGCAGGCGCCATGAGCCCGGAGCGCATCGTTGCCCTGCTGCTGGCGACGGCGGTCGTGCTGGCCTGGGCGCGGCTGTGGCGCGCGTACCGCGCCGAAGCGGGCCGGGCGCGCGGCTGGCGGCTGGCCTCGCTGCTGGCCCTGCAGCCGCTGCTGACCGGCGCCCTGTACCTGGCCCTGTTCCCGCCGGCCCGGGTGGTCGGTGCCGACACGCTCACGGTGCTGACCGAGCGCGCCACGGCGGCCGATGTCGCGGATGCACGGGGGATCGTCCTGGCGCTGCCCGAGGCCGGCGACGTGGCGGGCGCGGTGCGCGTTCCCGATCTGGCCACCGCCCTGCGCGCGCATCCCGGCGCCGCCCGCGTGCAGGTGTCCGGTGCGGGCCTGGCGGCGCGCGATCGCGATGCGGCCGCGTCGGTGTCGATCGACTTCGCCCCGGCCGCGCCGCCGGCGGGCATCGTGCGCGTCTGGCTGCCCGCGCGCGCCACGCGCGGCGCCGCGTTCATCGTGGCCGGCGAGGTCGCGGGCGTGGACGATGGCCGCGTGGAACTGCTCGATCCGGCCGGCCGGCGCGTGGATGCGGTGGCGCTGGCCAGCGACGGCCGTTTCGCCCTGCATGGGATCGCGATGGAAGCGGGGCCGGCGATGTTCGGCCTGCGCGTGCTCGACGGCGAGGGCGCGGCTGCCGCGCAGGCCGAGGTGCCGCTGTGGATCGAGGCGCCGGTATCGCCGCGCGTGCTGCTGCTGGCCGGCGCCCCGGGTCCCGAGACGCGCGCGCTGCGGCGCTGGCTGGACGACGCCGGCGCGCAGGTGCAGGCGCGCATCGCACTGGGGGGTGGCCTGCAGCTGGGCAGCGTGGCGCTTGATGACGCATCGCTCGCGCAGGCCGATGTGCTGGTCGTCGATGCGCGCGCCTGGTCGGGCCTGGGCGAGTCCGGTCGCGCGCGCGTGCTGGCCGCGGTACGCGGCGGCCTGGGCCTGCTGCTGCGTGCCGATGCCGCGCTGCCCGTGGCCGCGATGCGCGCCCTGGCGGGGCCGGAGTTCGGGATCGCCGGCGGCGCCGGCACGGCGTCCTGGCCGCTGCCCGCCGCACGGATCGATGACGAGCAGGCCCTGCGTGCGCGCCTGGGCAACGGCACGCGCGATGCGCCCTTCGACCTGGAGCAGGCGCAGGCGCCGATTCCGCCGCTCACCCGTCGCAACTGGCAGGTGCGGGGTGCGCGCGCGATCGTCCTGTCCGGCGCCGGCGAGGCACCCGCCGGCTGGTGGCGTGCCGAGGGGCGCGGACGGGTCGGGCTGTGGACGCTGCTCGACAGCTACGTGCTGCCCCTGCACGGACGGGCCGACCTGTTCGATGGGCTCTGGGGCCCGGCGCTGGGCACGCTGGTGCGCGCGCGCGGCGACGCCCTGCCGACGGTCCCGGCCGGGGCCCGGGTCGGCGAGCGCCTGGTCGTGTGCGACTGGCCGCAGGAGGCGGTGGTCGAGGCGCCCGATGGCACGGTGCTGCAGCCGCTGGTCGATCCTGCCAGCGGGACGCGCCGCTGTGCCGGCATCTGGCCGCGGGCCTCCGGCTGGCACCGGCTGCGCCTGGGCGATGCGGCGCGCGGCTTCCATGTCGCCTCCGCCGACGCCGACGAGGCCCTGCGCCTGGCCGCGCTGCGCGAGGCCACCCTGGCGCTGGCGCAGGCGACCCCGCCGGCGGCGGCGGGCCTGGCGGCACCGCGCCGGCCCGGTCCTGCCTGGCCCTGGTTCCTGGCCTGGCTGGGGCTGGCCACGCTGGCCTGGTGGCTTGAACGCGCGCGGCTGGGCCGGCGCAGCGCCGGTCCCACCGCATAGGGCGGGCAGAGGCGTCGCACCGGTTGCGCCCCGGCGCGTCCTGGGGCCGCAGCCGGCAACCTTTCCCTGGCCGTCCCGGAGTCCGGCGCCGCCTCGCGACCGCGCGTCCCGCGAGACGCGGGCGACGCTGCGCGGGCGCAGGGAGCCGGGCGCACCCGTCCCGGCCGCAGCGACGACAGTCACGGACGGCCGGAGTACTCTCGTCGCTCCCCAGACGGACGGAGACTCCCGACATGGCGACCTACCAGGGCAGCTGTCACTGCGGTGCCATCGCATTCGAGCTCGAAGGCGAGATCGGCCAGGTCTTCGACTGCAACTGTTCGATGTGCCGGCGCCGCGGCGGACTGCTCGCCGCGTTCCCGCGCGGGGCGCTGACGCTCAAGACCCCCGAACAGGCGCTGTCCACCTACCGCTTCAACCGCAAGGCCATCGCGCACCACTTCTGCGCGACCTGCGGGATCGCGCCCTTCAGCGAGGGCGAGGGCCGCGACGGCCAGGCGATGGCGATGGTCAACGTGCGCTGCCTGCCGGAGGTCGACCTCGCCACGCTGGAGGTGGTGGCGGTGGACGGCGCGAGCCACTGAGCCGGGCGGGGTCTAGGCCGGCGCCGCCTGCCGCGACCGGCGCACGACGGTGACGGTGCAGTCGGCCTCCGCGACCACGCGCGCGGACACGCTGCCCAGCAGGCGACGCACGCCGGTGATGCCGCGCGCGCCCATCAGCACGTGGTCGATGCCGTTGTCGCGCGAGAACGCCACCAGCGCCTCGGCCACGTCGCTGGATTCGAGCACGTGGAAGGTGATCCGGTGGTCGGGCAACCGCAGGGCGCGCGCCCAGTGCCGCATCGCCACCAGGCGCTTGACGTGGCGGTTGCGGCCCGCGCTGTCGAGGTTGCTGTCCATGCCCACGCGCGCGGTGCGCATCACCGTGACGCAGGCCAGGCGCGCGCCCGGCGCCGTCTGCACGATGCGCTGCACCAGGTCGTTGAGCGCCGCGTCCAGCTCCCGGTCTTCCTGGCGCGTGTCGAGGGCCACCATCACCAGTGGCGCGATGCGGGCGGCGGCGGGGCGCTGCTCGACGGGCGCGGCCTCCCTGCCCAGCGAGCGCAGCCAGCGCCGGGCGACGTCGATCCGGCCGTCGCGGCGCGCGCGCTCGGCGCGTTCGGTGAGCGGCACCTGCTCGGGATGGGTCAGGTCGAAGGCGAGTTGCGCGGCGCTGGGGTGGCGCGCGTCCGGATCCACTTCCAGGCAGCGCAACACGATCTCCTGGAACCAGCGCGGCAGGTCGGGCACCAGCGCGCGCGGCGGCACCGGATCCTGGTACAGCCGGCGGCGCAGCCCGCGCTGGCTGGTGGGATTGCCGAAGGGCCGCTGCCCGGTCGCCAGGTGGTACAGGGTCACGCCCAGCGCGAACAGGTCGCTGCGCGGATCGTGGCGCACGCCCAGCACCTGCTCGGGCGAGATATAGGGAGCGGTGCCCATCGGGATATGGAACTGTTCGGCCAGCAGGTCGGGCAGCTGGGCGTGGTGCGAAAGCCCGAAATCGATCAGCACCACGCGCCCGGCGCCCGCTTGCCGATCGTCCGGCAGCAGCAGGTTGCTCGGCTTGATGTCCAGGTGCACGACGTGCTGGCGGTGCAGGTCCTCCAGCGCGGTCGCGGTCCAGGCGCCCAGCGCGGCGACGCGATCGACCGGCAATGGCGCCTCGTCGAGCAGTGCGCGCAGCGTCCCGCCCTGCACGTGTTCCATCACCAGCCAGGGCTGGTCGCCATCGTCGCCGCTGTCCACGAAGCGGGGCACGTGCGGGCCGCACAGGCCCGGCATCAGCATGCGCTCGACCTCGAATCCGACCAGCTTGGACACATCCTCGCCATAGCCCAGGTGGGGCAGCTTCATCAGCAGCGGGAAGTCGGCGTGGCGCGGATGCGAGACGTGCCACAGGCTGGCCATGCCGCCGCGGTGCAGCGGCGCGACCAGGGTGAAGCCGCCGATGGCGCGTCCCGGCCCGAGCTTCATCTCATGCTCCAGTCAGCAGGCGCGCGGCGAAGGCCTGCGGCAGCCCGGCCTCGACGATCCGGGCCGCGGCCCGCTCGTGGTCGTAGGGCACGCGCAGGAAGGTCAGGCTGCCGGCCTGCGCGTCGTAGACCGCGCAGCACGCGGCCGGATCGCCATCGCGCGGTTGCCCGCAGGCGCCGGGGATCGCCAGCCAGCGCCGCGCTCCGGGCAGCGGCATCGCGCGCCCGGCTACCGGCTGGAAGTGGCCGGACGGGCCCGGCTGGGCGTAGTACAGGGCGGGGCGGTGCTCGTGCCCGCAGAAACTCAGCCGCCGCGTGGTCGCCTCCAGGCTGCGCGTGGCGCTGGCGCGGCTGGAGACATAGCCCCACCGCTCCGGCGCCCAGGCGTTGGCGTGCACGTACAGTCGGTCGTCCTCTTCCACCTGCATCGGCAGGCCGCCCAGGAAAGCCAGCTGTCCGGCATCCAGGCGCTGTCGCGTCCAGGCGATGGCCGCGCGTGCCTCGGGCACCATCTGCTGCGAGGGCGCGGCGAGCACGGCCTGGTCGTGGTTGCCGAGCACCGCCACCGAACCGGCTGCGACGCGCGCACGCACGGCGTCGACCACCCAGCCTGGATCGGCCCCATAGCCGACCAGGTCACCGAGGAAGACGTAATGGTCGCAGCCCTGGCGCGCGAGTTCGGCCAGGCAGGCCTCGGTCGCCTCGCGGTTGGCATGCAGGTCGGCGAGCAGGGCGATGCGCAAGGGGCGTGGATCCTCCTGCGGCCATGCTAGTGCCTGCGCCAGTGCGGCGATATTCGTCCAAGGTGGCAGCCTGCGCGGCCCGCTGGGCATGCCCGCGGACGTGTCGCGCGCCGCTGCCAACGCGGGACGGGCATCGGGTGCGCGCGATTCCTGCCTGGGTTGCCCGCATTTGAACCCGCGTCGACGACGCGCCAGACTCGGCCCACCACTGTCCGACCGCCGACGAGGAGCGCCGATGACCACCCGCCGCGATTGCCTGAAGTTTTCCATTGCCGCCGCGATGGCCGCGGCCCTGCCGCACGGTCGCCTGCTGGCGGCCGATGAGGC
>Ga0233369_1000183_pt1 | contig 31580 bp, 43 predicted proteins | sample ElkDunMinimDraft_26_FD_191537 | JGI IMG/M metagenome (GOLD analysis project Ga0233369, IMG submission 191537) | Fecal eukaryotic communites from dung pellets of Tule Elk in California, USA - Elk Dung D16 | ecosystem: Host-associated > Mammals > Digestive system > Large intestine > Fecal | place... | reverse complement strand
ATGAAGTTTACTAGATATATCCTGCATAATCATTAACTTAAAGTAATTTTTCAGTCTCTCATTCAGTAAATTCATGTTTGTATCTTCAATATCTTTTATAGTGAAGATTTGGTTAATTGTAATAAGAAACGCTACGACTGTTATTATATTAACACATAATGAAACTTTGTTAAAGCTACTCTCGTTTTTAAATAATAAAACACCTATTCCTGAAAGCATCAGAATAGCTATATAGATATACCAAGCCTCTTTGGCGAAGAATTTTTCAAACTTTATCATTTCTCTATAATCATATTTGCTAAAAATTTATTTTTTTATATCTAATTTTTGAATCAATTTGAATAATTATGGCAACTTATGTGGGAAATATATGGCAAATCGAAAATCAATAATTGGCTCTGAATACATTAAATAGCTATAATTAGTTAATTGGGTTATAATCTTATAAAATCAAAAAATCGTCTATATGATTAATATACAGACGGTTTTGAATTTTCGTACGCAAAAGGGATCACCCGAAACCGCTGTATATTTTTAATTTTAAACGACTTACAAAAATGTGTGGGAAATCAATCTTCGTCTAAAATGATAAATCCTCTATGTTCGGCCAATTCGCGGAAGTCTTTTAATAATTCTTTGAGCTCTTCGCTCATCAACCTATAAGTGCATCGCACTGTCATTTCAACTTTGATATCGTGTAGTTCTTCAGACATAATAATATTTTAATCTTCTAATAAGTTTTTGTGTTCATCTGGCATAAACAATTTACTTAGCGTTGCAGAACTGAGCGTTTTAAATGTATTGTCCATATATTGTATTTTAATTGAATTCAATCGGGCGTATTCAACTATATCAGTGTGCCACACATATTCATAAGTATAACTTCCTGATTCCTCAGGTTCTATCGGACCTATTCCTTTACGAGTTTTCATTCCAAGAACTGGATCATCAACAGCATTATACCCGGTAAAATTAAACCAGATGTATTTTATGGATTTTTTTCCTGAATTAATAAACTCAAATTCGATACCAGTGCCATCAGTGTATTCAGATTCATCATAGACTTGACGTTTAAGTAATACTAACCCTTGTGGAGCCGTTGACTTAATCCAATCTAGGGCTTTGGTAATTTTATTATAATGATCTAAAAGGAAAGTTTCAGTCATAAATTTCTTATAAGCATTCGCTTTCTCTTCATCCATATCCATAAATGCTTGAAAAGTATTGGGATTCGTTTCTATAGCTTTGGCATCAATGAAATACACTTTACCCTTATAGACTATTTCATAACTTCTATATTCCGATCTTCCTTTCTTCGCACCAACAATAGGAACAGCTATTTTTTTATCAATAGTTTTATCATAATAAGAACTGTAATCTGAAAATTGAGTTCCTATCCTTGAATAAGGAGATATAACCCCTAACGCAACTGAAGAATCAGTAGGTAGAGTGAAATTAATATCTTGAGCAAATCCTTTAATTTGCCTTGAAAAAGAGATCACTAAGATTAAAAAAAAGATTTTAATAAAGTTCATAAATAGGTTTTATTCGGTAAGTGTAATTATTTGGTTTCTAAGAGTAAATTATTATAACGTTCTAATAGATCAATGTACTTGTCTTTACATTGACTAAGAGAAATCTCTAATTCTTCATACGAAGGTTTTTCTAGAAATTCTACTTCCTCATCAATAGCGATATTAATTAGGTCTGGGTAATATTTTTTCATATCCACCTTAGTTGCTTTTCCATACCTAAGTATATAATCAACTGATAAATTATCATCGTCAAAATGACGATATATCGTCCCTCTGTCTATGCCCATTTTCCTAGCTATTGGCGTGACTTTTAGCCCATTATCCTTAAATATTTTAGCTAAAATTTCTCCTCTATGTTGCATGTGGTAAAATTGCAACAGAAAATGTTTTATTTTTTTCACACAAAGTGTTGCAAATGTGTTTTAAAGTGTTGTATATTTGTTGCATAACATTTCATCAAAGTTATTATGAACGAAATAAAACCAAAATCCCAAATAAGTACCAAAACTCTTAAATCATTAAGGGAAAATTTACCATACGGGTCAATCGCTAGCATTTCAAGAAAACTTAAAATCAGCAAGAGTACTGTATCAAGAGTTATAAGTGGGAAAATCAACAATAAAAAAGTGATAAAAATGGCATTAAAAATCGTTGAAAAAAATCAACAAGAAATTCAACAGTTAGAACAAAAATTTGATGCTCTATCATAACAGTTATGCCACACTTAAAAATCATACAACAACGCATACCAGCTGGATTAATCGACAAGGGAGTAGAATTCTATGTACACCCGGACACGAAAGACATTGAATGTTTACACGATGGTAAAGTTTTTAAATGGTCTGAAATTCCTAGTCACCTTCTTGATATCGTAGCTGATGACATGGCACGCAATCGTGAAGCTGTGAAAGCATTGATCGACTGGAATATCCAGGACAGCGACGAAATGCTGAAGCAATATATCTTTTGCCGATTTGGTGGGTTTGACAATGATGCAGACATAGACCATGAAGGCAATATTGATTACACCGAATATTTTGACTGTGGTAAACGTGGCCAATGTAAATATGAAGGCAAAGTGTGTGCTACAATTAAGGTTGGATCCGATGATCATGGAAATAATATCACGCTTACCAAACGTGAGGTAGAAGTCGTAAAGTTAATCGCGCAGGGCAAGTTGGATAAAGAGATTGCTGACATACTCTGCACAAGTGAAGAAACAATTCGTTCACATAGCCAAAATATACGCGCTAAAGGTGGGTTCGCAAGAAAGCATGATATCACTGCCTTTGCAGTAACTAAAAATTTGATATAAAATTCTCACATACACAATCAAAAGTAACCGAAAATGCTCAGTTCCCTCCTAACACAGGAGGGAACAAAATTTAACTTTTTAATAAACAAAGTATGAGTAATTCAATTGAAAGAACAATGACATCAGAAGATGTAAAGGCAGGCCGACGATTCTACCACAAGGATGATTATCGCTCAATGGAGTATGCTTTTAGAAAGCAGTTTGGTAAACATCTCTCTCTTCTTCGCGGATCACATAAGAACATCGGAGAAATCACTGGAATATTTGAAGATGCTTTCCAATTAACAATTTGGTTGATGAATCAAGAGGTGAGCGTCCTGATACCATATAGTGAGTGTCTAATTATTGAACCAAGAAACTAGCGCCATGAAATCTATAAAAATGATAGCATCACTAGTCGCAATATTTCTATTGGCTTCCTGCGAGAAAAAAAGTGTAAATCCAAGATTTGACATCAAAAGATACAAGATCGAAAGATGTATGGGATGCAAACCAAGATCACTTGTAGACACAACAATCAAAATTCAAGCACCAAAAAACTAAGACTATGGCAAAAAAACAACGTAGAGCGATGACTCGCAAGGATATAAAGAATGGAGCTAAATTTTTTCACAAAGATGCTTTTCGCGAAGAGGAGTTTGAGATTATAAAAGATCACGGCAACACCTATCTAATAAAAAAGAAAGTGTACGCTGGACGAATAGAAAATATTGACGAGGATGGTATGGACGTAGGCATTTTTCTATTTGCAATAAAGGTTTCTCTTCGGGTTCGGTTCGAAAACTGCGCTATCGTAATTAATAAATAATTCTCACAATCAAAAATATACACAATGGTACAAATCACAATCAACAGAGAGGCTGGTAAGATGATATTAGAATATCCCTTACAGTCAGGTATGGCCAACGAGGAAATTCCATTAAAATCTAACCGTGATGCAATGGGCGTATGGAGATTGCGCGTGCGTAGCTATATCATGAATACGATGATGAAATATGCGAAGAACCGAACGTATGCATTATCAAAAGTTATGACACCTAAGCGTCAACAGTCTTTGCTAGAAATACGAAGTGTAATGCTGGATAACTATGAAGGTAAAGACCTCACATACTTCTTAAGACAAGTGATGAAACTTTCGCGAGAGGTTGTAAACGTAGCTCCCGGTGTTAATTCAAAACACTTAGACTATTACGAAACTGTGGTGCTGCCAATGTACCATTGGATCGATAAATATTTACGAAAAAGCGCAAGCTTATAAAGATAAATCGCTTGGTCGCACTCACTTCAAATCGTTCTTTTTCGTCGACCATTAATTTTAAATACAACGCAATCAGTCCACTCCTACGGAGGTGAGGGGAGTTTTTTGATAACCAATCACAAAATTAACATCATGAATACACCAAATCCTATTATATATATAGCTGGACCCATCACCGGTATGATCGGAGAAAACAAAAAGTCTTTTGACGATGCTGCTCGATCTATCAAAAATCTTGGGCTTATAGTTCGCAATCCTCATGAGTTCTGCCATGATATTCCTACTGGATCAGATTGGGATGTGTATATGCGCCGTTGCATCACAAAATTGGTAGAATGCTCCGATGTGGTGATGCTTCCTGGATGGAAACATTCGCACGGGGCAAACTTGGAGCTTCAAATCGCAGAAGGCTTAGGTATTACCATCCATTACGGATTAGAGGATTTTCACAACTCAGTTTTACAAGAAAGGAGTGCGGTATAATGGATATACAAGAAAAACTTTCTAGCAACCTTATACTTCACTACTTGGAAGAAAACGTAGTTAAAAACAATAATGAGCTTACAAGCATACAGTTTAACTTTTCGTTCTATGGAGAATATTGCTACGCCATAATTTCAAGAAAATGTATTCAATCTGATTGGGGATCTGTTGCTTTCGCAGAATCGCCTGGTGAATTACACGATTCCTTTATTGAAGCTATTGAAGAAACACATTGGGAGAAAATAAAAGAATACTGGATAGCCTTTGAAAACGAGTACAACTTAGAATACCCAATAGAGGAAGGAGAAGCTGAATAATGGACGTTAAGCAACTTGAAGAACTAGAATTTATCGCATTTGAATTCGACTTTGTAACTCTATACGCTAAGGAATTTCCATCCATAGGTTATTCATTGTGTACCTCAGGTGATAATACATTTTCGATCAGCACATATCCGGGAGGTGACGTGCTGGCAAGGGTAGATGTAGAACACATACTATCCATGCATAATGCAATCCAAAAAGCAGATCAAGAAATTAACTCATTCAAGAGTGCTTTTGATATGCAGATCAAAAAACTTTTTAACCTAAATACGGAGGGAGATACTAACTAATGGCAATTACTCAAAAATCTATTGATGATGTATTGCAAACTGCCGATATCGTACAATTCATTGGCAAAAGTGTTACGCTCAAAAAGTCTGGTACCAACTGGACTGGATGCTGTCCTTTCCATGATGAAAAGTCAGCTTCTTTTGTTGTATCTCCAAATAAGGGAATTTTCAAGTGTTTTGGTTGTGGTAAAGGTGGGAATGTCATCAGCTTCGTTATGGAAAACAAGCGCATAGATTTTCCTGAAGCTGTAAAGGAAATTGCAAAAGACCTAGGTATTTCTGTCGAGGAAACGGTAGAGCGTGAGGATAAGGAAGTCGTGGAAAAGCGCAAAACGCTACTCGACATGACAAAGGATGCTACCGAAAAATTCCAAAAAGCACTACAGTTGGCCGATGATAAGCACTGGGTGAAGGATATGATCAAGCTTCGCAAGATTTCTGCAGACAGTATTGTGGATTGGAAATTGGGATACGCTCCTGATTCGTGGGATTACTTGAGTAAAAAAATAATCGATGCAGGTCTGTATGGCTATGCTGATGAAATTGGCTTGATAAAAAAGAGCGCCAACGGAGAAGCTAGGGTATACGATGTCTTTCGTGATCGGTTAATGTTTCCTATTATAGACCGAAGAGGTCAAGTGATTGGATTTTCGGGAAGAAAAAACAATGATAATAATAAGGACAATCCAAAATATATCAATAGCAAAGAGTCCATGCTGTACCGTAAGTACAGCGCGCTGTACGGTATTTTTCAAGCAGAACGCGAGATTCGCAAAAAGGATACTGCTGTAGTAGTTGAAGGTAATATTGATGTGATTATGATGCACCAAGGTGGAGTCACTAATACAGTGGCCACCTGCGGAACGGCATTGACAGAAACTCACGCCCAACAACTCAAAAAGCTATGTAACCATGTCATCTTAATAATGGACGGGGATGCTGCCGGACAAAAGGCTACACTTAAAAGTATGGATATCCTTTTTTCCGCAGGCTTATCTGTCACCGTTGTAGAACTTGACAAAGATGATGATCCGGACACAATGGTTCAATTTGTCTTGCAGTCGCAAACGCTAAAAGAAGGTGAAGAAGCAAATGACTCGGTAGTCTACCAATATATCCAGGAGAAGGCAGTAGATGCCGTGGTCTATAAAGCAGAAAAGCTTTTCAAACAAGCTGGTGACGATATCAACGCCGCAGATGAAGCTTTCACAGAAATATGTGAGTCGATATCCTTAATAATTTCAGAGTCAAAACGTGAGGCGTATGCACGCAAATTAAGCCGTACATACAAATCATTCAAAGAGTCTGCTTTCCTTAAAAAAATAAATGGATTTGTAAAAGAGCGCGACGATGTTGAGCAAGTCAGACACGAAAAAGAAAGTGCTATTCCTGCATGGATCAACAAAGAGAAATTTTACACCAAAGGATTTGATGCTAAAATTGACGGCATGCACAACACGGGCGTGTATTTCCATACTGGAGAGAAAGGCGCAAAGCAGCTTACCAATTTCGTTATCAATCCACTTATCCATATCTACTCAAAAGATGATACGCAAAATCGAAGATTGACTGAAGTAGACAATGGCATAACAAAAGCTGTATTGGAATTGCCTTCCAAAGCCTTCTCTTCAGTAGATCAATTTGAATCTATATTAATGAATGAAGGTGTGTATTTCCTGATGGATGGCTTTACTAAATCGCATTTGAATAAATTGAAATCTCAACTATTGCGCGAATATCCAAAATGTTTTGAACTAAAAACATTGGGATGGCAACCTGAAGGATTTTGGGCTTTTTATAATCGAATTTATAAAGACACTGTGCTACCATTCAACGACTACGGATATACAGAACTAGATGGTGTGAACTACTTATCTATGGCTGCATCATCCATACAAGGTGAAGTGCGTGCGGAAGATGATCTGTACAAAAATGATAGATTTTTGCAATGGTCGACTCCTGTGATCACTTTCAAAGATTGGTCTAAACTGATGGTGGACACCTACGGCGACAATGGATATCGCGCTGTAATGTATGTTTTTGTGACTCTATTTCGCGATGTGGTGTACAGCCTAAATAGTAGTTGTCCTCACCTTTATGCCTATGGTCCGGTAGGATCAGGTAAATCGGTATTTGCTGAATCAATTTCGAATCTGTTTTTTAATCAGATGCCTTTTTTCAACTTGAATCAAGGTACTGACTTTGCATTTTTCAATAGACTGGAACGCTTCCGCAATTGTCCAGTAGGCTTCAATGAGTTTGACGAACACGCCATCAAGGAAGAATGGTTCCGCGCAATCAAATCCGCATTCGATGGTGAAGGACGTGAGAAAGGATCAATGACGCGAAAAAAGAAAACAGAAACGCAGGATATCCAGTGCACTATTATTCTCATTGGACAGTTTTTGTCAACAAAAGATGATGCGTCCGTACTGTCGAGGACTATTCCGTGTGAGATCAAAGCAAACCACAGAACCCAGCTTCAAACTGATTCGTACAACAAATTGAAAGCTTATGAAAAAGCCGGACTAGGAGGAATATTAGTCGAGCTACTTCAGCACCGAGCGTTGATTGACAAAAAATATGCTGAGGTGTACGCGAAAGAGTTTAAAAAACTAACTGAAGCTTTCGAAAAAGATAATATCAAAGTTAAAACTCGTATTCAAAATAACTTTTGCACCATGCTGGCCATGCGCTCGCTATTGAATGACCTGGTGTATTTCCCATTCTCTTACGAGGACTTTTTTGAAAAGACGAAATACGACATTATCAGTTTATCACATCTGATATCGGAATCCGATTCGTTGGCTTCATTCTGGAAAACTATCGAATTTATGTCCGAGCAGGACATGATTGAAGATGGCTGGGATTATAAAATAGAGGTTAAAGATGAATTACCAATAATGCTTTCTCGCGCTGATCGTGGATCGGATAATAAGGACACTAGACTTCAAAAATTCGAAGAACCTAAGAAATTATTATTCATTCGAATGACTACCATACATCCATTGTATATGAATGCTACACGTCAGCAAACTGGTAAAACTGGGTTAAACCAAGAGACAATCACGCGATACATGGTTGGACTAGAATCGTATGTAGGAATGATTAAATCGACAAGCTTCAAATCCAAAAATGGAACTTCTAAAATTTCGAATGCTTATGTATTCGATTATGATATGCTTGGAATGAATATAGAAAAAACAACAGTACCCATCGGTAGGCCTTACATGTTAGAAGGTGAAATTCTACAGCATGATGCTGTAGCAGTGATTACACCAGGAGGTGAAAAACTGCAGTGGAAAATGAATGATATACGATCACTAAAAGGTGATGATAAAATAAAAGCAACTGTTGAGGTGACTTGTTGGTGGGAGGAGTTCCAACATGCTGCGCGCCTTACAAAGGGTACTCGCGTCAAAATTCATGGCTTACTTACTGAATCCAAATCCGGCGACTCTATTAAAGGTCAATTGATTGTACAATCTCTTGAGTTTGTATCCTCAATCCCTGCTCCGGTACCTGCGGAGAATACCGACTGGAGGAATGAAATTAAAAACTAACTAATCATTATATAATTATGGCAATTAATGTATACCGAATTGGTGATTCATCCGAAGCTGGATCATTTGACATTATCACGAATAAAAAGCGAATTACCGAAGCCGAGTTTTGGGCAGAATTTGAACAAAAGTTAAACGAAGTCACCCAAACAAGACCTGACAAACGTAGAGGTTTATCACTACAATGTAGAGAGTTATTAAAAAAAGGAAAGCAGGTGACAATTAAGAATCGATGTTTTGAAATCAGTTGTAAATGAAAAAGAAACGCGTCCGTAGAATCTACTATCTACATCAAAAAATGAAGGAGTTTGGTTTTGTGGTAGACTCACCAAACCGCCAAGTGGACGTAAGCCCACATCATCGATTGATTGATATTCCAATAGGGCCACGATATTATGTAGCTCAACTTATTAAAGAAGGATACAACATACAACTGAAGTTATTATGAATAAATATCACTTAGGACAAGAATTCGTGGATAGTATGAAGCGAGTTTTCCGAATTACAGACAGATATGCATCAGATAGAGAATGGATAGATGAACGCATCACTTTCATTTTTGGACTTGATAATGGCAAAATCCATCTGCAAGGATTACCAAATGACGCGGAACTTCGAAAAGTTGGATTCGTAGAACTAGCCACGGATCAACACACTGTCCTAAATGTAGAACAGATTCAAGATTTTGAAAAAAGGGACTTATTAAGATTTTAAATTATGACTTATTATGATCAAGTACTCAATAAAAAAGTAGAAGGACTTCAGAAACTGAAAGCTAACATCCATGTGTGGCAAATACAGCAATTCATAGATGATCTGCGCGCTAAATGGAAACCCAAAATGAAGACTTTAGAAGGCAAGCCATATACTGGACCAACTCCAAAAGAAGAGCCATTTGACCTTTTATTTTGGGATGAATTCCAACTCAAGTGGACACACAAGGAAATGGCTTTCAAAGGTCATGTTTTCAATAAGGTTAAGGAGTTATTAAATAGATAATGGCCAAGCTTACTAATAAGCAAAAAGATAAAATGTATAAGGATTGGTTGACTGGTGAATTTTCATTGTACCTGTTAGCCAATATGTACGGAGTCTCTCAAGCTACTATTAGTAACCTCATCGGCAAAAAATTAAAAAAGAAGTTATAAATAAAATGAAAAATAACGGAATCGAACGAGCTCTTGAATACGGCAAACATTTAACAAAAGAGCTTAGTCCAAAAATCTACTATTTAGCGGGATACAATCAAGCTGTAGAAGATTACAGTAATGAACCTGATACTATACAGGATGTGTTAGCAACTGAGATAATGGTATTGAAGGAACGCAATGAGGAAATGTTAGAGATTTTGCAAACGATGGTTTCAGATTTTGAAAATACCTCTAAATCATCTAGTGATATTTTAATGGAGAGCTTAGGAAAGGCAAAAAAAATAATCAAATCAGCAACTATGATATGAAAATAAAACATCTTTCAGTAACGGTAAAGTACCGTGTAGGACTAGGAAATCTTAATATGCCTAAAAAAGTATATGAAGAAATAGACGAAGCATTGGATAACGGGCACGATATAGACATGAATGACCATAGATATCCCACTGCAGCGAGTTGGCTCGCTGATACTATTCAGGAACGCGATTGCATGGATTGGAATTGTGAGGTTGATGATCTACAAGTTCAAAAGAAATCATGAAACCCTACATCCCACCAAAAATAATTGTACATATAGTAGAGTTAGAGGAAATGAATTTTGAAAATTTAATTGATTGAGAATGGAAAAGCAAATAGATGCTGGATCAGGTTCAAATTGATTGTAAAAAATAACAACCCGTGGGGTTGTTATTTTGATTATTTGCGTAATACCGCTACCTCTAATGCAAATTCAGAATTATACATATAAATCATTTGCGTGTATTCGTTTAATTCGACATCCTTATAAATTAATTGCATTATTTCTTCTTTTACTTGAGGTTGTTTACTTTGAACCTTTTTACAAAACTCTATATAAATAGTCTCATTTGTATCATTTGACTTCATATATGTTTTTTCGTCATAACCGTGTGTAATGCAATCACAAATGGCATTGAAATTCACATCTCTAGCGTCATTCACTAAAAGGTCTAGTTTTAAATAGTACTCATTAGCTGGAATATCTTTACAAGAATTCGGCATATCAGCTTCTGTGTCTGTCACCAAATGTTTTCCCACCGAAAATTTTGGTGCGATTGATTTGATATATCTTTTAAGTTCTAATTCATTAGTTTTTTTCTGTTCTATAAACGTTTTTATAAGAAACACTGCAGTCACAATTGTTACTATAATCATACCCCAGTCAGAAGCTGTACCCCAAACTCCAGCTTCAAATGGTCGTTTAGCTAATTCACTCTTCTCATAGTAATTTACATATAGATTTATTATAATAACTAGAATAAATAGCATGAAAAAAAATAGGAATTTATATTCCTTAAAAAATTTAATCATATAAAAGGTCTTTAAGTCAAATACAAAGTTAACGATGAATTTAATTAAATCCCAACGTCAAGCCTTTCTCTTTTCACACCTTTGGAAACAAAGAAGTATATCAATAGTTTCATACTTATGAAAGACTGGATAAATAAAATATTGACTGTCATAAATGAATGTAAGGATCCTATTAATGATCTGACGGCGCGCAATCTTCGTGATGATGCATTGGATGCCTTGAGTAAAGAGGTAAAACACATGACCAGGAAAGAATTTGAATCTTATGCAAAGAATGATAAAGAGCTGCATGATTTGGCTTGGTATTATACGAGATTCATTCATAACAAGTATTTGACTGCTGGAGCAGGTCGAAGTAAAAAATAAAATATAGCTTCCTGGAAGGACATTGACAGAGTATCATGAATGATACTCTTTTTTTGTGCAAGAAATATTTTCACTTTTTTTGATTTATACTCAGGTGTTCCTAACGTTCCAAAGGAAATTGGCTGTTTTTGGTGGTTTTTTGGAACACTTGTATCATGTTCCAAATATTGTGATAAGGTATGACCTAAAATCAGCCAACCGTGATAACAGCGTGCTGGGGCTGTTTTTGTCAAAAAGTTGAACTTAAAAAGCAAAACGTTTCGAAATAGCGAAAAAGTGTTCCAAATGATACAAACGATACAAATATTGATTTAAATATAAATAAAGCTATATTTTATTATAAATTCCCTTTGGAACACTTTGGAACATTAGGAACGCTTTGGAACGTTTGGAACACTTTTTAACAAAATGGTGCATCCTAAATCAATTTTGAGTTATTTTTATTCTATGATCGTTCAGATACCAATTCATTTAACCTTACCAACCAAATTATACTTATCTGCAAGGGTGGATATGGAACCATTGTTAGTGACAACTAAAAATGTGTTTGGTATGTTTATTTACGGTATGCTGGAAAAAGGATCAACAGGAAGAAAGGATATTGATCTTTCGGAAAAATATACTGAAGTAGTGAAGCTTCAAATTTCGGAGAAAATATTCAACACACGTGGCATACATTGGTCGAACCAGTCGAACCACTTATTTAATCTCTTTGTATCTGAATTAATGAAAGATGATTTTCACGAATACATGGATTATCATTTTTTATTAAATAAAGTTCAGTTGAGACAAGCTATTTGGGATTGGATGCAACGTAATAATCTATATGAGGATGCTATCGCACTTCGAACCTTAGAAAAGGATTACGAACGTTATCGCAAACGTAAAATGGAATTAGGTATACAATGCAGTGCCTAATTAAAAGACATAACAACGAGGTGCTAACTGACTTGTGAGAATAGGTTAGCGTCAGGCGGAAAACTCAATGCTGGTAGGTAAGCTACCACTTATATTGTCTTTTCATAATTTAAGTTTATAAAGGTTGGTTGGTGATACTTTTTAATTAAAAATAATTACCAAAGTGTCGCAAAATTTGACATCGGTCTGTGAGGAGCCGATGTCGTTTTTTTTGGTAGGCATGTCACCGACATTCGTGTCGTGAACATGTCATTTCCAAAACGTGCAGTTCTGAATCCTGGGGGTTTGTCTGCTTTCTATTTAATTCCTATGGATTCAATACTTGAGATTCCTCCTCAAGTTAACGGCCGTGTCTCTAATGCTTTAAGAATAAAAGATAAAGCACATTGGTATGCTGGCTATTCGACTTCCGAATCATTGAAATTTAATGAAAAGACCAATAAAACAGCTCATGGTACATATTATACACCGACACTCCAAGGTATGTATCCAGGAGACTCAGGTGAAGTACAAGCCTTATTCACCGAATTGGAATCTATGGGTAAATTCTTTTTGGTGGTATTTGAGGATATGCTTGGACGTAGAAGATTAGCTGGCTATGGTGGTGCATTGGCTTTTGAGTCTGATTATGATTCAGAAAACAAGCGTTACAGCTTTACATTCAGTGGTGATTCGTTGGAGCGTGCACCTATATACCCGTTTGAGGTGCTTTTTTAGTCGTTTCTAAGGTGTTTATGATGGCCAATATTTGTATCAATCAAAATTTGTAGTCTGTGAACAACTTTAAATTTGTCTCCGCATTATTACGAGCTACTTGGTTAGTAGATAATGAGTGGGCTGAACAAAACCTTTCATTAGCTCAATCCATATTAGAAGGTAATACGATAGCATCCGAAAATATTGATCGTAATGTTGTGAGTCTAGATTCTAGATTTACTAAATATCATTATAGAGATGGTTGGAGCAAAGCATCTAAGGGAAGTTTTGCATTCCATAATATTACTGGTCCTTTAATTCATTATGGTTGGTGTGACGATGGAACTCATGAACTTCATCAATCATTTAAAGAAGCAGAAAACACTCCCAACATTTCCGGACACTTCTTTTTCATGGATACACCAGGTGGTCAAGCTGACGGAATAAAAGAATTTGCTGAAACAATTAAAAATTCTACTAAGCCGGTGGTGGCTTTTGTTAATGGTGGCATGATTGCTAGTGGTGGTGTGTGGATTGCTTCAGCAGCTGATGAAATTTTTTGCTCTTCAGAATTATGTTATGTGGGAAGTATAGGTGCTTACTCAACATTAATTGACACTACTGAGCGTGATCAGCGTGATGGTGTCAAAAGAATTGTTATTAAAGCTCGACAGTCAAAAGACAAGAACACAGTTTATGAGCTTGCAAAGTCTGGTGATGAAAAAGCTTTAGCTGAATTAAAGGAAGATGTGTCCGTATTGGCGCAGCATTTCATTGATTCTGTTTCTCAAAACAGATCAGAAAAGCTAACCACACAGGAGTGGAATACAGGAAAGATGTATCATGCTGGTAAAGCCGTAGAAATGGGCTTGGTTGACGGTATTCTTTCATTTGAATCTGCTGTTAATCGATTGGAACAGTTGTCAAAATCTAATAAAAAATCAAAAACAAATATGAAAAATTTTAACAATGTAGCTGCTTTAGCTGGCATGGATCAGGTATCGCAGGAAGCTATGGATTTAGCTAATGCTGATCTAACAGCAGCTGGTATCACCCATGTGACATTGGTGGAGCAATCTGTACTGGATGAAGCATCGCGTGTAACTTCGGAGTTGGCTACTGCTAACACAACGATTACTCAAAATGCAACTAAAATCCAAGAGTTGGAATCGACGTTGTCTGCTAATAAGGTGAAAATTGAAACCTTAGAAGGTGTGATTGCTAATCGTGCTTCTACGGATGGTGGTGTTTCAACTGCTGGTGATGCAACTAAAAAGGCAGAGATTGAGACTGAAGAAAAAGAGGTTCAGTATTCTCACAACAAGGTTGCGGACAGCACTTTCTTTGGTGTATAATAATTGAGGTGTAAACTTATATTTTAAGAATATGAAAATAAATGTAGATGAAATCGTTGCCGAATTTGGTGAACACTATGTAGATGGTGGTCAAGGTATGCAAAACCTGCAAGCCAAATATATGGAGCGATCAGAGTTGGTAGCATCATTCCCTTTACTACCAACCAATGACACGGTGGTGCATAAAGCAACAGTGTCTATTTCGGAAGTTTTACAAGGTTTCCAATCGGCCTTTACACCAAAGGTAGGAAGCCAAGTAACGTTTGAGTTAGAGGAAATTCCTCTTCATCATGTAAAAATTGATGAATTAATCAGTCCGGATGACATCATGCCATCATGGCTGGGTTTCTTGGCTTCTAATAAATTGAGCCGCGACGAATGGCCAATCGTTAGATATGTCACAGAAGTTTTGATTCTTGGTCGTTATCACGATGATTTAGAAACAAAAGCAGCATTTACAGGTGTCAAAGGTATAATCACTCCTGGTACTGCAACAACTGCTATTGCTTCAATGGATGGTGTACGTAAAAAAATCCGTGATGCCTTCACTGCTGGAAAAACTAATCAAATTGTATTAGGTACAGTTCCGACTGATCCAGTGCTATTCTGCACCTATGTCGAGAACTTTGTGGAAGGTATTCCTGCATTATTACGGGAAAAAATCACAGAAGTATCTATGTCAAAAGCATTAGAACGTAGATATAGAAAAGGTGTGCGTGCGAAGTATAACCAAAACTATGACCAAAAGAAAAATACTGCAACGCTTATTGATGATGAGCAAATCGTAGTAAAAGGTTATACGGGCTTTGGTAGTAGTACAATGATGTATGCAACTCCTCAGGATAATAAAGCTAATCCTATGAAAGCACCTGAGAACCAAGGTAAGTTTGACGTGCAAAAGCAAGATCGCAGTGTGAAATTGCTTTCTGACTGGTGGATTGGTTTAGGTTTCTGGTATTATGGATATGTATTCCATAATGATCAAGACTTGACAGATCCTCCTCCAGTTGGTGGATAGTAAAAAGTATATATTAGCGGATAGCAATGTCCGCTAATTGGTTTGATTTTTTAATTTAAAAACGTACAGCTATGGCTGATAAAAATAAAAAAGTATTAGTGGTCGGTATTGCAGGTGCATTAACCGAAGCAACCAAAGGGTCTATTTTGGAATTATTGAAATCTGAAAAGGGTGCATCAATCATTGAAGGTGCTGAAATCGAAAATGAGATAGAGTCTCTGATTAAAGAAAGAAATATTCTTGAGGCTTTAAAAAATGATAACGTAAAAGTTATCGGAGAGTTAAATGGTTCCATCGAACAATTAACAAGTGACCTAAATGAATCGAATCAACTAAATCTTGAATTAAAGAAAGATATTGATCTTTTGAAAGCTAAAGTTAAATCGGGAGACGATCATATTACTCAGCTTTCGGCTGAAATGGCTGATTTATCGGCTGAATTAGACAGTGTACAAAAAACCGCTGAGGCTGGCTATGTAAAATCAGGTAAAAAAACTTACCGTGTTCTTGGTAAGAAATTTTCGTATCAAAATGTTGAATACACCGCTGAACAATTGGTGAAAAACTCAAAATTAGTTGATGAGTTGGTCGGTATTGGTAGCGGATTCTTAATCGAAGTGAAAGGAGAAACTAAGTAATGAAAAATATATTTTCAAAAGGTTTTGCTTTACTTGTGTTGTTAATCACAAGTTTGTTTATTGGCCAAGTAATGGCCGCAGGGTTGGGTGTTCCGCAATACGCCCCTTACATTGGTGCTGTGTTGACGGTGGCCGGGTTTATTCCTTTAAATCAAGTTGGAGTATTGGCTTTAGCTTTGAATGCCAAAGATATTCTCTATCCGCAAGGGCGGTTTAATCCTGGTGGTATCCAAGGCGAGATATATTATGCATTTGAAGATGACATTGAATCTTGGCCCGCTGCTCTTCAGATTATAGATACAGAAACAGCCACAGATTTTGAGGACTTGACTACTATACCGGCGGCTGACCCCTTTGTGTTTAAATCCGGTAAAAGTTTTAAGAAATTGTATTGCACACTGGAAACTGGAGAAATTAAATATTCATTGATTGGTCCTCGTGATTCTAAAGCTTTTACTAATTCTATTGAAGTTTCTTATCCGTCTAATGACGAAACAATCATTGGTTTCTTAGCGAGCTCTGCAAACCGTAGATTGGTGTTTATTGTGAAAGAGCAAAATGGACGTGCTAAGGTCTTGGGAACACCTCAATTCCCGGCGCAATTGGAAACTGTAGAAGGAACTTCGGGTAAATTGATTGAAGATGGAAACGTGTCTGTACAGACGTATTTGTCAAAATCTCCAATCCCTGCACCAATTTATAAAGCACCGATTCTATTAGAACCTGCACCTGTAGGTGGAGGTTAGTTTGGATATATAAATGTTTAGGTAGTATGATTGAAAGGCTCTTTTTAGGAAGGGCCTTTTTAGTAATTGCAAAATATTATGAAAGCAGAAGTTATTAAACTGATCAACATTCTTGACGCTAAACTTGAAATTCCATCACAAACCAATGGAATGAATGTGGTTAGAAATAAGGAGCAAATCCTCGCTGTGGTAAATAATTATTGGCCAATGGATGGAAATTATACAGTTGAGGATTTTGACGCAGCACTTCAAGAGTTTGACGCTCCTAGTATTGTGAATTGGTTAGGTAGTAGAGAATATCTTTTAATTGAAAAATAGTGTCGTTTTTGCTTGTTTAACGCTTTTTAGCTTTGAATATGGCAAATGCAGTAATTCAAAAATACCTTAATCAATTCGTTCATAATTACGATGAAGGACGTGTATTATTTGAAAAATTTTCTGAGGATGAGGTGCTGAAGCTTTTGTTTAGAACCGGAAGTAGCAGCTATCATCACCGAAGATTATTTGCTGAATTAGAAAAGCTAGCAATGGTTGCTCCTGTAGTTATTACAAAACAGGAAAACCAAGTTGCTAGACCTACAATTCCCAGTTTGGATGACTTTGTAGTACCTAATAAACCTTATAAACAAGACGAATATCAATCTTTCCCTGCTCAGATTCAAGAGGTCGTCCGAAGAAAAAATATGCACTACAAACGTGCGCAGCATTTGTTTGTGGAAATTGGTTTTACTGAAGACAAAGAAAAACGCCTAGAAATGGCTTTAGTCTTGTTGAATGATCACGAGCAAGTAAATGCTTGCTGGGCTACGATTGATGAATATAGAGAGACTGGGGCTATCCTGGTTGAAAAAACCAAAACTATAGAGGATGAGATTTCGGAGATTTCCGAGGTTAATCTTAATAAAACTTTAAATAATGTCCGGGCAAACATTTCTAAGGACAAAAAGAAATTAGACTCATTGCCAGATGGTCACCGGAAAGCAAAAGTACTATTGCGCTACCAGGCTAACCTTGTAAAGCAAAAACTTCTAATCGATAAAATCGGAGGTTTGAATGAGTAAGCTTATCGGTGCTGATACAAACAAAGATGATATCATCGCTTACCTGCGTGATCCTGAAGATGACGACACAAAATTAACTCAAAAACAGAAAGACCTTCTTAACTGGTATGTTGACGCGTACACTTTCGTGCGTCATTATACGAGCATTCCGGATGCGATACAGTTGATGATAAAGCTTGGAAATCGTCGTAATCAACCGATATCTTCCTCAACAGCTCGTCGGTATATCAATGATTCTCTTGAGATTTTTGGAAAAGTCAATAAGCTTAAAGCTGACGTGATAAAGGAGATGGTGGTGGAAACGCTGATTGATGCTCGAAATATGGCTCGTGCGCTAAACAACCCATTAGCTATGATTCAAGCAGCTAAGGAATTAAATAATGTTGCAGGTATTGAAGACGTAGGTTCTTTACATGCTGATGAGATTGAACGACATACCGTGGTTATTGAAATAGATCAAACGGCTAAACGTGCATTAAAATCTATTTATAAGACTGGTTTTGTTGACTTGGATAGAGTACTTGATGATATGGCGGAAGATGTGGATCACGAGGAGGTTGGCAATGAGTGATGTTGTAGGTAGACCAACCAAAAATGTTAAGCGTAATGGTATGCAAATCATTGTGCGTGAAGCTCCACAAAAGACAAAAGTTGTAGAAGGTGGTCGTGGTGTGGGTAAATCAACTGTGTTAGCTGATGAAATGGAGGACATTGCGCATGAAATGCCGAGGAGTACAAACTTTTTGCAAGGTCGTACCTACCAGCAGATGCTTACCAGGACTTTACCGTCCACAATTCAATCTTTATCTACTTTGGGGTACATTAAGGATGTCCATTATGTTGTTTGTAAAAAACCGATTTGGAAACGATGGGATGAGCCTTATGAGCCGCCATTGGATTATGGTAAATGTATTTCTTGGTATACTGGCGCAGTTTGGATGTTACTTTCTCAAGACGTGAGTTCTCGCGGTTTGAATACAGCCTCCGGTATGGCGGATGAATTTTGTGAGTTAGATCCTATTAAATTTCAAGCTGAGACATTGGCTACTTTGCGTGGTCAAAAGCATCGGTTCCAAGATAATCCAAAGTGGTTATCTCAAATTTATGTTTCCTCTATTCCTAGAACTCAGGAAGGTAAACATATCTACACCTTTGAATCTGAAGCAAAGAGAAATCCAAATGATGTGCTCTACATCCGCGCATCATCTCACATAAATAAAGAAAACTTACCGGCTGAATGGTTTGCGATGCAACGCCGTATCATGAGTAAATATGAGTATGATATTGAAATTGAGAACATACGTCCTCGTGCTGTAGGTGGTGGATTCTATCCTATGTTCAATGAACGTTATCATTGTTATGATGATTTCAACAATGATTTCCTTGCAGGGCTAGTGGACAATGCCAATGGATATTCTGAAGACGGATTCGACAATCTAGATTGCCGTGAGGTGTACGATGTTATGCTTGATGTCCAGTTGGACATCGCATTGGATTATGGTAAGTTTTGCTGTATTGTTACTGGTCAGGAAAACTTCTTGAATGAATTTAAATATTTGTCATCCATTACTCCAGTTTCAGAAGGTGAAATGATAGAAACATTGGTTCAGCGTTGGTGTGACTATTACAGACCACACCGATTAAAGCGTGTGGTGTACTGGTATGATCAGACCGCTGTGGGTAAAGACGGTAGATCGCCTCTCACTTATTCTGAAATCGTTATACAAACATTAATGAAAAATGGTTGGGAAGTTGATCAACAATTCTACGGTGCAGCACCCGAGCACCACGATAAATATAAATTTTGGATGGTTGCTATGAAAAATGATCATCCATCCTTACCAGTATTTAAATGGAATCGAACAAAATGTAAATATCTAATCCATTCTATTAATAATTCAGCAGCAAAAGAAGGCGTGTATGGTCCTGAAAAGGTTAAAACGGATGAGCGTAAAGCACATGTGGATCAACGTTATACTACTCACCAGGGAGATGCTATGGATATGATAGGATATTTTAAGTATTCCGCTCGATTGGATGCTTCTGCAGGACTCTGGTTGCCTGCTCGTACTATGGGGTAAAAAGTCCCCGGCTTGTCTTCGAAATTCTCACAATCAAAAACCGCTAATGTACAAAACACCACCGTGCCGGGGATAATCCTTGTACGGGGATATTTTGTAAATAAAGAAATTTTTGATTGTGAGAACACAAATTTAATAAAATATATATGAAAACAAGTAAAACACATCGATCATCTCCATTACCATTTATGGGGCAAAAGCGCAGATTCTTAAAGAAATTCACAGAAGTTCTTGTAAACAATTCACCTAATGCTACTTATGTAGATTTGTTCGGTGGTAGTGGTTTATTGGCGCATACTGTAAAACAATTTTATCCCAATGCTAAAGTCGTGTATAATGACTACGATAACTTTAATCAGCGTTTGGAAAACATTGATAATACGAATGCTTTGCTGAGTGATATCCGTATTTTAATCGCTGATCTTCCAAAAGACAAAGCTATTCCGAAAGACAGAAGAAAGCCAATACTTGATCGAATCCACCAGGAGGAAAAGTCTGTTGGCTATGTTGATTTTGTAACGATATCATCTAACCTTTTGTTTGCGATGAACTACGCTCATGATTTAGAAACATTATCTAGACAGACCTTTTACAATGTTGTACGTGATTCACCTTATAATGCAGATGGGTACCTGGATGGTGTTGATCGCGTAAGTTTAGATTACAAGGCATTGTTTGATCAATACAAAGATTTGGATGATGTAGTTTTCTTGGTTGATCCTCCTTACTTATCAACTGAGACTTATGTTTACAAATCTTCTTATTGGAAATTGGGAGACTATTTAGATGTGCTTAATGTACTTAACGTTCCTCATTACTATTATTTCACGTCTAATAAATCTCAAATCATTGAGTTGTGTAGTTGGATGGAAACCAAAGTTCCTGGTGTTAATCCATTCGGCGGATCAGTCATCTATTCGCACGTGACGAACGCCAGTCAGACGAGCAAGTACACCGATATAATGATTGTGAAGTAATTCAAGAGAAAGAATCCAATCGAAGCCTCGAATCATATTTCGGGGCTTCCAAAACGGCAAATGCCGTTTTCCGACAGGGCACGGCTGGGTGCTGAGAGACACAAATGGTTGAATTTGCAAAAATTGAAAAGCATAAGGAGTTCGAAACCAAGTGCTTGTGGTGAAAAATCAATAGATTTTTGAAACTATTTAGTTAATAGATTGATTTATAGTCAATTTCCGTGGTTGTCGTTTCGATTTAGCTTGTATTTAAGATTTTTGATTATGGATAAGATTTCATTATCAGAAGCCTTGAAGGAAATGGAAAGGTGTCGGCACTTAAAGTCGTCAGACACCTTTTCCATTACTTTTTTGAAATGTGATAGAACACGTAAACAAGGCGGTGATTGGCGTACAATCAATCGTGCTCAAGTGTCAGGGTTGCCATATTCTGTTCGAGATAACGAGATGCGCGGAGTGGTAGATCTAGACTCAGGCTTGAAATCTGCTTTTCATAATCAACTAATTTTTGAGTTCAATGGTAAACGTGTTATTAAATGAGCAATAGACACATTCAATTTGCAGAGGGTGGTTATCCGGTTTATGCTTTCAAAGAAGCTGGTAATATGGTGGCTTCGACTCCTGGTCTTAGCGCAAAAGATATTAAGAAGAAATCTTCTACTGAGAGCTTCGGGTCTGTCGCTCCTAATAAAACTGAATTTTCGGGAAATAGAGATTGGGTTCCTTGGGGTACGAATGATAGATTTCCGGACGATGTTATGAAGATGGTGCGTCCATCGGGGGTTGCTAGTTCTGCACTTCGACTGATGACATTAAAACTGTTTGGTCAACAAGTGGTACCAGTGATAGAGGAAGGCTTGGATGAGAATCTACAAATGAAATATTCGCTGGTGAAAGATGCTGAGGTGTCTATGTTTTTAAAACGAAGTAATTTCGATAACTGGAGACTAAGAACAATCCAGGATTATAATTATTTCGCCAACTCTTTCCCTATGCTCCTAATGAATGAGGACCGTAGTAAAATCGTGAAGCTTGGTCACGATAAAGCGCGAAAATTCCGCTACACACCATATGACTCAAAAACAGGGCGTGTAAATTCTGTAATTAGATCTGCAAATTTCCCTTCTCCTGGTGATGATGAAAGGGAGACGATACCGGTGATAAATTCTTTTGATTGGTATGAAGAAATGGAGCGTATTAAGTATACTGATAATGCTAAAAAATACGTTTTCCCGACTTATTTTCCTGATCCGCAATATGACTATTACTCTTTAGCATTTTGGGATGGAGTTCGCTCAAATGGTTGGTTAGAGATATCCAATTCTATTCCTGAGTATAAACGTGCTTTATTTAAAAATCAAGCATCAATTAAGTATCACGTGGAGATACCTATGTCTTATTGGACATTCAAATATCCTAAGTGGAATAGTATGACAGAACCAGAGCGCACGAAGGCAGTCAACGAACAGTTGGATGAAATGGATTCTTATTTAACCGGTAGTGAGAATGCAATGCGCACGTTTGTATCGTTTTTTGATGTAAACAAGGTTACAGGCAAATCTGACGGCGGGATCATAATCACGCCATTGGATGATAAATTAAAGTCTGATGCTTACCTACCTGATAGTGCAGCTGCTAATGCTGAGATATTATTTTCAATGTTAGTTAACCCTGCACTATTTGGAGTTGGTATGCCTGGAGGAAGCTATACAGGAGGAGCAAATAATGGTGGTTCAAATATACGTGAGTCCTGGTTGGTTATGAATGCTATTAATAACGCAGATCGCGCTGTGTTATATCAAATATTTGATTTTGTCCGTGAGTATAACGGCTGGAATCCTGACATGCGCCTTATTACTTTGGATAAAGTATTAACCACGACTGATACAGGGCGAGGTAGTAAAATTATAAGCTAGCTATGAGGGTAATTTCGACAAATGAAGAATTAAAGAATTATGTGTCCGCGACATCTTCTTTTAAATACGAAAAGATAGCACCACATATAAATCGTACCATTCTAGGGTATATCAAGAAGTTGCTTGGTGAGGCATTGACTGCGGAAATTGCGGCGGCCTATGAAGCTGCGTTGCTGGCCGTGGATTCTCTTCCTTCGGATGAAAAACTAGAAATATTATCAGAAGGAAAGCAGTACCGATTAATGCCTGATAAATATTGGGAGATCATGCCTTATCTGCAGGATGCTGTTACCAATATTTCATTTATGAATTGCTTGTCTCAGCTACAGGTGACTATGAGTGATGCTGGTATTCGATTAATGGTCAATGAAAATCAAAAAACGGCGTTTCAATGGCAAATCGATGATTTAAAATATCAGCTTGCTGTAGATGGATATAGTGCGTTAAACAACCTGCTAGAGGTGTTAGATTCAAGAAAGACTGACTTTCCTAACTGGGTAGAATCTGATTCATATTCTGATCAGAAAAAATATTTTGTTGAGAATCCTGAGCTATTTAATAATGCCTACTACATAGCCAATAATCGCATGACGTATTTGACGTTGCGATATATTATGAAGCGTATAGAGCAGTTTGAAGTTGAGCGATTGGTGGGGGCGACTGTGTTTGAAAAACTAAAAGCTAGCCAACTGACGGGGTATTCTGTAAAAGAGCGAAACCTGATGGAAAACTTTCTCATCCCTGGTATCGTGCTGTTGACGGTGGCCAAGGGAATTAAGGAGCGAGCGATAGAGGTTTCGGATCTCGGTGTGCAAGCTAATCTATATACATATTATGCCACACTGAAAGATGCCCGAAAAAAATCACATAATGAGAAAGAGTGGATGGGTATGATCCAACAGCTAACTGATGACGGAAACGAATTTTTGAAAGCCGCACGTGATTATATTGATGCGAATGCGGACGAATTCGGAGTGGTTCCGGATGATGATATTGGTGTAAACTTTCGTGTGAACAATAAACCAGAACGTGGAATATTTGGAATGTAACTATTAAAAAACTATGATAAACGAACAATTCTCTCTGCTGCAATTGGTTTTAGCAATTCTCAGTTCGTCATTACTCAGTTCGACGATCACTTTTTTTTCAACAAAAAAGCAAAACAATGCTTCAGCTGATGAGACTATAAGACGCACTTATGGTGAGATGCTCAATGATCTGCGCGGACAGCTAGTGTTTTGTAATGAGCAAATCCAACGAGCTCAAGACCGCGAGATTAAGCACTTGGCTATAATCACAAACCAAAATGGTGCTGTAAATTCAATACAAGCTGAGCTCACAGCTAGCCAGTTGAATATTCGTAACCTAGAGAATCAAAAGCACAAATTAGAACATAAAATCTTGACTTATGAAGATATCCTTAAGCGGACGGAAGCTCATTCAAAGGCATAGTGGTCTTCGGATGAATGCCTATAAAGGTAGAGCTGGCGTGTGGATGATTGGGTATGGTTCAATCCGTTGGCCATCGGGTAAATTAGTAAGTGAAGGTGATAAGTTGACAAGCGAAAATGAGGCTCAAGAGTTGTTTGATTATAGCATACAGTCTCCCGAGCGTATCGTTAATTCCCACATAAAAGTCCGATTGACACAAAATCAATATGACGCATTAGTCTCGTTGGTGTATGATCTGAAGGGAAATAACTTCAACGATAGTGGAATCGTAGAATTGATAAATGAAGGTAAATATGCTGATGCAGGTCGGTTAATACTTAGCCTAAATAACAAATCTATTTGTAGCCTAGTCGCAGGAACACGCTCTGAATATGAACTGGCTAAAAGAAGGCAGTCGGAATATGAAGTTTTTAAAATGCTTTAATATGAAAAAATACATCACTTTAGTTCTTATCACTTTATTCTCGATCAGCAGCTGCAAAATATTTAGGGAAAAGAGTTCTGATTATAAATTCGAACAAAATAAAGATAGTCTTGGCGTTATCAACACTGCTATTAATCTATCAAAGTTGTTTGTCTTGACGGGAAATAATGAGCTGTTAGAAATTGATGCAAATGGCTATTCTAAAGTGCGCGTGGGCTCTGATGGAAGTGTAGTGGCAGAAGGTGATCAAGAAAACAAAGGGAATTTATCGGTGAAACGCTCGAAGAATAGCCAGGCCTTAGTTAACAAATCGGACTCTTCTGCTACGCTAGACCAGTTATCCAATGTGAATGATTCTACCGCAGTAGAATCTAAGGCTGAGTATACCTACAACGCTAAGCCAGATGCGTGGTTCAATACCTGGTGGGTATGGATAGTTGGTGTCGTATTGGTCGTTTCGATTTATTTTATAATCAAGAAATTTGATATTATACGATTTTTGAAATGAAAAACATTCGAATTGAAATAAAGAAAAAAGTCTATGAGTTTCAACTCGAGGAGTCGTGGGATGAGCTGCCGAACCATTTATACCCTTCTATTGCGCGTTTGTTTTTGCGGAAAGCAAAACATATGAATGATCATGACAAATTAGTTCGTGCATTAGCTATTTTGATGGATGGGAATATTGATGTGCTGTGGGGGCTTTCTGAGTATGATATAATATCGCTTTTGCCGCTCGTGGAATGGATTTTTGCAGAAATCGACTTGTCTGGCAATAAGATATCGGAGATTGATGTGGATGGTGTAAAGTATTTTGGTGCTGAATTTGATTTCTCCAACATCCGTTTTGGTGAATTTGTGATGGCTGAGACATATTTTATGCAATTTATTGAATCAGAAATGGAATCAAAGGAGTTGTTGGCTAAACTTGCGTCCGTCTTGTATCGAATTAAAGGCATTGGTGAAACCTATACGCCTGGTCTTGCTGAATATAGAGGTGATGAGCGTCAAAAGTTCAATAGTAATCTAATCGACGGGCAATCAAAGGTATTTATGAATTTAGAAATAGACATCTTGGAAGGTGTATATCTGTGGTACGCAGTGGCTCGAGAGAAGTTCTTTTCTTATTTCCCAAATGTATTTCGTAGCCGTAAGTCCACCCAAAAGAATACAAGCAATAAACCGAAAACATTTGGTTGGATAGGTGTTTTTGATGACCTACTGGGTGAGAAGGGCCGAACTGCAGAAACCTTGGAAGATGAGTTTGTGAGTACCACGCTTTTGAGTTTGGAACGTACACAGATCAAAGTAAAGGAAATGAAAACCAAAAAATAATCACATGACACTAGAAAGATATATTGAATTGATAAAGGAATTCGCAGCAGCTGACCCGGATCTATTGCATGTGGAAGGCAAGCGAGATGCTGTGTTCTCTGTAGACTACGATGAGGCTGTTAATATACTTGCTGATATTCCTAACCGAATGGTGCTTTTACTTCCCCCTTATGATAAACATATCTACCATAATAATGCTATGGGAAATGTTTGGATAAAAAATGGTCTGGTGATGGCAGTACAAAATGTGGAAACTGGAGATCATAAAGGGCGTGTGAAAATTCAAAGTAAAGCAGAGCAGGTGCTTGATCGCTTATACAACTTTCTGTTTCACAAAAGAAATACAAATGAGCTTTATGGTTTTGATCCTACATCGTGGGAGGCTGATGGCATCGGTCCAGTAGGTACTTCGCATTATGGATATTCTGCTGAACTGGCTATTAAGGATGGAGTTGTTCTTTAATTGACGAAATACGAATCTTAATTGATTGTCGTTTCTAAAAAATAAGTTATGGCCATTTTTGGATTATGTCGGTAACATTGACCAAAATTCCTGAAGGAATCTCTTTTTCAAAAAATCCAATTGTCTTTGAATTTCATTCGGATAGGTTATTGATTGAACCAGGAGTAGTCTTTAGTGCAACTATGCGTTTTTCGGGGACGACAGAACCTGAATATGATGGTCCGGCAGCTGGATCAGTCATTGTGATGGAAATGTATGGTAGCATTGAAGTGTTTATTTTTGAGCCCGGTGCTACTGGTGAAAATAATAAATTGCCTACGAAGCTATCCGGGGAAATTTTGACCGATTATTATGAAAGAATAGCTGCTGCTTTTCGAAAAAACTTCATCTTAAATAATAATTATCAAATCGATGTAACGGAATACAACGATACTAGTGGTGAGTTTGGGATGCTGAGGCCCCAATTTGTTTTCACGGGTTATCAGCAAACAGAATCCTCAACTATTTATCTTCAAAATACTATTGATGATTTTGCATATTTTTCGAACAAAACCAATTCCAACACGCCTGTTTACGAGAAAAATCTACAAGTCTACGCGGAGCTCTATGTCAAATCTGTCGAATCAGACAAACGCCTTCTAGCTGCGACCATGCCTGTGGATATGACAGGTAAATCCGTATGGGATGTTTCAGTGCCTATAAATGATTGTATAGTACTTGATGCGATTTCGCTATCTGATTTGGAATCAACTTTAGTGGATAAAGATACTGTGGTGTATTATATCCGGTACACCGAAATATTTGGCGAAAATCAAACAATTGGAGGATTTAACCAAACAGATGATTTCTCGGCTATATATGGTGGATTGCCTCTTAAAAAGCTTTCAGGGGGAATGCTGTCTAGTTTGAAAAACGAAAATATTGTTGACTGGCTGTCCTATTTGCCATTTGAAGGGTCGAACCTATTAATAGATCAACCGCAATGGCTGAGCTGGTGCAATTTATTTGCTTCGAATAAGGAAATCGTTGTTAAAGTGAAAGTGAATTACACCAACGATACGTTTTGGATACATACGGCAGCTGCTGTGTTAGTCAAAGCTAAGTCCAAAATTACTCTTCCGGTTTCCTTGGAGTCCTTGGGAATTTTAAATCTTTTTCCTGAATCAATCATTGATACAATTGAGGTTTATTTCCAATCGGACGACATGCGTGTAAGCCCAAAAATGGTGTATAAAATAGCTTATAATCAAAATCCTTATAAAAAGGTGTGGCTTTATAAAAATTCTCTTGGGGCATTTGAAACTTTAGTTACTGATGGCCAAAAAGCGTATGGATACAACTTAGAAATAAACAAAGCGCACATTCAAAAATCATCCATCGGTCAATCAACTCAAGGTCATGAGGTAGACTATGCAGTAAGTTATCAAGATATGATAAAAGTATATACTGGTTATAGAACTCATGCAGAAATAGATCTTTACAAGGATTTTTTCTTAAGTGCAGAAAAGTATATGCTCGAAGATGGTCATTGGGTGGCTGTGAATTTGGACACTACAAGTGTGGAGGTATACAAAGATGGTGATATGTTATTTGGGTTGAGTTTTGATGTAAAAAAACAGTCGATTAATAATATATGGGAACGATAATTAAATGTTATGAACGAAATAGGTAGATATGATTTTAGCGTGAGGCAGGGGGAGACTCATGTGGAAACTTTCACGGATTGGCTTGTGAATGGAAATCCTCTCAATTTGTCAACTGCAATTGCTATGGTGCATTTTAAAAGATCTTCAAATCTAAATACTCCTGATTTGACGCTTACTGTTGCAAATGGGGGGCTGATAATTATGCGAAATAATATAGAGTTTCATTTTGGAACGAATACATTAGGACTTCATTCAGGTATTTATCTCTATGATATATTATTAATAATAGATGGAGAACATTACACATTCGTAGAAGGTCAAATGAATCTAATTGGTGTAATAACAAAATAATTCGACATGTCATATAAAGTAGATATACACGCTGCTCCAAAGCAGCTGCAAGAAATGATGGAAAAGGTATTAGATACCGCTGTAGAACTAAGTCAGAGGTTACAAGCCGTTCCAGCTGGAGCATTACCAGCAGGTCCTGCAGGACAAACTCGTTACATGGAAGTAACAGCAGTAGGCACATGGACTTATGGAGGTTCTCCGGTTGGTAGTAATGCTGAGGGCTATAGAACTACGTTTTGGTGGACTGGTGATACTTGGGTAGATAATGGAAGTGTGAAGGTTGTGGGTCCTATGGCAGCGGGTACAGATACATTGCAACCTGAATCAATTCCAAAAGGGAAAGCCGTTGAAGATTTTACCAAACGCACTTATATAGCACAAAAAGATATTGGTGTTCAAAAAATTAATATAGGAGATAATATTATCCCAATATTGTCTAATAGTGATTTCGATAACGTACAGGAGTGGGGTGTTGGATATTTAAATAATACGGGATCGGTAGTTGCTGGCGCATGGCATTATACTAAAAACTATTATCAAGTAAAAACTGGCACATATCCATCGAACTTATATGTTGCTGGAGCTGCTAAAATAATACTATACGATTCTAATAAAAATGTTGTAAAGGTAATATCTGATGTTGGTAATCCATTTGGTACTGTTGAATATAATATTATTGTTGATGTCGATGGTTATATTAGACCATCTAAAGTTGATACTCATGAATCTACACAGAATTATATAAAATCACCTGTAGAAATTATCAATATAACTACAGAAGTGTTTGAAACTCCCGAAAAGGTAGATACTAAGCTGCTAAATTCCAGAAACGAAACCCTTAATCAAGTCGCTTCTATTTTTCAGTCATACGGCTTCGAGAACATACCTTCAGGGACGAACTTTCTTTCAGAATTAAATACTTCGCCGCTTACAAATACTGATGTTTGGGGGCAAGCTGAATATCTTAATAAAAACGGCAGTATTACAGCAGGAAGCGGATGGCATTATTCTAAAAAATATTATAGGATATATCCAGGAACATATGAGTATAGATTTTATTTCAGTTTAGCAAATCCTTCTTTTATAATTTATACAAAGAGCAAGGGTATATTTCAAGCTATCGCTAATCCTAGCGGCACTTTACCAGTTGTTGGAACTATAACTATACCTAGCGATAATGGGGATGAATATTACATACGTACTACTCACAGATCGGGTTATCCAATAGGTAATATATTTTTTAGAAATACCGAAGAAATTGTAATTGTTCCTTCTGCAAATGTAGTGGGGGGTGATGTTGCAGTAAAAAATATGCTAAACGCTTCTGCCGTCACTAAATCAAAAATACCTGTAATATCATTTATTAATGATGATGGACATAAGGCTGCTTATGATTGGTACTTACCTATTTTAAATACCAAAGGTGTAAAATCTACCTTTGCTTGTGTTTCAAATTGGACGCAAACAAAACCAACAACCCACTTTACACCCGAGGAACTGCTAGATTTAATTGCAGCAGGGCATGAGATTGCCAATCATTCTGAAATTCATAGGTACCTTATGACCGACAATACTATTGGCGGAGCTCTTGATGTAGCTGAGGTTGAACGAGATATCAGAACTTCAAAAATGTATTTTGATAGTATAGGTATAGATACCCCTATGTTTGTCGCTCCATTTGGCGATAGAAATGTAGAAGTAGATAAAGTAATAAGAAAGTATCATAATTCTGACTTTGTTACTCGAGCAGACAGTGAGGTATTAGCAGGCACTATATGTAATACTAGTCCAATAGATAACTATCTGCTAAAAAGAGTTTCGTTTGATGCTTTAAATAACACAGAAAGTCGCTTGCAAATCTGTAAAGATGCTGTAGATGTTGCTTTAGCTAAAAATGAGTGGCTAGTTATTGCTGTACATTCTCAATACAATGAATACAATCCTACGGCAAATCCCGATAATTATTTATCAAGACGTCAAGAATTAGCTGATTTAATAGACTACATCCAAAGTTTAAACATACCTATTCTTACAGCAGGTAAGGCTTGGGATATTTGGAAAAACTCTGTTGAAGTAGGAGATAGACGGTTAACACCTAAATCTTACACTATTGGGATGGACGGCACAATAGTAGATAATTTGTAGTTTAATATTATAGCAGTATTCAGCCCTAACTAATCCGTAGGGCTTAACATAGAAGGGAGATATAAAGTGAGAGAGAGCTTCAATTGTAATTATTTTATAATAAGTAAAACATGAATTCATTTCAAATAATAGGTGATAGTCAGCCATTAGATGTTGTCTCAGGAACAAAGCTCGTGACCGAATTTGTGGCTAATACTTTTAACGAAGCCTCAGTATTTGCAGGAAGCTATTCCTATCCAATTACCTTTCCTTTGACTGCTAAAAATACAGCTTTTTTTGGTCATGCCCACCATTTAGAAAACCGTGAAGCTCGAGGAAGTAAGGAGGTGTCGGTTGTTTTATTTGGGATGACCTGGAAAAAGGCTAAGCTAGATTATAGTATCAAAGGAAATGTTTATTCGGGCAGCCTAAAAATTGACAGCGGAAGTGTAGCAAGCTGGATGCGTGATATGAAACTGGTAGATGTGTTTACCTCTCAAAATAACGGTACGTTGACTTATAAAAATATAGTCTTGGGTGAGACACATGGTGAGGTTATCGATAATATGTTGAGCTATCCAGCTAAACCCTCGCATTGTTGGCCAACAATAGTCAACCCTTATTTTACTGGAGTTGAGCTACCTAAGACAGATGACCAATATTACATCAACCATTTTGCGAATATGTCAACTGTCTTGAATACAAGATTATTTACACCTATGCTCAATTGGGTTTGGTTGATAAAGGAAATCTGTAGGTCGTTGGG
>Ga0233369_1000180_pt1 | contig 31736 bp, 24 predicted proteins | sample ElkDunMinimDraft_26_FD_191537 | JGI IMG/M metagenome (GOLD analysis project Ga0233369, IMG submission 191537) | Fecal eukaryotic communites from dung pellets of Tule Elk in California, USA - Elk Dung D16 | ecosystem: Host-associated > Mammals > Digestive system > Large intestine > Fecal | place... | reverse complement strand
GCGTGCTCGCGGTCGCCGTCCCGGTAGGCCTGCAGGGCATGCGCGAGATAGTCGCGGTACTGCCCGCCGATCTTGGGATAGGTCGCGTCGAGCGGGGCGTTGCCACCGGCGCCATGGCAGTCGATGCAGGTCTGCCCGGTCGCCGCGCTCTTGAGGTTTGCAGCCGCCTCGCCGCCTTCGAGGCTGCCCTTGGGCAGCCCCGCGGACGAGCTGCCGGCTGACGCTTCGGCTTCGGGATCGTGTTGCTGGCCGCCGCAGGCGACGAGCAGACACAGTGCCGCCAGGGCGGGCAGGGTGCGGAGGCCACGGCGCATCGCGGCGCCGCTCACTTGGAAAGCTCCGAAAGGAAGGCGGCGATGTCGGCGATGTCCTGGTCGGTGAAACTCTGCGCCTGGGCCTGCATGGTCGGATGCCGGCGGGTCCCGCGCTTGTATTCGTGCAAGGCGTTGACGAGGTATTCGGGCGATTGACCCCCGATCATCGGCACGTGGTAGTGCGGATAGATATTGCGGTAGCCCTCGACGCCATGGCAGCCCTGGCAGGTGTAGGTCAGCTGGCGACCGGTCGCCGCATCGCCGGTCAGTGGCGTATGCGTCGGCTGCTCGGCGGTGGTGGTCGCGGCTGAGGCCGCGGCCTGCGGCGTCTGGGGTGTGGGCGATGGCGCGGCGGGCACATCCTGGGCGGACACTGGCAGGACGAGCGGAACAAGGGCTAGGCAGGCGGCGAGCGTGAACTGTCGCGTCATCGTGGGTATCCGCAATCCTGAATGGCTGGACGTGCTGTCTGGGAAGCGTGGTCCGTTGCGCCTGCGCGCTGTATGAACCGGTACACAACCGGGCCAGTATAGCCACGCCCGTGGACCAAACCCAATCCATGCCGCCAAGGTGGGGTGCGGCGCCCGCAGGTCACCATGACCTATGGCAGATAGGCCGACATGTATTGGTGATATACCTTGCTACCACACCGCAGGGGTCACATCGAGTCCACATGTCCACACCGCATGCCTTCGCGTCGACGCGACGCGTTCTTACCGGCGCCATTCTGGTTTCCGCCATTCTGGTCCTGTCCGCCTGCAAGGGTGGGGGCGGTGCCGAGGCCAAGGCCAAGGCCGACGATGCCGCGGCCGCGCCGGTTCCGGTGGAAACCGAGGCGGTGGCCCGTCGCAGCGTGGCAGCGAGCTATGTAGGCACTGCGTCGCTGGAGGTCCCGCGTGGCGCCGACGTGGTCGCCAAGACCTCGGGCATCGCGCTCGAGGTCCTGGTCGAGGAGGGCGACACCGTGCGCGCCGGCCAGCCGCTGGTGCGTCTCGATCCCGATCGCGCGCGCCTGGCGGTACGCCAGAGCCTCGCCACGATGGGCAAGCTCGAAAACAGCTACCGCCGCGCGCAGCAGCTCGTGGCCCAGCAGATGATCAGCGCCAACGACCTGGACCAGCTCAAGTTCGATCTCGATACCGCGCGCGCCCAGCACGATATGGCGCAGCTCGAGCTGTCCTACACCGCTGTGACGGCGCCGATCTCCGGCGTGATCTCGCAACGCATGATCCGCACCGGCAATTTCGTGCAGATCAACACGCCGATCTTCAGCATCGTCGACAACGCCCGCATCGAGGCCACGCTCAACGTGCCCGAGCGCGAACTGCGCGTGCTCAAGCGCGGCCAGCCGGTGCGGCTGCAGGTCGATGCGCTTCCCGGCGAAAGCTTCGAAGGCGTGGTCGAACGCGTAGCGCCGATCGTGGAATCGCGCAGCGGCACGTTCCGCGTGGTCACCGCATTCGCCGGGAACGACTCGCTGCGTTCGGGCATGTTCGGCCGCATCCACATTGACTATGACCAGCGCGCCGATGCACTGGTGATCCCGCGCAGCGCGCTGCTCGATGAAGGCGAAACCGCGGTCTACACCGTGCGCGAAGGCAAGGCGGTCCGCGTGCCGGTCGAGCTGGGCTATGTCGACGGCAACATGATCGAGGTGCGCAGCGGCCTGGAAGCCGGCGATCCCGTGGTCACCGCCGGCAAGGTCGCGCTGCGCGAAGGCAGCGCGGTGCAGGTGATCGGCGAAGCTCCGGTCGGCGCGGCGCCGGCCGCTGCCGACGCCAAGAGCGAAGCGAAGTAATGGTCGGCGCGCCGCACGACGGCCCCGCCGGCAACGGCCCGGCCGCGGATCCGCATGCGCCTCCGGGACGTTTCGATCTCGTCGAGTTCTCCACGCGTCGACGGGTGACGGTGTGGATGGTCGCGATCAGCATGATGCTGTTCGGCCTGATCGCGCTGACCAACCTCAAGGTCAACCTGCTGCCCGACCTCAGCTATCCCACGCTGACCGTCCGCACCGAGTACACCGGCGCGGCGCCATCGGAAATCGAAACGCTGGTCAGCGAGCCGGTGGAAGAGGCCGTCGGCGTGGTCAAGGGCGTGCGCAAGCTGCGTTCGATCTCGCGCACCGGCCAGAGCGACGTGGTGCTGGAGTTCGCCTGGGGCACCGACATGGACCAGGCCAGCCTGGAGGTGCGCGACAAACTCGAGACGTTGCAGCTGCCGCTCGAAGTGACGCCGCCGGTGCTGCTGCGATTCAATCCCTCGACCGAACCGATCCTGCGTCTCGCGCTGACGGCCGGCGAAAAGGGCGATGCGGTCGACGAACTCACGCGCATGCGGCGCTACGCCGACGACGACCTCAAGAAGAAGATCGAACCCGTCGTGGGCGTGGCCGCGGTCAAGGTCGGCGGTGGTTTCGAGGACGAGGTGCAGGTCGAGCTCGATCTGCAGCAGATGGCGCGCATCGGCCTGCCGATCGAGAACGTGATCCAGCGCCTGCAGCAGGAGAACATCAACCTGTCGGGCGGTCGGCTCGACCAGGGCACGCAGCGCTACCTGGTGCGCACGGTCAACCAGTTCGCGAGCGTCGAACAGATCGGCGAAATGCTGGTCGCCACCCAGTCCGGCGGCGACAACAGTGCGGCCAGCGCGGCGCAACAGATGGCGGCGATCGCCGCGGCCAGCGGTTCCCAGGCCGTGCTCGCAGCGGCGGCCTCGGTGCAGAGCGCGTCGGGCGCCGGCAGCAATACGATCGCCGGCGGCCGTCCGATCCGGCTGCGCGATATCGCCACCGTGCGGCAGGGCTTCAAGGAACGCGAAAGCATCATCCGGCTCGGCGGCGCGGAAGCCGTGGAGCTGGCGATCTACAAGGAAGGCGACGCCAACACGGTCTCCACCGCCGACGCGGTGCAGGCGCGGCTGGACGTCATCCGCAAGGATCTGCCCCCCGACATGACGCTGACCGTGGTCGACGACCAGTCGAAGTTCGTGCGCGCCGCGATCCACGACGTGCGCACCGATGCCTTGATCGGCGGCACGCTGGCCGTGCTGATCATCTTCCTGTTCCTGCGCAGCGGCTGGAGCACGCTGGTGGTGAGCCTGTCGCTGCCGATCTCGATCATCACCACGTTCTTCTTCATGGATCAGCTGGGCCTGAGCCTCAACGTCATGTCGCTCGGCGGCCTGGCGCTGGCGACGGGACTGGTCATCGACGATTCGATCGTGGTGCTCGAAAGCATCGCCAAGGCGCGCGAGCGCGGGCTGGGCGTCCTGGAGGCCGCGATCACCGGAACGCGCGAAGTCGGTATGGCGGTCGTCGCGTCGACGCTGACGATCATCGCTGTGTTCCTGCCGCTGGTGTTCGTCGAAGGCATCGCCGGTCAACTGTTCCGCGACCAGGCGTTGACGATCGCGATCGCGGTCGGCGTGTCGCTGCTGGTCGCGTTGACCCTGATTCCGATGATGGCCTCGCTCAAGGGCCGGCCGCCGATGGCATTCCCGGAGGAAGCACCGCATCCGCAGTGGCATCCGGACAGCCGTTGGCAGAAGCCGCTCGCGGCGACCGGTCGCGGGATCGGTGCCGGCATCCGTGGCGTCCTGTTCGGCATCGCCTGGGCGATGGTGCGCGTTTGGCGCTTCATGTCGGGCCGCACCGGCCGGGTCATGGGCCGCGCCAGCGATCTGGCGATGGCGCCCTACAACCGGGCCGAGCGCGGCTACCTCCGCGCGCTGCCGGCTGCGCTTGCGCGTCCATGGCTGGTGCTGGGGATCGCGACCGGGGTGTTCCTGCTCAGCCTGCTGGCGGTGCCGATGCTCGGCACCGACCTGATCCCGCAGCTGGCGCAGGACCGCTTCGAGATGACCGCCAAGTTGCCGCCGGGCACGCCTTTGCGCGAGACCGACCGCATCATGCGCGAGGTGCAGCAGGCCCATGCCGGTGACGACGGCGTCGAGTTGCTGTTCGGTGTCAGCGGCAGCGGCACGCGGCTCGATGCGAACCCGACGGAAAGCGGCGAGAACATCGGCAAGCTGAGCATCGTCATGAGCGGCGGCGGCAGTCGCGAGTTCGAAGCGCAACAGACCGAGCGCCTGCGCGAGACGATGCAGACGTACCCGGGCGTCGCCGTCGATTTCGCCCGTCCGCAGATCTTCAGTTTCTCGACGCCGCTGGAAATCGAGCTGCGCGGCCAGGATCTCGATGGTCTGGCCAGGGCGGGCCAGCGGCTGGCGGAGATGCTGCGCGCCAACCCGCACTACGCCGACGTCAAGAGCACAGTGGAGCAGGGCTTCCCCGAGATCCAGATCGTGTTCGATCAGGAGCGCGCCGGCGCCTTCGGCCTGACCACGCGCGAGATCGCCGATGCGGTGGTGCGCGCGGTGCGTGGCGAGGTCGCGACGCGTTACAACTTCCGCGACCGCAAGATCGACGTGCTGGTGCGCGCGCAGGAGAGCGAGCGCGACTCGGTCGATCGCATCCGCAATTTGATCGTCAATCCCGGCAGCGCGTCACCGCTCCGTCTGGATTCGGTGGCCGACGTGGTCGCGACGGTCGGTCCGAGCGAGATCCATCGCGCCGACCAGGTGCGCGTCGCGGTGGTGTCGGCGAACCTGCGCGGGATCGACCTGGGCACGGCGATGGGCGAGGTGCGGCAGATGGTGTCGGACAATCCGCTCGGTCCAGAAGTGGGCATGCACATCGGCGGACAGGGTGAGGAACTCGCCGAATCGATGCGCTCGCTGCTGATGGCGTTCGCGCTGGCGATCTTCCTCGTCTACCTCGTCATGGCCTCGCAGTTCGAATCGCTGCTGCACCCGTTCGTGATCCTGTTCACCATCCCGCTGGCGATGGTGGGTGCGATCGGTGGCCTGCTGCTGACCGGCAACACGATCTCGGTGGTCGCCTTCATCGGCCTGATCCTGATGGTGGGCCTGGTGGTGAAGAACGCGATCATCCTGATCGACAAGGTCAACCAGCTGCGCGAGGCCGGTGTGCCGAAGCGCGACGCGCTGGTCGAGGCTGCGCGTTCGCGCCTGCGGCCGATCATCATGACCACGCTCTCGACGCTGTTCGGTTTCCTGCCGCTGGCACTCGCGCTGGGTGACGGCGCCGAAGTGCGCTCGCCGATGGCGATCGTGGTGATGGGCGGCCTTGCGGTGTCGACCGTGCTGACGCTGCTGGTGATCCCGGTGGTCTACGACCTGCTCGATCGCAAGTCCGATGCGTCCTACGCCGAGCGCGGACGCCGCGCGCGGCTGGGCGCCGCTGCCGATCGTGCCGACGCTATGGAGACCAGCGCGACATGAGCATCGCCGAGCTGAGTCTGCGACGGCCGATCACCACCATCATGTGTTTCATCTCGATGGTGGTGATCGGGCTGATCGCTTCGGTGCGCCTGCCTCTCGAGGCATTGCCGGACATCTCGGCGCCGTTCCTCGTGGTGCAACTGCCCTATGCCGGCTCGACCCCGGCGGAAGCCGAGCAGAACCTGCTGCGCCCGGCGGAGGAGACGCTCGCGACGATGAGTGGCATCAAGCGCATGCGTGGCCAGGCGACCTCCGACGGCGCGTTCGTGATGCTGGAATTCAGGGACTGGGACCGCAACGTCGCGATCAGTGCCTCGGAAGCACGCGAGCGGATCGACGCGATCCGCAGCGACCTGCCGGACGATTTCCGCCGGTACATGGTGCAGAAGTTCTCCACCAGCGATCAGCCGGTGCTGCGCCTGCGCCTGGCGGCGAACGTGGATCTGAGCGGCAGCTACGAGCTGATCGACCGCCAGCTCAAGCGCCGGCTGGAACGCGTGCCGGGCGTGGCACGCGTGGAGATCAATGGCGCGGCGCCGAACGAGGTCGAGATCGCGGTCCAGCCCGACCGTCTGACCGCGCACGGCATCGATCTCAACGAACTTTCCACGCGCCTGCGCGCGCTCAACTTCTCGGTCTCGGCCGGGCAGATCCTCGACGGTGGGCAGCGCCTGCGCGTGCAGCCGATCGGTGAGATCAGCGACCTGCAGCAACTGCGGGACCTGGTGATCAACCCGCAGGGTCTGCGCCTGTCGGACGTCGCGCAGGTGCAGTTCAAGCCGCAGCGCATGGACTACGGCCGCCGCCTCGACGGACGCGCGGCCGTTGGCCTGGAGATCTACAAGGAGCGCGACGCGAATCTGGTGGAAGTCTCGCGCAACGTGCTCGCCGAAGTCGAAGCGGCGCGGACCGGCGCGGGCCTGGAAGGCGTCGACGTCAAGGTCATCCAGAACATGGGGGAGGAGGTCACCTCCTCGCTGCTGGAACTGGTGGAGGCGGGCGCGATCGGCCTCGTGCTGTCGATCATCGTGCTGTACTTCTTCCTGCGCCACTGGCCGTCCACGCTGATGGTGACGCTGGCGATTCCGATCTGCTTCATCATCACGCTCGGTTTCATGCACTTCTTCGACGTCACGCTCAACGTGCTGTCGCTGATGGGCCTGCTGCTGGCCGTCGGCATGCTGGTCGACAACGCGGTCGTGGTCGTGGAGAGCATCTACCAGGAGCGCGAGCGCATGCCGGACCAGCCGTGGCTGGCGTCGGTGGTGGGCACGCGCAACGTCGCCATCGCGCTGTCCGCCGGCACGCTGTGCCACTGCATCGTGTTCGTGCCCAATCTGCTGGGCGAGACCAACATGATCAGCATCTTCATGAACCAGCTGGCGATCACCATCTCGGTGTCGCTGCTGGCCTCCTGGCTGGTCGCGGTGAGCCTGATTCCGATGATGTCGGCGCGCATGAAGACGCCCCCGGCGGTCGCCAGTCCCAACGGATTGATTCCGCGCATGCAGCGCCAGTACGCGCGCCTGCTGCGCTGGTCGCTGGAACATCGGGGCTGGAGCGTGAGCTGCATCGTGCTGGTCGTCGTGTTGAGCGTGGTCCCGATGACGCAGACCAAGTTCGACATGTTCGGCGATGGCGGCGGCGGCAAGGAGATCCAGCTCTATTACCAGTGGAAGGGCAGCTACAACCTGCAGCAGCGCTCCGACGAGGTGCGTCGTTTCGAGACCTTCCTGGAAGACAACCGCGAGCAGTACCGCATCCGCCAGATCTATTCGTGGTTCGGCGAAGGTGGCGATTCGGGGACCGTCGTGACCTTCAACGACGATGTCGGCGACACCAAGGCATTGTCGGAGGCGATCAGCCAGGCGCTGCCCAAGTCGGCACGCGCCGACGTTGGGGTGGGCGGTGGCGACCAGGGCGGCGGCGGGCAGGCCGGGCAGGGCGTCCAGGTCCAGCTGGTCGGTGACTCCTCCCAGGTGCTGCGCGAGATCGCCGATGGGGTGATTCCGATGCTGTCCCTCAATCCCGCGCTGCGCGACGTGCGCGTGGACGCGGGCGATCTCAACCAGGAGCTCAACATCCGCATCGACCGCGACCGCGCGGCGGCCTTCGGCTTCAGCGCGGAAGAGGTATCGCGGTTCGTCGGACTGGCGCTGCGCGGCAGCCAGCTGCGCGAGTTCCGCCGTGGCGAGGACGAAGTACCGGTGTGGGTGCGTTTCGCCGGCGCGGAAAGTTACAGCGAAGCGGATATCGCCAGCTTCATGGTGCGTGCGCCCGATGGCCGGAACGTGCCGCTGACGAGCCTGGTGGACATGCGCGTGGAACCGGCGGCGAGCCGCATCAACCGCAACGACCGCCAGACCTCGCTGACCCTGCAGGCCAATCTCGCCGGCGAAACCACCATGCCCGACGCCCGCAAGGCGCTGGAGCAGGTGCTCGAGACTGTCGAGTTTCCAGCCGGGTACGGCTACAGCTTCTCCGGCAGCGGCTTCGAGGACGACGCCGCGGCGAGCCGGCAGATGCTGTTCAACCTGCTCATCGCACTGGTCATGATCTACGTGGTGATGGCGGCGGTATTCGAATCGCTGCTGTTTCCGGCCGCGATCATGAGTTGCGTCGTGTTTTCGATGTTCGGCGTGTTCTGGCTGTTCTGGCTGACCGGAACCTCGTTCACGGTGATGGCCTTCATCGGCATCCTGGTGCTGATGGGCGTGGTGGTGAACAACGGCATCATCATGGTCGAGCACATCAACAATCTGCGCCGGCGCGGCATGCCGCGACTCGAGGCACTGGTCGAAGGCAGCCGCGAACGCCTGCGCCCGATCCTGATGACGATGGGCACCGCGATCCTGGCGATGATCCCGATCTCGCTCAGCGATACCGTCGTGCTCGGCGGACTGGCCTACTCGCCGATGGCGCGCGCGGTGGCCGGCGGCCTGGCGTTCTCGACGGTGGTCAGTCTGCTGTTCCTGCCGACGATCTACGCGATCCTCGACGACATGCGCCACGGCACCGCGCGCTTGATCCGGCGTGCGCGGGGTGGGTCGACCAGCGTCGTCGTCCAGCCCTGATGCTGGCCGGCATCAGGGCTGGTGGGGATCGCAGTTCGCTCCCGCACGCGTCGGTGCCAGTGCCCCCGGCGCGCTTGCGCAGTCGCCCGGCTCGGGCGCGCGGCCCTGGCATGCAGAGCGCGCCGCGCAGGCGCCGGCCACACGAGTGCGGGGAGCCGGGTAACGGTCCTCTGGCCCGGCGGCGTCCGTCGCGAGCCGAACGCCCGGTGCGCCTCGTCCGACGCCCGTGTCGTCAACTTGCGCCGGCTTCATCGCCGGGGGCGCTCTGCCCGGGATCCGCTTGGCTGGCCAGACGACAGTCCGGACGTCTCACCCGGAATGGAAGCGTCGGATCGGGCGCGGGCGGATCTCATATTCCGGCCCTGGCTACCGCCTGCGGATGCGTGCCGACCGCGAGCGTGTGTGCCGGCCTTCGCCGCCGGCGCGTCTCAGGAGAAGACCTTGCCTGCGATCCGGAGACCGGCGACCCAAACACCGATGCTCGAGCCGATATTGGTCAGCATGAAGTTGAGGATGGTTCGCGAGACACGGTTGCGGTACCAGCCGCGCAGCGTGCCGGCATCGTCGCGCAGGGCCAGGAAATCGCCATAGGCGGGCTTGCGCACGTGCGCTTCGATAAGTGCGCTGAACAGCCCCGGGGAAATGCCCGGTGGACGGATCGGTTTGAGCGGCCCGGCAATCGCCGCGGCCAGGATGCCCAGCGGATGCGCCAGTGCGGCCAGTGCACCCAGCGCGGCGAAGCCGCCGGTGATCAGCACCCATTCCTTGACCAGCTGCCGGCCGAGCTCCGCGCCGCCCTGGTAATAGCCCCAGCCGATCATCGCCAGGATCAGCAGGGTGATCAGCGTCATCAGCCAGCGCAGGCTGCGGCCGGCGGGTGCGGCTTCCAGTTCGGCGCGGGTCTGTTCCGGCGACTGTCCGTCCTGTGCCAGGTGACGTGCGAGCCCGGCCAGGTGGCCGGCGCCGACGACCGCCAGAACCTCACGCGCCGTGCCAGCGCTCTGGCGCAGGCGTGCGGCCATGTAGCGATCGCGCTCGGCGATCACCGTCTCATAGAGCTCGGGGCTCGACTTGGCGAATTCGCCGAAGCTCGATTCCAGCATGTCGCCCTGCTTGAGGGTCTCGATTTCCTCCTCGCCGAGCTTGTCGGAAGCCAGCAGGCCGCCCATCAGGCTGCCCATGAGCTTCATGCGCCCGAGGAAGCCCAGTCGGCGCGAGGCGCGCTTGAACGTGAGTCCGACATCACGGTCGACCAGCGCCACTGGCAGTCCGCGCTCCTTGGCCATCGTCACGGCGCGCTTGAGTTCGGCTCCCGGCTCGATGCCGAGCTGCTCGGCAAGCCGGCGTTGATAGGCTGACAGCGCCAGGTTGGCCGCGAACAGGGCCACGCGGCCCTTGCGGATCACGTCCACCAGGTTGAGCTTGGCCAGGGCATCGGGATCGCTGATCGCCTGCAACCGCTGCGCGTCGAGTTCCACCGCCACTGCATCGAAGGCGCCACTGCCGATCGCGTTCTCGACCGCGTCGACACTGATCCTCGATACGTGGGCCGTGCCAAGCAGGGTGTAGCGCACGCCGTCGCGTTCGACGATCGCGTGCGGCTGCGACTGCCAGGCCGTGGCGCCGGGGGCGCCGGTCATCGGTTCGGTCATCGGGTCATTCGTTGTCGGGAGGAGAGGCGGTGCCGTCGCCGAGGGCGCGCTGCATGAGGATCGTGTCCAGCCAGCGGCCGTGCTTGCGTCCGGTGCCCGGCAGCACGCCGACGATCCGGAAACCCAGGCGTTCGTGGAACCGCACCGAGGGGCTGTCCTGCGGCGGACCGATCACTGCCATCATCTGCCGATAGCCACGCTGCGTGCACAGGTCGATCAGCCGCTCCATCAGCAGCCGGCCGATCCCCTGCCCATGCTGCGCGTGCTCGACGTAGACCGAGCTTTCGACCGTGAAGCGGTAGCCGATGCGCGCGCGGAAACTGCTGGCGTAGGCATAGCCGGCGAATGCACCGTCGCGTTCGGCAACGAGATAGGGATAGCCGGCCGCATGCAGCGCCGCGAACCGGCGCCGCATTTCCGCAGCGTCGGGTACGTCGTACTCGTAGGTGGCGACGCCGCTTTCGACTTCGCGCGCGTAGAGCGTGGTGATGGCGTCGAAGTCGGCGTCGACGGCGTCGCGGAGTTCGAGCGGCATCGGATCAGTCGATGTAGCGCTTGAGCAGGTCGCCATAGGCATCGATGCGGCGATCACGCAGGAACGGCCAGATACGCCGCACATCCTCGCTGCGCCCCAGGTCGACCTCGCAGGTCAGCAAGGTGGGATCGCCACCTGCCTGGGCCAGGAACTCTCCCTGCGGCCCGAGTACGTGGCTGTTGCCCCAGAAGTCGATCCCGGCAGCGCCGAGCGGCGAGGGTTCGTGGCCGACCCGGTTGCAGCTCAGCACCGGCAGGCCGTTGGCCACCGCATGGCCGCGATGGCTGAGGATCCAGGCATCGCGCTGGCGGGTCTTCTCCGCATCGTCGTCGCCCGGATCCCAGCCGATCGCCGTGGGATAGAGCAGCAGGTCCGCGCCGGCGAGTGCCATCAGGCGCGCGGCTTCGGGATACCACTGGTCCCAGCACACCAGCAGGCCGAGACGGCCCACGGACGTATCGATGGGCTTGAAGCCGATGTCGCCGGGCGTGAAGTAGAACTTCTCGTAGAAGCCGGGGTCGTCGGGGATGTGCATCTTGCGGTACTTGCCCGCCAGGCTGCCGTCAGCGTCGAAGACCACGCCGGTGTTGTGGTAGAGCCCGGCCGCGCGGCGTTCGAACAGCGAGCTGACCACGACGATGCCGTGCTTCTTGGCCAGCATGCCGAGGCGCTCGGTGCTCGGGCCCGGGATCGGCTCGGCGAGGTCGAAGGCATCGACGTTCTCCTCCTGGCAGAAGTACGCACCGTTGTGCAGTTCCTGCAGCAGCACGAGCCGGGCGCCCTGCGCGGCGGCCTCCGCCACGCGCGCTTCGATGACCGACAGGTTGGCGTCGGCGTTGTCGGCGCCGCGGTCGATGATGGCGCGCTCCTGGATCAGCGCGACGGGCAACGTGGTCTTGCGGGACATGGGCTCTGCAGGGGGCTGGAGGAAGACGGACATGCTACCGCGGGTGACGTGGCGCTCTGCGCCACGACGCCCCGGCGTTCAGTGCGCGCACGGTGGCGCGCGCGGGTTCAGTGCGCGAGCAGGCCTGCGGGCAGCTGCATCGTGATGCAGTGCAGGCTGCCGTTCTGCCAGATCAGCGGGCGGCACGGCACCTGCACGATTTCCCGGCCGGGATGCGCCTGCGCGAGAACCGCAGCCGCCGCGTCGTCGGCGGGGTCGCCGTAGGCGGGCATCAGCACGGCGCCGTTGACGATCAGGTAGTTCGCGTAACTCGCGGCGAGGCGCCGCCCGTTGTCGACGATCGGCTGCGGCCACGGCAGCGGGAACAGCGTATAGGGCGCACCGTCGCGCGTCCGCAGCGCGGCGATCTCGCCCGCCATCGCCTGCAGCTCGGCGTAATGCGGATCGGTGGGATCGTCGCAGGCCTGGAAAACGATCGCATCACCCGGTGCGAAGCGGGCGAGGGTGTCGATATGCGCGTCGGTGTCGTCGCCTTCGAGATAGCCGTGATCCAGCCACAGCACCCGGTCCTGCGCGAGCCAGTCGGACAGCCTCGCGGTAAGCGATTCGCGCGAGGCATCGGGGTGGCGCTCGTGCAGGCAGCGCCAGGTGGTGAGCAGCGTGCCGGCGCCGTCGGTCTCGATCGCGCCGCCTTCGAGCGCGAAATCGATCTCGCGGCGTTCGGCCGCCTGCGAGAACACACCGGCGCTGTAGAGGCTGCCCACCAGCAGGTCGTCGCGGCTCGCGTCGAACTTGCCGCCCCATCCCGTGAACCGGAAATCGTTGAGACGGAACTGGTGTTCGCCACGCAGCGAGATCGGGCCCGAATCCCGCAGCCAGGTATCGTCGTAATCGGCTTCGACGAAACGCACGCGCGCCATGTCGATACGGTTCGACGCCAGTCGCACATAGGCGTAGCTCTGCACGTCCTCGTCGGGCACGCAGATCACCACCGGCTGGAAGCGGGTGATCGCCGCGACCAGCGCGATATAGGTGTCCTCCACCTCGCCCAGGCGTGCTGCCCAGTCGGTGTCTTCGGTCGGCCACGCGATGAGGATCGCGGACTGGGGTTCCCACTCCGCGGGGAAGCGCAATACAGGTGCAGTCATGGACTCAGCGGATGGCAGGCTTGGGGCCGACTTCGGAGGCGGTGGCGCGATTGGCGACCGCATCGATCACCTTGTTGCGCTCGAAGTACACGGTGAACGTCGGGTAGACCCAGCGATTGATCGTCGGCCACTGTCGCTTCTGGCCGCCACGCGGGTCCAGGCGCTCGCTCGGCGCGCCGAAGCGGGCCTCGACATCGGCCATCGACATGCCGCGTGTCGGCAGCGCGGCGCTCGCGGACTGCTTGGTGCGATCGATCAGCAGGGTGTCTGCGGCAGCAGGCGCGCTTGCAAGCAGTGCGGAAGCGAAAAGCATGACGGGGAGACGCAGCATGGCGGGAACTCCGGGCAGGCAGGAAAGGGTTGGCGTCGCGGGACGCAGGCGCCTGTTTAACAGAAATCGCGCGACGGCGATGCGCGCCGGTCCCGCTCCCGGACAAGAAAAAGGCCGCATCGCTGCGGCCTCTTCCGTCTGTCGTCCGCAGCGCGGCGACAGCGCGTCTCAGCGCTGGCGCGCCTTGAAACGTGGATTGGACTTGCAGATCACGAAGACCTTGCCGCGGCGACGCACAACCTTGCAATCGCGGTGGCGGGTCTTCGCCGACTTCAGGGACGACAGGACCTTCATGGTGAACCTCTGGGATGGGATACGAGCAGCAAGCCGGCTATTCTAGCGGCTCTTTCCCACATGATTCAAGCGCTTGGCATGTCTCGAAGACGAAGCCGGCGCAGGAGGCGCAGATGACGGCCACGGTGCCGGTTTTGACGATCGACGGTCCCTCGGGGTCGGGCAAGGGCACGATCAGTCGCGTGGTCGCGCAGCGGCTGGGTTGGCATTATCTCGATTCCGGTGCGCTGTATCGCGCGGTGGGCGTGGCGGCGGGCTGGGCTGACCTCGATCTGGACGATGCCGGTGCCCTTGTGCGCTGCACGTTCGACACCAAGGTGGACTTCCGCGACGACGGCAGCGAGCTGCGGGTGATCGTCAATGGCAATGATGCGACCGACGAGCTGCGCACCGAGACCGCTGGCGCCGCTGCTTCGGCGATCGCGGCGATTCCCGAGGTCCGGGCTGCGCTCAAGGAGCGGCAGCGCGTGTTCAGGATGGCGCCCGGGCTGGTCGCCGACGGGCGCGACATGGGCACGGTGATCTTCCCGGATGCCGCCTTCAAGGTCTTTTTGACCGCGAGCGCCGAAGAGCGGGCCGATCGGCGGTATAAGCAGTTGAAGAACAAGGGTGTTTCCGTGACAATGGACGGTCTGCTGCGCGAGATCCTCGCCCGCGACGCCCGGGATGCCAATCGGGCGGTGGCGCCGTTGCGGCCGGCCGAAGACGCCGTCCGTATCGACACCACGGGCCTGGACATCGCGACCGTCGTCGAGCGGGTGCTGGCTTTGTTGCCCGGACAGGGCGACTGACCGGCCCCGGAGTCGTATCAGCAGTGGCGATGTCGCAGTCGCCCCGGTTGTTCCAGTTGTAAGCAGTACCGCTGTATCCATGCCGGTCGTCGGGTCTCCCGCCAGCCGGTGCCATCCACCTCAACACTCACGGCCCTGCAATCCCGCGACGGCCGACCAACGGGTGGACTGCCGGCACTTGCCCCCAGGGCGCCGCCAGGCAGTCTGAGATCACCAGGTATCCACCAAATGACCGAATCATTCGCAGAACTGTTCGAAGCCAGTCAAACCAATCTGGCAAAGCTCAAGCCGGGCGCCATCGTCACCGGTGTCGTCGTGCAGGTCCGCACCGACGTCGTCGTGATCAATGCCGGCCTGAAGTCCGAAGGCATCGTGCCGATCGAGCAGTTCCGTAACGAGGCCGGCGAGATCGACGTGGCCGTGGGCGACACCGTCAAGGTGGCGCTGGACGCGCTCGAAAACGGCTTCGGCGAAACCGTGCTGTCGCGCGAGAAGGCCAAGCGCGCCATGGTGTGGGACGAGCTGGAAGAAGCGCTCGAGAAGAACGAAACCATCACCGGCCGCATCAGCGGCAAGGTCAAGGGCGGTTTCACCGTCGACATCAAGGACGTCCGCGCATTCCTGCCGGGCTCGCTGGTCGACGTGCGTCCGGTCCGTGACCCGGTCTACCTCGAGGGCAAGGAACTCGAGTTCAAGCTGATCAAGCTGGACCGCAAGCGCAACAACGTCGTCGTCTCGCGCCGCGCAGTTGTCGAGAGCGAGCACTCGGAAGAGCGCGAGCAGCTGATGGAGAAGCTGGTCGAGGGCGCCGTGCTCAAGGGCGTCGTCAAGAACCTGACCGACTACGGCGCGTTCGTGGACCTCGGCGGCATCGACGGCCTGCTGCACATCACCGACATGGCGTGGAAGCGTGTGCGCCACCCGTCCGAAGTGGTGGAAGTGGGCGCGGAACTCGACGTGCGCGTGCTCAAGTACGACCGCGAGCGCAACCGCGTTTCGCTCGGCCTCAAGCAGCTGGGCGAGGATCCGTGGGACAACATCGCCCGCCGTTACCCGTCCAACACCCGCGTGTTCGGCAAGGTCTCCAACGTCACCGATTACGGCGCGTTCGTCGAGATCGAGCCGGGCGTCGAGGGCCTGGTGCACGTGTCCGAGATGGACTGGACCAACAAGAACGTCAACCCGTCCAAGGTGGTGCAGGTCGGTGACGAGCTCGAGGTCATGGTGCTCGATGTCGACGAAGAGCGTCGCCGCATCTCGCTGGGCATCAAGCAGGTCACATCGAACCCGTGGGAGACCTTCGCGGCCATCCACAAGAAGGGTGACAAGGTCGACGGGCAGATCAAGTCGATCACCGACTTCGGCATCTTCATCGGCCTGGACGGCGGTATCGATGGCCTGATCCACCTGTCGGACATCGCCTGGAACTCCACCGGCGAAGACGTGGCACGCGCGTTCAAGAAGGGCGACACCGTCGAGGCCGTCGTGCTGGCGGTGGACCCGGAGCGCGAGCGCATCTCGCTGGGCGTCAAGCAGCTCGAGCAGGATCCGATGGGCCAGTTCATGGCGAACAACCCGCGTGGTTCCAAGGTCACCGGCACCGTCAAGGAAGTCGATGCCAAGGGCGCCGTGATCGATCTGGGCGAGGGTGTGGAAGGTTATGTGCAGGCGCGCGACATCAGCGACCAGCGCATCGACGATGCCAGCCAGCACCTGAAGGTCGGTCAGGAGATCGAGGCCAAGTACTTCGGCGTCGACCGCAAGACGCGGGTCCTGCAGCTGTCGATCAAGGCGAAGGATGAGGCGGAGACCGCCGAGACCCTGGCCGAGTACAACAAGCAGGCGTCGGAAGCTTCGAGCGGCACCACCAAGCTGGGCGCGCTGCTGCGCGAACAGCTGGGCAACAAGGGCGAGTAAGCCCCTACGGCGCCGGCCCGGGTTCACCCGGGCCGGCGCTTTCGCATCTGCAAGAACGAGACATGACGAAGTCGGAACTCATTGAACTGCTGACCCAGCGTCAGGCGCATCTCAAGGGCGAGGACGTCGACCTTGCGGTCAAGGCCATGCTCGAGATGATGGGCGGGGCGCTGGCCGACGGCGACCGGATCGAAGTCCGTGGCTTCGGCAGCTTCTCTCTGCATTTCCGTCCGCCGCGTACCGGACGCAATCCCAAGACCGGTGACGCTGTCGCGCTGCCGGGCAAGCATGTGCCACATTTCAAGCCGGGCAAGGAGCTGCGCGATCGCGTCAGCAACGTGCAGCCGATGCCGGCCGACGACTGACCGCGAACGCGGTCCACTTCTTTCATGACGCCCGTGCGGTCCCTCGCATTGTTGGCGTCCAGGATCGGCTAACGGGTAGGATCGTCGACGAACCATCGGCGCGGGCGCGTATCGCGCCGTGATCCCACGCCGGCCCGGGTCGCGTATCCGCGGCCGATCCCCACGATGGAGCGTGATCCATGGCGTTTGTCACCGAGTGGTTCTGGTTCTTCCTGCTGTTGCCGATCGCAGCGCTCAGCGGCTGGGTGATCGGGCGCAGGGGCGGGGAGCGACACAGCGATACGCAGGTAAGCCGTCTGTCCACGACGTATTTCCGCGGCCTGAACTATCTGCTCAACGAGCAGCCCGACAAGGCGATCGAGCTGTTCCTGCACATCGCCGAACTCGACAAGGACACCTTCGAGACCCAGGTCGCGCTGGGACATCTGTTCCGCCGGCGCGGCGAAGTCGACCGCGCGATCCGCCTGCACCAGGGGCTGGTCCAGCGCGCGGATCTCAACGATCAGCAGAGGGTGCAGGCACTGCTCGCACTGGGCGAGGACTACATGAAGTCCGGCCTGCTGGATCGTGCCGAAACGGTGTTCAGCGACCTGGCGAGGATCGACCAGCGCGCGCCGCAGGCGTTGCGGCATCTGATCGGTATCTACCAGGCCGAGCGCGACTGGCCCAAGGCGATCGAGAACGCGACCCGCTACGAGGCTGCGACCGGCGAGCCGATGGGCAAGCTGATCGCGCAGTTCGAATGCGAACTCGCCGACCGGTTCCGTTCGGCCGGTGACGCGGAGGCCGCACGCGCGGCGGTCCAGCGCGCCTATGCAGCGGATTCCGGATCGGTGCGCGCCGGCATTCTCGAAGGCCGGATCGAGATCGATGCCGGTAACGATGTCGCGGCGATCCGTGCATTCGAGCGGGCCGCGCGGCATGACGCCGACTTCCTGCCCGAGATCCTGGGCCCACTGCTCGCTGCCTACGAGCGGGTCGGCGACGTGCCTGGCGCGCGGAACTTCCTGTCGCAGATGACCGAGCACTACCGCGGCGTGGCGCCGGTGCTGGCGCTGACACGTCTGGTCGAGCAGGAGGAGGGCGTGCACGCGGCGCGCACCTATCTCGCGCGGCAGCTCAAGGACCGACCTTCGGTCCGCGGCGAAGCGGCGCTCATCGAGCTCACGCTCGCGGACGGTGTCGACCATGTCGGGACCTTGCAGGAACTGCGTCTGATTACCGAACAGCTTCTGGTGCGCAACCCGAGCTACCGCTGCAAGCAATGCGGGTTCGGTGCGCGCAGCCTTCACTGGCAATGCCCCAGCTGCAAGGAGTGGGGCACGATCAAGCCACTGCTCAACTACGCCGTGGTCTGAACATGCCGTCCATGACCGCCGTCCTGGCGCTGGGGGTCGGTGCCTTTGCCGCCGCGTCGGCGCTGACCATGGTGGCGCGGCTGTATGCAGTGCGGCGGCAACTCGTCGATGCGCCCGGTGCGCGCCGCAGTCACCGGATTGCGACGCCGCGAGGGGGCGGCATCGCCATCGTCGCAGTCGTCCTTCCGATCATGGTGTGGCTGGGGATGGACACTGGCTCGCCTGTCCTGCTGGCGGGTGCCTGCGGCCTCGCGTTGGTCGCTGCCATCGGCTGGATCGACGACCATCGTCCGCTGTCGCCATGGGCGAGACTGGCGGTTCACGCTGTGTCGGCGGGGTTGCTGGCCTGGGCGCTGGTGGCCAGCGGAGCCCCCCTGTGGTGGGCGACGAGCGTCTTCCTTCTGACGCTGGGACTGGTGAATGCCTGGAATTTCCTTGACGGAATCGACGGGATCGCCGTTACCCAGGCCATGCTTTTCGCGGTCGGGATCCTGCTGGTCGGAAGCGGGATGGCTGCCTTGCTCGCATTTGCATTCGCGGCTGCCTGCGCGGGGTTCCTGCCCTGGAATTTCCCCAAGGCCCGCATCTTTCTTGGGGATGTCGGGAGCGGTGCGCTCGGCTATATGGCGGCCTGCCTCGTCGCGCTCGCGCCGGAACCTGGGCCGGTCGACCTGCTGCTCGTCCTGCTGCCGCTATCGGGTGTCCTCATTGACACGACCTTGACGTTGTTCTCGCGCATCATCGCCGGCGAGCCGTTCTGGAAGCCTCACGTCCAGCACGTATATCAGCGCTGTGTCCAAGCGGGATATACCCATGCACGTGTCACCTGCTGCTTTGCGGCATGGACCCTGGTGTCGCTCGTCGTGGCTGTCGGTACGTCAGGAGCGTCGCAACCAGTTATCATCGGAGCCTTCGCCACATGGTATGCCGTCGGTACTGCCATCTGGTTCGTTCTGCGTGCCCGGCTCCGCCGCGCCTCTGTCGTAGGGATGCGACTGCATGATTGAGTTCAAGGCCAGGCTGGGTGTGCTGGCTCCACGCGTGGCTGTGATCCTGCATGACCTGGCGATGGTGTGGGTCTGCTGGGTCGGTCTGCATCAGTTCCGTCATTCCGTGATGGAAAGCTCGCCGACCTTCTCGCTGTGGTCCGTCGACATCGCTCTGATCCTGCTCGCGCAGGGTCTGATCTTCTGGAGGGTCGGGCTCTATCGCGGCCTGTGGCGATTCGCGAGCGTCCCCGACCTTCTGAACATCGTCAAGGCGTCGGTCCTCGGGCTGCTGGCGATCATGCTGGTGCTGTTCGTCTACAACCGCCTGAATCTGGTGCCGCGAACGGTCCTGATCACTTACCCGCTGCTGCTTGCAGCACTGCTCGGGATGCCGCGGCTGCTCTACCGCGCGTGGAAGGACCATGGAATGCTGCGGACGAGCCAGTCCGCGGTGCGTGTGTTGATCCTTGGCGCGGGGCAGGCCGGCGAGACCCTGGTGCGCGATCTGCGCCGCACCGGTGCCTACGACCCGGTCGGGTTTCTCGATGATGCAGCCAAGCTTCGCGGCAGCCAATTACAAGGTGTACCAGTACTCGGCCGCATTGCCGATGTCGAGCGCGTGGCGCCGGAGACCGCGGCGAGTCTGCTGGTCATCGCAATGCCATCCGCTGATGCCGCTGCCATGCGCAAGGCCGTGGCGGCCTGCGAGCGGACCGGCTTGCCGTTCCGGACCGTGCCGCGTCTTGACGATCTGCTCGAAGGCCGGTCGCTGCCTGGTGAGCTCAAGGAAGTCGCGATCGAGGACCTGCTGGGTCGCAAGCCCGTCACACCCGACTGGAAAGCGATCCGTGCATGGCTCCACAGTCGAAGCGTGCTGGTGACCGGGGCTGGGGGCTCCATCGGCGCGGAACTGTGCCGGCAATGTGCCCGCAACGGCACCGCGAAGATCGCCCTGGTCGAGATGGACGAGCTTGCGCTGACGCGGATCGAAGGTGAGCTGCGGCGCGACTTTCCTCGCATCTCGCTGGTGCCGGTGCTGGGCGATTGCGGCGATCCCGCCGTCATCGCCCACGCGATGCGTCTCGCCGCGCCCGATGCCGTCTTCCATGCAGCGGCCTACAAGCAGGTACCCGTGCTGGAAACCCAGCTGCGCGAAGGTGTCCGCAACAATGTCCTTGCGACACGCGCAGTAGCACTCGCCGCCATTGCCCACAAGGTTTCGACGTTCGTCCTGATTTCCACCGACAAGGCGGTCGATCCGGTCAATGTGCTGGGCGCCACGAAGCGGCTGGCCGAGATGCTCTGTCAGGATCTTGCCGGCACGTCGTCTACCGATTTCATCACGGTGCGTTTCGGCAACGTGCTGGATTCGGCGGGAAGTGTAGTGCCGCTGTTCCGCGAGCAGATCCGCCGCGGCGGGCCAGTGACCGTGACCGATCCCGAGGTCACCCGCTACTTCATGACGATTCCCGAAGCCTGCCAGCTGATCATGCAGTCGGTGGCGATCGGCTCACCGCAGGCCGTTTATACCCTCGATATGGGCGAGCCGGTTTCGATCCGTCTGCTGGCCGAGCAGATGATCCGCCTGGCCGGCAAGCACCCCGAGGTCGACGTGGCGATCGTCTATTCGGGGCTGCGGCCTGGCGAGAAGCTGCACGAAACCCTGTTCCACGCCGACGAACGCTACCGTCCCACGACGCATCCCAAGATCCTGCAGGCGGAAGCGCGGACGGTGCATGCGGAGCGCCTCTCACTCGCGCTCGCAAAGCTGACCGAGGGCGTCGCCCGCTACGACCTGGATCTTCTTGCAGCCACGCTGCGAGAGGCCGTCCCCGAATTCGCCCCTCTGGATTCGCCTGGAAAACACAACGGAGGTGCGACGATTGTCGCCTTTCCTCCACGACACGCGAGACAGCTATGACGCAAAGGATCCGCAAGGCGGTATTTCCCGTCGCGGGACTCGGTACGCGCTTCCTGCCGGCGACGAAGACGGTGCCCAAGGAAATGCTGCCCATCGTCGACCGCCCCCTGATCCAGTACGCGGTCGACGAAGCGATCGAAGCGGGTTGCGACACGCTGGTCTTCGTGACCAATCGTTACAAGCACGCGATTGGCGATTATTTCGACAAGGCCTACGAACTCGAGGATCGGCTCGAGGCTGCGGGCAAGCATGAACTGCTGGAGAAGGTGCGGCGCCCATTGCCCGACGGCGTGCGCGCAATCTTCGTGACCCAGCCGGAAGCGCGCGGCCTGGGTGATGCAGTGCTGTGCGCCCGTCCGGTGATCGGCGACGAGCCCTTCGCGGTGATGCTGCCCGATGATCTGCTGTGGAACAGGAAGGGTGTGGGTGCCCTGCGACAGATGGCCGATGCCCACGAGGCTACCGGTGCGAGCATGATCGCAGTGCAGGATGTCGAGCGCGAGCAGACGGGCAGCTACGGCATTGTAGCGACCGATGCGTTCGATGGGCGCCACGGCCGGATCACCTCGATGGTCGAGAAGCCCAAGCCGGCGGATGCGCCGAGCACGCTGGCGGTGGTGGGGCGTTATGTGCTCGACGGCCGTATCTTCGACCTTCTGGAGCGTACGCAGCCGGGCACAGGTGGCGAGATCCAGTTGACCGACGCCATCGCTGCCCTGCTTGCCGAGCAGCCGGTTCACGCCTACCGGTTCCAGGGCGTCCGCTTCGACTGTGGTACCCACCTGGGACTGATCGAAGCCACGATCCGCTACGCGCTCGAGAACGAGCGGCTCAGCGCCCCGGCAGCCCTGCTGATGCAGAATGCGCTGCAGGAACTGGGTGTGCGCGATCTGGATTGACCTGGCGATCGTCATGATCGCTTGAGGGCCGACGCCCCGGCATCCGCCCGGGGCGTTCTGCTGTTGGAAGGTGGCGATTTCCGGCGGCGCAATGTCCTCGTGCGCCAACGGATCGCGCCCGGAAAACGAAAAAACGCGCCCATTCGGGCGCGTTCTTCGTGGATCGGAGCCATCGACCCGGAGGCCGACGACCGGCCGGTCAGGCCAGGCCTGCCTGCTTCATCACTTCGGCAGCGTAATCCTCGACCACCTTCTCGATGCCTTCGCCGACAGCCAGACGCTGGAAGCCGACGACTTCCGCGCCGGCAGCCTTGAGCACGGCTTCGACGGTCTTGTCGGTGTCGAGCACATAAGGCTGGCCGTAGAGCGTGACCTCGTTGACGATCTTGTTGATCTTGCCGCTGATGATCTTCTCGAGAATGTCGGCCGGCTTGCTCTTGTCCTTGTCGGACATCTTCGCCAGCTCGATCTCCTTTTCCTTCTCGACGAAGTCGGTCGGCACATCGCTCGCCTTGTTGTACGGCGGGTTCATCGCCGCGACGTGCATCGCAAGGCCGCGCGCCAGTTCGGCGTCGCCACCCTGGAGTTCGACCAGCACGCCGATGCGGCCGCCGTGCACGTAGGCCGCGATGTTGTTCGCGCTCTCGACGCGGACCAGGCGACGCACCTGCAGGTTCTCGCCGACCTTGGCGATGACGGCGGCGCGGGTTTCCTCGACCGTCTCGCCCGACTCGAGCTTGACCGACTTCAGGGCCTCGGCATCGGCCGCACCGGACGACAGGGCTGCCTGGGCGACGGTATCGGCGAAACGCAGGAAGTTGTCGTCCTTGGCGACGAAGTCGGTCTCGGAGTTGATCTCGACCAGCACGGCAGTGCCGTCGTTCTGTGCCGCGGCAATGCGGCCTTCAGCGGCGATGCGGTCGGCCTTCTTGTCAGCCTTGGCCAGGCCCGACTTGCGCAGCGCCTCGGCGGCAGCGTCAATGTTGCCGTTGTTCTCGCTGAGTGCCTTCTTGCATTCCATCATGCCGGCGCCGGTGCGCTCGCGCAGTTCCTTGACCAGGGATGCGGTGATTTCCATTGGAGACCTCTGAATTCGTGGGATGTCGTATGGGCCGTGGCCCGTGCCGCGGATCGCGCCGTCGGCCACTCGGGGCACGGCGGAGCAGGCGGCCGTCCCGCGTGGGACGGCCGCATGTCGCAGCGGTTACTCGGCCGCGGGAGTTGCCACGGCGTCGTCGGACTTCTTGCCGCGCGGGGCGCGTGCCGGCTTCTCGCCTTCCTCGGCGAACTCTTCCTCGCGCACGTTGCCGGCGGTCGGCGTCGCGGCCTTGCCTTCGAGCACGGCGTCGGCTGCGGCATTCGCGTACAGCTGCACGGCGCGGATCGCGTCGTCGTTGCCGGGGATCGCGTAGTCGACGAGGCTCGGGTCGTAGTTGGTGTCCACGACCGCGATCACCGGGATGCCGAGCTTCTTGGCTTCCTTGATCGCGATGTCTTCGTGACCGATGTCGATGACGAACAGGGCGTCGGGCAGGCGATGCATTTCCTTGATGCCACCCAGCGAGGCTTCCAGCTTTTCGCGCTCACGACGCAGGCCCAGCACTTCGTGCTTGACCAGCTTCTCGAACGTGCCGTCGGTCTCGGCCGCTTCGAGTTCCTTCAGGCGCGACACCGACTTCTTCACCGTGGCGAAGTTGGTCAGCGTGCCGCCGAGCCAGCGCTGGGTCATGAACGGCATGCCGCAACGCTCGGCTTCTTCCTTGATCGCATCGCGCGCGCTGCGCTTGGTGCCGATGAACAGGATCATGCCGCGCTTCTGCGCGATACCCGAGATGAAGTTCATCGCGTCGTTGAACAGCGGAACCGTCTTCTCGAGGTTGATGATGTGGATCTTGCCGCGTGCGCCGAAGATGTACGGCGCCATCTTGGGGTTCCAGTAGCGGGTCTGGTGGCCGAAGTGGACGCCGGCTTCCAGCATCTGACGCATGGTGATCTGGGGCATTGCAGAACTCCTGAGAGGGAACCGGTGCCGTACGCGGCTGTCTTGGTAAGACCGCGCATGGGTGTGCGGTCCTTCGAAGGGCGCGCACATGGTTCCGGGGTTGGGCCTCCCTGCCGCCTCCGTGGCCGAACCCGAGTTCCGTGAGGAGACGTCGGGCACCCCGGCACGGGGAAATGCGGCAGGTGTGTATTCACGGATGTCGCCCCGTGTTGGCGTCCTTCTCGGCAGGGCCGCGAGGGAAGCGCGCAACTATAGCCCGGTCAAGGGGTTGGCCGCAAACGCGCTCAGAAGATCAGAGTGACGGTGATGGTATCGGAGTAGTTCCCGGACGCCGGGCCGGACTGGGCCGGCACGCGCCCGTAGACCGACAGGGTCTGGGTGCTGCCGGTGCCGGTCCCGGCACTGACGTCGACGTCTGCCGTATTGCCCCAGCGCTGGCTCCGTGCCGCGTCGCGGTAGAGCTCGTAGTTGACCAATGCGCCGCCGGGCCCGCTCATGCGGCGCGTCTCGCCGTCGGCATGGCGGCCGTTGTCCAGACCCATGCGCCAGGTGGTGCCCACCGGACACGCGAAGCTGATGAGTGATACGCCGTCGGTCGCCTGGGCCAGCCCGTCCACCTCGCCGAAGTCGAGGTCGGTCGAGGTGGTGATCTGGCATCCGCTCACCCCGGTCGCCAGCGCCTCGACATAGCGCTCCTGGCGGTCGCAATTGCCGTGCGAGCTGATGCAGGCGGCGCAGGTGGTGGCGCCCGGGGGGATCGGGCCGTCCCGGTACGCGGTAAAGAGCCTCTCGGTCATCTGGCTCACGTAATAGCGTCCCACCGCAACGGCCTGCCCTGGGTGCAACTCCGCGTAGATGCTGATGTGGAACGTCTCCCGGCCATTGGCTCCCAAGGTCAGGTCCTCCACCAGTACGGGCGGATGCCCGCTCGAGGTCGAGCCGACCAGTTCACTGTGGCCGGGGTCGGCATAGAGGTCGAACTGCAGCCATTCGGTCGTGGCGCCCCAGCTGATCATCGTCCGCGGCGCGACGCCGGGCGTGTTACTCATCGGATCGAAAAACATGCAGGCGGTGGCACTTTGCTGCGTGCTGGCGCGGTTGTAACAGGTGTACGTCACGGTGATGCTGGTGGTGGCGCCGGCCGGACCGACGTCCCCGAACTCGAAATAGCTCGGGGTGCCTTCCGGTTGGCAGTCCACCTGGGCCCGCGCGTCCGACGGGCACAGCCACAGGAGCGGCATCGCCAACAGGGCCAGCAGGCAGGCGCGCAGCGTACGGGCGATGGTGATCATCGGCACACCACCGTATCCGTGCCGGCTGCAGCGGCCACCTGGGGCGATGGCGGCACGACTACCGTGCACGTCCCGGCGGCGGTGTCGATATGGAGGCGCGAACCCGGCGCGGGGTCCACCAGGTACAGCTCGCTGTCGTAGCCGATCACGGTCAACGGGTCGCCGCCGCGGCCCTCGGCATACACCGGGCTGCCGACCGGGAGCGGATTGCCGGAGGCGTCGACGACGGTCAGCTCCAGCGAGTGCACGGGCCGCATCGGAAAGCGGACGCGCACGCCGCTGTCGCCCTCCGGCACCACCTGGAGCTGGGTGCGCTCGATGTACATGTCCGCGGGCAGCTCAAGCGTGTCGATCCCGATCTTGTTGTTTTCCCAAGGGTTGAGCCGGTCCACCAGCAGACGTCCATGTCGATCGGTGTAGCCCACCAGGCGATTTTCCAGCCGTACGGGAACCCCCGGCACCCCGTCGGTGCTGACGATGGCGAATGCATTGGCGATGCGACGAACGAGTTGTGGCGGGCCGTCCATCCACACCACGCCGCCGTAGAGACTGGCCCACGCGTTGCTTCCCGCCTCGGTGTCGGCGACGCCGAGCTCGCCACCGGCATATCGGCCCAACCAGTCGATCGCGGCCAGCCCGTTGTTGCCGCCGTTTCCGTTCCGGCCTGCCTGCAGGCGCCAGCCGAAACCACCGAGGTCGCTGTTGATCGAACGACGGATGTCGGCGCTGATGGAATTCCCGCTCTCGGTCTCGTGCAGCAGGCTTGCGCCGGCATAGGTATACCGGTCGAGAGCGATCCGCCAGCTGAGCCACACGCTGTGCTCCTCCAGCTCAAGGTCGCGGAACGCAGTCACGTGCACGCTGCCCGCACGGCCGAATTCGCGCGACCAGCCGAAACTGGCAATCCTTGCCTCCTCCCCCTCCCAACCCCGCTGGCGCACGTAACCGGCACTGAAATGCCCCAGCGCGGTATCGACGCCGGCGAAGGCCTGGTCGGTGCGGCGTGGCAGTGGCGAGTTCTCGAGGCTGGCCAGGTCACGGAAGGTGGCATCGCGCCAGATCGTTGATCCGTCGAAGTGGAAGCGGCTCCCGTTCCACTGGTACCCGAGTCCGTACTGGGTGCCGTCGGCGACGCCCTCGGTGCGGCTGCGGGCATAGGAAGCGTTGAACACGCCGATGCGAGGTCCTGGCAACCACACGGCGCCGACCCCCGCCATGTCCAGCCGCGCGTCCACTTCGGCATGCGCTTCGAGGGTGAGCCGGTCGTTCACCCCGTACCGCAGGGTCCCCGAGCCGAAGGTGCGGCCGCCGTAGTCGAACGAGCGCAAGCCGTAGTCGCGGCGAACCCGACCGACCTCCGCGGAGCCGTCCCACAGGCCCGCAGCCAGCAGCCGACTCGTCGTATAGAACGGCACGTTGAAATCGCGCACCACGCCGTTGATATCCGTGAGCACGAGATGCGCGATGCCGGCACCGGTGATCTGCGGCTGGGTTTCCAGCTCGAACCGTCCGGGGGCGACTGGCTCCCGGGCCTCTTGGACGCCGCTGATGATCAGGTCGACGGTGGAGGGCAGCGCAGCCTGGCCGGCGAAAGCGGCCAGCGGGGTGGTGATGCGGTAGGGCTGCAGGTCGAAATCGCGCCCGACCCGGATGCCGCCGAACCGGGTCGGGCGCGACCAGCTGACCGCGCCGGTGATGTCGTCGCCCACCACGAGCTGCACCATCCGTTCGGGGAAATCCAGGGTCCAGCGGGTGTCCAGTCGGACCGTGTCGGTGCCCTGATCCGGGCCGTCCTCCGGCAGGTGGCGGATGTTCCAGCTGCCGAACCACTCGCCGGGGCCCACCCCGAACACCCGCAGGTCGGTCCGCGCTGCGAGAACGACGCCCTCATCGGCGTAACGCTGCGCGTCCAGCGCATAGTCCAGCACTGCACCCGGTGCGCGCATGGACGGATCCGGCCGCGCGATCCGTAGCCGGGGCGCGCCGAGACGCTGCACGTCCCCGTCCAGCAGATCCACGTCGGCCTGAAGTCGCATCCGCTGCGCGCGCGGTTCATAGCGCGCGGTAATGCCGCGGATCGCATCCAGCGCCACCATCCCGGTGACCGAATCCGATCCTTCCCAGCGCAGGCCGATCTCGCGCAGGTCGTCGGCATCGGCGCTGAAGCGGCCGCCATCCACTGCGTACCGCAGCACGTGCCCGGTCGGCGCCTCGTTGAGCACCGTATCGAGCCACAGCTCGGTGACCTCGGGCAGCTCTTGGGCAGCCATCTCGTCCTCGGTCGCGGACGTCGCGGCGGCGGACGGCGGTTGGTCCGCAGGGGCGCCGCTGGTGGAGCTGCCCGTGCCCGGGGATCGGGTTCCCGGCAGCGCTCCCGGTGACTGGAGGGCAGGGCCAGCCGGAACAGGGCCGGCCAGCACCGCGCCGACACTAATCCCCAAGATCCAGTGGCACGACCTGTTCGTCACCATTTTGTTCGAACACCGCCAGCAGTTGACCACCGGCGACGGCGTTGGCCGGGCGCGGCACGGACCATTCCATTTCCTGTCCAGCCAGGACATAGCCGAGCAGGCCCGAGACCACCGGCACGCGGGTGCCGTCCGGATTGCGCCAGACCACGTCGCTCAGCCGCACCCGGCTGGTGCCGTCGTTGTCAACGGTGAGCATGTTGTTTTTCCACTGCATCGTCACCTGCGTCTGGGGATTGGCTGGCGTGTTGACGAACACCGGCAGCGAATACTCGAGCTGGAACTTCAGGCCGCGATGATTGCGCGGTGGTGCGCTTTCGGTCGCCAGCTCGTTGATGAGCAGGCGATAGGCCTGCTCCGCGTTCGCAGCGAAACGCCCAGTCTCCGGGACCAGGACGCGGACCAGCTGCCGCTCCCCCGCCGGAATCTCGATCATGGCCGGACTGACGGCGAGGTCCCGGGTCTCGCTCAGCATGTCGTGATCGTCCTCCTGCTCCCAGCTGCGCACGCGCACCTGTACGCGTACAGGTGCGCTGCTGATGTTGGTGAGGTACAGCGCCTGCGCTTTCTTGTTCTCGGCGAGATCCTGCGCGCTGAATTCAAATGTAGTGGGCGACACAACGAGGTTCGCCGCGGCCACAGGCAGGGTGAGGGCGAGGCAGAGTGCGCCAGCCAGCATGCGGCGATGAAAGAGTCTGTGCAGGGAGGTCATGGCGTTTCCTCGCTCGCTCTCAGAACGTCAGGGTCGCAGTTACGGTATCGGTGTAGGTGGCGCCGGGGACGTTGGTCGCGCCGGCCGGGACACGACCGTAGACCGGGATGTTCTGGCCGTCACCGGTGCCTGTGCCGGCGTACCCCTGGCTGTTGTCGACCGTGCCCCAGAGGTTGACCCTGCTGGCGTCGGACCAGAGGCCGTAGGGGACATAGTTACCAGCACCGTCGCTCATCCGCCGGTTGTTCGCGGTCGCCGGGGCGCCGGCGCCGGACGAGGGGTTGAGGCCATTGTTCAGGCTGATCGTGTATGGCGTGCCCGGCGTGCAGTCGACAACCAGGTTGCCGGTGGCGTCGGAGGGGTCGGTCGAGCGGGGGACGGTGCCGAAGTCCACGTCGGTGGCGTCGGTGCTCGTGCTGAACGCGCACGACTCAGTGATGGTGAGCTTGACAACGAAACTGTCGGTGTCAGTGCTTTGGGCGTGGGCGGCTGTGGTAAACAGCCCTGCAACTGAGAGCAGGCAGAAGAGGGCGCTGTCGCGCTGGAAATGCGGGTTTTGCATGACAGATCCTCTGACGCGTGACGCAGGCTGATGATGAGATCTGTGGAGACGGGCGGACCGCGCGGCCAGAGGCGCAGCTCGACATGAAACTTAATGTGGAGGGCGAGACGGCTTGCGTCATGCTGCTGCAAACGCACCCTCCGCCCGGATGCGTGATGGCGACGCGATGAGAAAACGACACGCGCGCAGCCGCGTGGCGGATGGCGGGAGCCCCGTGCTGCCGTCCCGTCACGACGCCGGCGACGGGATATTCGCAAGGCGCTCGTCGGGTCGGAAAGGCGCGCCCGGTCTGACGGAGGCGCCGATTGCGTCGGCGAAAATTGCATGCCTCGCAGGCTGGGTGATAATGGACACATGACCATTTCACTCAAGACCCCCGAAGAAATCGAGAAGATGCGCGTGGCCGGCCGGCTGGCAGCCGAGGTGCTCCAGGTCGTCGCCCCCCATGTGGTACCGGGCGTCACTACCGAAGAGCTGGACCGCATCTGCTACGAGCACATCGTGAACGTGCAGGGGGCGACGCCGGCCAACGTCGGCTACAAGGGCTATACCAAGACCACCTGCACCTCGGTCAACAACGTCATCTGTCACGGGATTCCGAGCGAAGGCAAGGTCCTGAAGGACGGCGACATCATCAACATCGACGTGACCGTCATCAAGGACGGCTGGCACGGTGATACCAGCCGCATGTACTTCGTCGGTACGCCGTCGGTGATGGCGCGCCGGCTGGTCGAGGTCACGCGCGAGGCGATGTGGAAGGGCATCCATGCCGTGCGGCCAGGAGCCACCCTCGGCGACATCGGTCATGCCATCCAGAAGCATGCAGAGGCCCAGCGTTTCAGCGTCGTGCGCGAGTACTGTGGCCACGGAATCGGCAAGGTCTACCACGACGAGCCGCAGGTGCTGCACTACGGCACGCCGGGCACGGGCGTGGTGCTCCAGGAGGGCATGACCTTCACGATCGAGCCGATGATCAACGAGGGCACGCGCTTCACCAAGGTGTTGCCGGATGGCTGGACCGTGGTCACCAAGGACCGGAAGTTGTCCGCGCAGTGGGAGCACATGGTCGCGGTCACCGCCGACGGGGTCGACGTGCTGACCCGGATCCCCGGCGACGACAACGACGCCTTCCTCTGACGTGACAGCGCGCACCGCCCCCGCGGTCCCGGGCGCCGATTGCGGCGACATGGCGTGGGTGGCGGAAGCGCGCGCTGCACTCGGCGCCCACGATGCCCGGCTTGCGCAGGGCTTCGATGCCGGCCAGCACATCGACCGCCTGCTGGCTGCACGCGCCAACGCGGTCGACGGCTGGGTGCGCAAGGCCTGGGCCAGGTGCATTCCAGGCGATGCGCCGCTGGCGCTGTTCGCGGTGGGGGGCTATGGCCGCGGCGAACTGTTTCCGCACTCCGACGTCGATCTGCTGGTGATCGCCGCGGCGAACGCGCAGGCCGAGCACGCCGACGCGCTCGGCCGCATGCTCGCCCTGCTGTGGGATTCCGGGCTGCCGGTGGGCCATGCAGTGCGCAGCTTCGAAGAGTGCACGCGCGCCGCCACCGACGTGACCGTGCTGACCGCGCTGCTCGAAGCGCGGCCGCTGCTGGCCAACATCGGCGAGGTGCGGGCCTTGATGGATGCGATCGCCGATACCCGGGTCTGGCCCGCGGACGATTTTTTCCGCGCCAAGCGCGCTGAACTTGAATCGCGCCATGCGCGTTTCGGCGATACCGCCGACAACCTGGAACCCAACATCAAGGAAGGCCCTGGTGGTTTGCGCGACGTGCAGAACCTGCGCTGGATGGCGCGGCGTGTGCTCGGTGTGTATGGCACCGAGGAGCTGATCGCGCTGGGCCAGCTCGGCGTCGACGAACATGCGACGCTCGAGCGCGAGCGTCGCACGCTGTCACGGCTGCGCTTCGGTCTGCACCTGGTCGCCGGCAAGGCACAGGAACGTCTGCGGTTCGATTACCAGAAGGCGCTCGCCGCGCGTCTGCACCATGTCGATGCGGCGGATGCGCAGGATGTCGAGAACCGGCTCGTCGAGAAGATGATGCAGGAGTTCTACCGCAGCGCCGCGGTGGTGCAGCGGATCAGCGATCGCATGTTGCAGCGCTTCGAGGAACAGATCGAAGGCGAGGGCACGCTGCAGCCGCTCGACGCCGAGTTCGGCAGCCAGCGAGGCTATCTGGTTGCACGTGACGATGTCTGGCCAGGTGGCGACATCGGACGCGTGTTCGACCTGTTCGCGATGTGGGCCGATCACCAGGAACTGCGCGGCCTGCATTCGCAGACTGCGCGTGCGCTGGCCGAGTCCCTGCATGCGCTGCCGTCGTGGCGCAACGCGTCGCCTGAACTGCGCGACCAGTTCCTGGCGCTGCTGCGGGGCCCGATCCCCGTGCGCACGCTCGAGCGGATGGCGCGGCTGGGCGTGCTGGGGGTGTGGATCCCCGAGTTCGCCAACGTCACCGGGCGCATGCAATTCGACCTGTTCCACGTCTACACCGTCGATCAGCACACGCTCGCGGTGCTTCGCAACATCGCCAGCTTCGCGTCGGAAGCCCCGGACGAGCGCTTCTCCACCGCCCATGCGGTGTGGCCGCAGCTGCGCAAGCCAGAGTTGCTGTTGATCGCCGGGCTGTTCCACGATATCGCCAAGGGGCGCGGTGGCGACCATTCCGTGCTCGGCGCGATCGACGCTCGCCAGTTCTGCGAAGGCCATGGCCTCGGCGAAGCGGACACCGCCCTGGTCGAGTGGCTGGTCCGCCGTCATCTGCTGATGTCGACCAGCGCGCAGAAGCTCGACATTTCCGACCCCGCGGTGATCCACAGGTTCGCCACCGAGGTCGCCGATCGCGAGCGTCTCGACTATCTCTACCTGCTGACCTGCGCCGATATCGCCGGCAC